>JACCEC011266115.1_pt1 | contig 17386 bp, 15 predicted proteins | sample 7450121 | NCBI WGS metagenome assembly JACCEC01 (sample SAMN15323455, study PRJNA562643) | freshwater metagenome | isolation source: river surface water | place: USA:Blue River Watershed | collected 2017-08-18 | reverse complement strand
GACGGAGTACCTTGACGGCCACCTCAGTACCATCTTTCAGCGTCGCGAAATGTACCTGCGCGACCGATGCGGAGGCGACCGGTTCACGGGTGAAGCTGGCAAACAGCTGCTCCGGATGACGCCCCAGCGAACGCGTGATTTCTTCAACCGCAAGTTCAGATGCAAACGGCGGTACACGGTCCTGCAGCAGCGCGAGCTGATCAGCAATATCGGCTGGCATCAGATCACGCCGGGTGGACAGCACCTGTCCGAATTTCACGAAGATCGGACCCAGCTCTTCCAGCGCGCGGCGCAAGCGTTCGCCACGCGGTGCGCGGATATCGCGAAACGCATGCCGCCAGAAAAACAGCGCCGACAACAGACGTAGTGATACGGGAAGTCGCACGCCTGATGACAAGATCTCGTCCAGGCCGTAACGCAGCGCGACACGTGCGATTTTGATGGCTCGCAGCAGACGCAGGATCATGCGGCGCCTCCGTGCTTCTCCAGCAGCGAAATGCGCTTGGCAAGCCGCTCCACATCATCCCGGAGCACTGCGACATCCGACGCAAAATCTTCGCCCGCACGCCGGTACAGCAGCAATGGGTTTTCTTCGAGCAGGTATTCGGCAATATTTTCAGCCAGACGCCGGCCGCCCGTTTTGACTTGCGCTGCCATGGCGCGCGCCGCCTGCACGATGCGTACCGCAGCGATGTCGCCGATGACAGGGGCGAGGTCTGATTCCGCATCCCAGCGCAGACTGGTCACCACCTCAGACACGGCGCGAGCAAATTCAGCATCGCCGCTAAGCTTTGCGTAGGAAGCGGCCCGATCAGGGTCAGCAAGCACGAGCGGCAGGTCAGCCGGTGCGATGCTGATCGTCACATTTGCTTCGGGTGATTCAAGCGCCTGCAGCAGACCATCCGCGGCGATCTGCATATGCAGGCTGATGCCAGCATCAATGCGCACTGACTTACCCGCATGCGCAGCCAGTGCTGAGGCCAGCGCTGGCTGCCGGGACAGCAGATGATTCATGACAGCGATGACGGGGAATGCGGGAATCATTGTTCTTCTTTGTTGCCGTGTCCGGCGGGCGGTTTAATCCAGGCTAGAGCTTCACGCCGACATGCAGTGCGGTAATGCCACCCGTCAGATTGAAGTATTCGACCTTGTCCAGTCCGGCCTCCTGCATCATGCCCTTCAGGGTTTCCTGATCGGGATGCATGCGTATCGACTCGGCGAGGTAACGATAACTGTCCGCATCATTCGCGATCTTCTCACCCAGCCAGGGCAAAACCTTGAATGAATAAATGTCATACGGCTTCTGTAGCAGCGGGCTGACCTTGGAAAATTCCAGCACCAGCAGCTTGCCACCAGGCTTGAGCACACGGCGCATCTCGGCCAGCGCCACATCCTTGTGCGTCATATTGCGAAGGCCGAAAGCGACCGACACGCGGTCAAAGTAGTTATCTGGAAAAGGCAGTCGCTCAGCGTCGCAGATCAGGGTGGGCAGCACCAGACCTTCATTGATCATCCGGTCGCGACCAGCACGCAGCATGGATTCATTGATGTCGGTATGCCAGACCTCGCCCGTCGGCCCGGCTTTTTTGGCAAAGGCCCGCGTCAGGTCACCCGTGCCCGCAGCAATATCCAGCACTCTGAACCCGGGCCGTATGCCTGCCTGCGCGACAGTGAATACCTTCCACAGCCGGTGCATCCCGGCCGACATCAGGTCGTTCATCACGTCGTATTTGGCAGCGACGGAATGGAACACGCCGGCCACTTTGTGGACTTTCTCGTGTTCGGGGACTTGCTCGTAGCCGAAGTGCGTTTGCGTCATGATGGATGCCTGAGAGGGCCTTGAAGAGGCAGACTTGCATTATACAAGTCACCTCTCATTGGGAAAGGCCAACATTCTCACGCTCTGGCAAAAGTAGAAGTCAGCAAATTAAGGTCAGGCGCACCCCCCGCCTGTTTTGGTCATCGGAGCATCGCGGCCACTCTCGCGCGTATACCCCGCTGCCTCCAGCTTACACAGATAGTCTTCCCACATCTCCTGCTCATTCAGACAAAAGGAGTGCAGCAAATCCCACGAATAAATACCGCTGTCATGCCCGTCGGAGAACAGCGGACGGATCGCATAATGACCAACTGGCTCGATGGCCTTGATCTCGACGTGACGCTTTCCGGTCTGAAGCGTCTCCTGCCCTGGGCCATGGCCACGCACCTCGGCGGATGGGGAATATACGCGCAGGAATTCAATGGGTAATTGATAGCTGCGCTCACCGTAACTCAGCTCCAGCGTGCGCGAGGCTTTATGAAGGGTAATGGCGGTCGGTACGTAATCTGAATTCATGGTCTGAATAGGGACGGGCTACAGGTAGGTGGACAGCCTTTGCTGCATTTTCACGCGCAACGCTGGCAGACGTTCATTGCGCACCTTCAGCGACGCCGCCGATGGCTCGCGTTTGGCCTCCGCCCAGACCGGCGCAGGAAAATGGGCGTCATCCGTATAACGCGGTATCACATGCCAGTGCAGGTGGGGCACGACATTACCAAAGCTGGCGAGGTTAATTTTCTCAGGCTGCATCACTTCGCGCACCACATGCTCGACCTGCCAGAGCACATCCATCAGCAGCATGCGGTCGAGCTCAGTGAGGTCGGTGACTTCCTTCACATGATCATGCCAGATCACCCGGCAAAAACCCGGATACAGCGCATCATCGACGAGCACGACACGAAACTGCGCAGCCTGGTGCAGGACTTCGCCGCCCGGAGATTCGCACAGCTCGCAGCCTTGCATCACTGCCGTCATTCTCACACCAGCACGCGTTCGATACCGCCGTTGTTCGCGCGCGCGACATAGTCGGGCATCCAGTTCTCGCCTAGCAGGTGGCGGGCGATCTCGACGACGATGTAATCTGCATCGGTGCCTGCATCCTCTCCATAGCGCGAGAGACCCTGCAGGCAGGACGGGCAGGAGGTGAGTATTTTTACCTCACCCTTGAAACCGTCAGCACGCAGTTTGTCGGCGCCCTTCACCATTTCGGCTTCCTTGCGGAAGCGAATCTGAGTCGAGATATCCGGGCGCGCTACGGCCAGCGTGCCGGACTCGCCGCAGCAGCGATCATTTTTTTCGATCTTTTGTGAATCAATAGTAGTGATCAGGCTGTTCACGGTCTTCAATGGGTCCTGCTGCTTCATCGGGCTATGGCAGGGATCGTGATACATGTAGCGTGTGCCATTCACACCTTCCAGCTTCACGCCCTTCTCGAGCAGATACTCGTGAATATCGACAATGCGGCAGCCAGGGAAGATTTTCTCGAATTCATAGCCCTGCAGCTGGTCGTAGCAGGTGCCACATGACACGACAACCGTTTTGATGTCGAGATAGTTCAGCGTGTTTGCCACGCGATGGAACAGCACTCGATTGTCGGTGATGATCTTTTCCGCTTTATCAAAATCACCTGAGCCACGCTGAGGATAGCCACAGCACAAATAGCCCGGCGGCAGCACGGTCTGCACGCCCACATGCCAGAGCATGGCCTGCGTCGCGAGGCCCACTTGCGAGAACAGGCGCTCTGAACCGCAACCGGGGAAGTAAAACACCGCCTCGGTGTCGGCGCTGGTGGCTTTGGGGTCGCGGATGATGGGTACGAAATTATCGTCTTCGATATCCAATAATGCGCGTGCCGCCTTCTTTGGCAGATTACCCGGCATTTTCTTGTTCACGAAATGAATTACCTGCTCGCGCACCGGTGGCTTGCCGTGCGTGGATGGCGGCGCCTTGGTCTGCTTTTTCGCAAATTTTTTCAATAGATCATTCGCGAAACGCTGCGCCTTGTAACCCCAGCCGATCATCAGCTGACGCGTGGCGTTGATGGTGGCCGGATCAGTTGCGTTCAGGAAGAACATCGATGCCGTCGTGCCGGGATTGAAGGATTTTTTATCCATCTTGCGCAGCAGGTTGCGCATGTTCATCGATACATCGCTAAAATCAATATCGACCGGGCACGGTGTCACGCATTTGTGACAGACAGTGCAATGGTCGGCGACGTCTTCGAATTCTTCCCAGTGGCGTATCGACACCCCGCGACGGGTTTGTTCTTCGTAGAGGAAGGCTTCAATCAGCAGCGAGGTCGCGAGTATCTTGTTGCGCGGCGAATAGAGCAAATTCGCACGCGGCACATGGGTCGCGCAGACGGGTTTGCACTTGCCGCAGCGCAGACAGTCCTTGACGCTGTTGGCGATGGCGCCGATATCGCTTTGCTGCATGATCAGTGATTCATGCCCCATCAGTCCGAAGGATGGCGTGTAGGCATTGCGCAGATCGGCATGCAAATCCGGTGAATTGAGCAGTTTGCCCTTGTTGAAACGACCCTCGGGATCGATACGCTGCTTGTAGTCGCGGAATTCGCCGATCTCTGCATCGGTCAGAAATTCAAGCTTGGTGATGCCGATACCATGCTCGCCGGAGATCACTCCATCCAGTGAGCGCGCCAGCGCCATGATGCGCTCGACCGCTGCGTGCGCAGTCTGCAGCATCGTGTAATTGTCGGAATTAACCGGGATGTTGGTATGAACGTTGCCATCACCGGCATGCATGTGCAGCGCGACGAATACCCTTCCGCGCAGCACGCGCTTGTGAGTGGCGCTGCACTCATCGAGTATGGGCCGGAATGCCGCACCACCGAAAATCTGCCGCAGCGCGGCGCGTACCTCGGCCTTCCAGGAGATGCGTATCGTTCGGTCTTGCAGCACATCGAATACCGTGGACGTCGGCTGAGCGGGGATGCGCGCATCGATCTCGGGCAACAGCTTTTCCAGACCGTGCTCAATCAGCAGCTCACGGGCATCGGACAAACGCATATTGAAACTGCCAAGCAGCCAGGTCCAGCGTGAACGCACTTTGGCGATCAGTGCTAGCGCCTCGGCAACGCGATCTTCCAGCAATTCTGCCGGAGGTATTTCGAAGCCTTCGGTGTCTTCGCTCTTGCCAAGCTTCAGATGGCCGCGCTCAAAATAAGCAGACAGCTCGGACAGCAGCTCCAGCTTGTTGGCAACCGAGAGTTCGATATTGATGCGCTCGATACCGTCGGTGTATTCCCCCATGCGATCAAGCGGTATCACCACGTCTTCGTTAATCTTGAACGCATTGGTGTGACGAGCGATGGCTGCAGTTCGCGCGCGATCAAGCCAGAATTTCTTTCGGGCCTCAGGACTGACTGCAACAAAACCCTCTCCCACCCGGGTGTTTGCGATGCGAATGACTTCAGAGGTTGCCCGCGCCACTGCCTCTTCATCATCACCGACGATATCGCCGAACAGCGCCATCTTGGGTAACACGCCACGCTTGGACTTGGTCGCGTAGCCGACAGCCTTCAGGTAGCGTTCATCCAGGTGCTCAAGGCCAGCAAGGATCGCGCCGCCTTTCTTTGTTTCGGCATCCAGATAGGCTTTGATCTCGACGATGGAAGGGATAGCTTCACGCGCCTGCCCGAAGAACTCAAGGCACACGGTACGTGTGTGCTTCGGCATCTTGTGCAGTATCCAGCGCGCCGAAGTGATCAGACCATCACAACCTTCTTTCTGCACACCGGGAAGACCCGCGAGGAATTTGTCGGTCACATCCTTACCAAGGCCAGCCTTGCGGAAGCGGCGTCCTTCGATGGACAGTATCTCGGTCTTGAACGGTGCATTCGGCTTGCCGCGTCCGCGTTCATTCGGATGCGTCCATTCGAGCCTGAAGCGTGCAAGCCCGACATCGTGGATCTTGCCGAGATTGTGATCAAGGCGCGTGACTTCCAGCCAGTCGCCATTCGGATCAACCATGCGCCAGCTGGCGAGATTGTCGAGTGCAGTGCCCCACAGCACCGCTTTCTTGCCGCCGGCATTCATCGCGATATTGCCACCGATGCAGGAAGCCTCTGCTGAGGTGGGATCTACGGCGAACACAAAACCTGCTCTTTCAGCGGCATCAGCCACGCGCTTGGTGACAACGCCAGCACCCGAATAAATGGTCGCGCATTCGCGCTCGGCACCGGGCAGCAGCCGCATTTCGACCTCACCGAGCAACTCAAGCTTTTCAGTGTTGATTACGGCAGACAGCGGCGTCAGCGGTATCGCACCTCCGGTGTAACCGGTACCGCCGCCACGCGGGATAATGGTCAGTCCGAGTTCGATGCAAGCCTTCACCAGTCCGGCGATCTCTTCTTCGGTATCGGGCGTGATGACAACGAACGGATATTCGACGCGCCAGTCGGTGGCATCGGTGACATGCGAGACGCGCGACAGGCCATCGAACTTGATGTTGTCACGCTCGGTGTGACGACCCAGTACACGCTGCGCGCGGCGACGCAGATCTTGCATCTGCATGAATTCTTTCGCGAATTCCTCCACCGCCTTGCGCGCCGCCTCAAGCAGCGTACCTACATTCGTGTTGCGCTCGCGAGTCAGCAGATCCGAGCGCTGATCTTCTTCGGCGCTCTGTCGCCGCCGCTCAACCTCGCCCAGCCGGTGATACAGCGCATCGATCAATGCATCACGACGGCCCGGGTTATCGAGCAAATCATCCTGCAGGTAGGGATTGCGCCGAACAACCCAGATGTCACCGAGCACTTCATACAACATGCGCGCGGAACGACCGGTCTGCCGCGCAGCACGCAGGCTGGACAACAAGTCCCAGGCGCTTTCGCCAAGCAGACGGATAACGATCTCGCGATCGGAGAAAGATGTGTAGTTGTAGGGAATCTCGCGCAGACGCGGAGGCTGGGTGCCTTCCGGCGCGTCAGTCAGCAGGGAAGGAAAGTGCGCTGGGGCATTCATTCAGGGAAATCAGGTGCCTGAGATTTATAAACATGCATTCTAACGTAGCGAACTGCTCAATGCGCAGTGAATGTGGCCCTTGCGCCGCAAGGGTTTTCATCATTCAGGTCGCAGGACGATTCAAACCAAGTCTTGAACAAGCCCTGAGTTATATCCAGTGCAGCATTCGATGCCAGAAACTGTCCGGCACGGCGATCAGCAAGCTCGTCATCGTCAGGTAACGCAACAGCTTGCCCAATGCCATGTAAAACACACTCTGCAGCAGGGGCATGTTGAGCCAGCCGGCCAGTGCGCACAGGGGATCGCCAATCACTGGCAACCAGGACAGGAGCAGCGTTTTAGGGCCGAAACGCTGCAGCCACCCGAACCATCGCGTTTGCCGCTCATGTTTCAGTGCTTGTCGTGCGCCATACCCCATCGCAAAAGTGATTACGCCCCCCAGGGTGTTGCCCGCGGTGGCGACAACTACGGCTGGCCAGAACAAGGCCGCATTCATCTTCACGACGGCAAACACTGCCGGTTCGGAGCCCATGGGCAGCAAGGTCGATGACAGCAGGCTGATGACGAACAGCGCCGGCAGGCTGAACTCGGGAAGCGCGAGCAGGTTCAGCAGATAAGCGACGGCGGCGTCAATCATTCAGGCATTGGGACGAGAGAGAAAAGCAGGTGGTTGGCCTTCAGCAGGCAAAGGGGTAGCGCAGATGCTCAATTATAATGTTCGCATCATGAGCATCGACTACCTGAAGAAAATCCTCACCTCGCGCGTCTATGACATTGCCGAGGAAACGCCGCTGGAGCTGGCGACCACGCTCTCTCAGCGCGTGGGAAATCGCATTTATTTCAAGCGCGAGGACATGCAGAGTGTGTTCAGTTTCAAGCTGCGCGGTGCGTACAACAAGATGGCTCAGCTGCCCGCGGCGCAACTGAAGCGTGGCGTGATCTGCGCATCGGCTGGTAACCATGCGCAGGGTGTGGCGCTGTCTGCCAGCCGTCTCGGTTGCCGTGCAGTGATCGTGATGCCAACGACGACACCGGCAGTGAAGATCGATGCAGTGCGCGCGCGGGGCGGCGAAGTAGTGCTCAGCGGTGATTCCTATTCGGATGCCTATCAGCATGCGCTGGCTTTGGAGAAAAAACACAAGCTGTCCTTTGTCCATCCTTTCGATGATCCGGATGTCATCGCCGGTCAGGGCACGATAGGCATGGAAATTTTGCGCCAGCATCCCGGGCCGATTCATGCGGTGTTTGTAGCAGTGGGCGGTGGCGGGCTGATCGCCGGGGTGGGCGCCTATATCAAGGCAGTGCGTCCTGAAGTCAGAGTGATTGGCGTGCAGACGAATGACTCGGATGCGATGACTCGTTCATTGCAGTCTGGGCGTCGGGTGATGCTCAATGATGTCGGCCTGTTCTCGGATGGCACCGCAGTCAAGCAGGTGGGCGAGGAAACCTTCCGGATCGCAAAACAGGTGGTCGATGAAATGATCCTGGTCGATACCGATGCAGTGTGCGCGGCAATCAAGGATGTGTTCACCGACACGCGCAGTATTCTTGAACCCGCCGGCGCGCTGGCGATCGCGGGAGCGAAAGCCTATGCAGAGCGCGCGGCAAAACAGAAAAAGCCCCTGCGCGACGAAGCACTGGTGGCAATTGCCTGTGGCGCGAACATGAATTTTGACCGCCTGCGCTTTGTCGCTGAGCGTGCCGAGGTCGGCGAAGCCCACGAAGCAGTATTTGCAGTGACGATTCCCGAGGAGCGCGGCAGCTTCCGCCGTTTCTGCCATCTGGTCGGCTCACGCGCGGTGACGGAGTTCAACTACCGGATCAGCGATGAGAAACAGGCGCATGTATTCGTTGGCCTGCAAGTGGCGAACCGCGACGAGCCGGGCAAGATCAGCAAGGCTTTTCAGAAGCAGGGCTTTCCGACCATCGACCTCACGCATGATGAGCTCGCCAAGCTGCACATCCGGCATCTGGTGGGCGGCAAGAGTCCGCTCGCAAGGGGTGAGCTGCTCTATCGCTTTGAGTTTCCGGAACGACCCGGTGCGCTGATGCGTTTCCTGGACAGTCTTGCGCCCGGCTGGAATATCAGCCTGTTCCACTACCGCAGCCAGGGCGGCGATGTGGGTCGTGTTCTGGTCGGCTTGCAGGTGCCAAAAGCCGAGATGAAGGCCTTCCGGGATTTTCTATCTCACATCGGCTACCGCAGCTGGGACGAGAGCAATAACCCGGCCTATCAGCTCTTCCTGTAAGCTGATCCACTCTGCTCTGGCCAGTACTGAGAAATTCACGCGCCAGATTCGATTTTTCTATCCTGCAGCCCTGCAATTTCCCGATGAACCCCGCCTCACCACCATCAGATTCGCCGCTGGGCAAGACCACCGGCTATAGCAACCGCTACGACCCAGGTCTGCTGTTCCCCATCGCGCGCGCAGACAAACGCGCTGAGCTGGGGATCACCGGCTCGCTGCCGTTTTTCGGCATGGATGTCTGGAATGCCTATGAGGTGTCATGGCTGAACCGGCGTGGCAAGCCGCAAGTCGCTATCGCGACACTGCAGGTGCCCGCGGATTCTCCGAATATCGTCGAGTCTAAATCGCTGAAACTTTATCTGAACTCACTCAATCAGACGCGCGTGGACGATACGGAAACGCTGAGCAATCTGCTGCGAACCGATATTTCGGCAGCCGTTGGGGCCAGCGTACAAGTACGGCTGACCGGACCCGATGAATTTGGCAAGCTCGGCATGGGAGAACTGGAAGGTCTGTTGCTGGACCGGCTGGATATCGAGGTGGACGACTACCAGCCTGACCCGGCACTTCTGAGCGCTCATCGCGACGAGGCCGCCGTGGACGAGACGCTGGTGTCGCACTTGCTGAAATCGAATTGTCTGGTCACTAATCAGCCCGACTGGGCCAGCGTGCAAATTCACTACGTGGGTCCGGCCATTAACCAGGAAGGCTTGCTGCGCTACCTGATCGGCTTCAGGGAACATCAGGAATTCCACGAGCAGTGCGTCGAGCGGATTTTCATGGATGTGCTGCGCCAGTGCACCCCTACCAAACTGATGGTGCTGGCACGTTACACACGTCGCGGTGGCATCGACATCAACCCGTGGCGCAGCAATTTTTCGCTGTCAAAAATGCCATCCAATGCACGAAATGCAAGGCAATGAATTGATAGTGCGAATTTTTCCGACATCGATTGCCAGACAGACGTCACGCGGTTAGATTTAATACTTGGAAGAAATAATGTAGCCCGGCTGACGCCTGATTGCCTGCGCAGGCCAGTGCCCGGATGCTGATGCCGGCGGCTCCGCGGGGGCTCCGGAGGAACTCACCTATAATCGCGGCCTGACGCTTTTGACGCGCATAGCACCATGACACACCTGAGCCAGATTCTTCCGCAGAAAAACATTGTCCTGGACCTTGAATGTTCAAGCAAAAAACGCGCTTTCGAGCAGGCCGGACTGATCTTCGAGAATAACTGCGGAATCGCCCGGTCTACGGTTTCCGACAACCTCTTTGCGCGAGAACGACTTGGATCCACGGGGCTGGGGCATGGCGTGGCGGTACCGCATGGCCGCATCCGCGGGCTGAAAGCGCCGCTGGCAGCGTTTGTGAGGCTGTCTGAGCCTATTCCGTTTGAATCCCCGGACGGCGAACCGGTCAAATTACTGATCTTCCTGCTCATTCCTGACAACGTCACTCAGCAGCATCTGGAAATTCTCTCTGAGATCGCAGAAATGTTCTCGGACAAAAGCTTCAGGGCAGAACTGGCCGAAGATGGCGATGCCGACTCGCTCCATGCCAAGCTGGTGAGCTGGCACCCTGCCGAACGCAACATGGCCTGAGGGCCTCTCCACCTTACATCCCCCATGCCACTGACTACGCCGCTGTCGATCCGGGAACTGTTCGATGACAACCTGGAAGCACTGCGGCTGGCATGGCTGGCCGGGCAGAACGGCGCAGAACAACTGATTGTCGGCGATGCCGTGTCGGCCGCAGACCAGATCGGTCACCTGAACCTGATCCACCCCGGACGCATCCAGGTATTCGGCCCGCAGGAAATGACTTACCTGGCGCGTATTTCGGAACACTCGCGCATTGTGCAAACACGTGAGCTGGTCGCTGGCAAGCCTCCTGCGTTCATCATCGCCCACTCTCTGACCCCGCCGGCTTTCATTGTCGACGTCTGCAATGAGCATGGCATACCGCTGATCTCCACACCACAGCCTTCAGCCCGGGTGATCGATTATTTGCGCGTATACCTGTCGAAAAAGCTCGCTACCCGCGTGACGATGCATGGCGTATTCATGGATGTGTTGGGCGTAGGTGTGCTGATCACGGGTGAATCCGGGCTGGGCAAGAGCGAGCTGGGTCTTGAACTCATCTCTCGCGATCACGGACTGGTCGCCGATGATGCGGTCGAATTCTCGCGGATCGCGCCCAACATGGTGGAAGGACGCTGCCCACCCTTGCTTCAGAATCTGCTTGAAGTACGCGGCCTCGGTCTGCTGGATATACGCGCCATCTTTGGTGAGACCGCAGTGCGGCGCAAGATGCGTCTGAAGCTGATCGTTCATCTCGTGCGCCGCAAGACGCTGGAAGAAAATTACGAGCGGCTGCCGCTGCACCAGCAACATGAAGAAGTACTGGGACTGCCAATCCGCAAGGTAATCATCCCGGTCGAAGCAGGCCGTAATATTGCGGTGCTACTTGAGGCCGCGGTGCGCAATACGATTCTTCAGTTACGTGGTATCGATACGCTGGCCGATTTCATGGAACGTCAGCAGCGCGCAATGGGCGAAGAATAAGCTTCTGAGCCGCTCACTGGCTCGCGCTTGCTATTATCCGCCACATGCGAATCATTCTCCTCACCGGCATTTCGGGCTCAGGCAAATCTGTCGGGCTGAACGCGCTCGAAGACGCAGGCTATTTCTGCGTCGACAATCTGCCGCCTTCGCTACTGCGCGCGCTGGTGGACACGCGACTGTCAGACGGCCAGCAAACGCTGGCTGTCGCGGTTGATGCCCGCAGCGCCTCCTCGCTGGCTGAGCTGCCCGCCGACATCAACTGGCTGCGCGAGCAAGGTCATCATGTCGAGGTGGTATTCCTGACTGCGAAGACCGAATCCCTGATCAACCGTTTTTCCGAGACCCGCCGCAGTCACCCGCTGTCACATCGCATCGCGCCCGATGCACAGCCGTCGGACATCCCTACGTTAGTCGAATGTATCTGGCAGGAGCGAGAGATGCTCTCCCCCATCGAGGGTCTGGGACATCTGATCGACACCTCGGGATTATCAGCCAATCAGCTGCGCGCCTGGATCAAAGAGCTGGTGCAAAAGGATGGCCGCCCGCTGTCGCTACTGTTCGAGTCTTTCGCTTTCAAGTTCGGTGTGCCTCTGGATGCTGATCTCGTATTCGATGTGCGCGTCGTGCCCAACCCCTTCTATGACAAAGCGCTGCGACCGCTAACGGGCAGGGACCAGCCGGTGATCGAATTTCTGACCGCCCAACCCGACGCGACAAACCTGCTGGCAGACATCCGCGGCTTCATCGAACGATGGCTGCCCGCCTACCAGCGCGACAATCGCAGCTATCTGACCGTAGCCATAGGCTGCACCGGCGGACAGCACCGGTCGGTGTTCATGGTCGAACAACTCGCGAAACACTTCAAAGATCATGCGCGGGTACTGATCCGCCATCGCGAACTAGACTGAGGCTGTAATGGACAAGTCGGACTGGCTGCCGTTATTCCCGTTGCGAACCGTGCTCTTTCCCGGCGGGGTGCTGCCGCTTCGCGTGTTCGAGACGCGCTATGTTGATATGGTCCGCGATCGCATGAAGCGGGATGCTCCGTTCGGCGTCATCGCGATCCGCTCCGGTGAAGAAGTCGGCAAGGCCGCCGAGCACTGTTCGGTGGGTACGCTCGCGCACATCGTTGAATGGGACATGCCCGAGCTGGGCGTGCTGCAATTGCAGACGCGTGGCGGCGAGCGCTTTCGCGTACTTGAAACGCGCATTCAACCCAGTCAGCTGATCGAGGCGCGGGTTGAAGCACTCCCGCATTCACCACCCACAGATGACGCCGATTCGCTGCAGGTCTGCGCACAAGTGCTCAGCATCGTGATAGGCGATCTGCTGGATCAGGCACGACAAGAAGCAGGTGAAGATTTCATCAATCCGTTCCCGGAACCTTACCAGCTTGACTCTGCAGGCTGGGTTGCCAACCGCTGGAGCGAAATGCTGCCAATCTCTCTCGAACAGAAACAAGCGCTGCTGGAAATCGATGATGAAGGCGCGAGACTGCTTAAAGTCGAGCAATATCTGCGCGAGAATCGGGTGATCTGATACATGGATCTGATACGTGCTGATCCAGCCGATGAATCAGAAATCAAATCATACGCTGTCGAGCAACTTTCTGACCGGCGCAGGCAAACCGGCAGATGACAGTTTTTTCTTCGGCAGCCACTGATAAGAAGACTGCGACGCCTGCAGAAAGCTGCGCGACAAGCTCACGCGTAACGGTGTCACCGTCAGCCTGAAGTGCGTGAATGTATGCACGAATGGCGTAAGCATCTCGAAGGACTCTAACTCACCAAATTCTGCCAGCGCTGAAGCCAGTGTCTTTTTGCTGATTTTGCCTGGTACTGACGTCAGCAATCGGTTCAGCTCAGGCAGCGACAACAAGCCGCCCCAAATGCCGGACGGCGGCCGCTGTTCCAGCAAGATTGCGCCGCGGTGCTCGACCAGCAGCATCACGGTCGATTTTTCCGGCACGGCTTTTTTGGGCTTGCGTGCCGGGAGTTCGGCCGTCCGGTCATTCGCATGGGCGACGCAACGCGAGCGCAGCGGGCACGCAGCGCAGTTCGGTCGGCTGCGCACGCAGAGCGTCGCACCCAGATCCATCAGCCCCTGGGTATAGCTTTCGATATCCGTCTCGGGAAGCAGCGCGATCGCTCTTTCCCACAACTGCTTTTCCACCGGCGCGGAACCGGGAAAACCCTCAACCCCGAACACACGGCAAAACACGCGTTTCACGTTTCCATCGAGGATGGCAGCGCGAGTCCCATAAGCAAACGCGGAGATTGCCGCTGCCGTCGAGCGGCCTATGCCAGGCAGGCTGGCCAGCGCTTCCACATCTGCAGGAAAAACGCCGCTGTGCGCGGCCACGATCTGCTGCGCACAGCGATGCAGGTTGCGGGCACGTGTGTAATACCCCAGCCCGCTCCAGAGCGCCATGACGTCCTCGACCGGCGCTGCGGCGAGCGCTCTGACATCCGGGAAGCGTTCAAGAAATCGTGCGTAATAGGGAATGACCGTTGCCACCTGAGTCTGCTGCAGCATGATCTCGGACAGCCAGATGCGATAAGCATCCCGCGTACGCTGCCATGGCAGCTGATGACGGCCATGCTGCTTCTGCCAGCGAATGACCGCTACCGAAAATTGAGGGTCTTCACCGATCGCGTTGTCCGGCCCGACAATGCGCTTCATCGCTGGCAGTGCCCGCAATAGAACGTCGAGCGCTGCCCCTGCACGATACGCTTCACCAGAGCGCTGCACTGCCGGCAGGCTTCGCCTTCCCGGTCATAGACAAAATACGTCTGCTGGAAATATCCGGACTGCCCATCGACGCCGATAAAGTCGCGCAGGCTGCTGCCACCCTGGGCGATCGCCGCTGCCAGCACCCGCTGAATTTCCGCTGCGAGTTTTTCGTAACGTGCAAGCGAAATGCGTCGGGCGGCCGTGGTCGGGCGTATGCCCGCATGAAAGAGGCTCTCGCACGCATAGATGTTACCGACGCCCACGACAATATCACCGGCCAGCAGCACTTGCTTGATGGGCGCGGTGCGCGTGCGGGTGGCACGGTAAAGACGCTGAGCGAGATCAGGGCAGCTGAGCGGCTCTGCGCCCAGTGCGCGCAATAACAGATGCGATTCAACATCACCCTCTTCTTTCGCATGCCAGAGCAACGCACCAAACCGCCGGGGATCCGTGAAACGCATGCGCGAAGGTCCCAGTACGAGATCGACATGATCATGCTTGCCCGGCGGATGATCGCCCGAGAGCATGCGCAAATGTCCCGACATGCCGAGGTGAATGATCAGTGAACCGTGCTCGAAATGCAGCAGCAAATATTTGCCGCGACGTCCGGTCGACACGACGCGCCGGCGTCGCAGCGTCTGAGCTAGTCCGACGGGAAACGGCCAGCGCAGACCTTCACGGCGCAGGATCACGTCAGTGACGACATGCCCTTCAATGTGCGGCGCGATACCGCGGCGCGTGACTTCAACTTCTGGCAGTTCTGGCATGCTTGGAATGGAAACAGAAGAGATCTCACCGGGGGCACACGGCCTTACCAGCTTTCGTCGTAAAATCGATTTTCGCTCGGTCGACGAGGCAGCACCGAGCCGCCTGCACAGGACAATCTCTTGAAAAATCTCCCATCCATTCTAACGCTCTCTGCCTTGATTGCTCTGTCCGGCCCAATTTATGCGGCAGAGAACCAGGCAGGCAATGAACCTGTCGATGTCCTTCCCGCGGTTGGACTGTCAGAGGAACTGATGTTCCGCTACCTGTCGGCCGAGATCGCGCTTCAGCGCGGGAATGCGTTTGCCGCATACGCGACGATGTTGTCGATAGCGCGCAGTACACACGATCCCAGACTGGCAAGGCGCGCCACCGAGATGGCAATCAGCGGCTCTCTGCCGGCGGAAGCGCTGAAAGCCGCCCGCGTCTGGCACGAAGTCGCACCGCACTCTGAAGAAGCAGCGCAGGTACTGCTGAGTCTGCAGCTGCAATCCAATCAGATCGAGGAAGCAAAACAATCGCTGGCGAAAATGCTCTCTGGCAGCACACCGACGACGCTGCCGGTTGCCATTGGAAACGTACAACGGATGTTGTCTCGCATACCCGACCGCAGCCGTGCCGCAGCACTGCTGAAGGAATTACTGGAACCTTACCGTCATGTGCTCGACGCGCGGCTTGCGCTGGCGCAGATGGCGATGGTCGGGGGTGACCGTGCCGGAGCCAAGAAAGAAATCGGTGAGGCGCTGGCGAAATTCCCTGCCTCCGAAATCGCGGTGCTGATGCTTGCGCAGATCATCGAAGACAAGGCTGAAGCAACGAAAACGCTGTCTGACTTCCTCAAAAAGAACCCAAAGGCGCGCGAAGTCCGTCTGGCCTATTCGCGCATGCTGTTCGAGCAGGGAAAGATCGCCGACGCGAAAAAAGAATTCCAGGTCTTGCTGCAGCAGGCACCGAATGATCAGACCGCGCTGTATGCACTGGGCCTTCTGTCGGCTCAGGCCAACGATATGGCAGACGCTGAAAAATATCTGGCCGCTTATGTGGGCAACCTGAAGGATCAGCCGGATCGCGAGCGTGATGCCACGCAGGCACTGATGGTGCTGGCACAGATCGCCGAAGACCGCAATGACGATGCGGGCGTGATGAAATGGCTGGAGATGGTCCCGACACTCGGGCAGAGTGGCTCGGTGAACGCCACGATCAAGCGGGCACAGCTGCAGTCAAAAGCCGGCAAGCTTGAGGAGGCGCGCAAGCTGCTCAATGAAGCGGACGTGAACAACGACGACGAACGGGTAAGACTGATCATTGGTGAAGCTCAGTTGTTGCGCGATGCCGGCAAGCTGACTGAGGCCCTGCGCCTGATCGAGGATGCCCTGGAACTCTACAAAGACAATATTGACCTGTTGTATGAACTGTCGATGCTGGCAGAAAAAAATCATCAGTTTGATCTGATGGAAAGCACGCTGCGCAAAGTGATCCAGCTCGCACCGGACAGCCAGCACGCGTATAACGCGCTTGGCTATTCACTGGCGGACCGCAACCTCCGCTTGCAGGAGGCACATGACCTGATCCAGAAAGCCCTTTCGCTCGCCCCCGAAGACCCGTTCATCATGGACAGCATGGGCTGGGTCGAATTCAGGCTTGGCCGGCTTGAAAAGGCGGAAGAGCTGCTACGACGGGCTTTCGCGATCAAGGCCGATCCGGAGATCGCCGCGCACCTCGGTGAAGTGCTCTGGGTGCTCGGACGCGAAGAAGAAGCCAGGAAGCTCTGGCGCAATGCGGGCGGCAAAGATCCCAAGAACGATACGCTCAAGAGCACCTTGAAGCGCCTTCAGGTCAAGCTCTGAGCGTCTGACCTAGCATGCACAAGCTGACAGGGCTGACCCTTTTGCCATTGGCGGCGCTGATCGCCCTGTTCACGCTCGAAGGCTGCAGCACCATGACGCCGCCTTCTTCGTCTGAAGCGCATTTGCAGCAGCCGTATCACGAACGCATTACCGTCAGCGGACGATTCTCGGTCAGCTATCAGCACGAAGGCAAACCGGAGAACGTACAGGGGCGTTTTCAGTGGAACCAGCGCGGCGATGACATCGATATCGACCTGCTCTCACCCCTCGGGCAGACACTGGCCAGAATACGCGTGGCACCCGGTCTTGCCCTGCTTGAGCGTCCCGGGAAACAGACGCAGTCGGCGATCAATGCCAGCGAACTGACGGAGCACATGCTGGGCTGGGCGATGCCCGCTGATGGACTGCGCTACTGGCTGCAGGG
>JACCEC012681444.1_pt1 | contig 17410 bp, 14 predicted proteins | sample 7450121 | NCBI WGS metagenome assembly JACCEC01 (sample SAMN15323455, study PRJNA562643) | freshwater metagenome | isolation source: river surface water | place: USA:Blue River Watershed | collected 2017-08-18 | reverse complement strand
GTGGATTATATATATAGTTTACTCTCAGATGTTGATTCAAATTTTCAAAATATTATAGCTAGACTAAAAGAATATGTCAAAGAAATCAACAACTTTAAGAATGAAGTTTTTGAAACCCCTAAGATTAAAGAAATTGTAAATAAGCAGTTTGAAAGATTTAAAGATTTTTGGCTGGGTGTAATTTCTTATTTTGATAAAACAGGAGCAACTCTTCCTGATCAATATAAAGATTGGAATATACTTTACACCAAATTTGTCCAAGAATTAAAAAATCTTGCAGTTTCTTACGGTGTTAAATTTTTGTTCGAAGATAATTTTGTTGGGTATTTATTAGAGCATTGGGATTTTATTGAAAGATATCAATACTTTTCTTCATTTCAATACTCTGAAGAACAAAATGAAAACGTTTTCTTTCATGGTAATACTAAAGCAGAAAAAGATTATTTTTATTATTTAAGGGAAAAGTATCCTGACTTATTCAATGAAAGTTATTCTCAATATAATTTTTATAAAAATGATCTAAAATTTTATAAGGAAAATTCTACAGATCCTAAAAAAATCAGAGAAATAGCAATTACTGATGGTTTGAAAAGAATTCCATCAAATAAAATAGAACTTGTACTGGCAGCAATTACATATTCTAGAAAATATGTAGAAGCAAATGATGTAGCAAGATTTATTGACAAGACAAATTCTGCATATATCTTATCATATGCGATCGATTTGATAAGTTCAAATAATTTTTATAAGCTTGAAAAATTTGATAGACTTTCAAAAAATATTATAGATTTTGTAGCTTTTGCTTCAACAAATACCAAAGTTTATGATTATGTTTTAAACAATAAACTGATTGATAATTTAGACAGTATCAAGTCATATGATAAATATTCAAATAATAAAGATTTTATTATTGATTTAGTAGTAAGTAAATATCCATCATTAAAATCTATTTACGAAAAGATGGAACCATACGACTTTGATGCTTTAAATTTTTATCCTGGTATTTTATTTGGAATTAAACATTTAATTGACTCTGGGCAAGATATATCAACTTTTCTTTATTATGGTCTTAACGGAATAGATATAAATAAAATAAGAAATGAAATTGCTGATTATATATTAGATAGTGCTAAAATTCTTTATCGTGATCAAAAATATGGTGGTCTTAATTTTATAAGAATGTTCAAAATACCAGCAGAAGATATCAATTACGTAAAAGAATATGTTGATTCCAGATTTTCAAATAAATTATTTTCCAATTTTGAGACAACACAAAGGCTAATAACATATATTAACTCTGATAATATTATGTATTTATTAAAAGAATTTTCTGCAGGAGAGCAAGATTTTTTATTTAATTACTGTATTAAAAAAGCAAATATTACATTAGCATCATTAAGTCCAGATCTTGGGCCTCAAAGAATTCAAAAAGCATTTGATTTGTACTTTAAAGAAGCGAAAGAAAAATTACAAGAAACTAAAATTAAAAATAGCTTTCTAGTTAAAGATGCTGATGGAGAATATACTGTTCCAAAAAGACAGGATGTTAAAGATACATATCTAACTATCATTTCTTCTAATTTTGATGCTTTACAAAATTTACCACAATCTGGAATTCAAGATCTTCTTAATTATTTAGAAGAAGCTAATATTAACCCAAGTACCATAAAAAATGAAGATTTAAATTATATTGGTAATGCTTTTATGATATTTGGTAAGATGACAATAAGTTATTTAAGAAGATATCCAGCTAAAAATTTGCATGATAAAACTGTTTTTCTTCCGACAGTAAAAGAATTTAATCCAGAAATAAGAGATTTTTTACTTAATAACATCCTTAGATCAACAAGAGATTCAGCCCTATTTCTTTCAGGCATGTGGAATGATGAAATCACTTTTGATGGAGTTACGGCTAAAGTATCTGAACATATCAAAAATAAAGCTGATATCAAAAAGCTTGAATTTGCTGTGAGATTAATTAATTTTTCTGAGGAACATGGTGATTATGAGGATGAAGATTTTGCAGTAGAATTTCTTAAATCAGCTGACAAAACAAATCCTAAATACGATGACACAATTAAAAGAGGCTTTAAATATTCTGACATGGAGAATTGGTATAAAATGTCCAAAAGCATGTCTCTTCCTCTTTGGGCTAGAAATGTCATAACACAAAATGGATTTACAGCTAAATTTCTTCCTAAAAATGACACAAGAATTATGTTTGCTGGAAAATTTACAGGCTGTTGTCAAACCCTTTATCATTATGCTCAATCTTGCGCTTTTGATTCTCAATTATCTCCGAAATCAGCCCTTTTCGTAATTCTAAATAAAAAAAATGAAATGTATGCTCAATCTTATTGTTGGGAATCTGAAAGTGGATCTACCATTGTTGTTGACTCTATGGAATTTAAGCCCGGATTGACACCAGAAGTAAAAGAAGCAATTAACAATATTTACTTAGATTATTTTGAAAGCTTTAATGGTTTGGGAAGAATAGTTAATTTTGGTAATAATAGTCTTCCACAAAATGAATTAAAACCAGTAGAAAATTATAATTCAACTCCCGCAAATCCATTTCGATCAAAAAGACAATGGAGAAAATTTTCAGATAATTACACAAGAGATAGTGAATATCAACATACCTTGAAATTTACAGAATCAGATAATGCTTTTAAACCTGGATTTCAAACTACTTATGATATTCCTAGAGAAGAATTAATCAAATTACTTAATGAATACAGAGAGAGCAATTTGTTGAATTTCTTTGATCTTTTAGCTTTGGCCCCTATAGATTTTCTTCAAGAAGCTATTCCTAGAGAAGAATTAGATATAAAAATGGCTCTTAAGATTTATAGAAAAGAACCTAACAATTTTATTATGTCACTAGAAATTAGGGCAGATTTGATAAAAATTCTTGAATATGTTATTAATAAGATCTAAGACTCTTATTTATCTTATCATGCAAAAAGCCAAGAATAACACTTGGCTTTTTATTTTTAGCTGACATTATAAAATCATAGATGTAATATTTGGATACTTTTTTCTTATAGCCCCTTGGATGATAACATTTCTCTGTGTCAAGTCTTTTTAACAATCTTACCGAACTTGTATATCTTTGAGGCAATAAACTTTCAATATCATCTTCTGTAAAACTAAAAGACTCTGATAAACTGAAAAATAAAGTTAAATCCCTATGAGAAAAAACCCATCCTCTATCAGTAAAGTAATCTATGATATTTTTTAATCTTGTTGTTTCTTCCACTGTTTTAAAGCGTCTTGTCTTTCTTTCAATAATGCTCTAGAAATATTAGGCAGCATTTTTCTACGCATCTTAAATGTCTTCTTTAGTGGCGTACCCTTTTTACGAATATTGACGAACTTATCATCATGCTTTTCAATGTTAATATCACTTCCGGTTAATTCAGCAATATCATCAGGTCTAGAAAGAACTCCAGGATTACTTACAATCATTCCCGGACATTCTTGGGTATAGAATAAATTCCTATTAAGATTGAAGATTTCAGCTAATTTTTCATCTTCTTGCTGTGAATTAATTCTCTGCTTAATAATCTTCTCTAATATTCTTCTTTCAGGCTCAACTCTCGACATTAATGTGCCTTTAACCATCATAGCTTTAAGAGGAATACCAAACATATCTCTTAAGGTTCGTCTCATCACGGTATTTGTATGTCTCATTCCACTATTAAAGTCAAAGTCTGCCATAGAAACACCAGTATTATTAGGTAAACCAGCTCTCATTGTTCTATTAAATTCAGATCTTGCAATAAACTCTAATTGTTCATTATTTAAATCTGTAACTTTTTTGCCAGGGAAGTATTTTTTAACAACAACTTGAGTAATACCACGCTTTGTTAAACCACCACGATCATACTTCCAATCAGATACATCACCCTCTAAATCAAATCTTAATGGAAAATATTGCTTGTAAACCTCATCAATAGGAGCATCCCAAGCAATTTTAGATCTTTGTTTAATATTTAATTTTTGCTTCTTCTTTGGCGCTTCTTCTTTTTCTTCCTTAACTTCTTTGATCTTCTTTATTGGTTTCTCAGGAGCTAAATCTTCAATTCTTTTTTCTTGTCTTGGAGCTTCTACTTGTACTGGAGCCTGAGGAGCTTGTTGGGTTTGAGGAGCTTGTCTTGGAGCTTCTTGAACAGATCTTAAATATTGAATAATGTTTTTAAGATATTGTGAATTAGGGTTCAAATCAAAAGCAGCCTTAAGAGTTTGTGGGCCCAACGAACCATCAGGGATTAATTTAACACTTTCTTGAAATTCTTTGGTAGCTTCAATCTCATCTAAATCATATGTTGGACTACCCTCAACTAAAAGATTATTCTCTTCTAAAAACTTCTTCCAATTCATAAGGACATTAGGATCTTTAGCAAGTTTTCTACCCATTCCCGGAGCAGAAACAATAGCAGCAATTGGTTTATAATCTAATGGCTGACTATCCTGTAATTGTCTGTACAGTCCACCGGCAGCGCCAAGGCCTAAAACTGCAGGAAAAAAATACTTGTCAAATTTACTTCCAGCAATTTTTACAAACAACTCATCAAGTTCAGAAGCTGTTACGAAATCTTCATTCTTTTCACATTCTCTGATCATCTTTTCCAGATCTCTTAAAATAGCTTCTCTTGTCATTTAAAAAACCAACTTTCCTTCGATTGATATTGTTTGATTAAGTTTCTGTCCAAAATTTGTTTGTTTGAAATCTTGTTGCTTAAAAGATACATTCAAAAAAGAAGACTTCCATTGACTCTTATATCCAAAAGCAAGATTATTATTGTCGTTAAATAAAGTCTTTTGATCTTTTACAGCATCAGCACTTACATAAAACCCCTTAAGATTATAAGATGCTTTAATGTTATGATCTAAAGAATAAGACAAATCATTATCTTTATGCCAAGAATCTACATTAACAGTTAAACCAGGCAACTTTTTCATTCCAGCAGTGACATTAACATTAGTAAGTTGATTAGTGCCAAACAAATTATATCTGGGGTTAAAAGATTGTGTTTGAGCAAAAGCAACATTACCGATTAAAAGTAAAGTTAAAAAGATCTTCAAAATACTCTCCTTTTAGGCAAATTATTTCTAACAATTAAATCACTCCAAGCTCTGCCCTCTTCACCGCCATACATAAGCCATTTTTGAGCAAGCGGATGTTCATGGTCAGAAGGAACCTTGTATCTATTCTTAGCGGTGTATCTATGAATTTCCAACACTGTTCCTAAATCAATTGTAGAATAACTAGCTAATTTTCTTGCAATTTCAATTTCGTTACTAGAAACATATTCACGATTTGCTCTAGCCCATTCATATCCTACCGCAGCTTTATTTTTGACTGTAGAAGGTATAGGGATATTTTTGTTTAGAGCTTCGGATGTGATAATTCTATAAGAAATTTTTAACATAATATATTTTTCTTTTACAAGCTAATTTCTTCCTATGAGCAGGATTTATAGAGTGTGTACAAGGAAATTAAAATCAAACCCTTTCGGAGAATTTATATGTTAAAAGTTTTAGCCCAAATTGCAAGAGAATTAGATACCAGAGGATTACATGCTGATGCCGATGATCTTCTTAAAACAATGGAAAAGATTGCCACCACCCATACAGCCAAGAAAATGACAGATGTCGATTATGAAGAAATGGCAAGAGAAGTTATGGACAAAATGCCTAATCGCTTCAAGAATTTTGGATCCCTTGTTTCAAAGCTTAAGAATATGGGATTTGAAAGTGCCATGTCCGCTTGCGAATATTTTGAAGATGAAAAAACCGCATCTTCTAAAAAAAAAATAATTGAAGCTGGCAAATACGATAATAAGCCACTAAATAAGCCTTTCCGTACTCCAAATGGTCCTAAAAAGTTCTCAGTATATGTTAAAAACGATAAAGGGAATATTGTTAAGGTGAATTTCGGAAGTCCTGACATGGAAATTAAAAGAGACGATCCTGAACGTAGAAAGAACTTCAGAGCCAGACACAATTGCGATAATCCGGGTCCACGCACTAAAGCTCGTTACTGGTCATGCAAAAATTGGGAGGCTGGAAGATCAGTTTCGGATAATCTTAAAGGCAAATAATGTGGTATAGGCTTGCTCAACTCAGAATGGATCCTGCAGGGCAAATGAGAATGGATATGCCCAAAACAAGATTCAATATAGAAGATAACTTAAGACATACAGTATGGACTAATAAATATGAACAAGACCCAACAATACCAGTAGTTATCAGACTCTATAGCAATAATCAAGAAATAGGCGATATAATGTTCAACTATTACCCTGCTTTTTCTAATTCAATTGAGGGTAAGCTTCCATATCCAATTGTTAGTATTTATAGAATTAAAATTGATGAATTGGGCCTTGAAGATTCTATGGAAATTAACGATCTTGCTGGTGAAGATGTAGAATCCAAAAGAAGTGGATGGGGTCTTGGACAATATCTTTACAAATTAGCAAAAGATTACATAACTGAACATTTTCCAGATGCTAAATTTATTATCGGAAAAGTCCATTCAAACACTGCATTAAAAGCAAGAAACAAAGTATTTGGCAAACCTCATACTCTCGAATGGAATGAATTTGGTGATGATAGAAGATGGAATAAAGAAAAAATCACAGAAGATAAGGCAATGAAAAAATTACCTGAAGCTAGATGGGACTCTTGGGGTAATCCACGAATTGATCAAAGCCAACACGTTAGAGTGGTGCATAAACTTCCAGAACAAAAACAACCAGAACCAAAACCAGAAGACAAATCACAGCTTAAAATGGATATATAAAAGTTATTAAGGAAAGATAATAATGTGGTATAAACTCGCTCAAAACAACCATCAAGATTGGGCAGCACAGGTAGTGACATTTTTAGAAACTCAACCTTTTGCTGCTGAAGTAATGATTAAAAACGCTACTTATGATCATTTTACCCAAAGAAAATCTGTCAAAAAGCAATTATTTCAAGACAAGAATTTTGATAAAGATGCATGGAAATCTCTTTGGATGAACTCCTTAAAACAAGTGGCTGGATTATTGTCTTCTAACTGGTCTTTTTATGGGGAAAATTCTTGGTCGCAATTTAGTTTAAAAGGTAAGAAGAAACCTGAAAATGCTAGAAATTACAAGGTTTATTTTACAGCCCAGAACCCATTAGAGGATTTTCAAGGACTTATTCAAACTCTTTATGATCTTGGAAAAAAACTTCAAAATATACAGACAGAACTTCCGATTTCTTTTAAGGTTGCTACAAATGTTCAAATGTTAGCAATTCATGTTGACACTATTGTAATTCATTTCGCAGATCCTAATATTGCTTCAGAAGTTCAACAAGCTATTAGTGCAGTTTCCAAAAAGAATAACCTAAAAGCCGAAGATAGAGATAAATTTTTAAGAACAACTGTAGGAAGAGATTCAGATACAACTTCAGATAGCATGGAATTAGCAGCTAGATTTGCAAGAAATGTTATGGCTAATAAAGATCAAATTATTGCTATCAAGGACGATCCTGCTACATTATCTTCAACTCTTTTAGGAATTTGGAAAACAATTGATAGCGAGGGATTACATAGGAAATGAACTACAAAAAATACATTATCCTAGCTCATAATTTAGATGCCAAAGGTTTGTTCAAGAAATCTGATATTGTGATAAAATTGATTGAGGCACAAATGTCAGAAGAAGATCCATTAGGTATGAGCGAGCCAAACGATGATTACAAGATTAATGTAAATGTTCTTGTTGATGCATCTAATGGCAAAGAACTTATTGATGCTAATGGAGATGTTTTATTAGTTCAAAATTCTTCTATTGATAATCCTGAACAATATAAAGAAGTGCTGGAAAAAGCTAGTTATATTACCGGGGTTGAAAATATTACAGTTGAAAGAATGACCTCTAGAGATATTGGTTATAAATTTAAGATTGTTTACCCAGATGCAGATATAGCGAATAATAAACAGCTTGATAAGGGTATTGATGCTGGTTATGTAATGCATCCTAATGATCTTTATGTTTTAGAAGGTCCTACAGGTTTATTTAAATATAAGGGCCAGATTGTTATATTTTCAAGTCAAGAAGATGCTATGGGTGTTGCAAAAGCTGTAGGTATTGATTTAAGGCCAAAGCAATTACAACTTAATCAAGAAGAAACATTTAGTATGGATCCGAATTTTAAACAACCGGAATTATTGTCTTCTTATATTGGATTAGAAGATAATTTCATACATATTGCACCATCTATGTTAGGTTTGTTTGAAGTTCCTGAAAATATTGTAGATCTTATGAAAACTATGAGAATACAATCTATGGTCGGACAAACAAATTTAGAAGATTATAAGAAGCAAAAATATTACGAAGAAAATAATTATGAGGGGTATGGCGATGAGGACGATTTTAGCTCAAATTAATAGCGTTTTAGAAGAATTAGAAGAAAATGGTTTACATGTAGAAGCTGATGCATTACATGAGATTTTCGTTAAGTTATCCAAGAAAAAGAAGAAGAAATCTGGCAAGAATGTGCCCACAAATCCAGAGTTATATTCTAGATGCAAATCGGAAATTAAGAAAAGATTTAAAATTTATCCAAGCGCTTACGCAAATGCAAGCCTAGTACGTCTTTATAAATCAAGAGGCGGGACTTACAGAACTGAATAAGAAAAAAGGCTTCGAAAGAAGCCTTTTTTACATTCTCTGAGTTGGATAAGACCCTGAATCTAGATTAAAAGATTTCACTAAAGTAATTCCATCTTCAGCATAAATATTCATAGTATTTCCAACAATTTGCCATTTGCCGAATCCTTGGGCTCTGGCTGCATTTAAAGCGTCTCCGATACTATGTGCTGTATTTGTTAGCGGTACATTTTGAGATAGATCAAATTGTACTTTAGCCATATTATAATGCACTACCGCTCCGTTTGTTTGGCTAGCTCCTGTAATTTGTAGCATTGCAGATTCAGCTCCAGCAACGAATAGGGCATTTGGTACATCTATTCTATAAATTCCAGGCATGTTTGTAGAATCAATTTCACAGAATCCTCCAGAAGTCCAAGATCCATTAGGGGTTTGGCTTACTAATGTGATTGCTGTTCTAATTGCTCCAGCTCTTACATATGAAGCAGATAAAGATGGAGTTGTATGTGTTAATCCTTTAGCTCCAAGATAGATTAATTCTGTTCTATTTGTTGTGTTTGGAGATACTGTGAAAGAATTAGTTGTACGCTCAGTAGGTTGATATTGACCAGCTATGGTTGCAGTTGTATTATTGTAAGATCCTATATTTGGATTACCGCCAGTCCATGGATCTCCGTAAAAGTCTGTTGCAGGAGTGCCATTTGATGAACCTGTAGCATATGTGTAAAGTCCATTTGAGCTAAACCAATCATATTGTGTCATTCCCCATAGTCGCCACATTCCTGTGTTGTACGGAAGATAAGTGTTTATGTAATTGTTAGATTGCACAGCAAGGCCAGCTACTTGATAATTTGTCGAATAATTGTTTGTTACTATACATGTTGCTTGAGCAGATGGTAAATAAATTCCACCATTAGGGCCAGTCACATTATTTCGTACAATAACCAACGATCTTCCAGAACCTTGCCCAAATCCAAATCCAAATCCAAAATTATTAAAAAAATTAAAAGTAGTTCCTTGATATGTTGCATTTCCCCCATTTAAGCTTACACTCATTGATGAACCAAAAGCAACACATCTATCAAACGTAAGTCCATATACATAGTCTTGCGTAGCTGGACTATTTTTACCATTTGTAGCATCTACATACATTCCACCAGTTGATAATGGTATAAATTGACATTGTTGAAATAGATAATTTTTAGTCAATCCTGTAGTTGTTGTATCTGATACAGAAAAGCAGTTATCAGCACCTCCATTTATAAATAAACATTTTCGCCATTTTAATTCTATACAATCAGTTATTAAAAATAGACTTCTATTTGTTGCTGTTTCACATACAAGGTTTTCAAAATTAAGATAGTTTTTGTTTGTCAATACAAATAATTGCTGATTAACATTAGCACTTCCAAAGTCGCTTATTAATCTTGTAGTTATTAAAACTCGTCCGGGTGTGATACCACTAAATTGAGTAGCAGTTGGGTTACCATAAACAAAAGTTGGAGCAGTATAAGTTCCACCGACTGTAATTTGTGTATTTTGTCGGTAATCACCAGGAGCAATATAAAGTGTATCACCAGATCCAATTCCAGTGGCTCCTAAAGCTTTTTGAATAGTTGCCCAAGCTTGATTTGCTGCTGGTCCTAATCCTGAGTTTAAATCGCTTCCATCCGGTCTAACATAATAAGTGGCCATTTACTATACTCTCTGACTTGGGAATTTTGCTGAATCTAATGTAAAGGATTTAATTATTGTAGTTCCATCAGGTGCATAAAAGGACAATGTATTCCCATTAATTGTCCATTTACCGAAACCTTGTGCTCTAGCTGCGTTTAATGCATCTCCCACCGTTTGAGCTGTATTAGATGTAGGAACAGGTTGGGTCATATCTAGTTGCGCTTTTATCAGATTTACATTGACAAAAGTTCCATTAGTACTAGAATTATATCCCTTAAAAGTAATTGTTAATAATTTAGTTCCAAGAGAAAGCGCAGCGTCTGGTATGTCAAATCTATAGTAACCAGGTATATTAACAGAATCAATTTCACAAAATCCTCCAGAGACCCAAGAGCCCGTAGGAGTTTGATTAGCTAAAGTCACGTTCGTTGAAGATTGATTCAATTTTGCGTATTTTACTATTATATTTGAATTATTAAATGTTAAACCTGTTTGCCCAAGATATACCTGAATAGATTGAGATGTCGATCCTTCATATATATTTAAATTTAATGTTGTTCTATCAGATGGTATATATATTGCTTGATTACTGAAAGGACTATATGTTGAAGATCCTACTGCTGGTGGATTAGCCCATGTCACTCCATAAATATCAGGTGAAAGTAAACCAGTGGAAGTTCCAATAGCTAGATTTTGGGAATTTGATGTTAAATTATAGAATTGTGTGTTAGGCAATCCATAAAATAAAGATGCTCCTATTTCAAAGCCATAAGTACCTCCAGAAACAGAATTTGCGCCAACAGGAGTATTTACTCTTGGGCCTGAAATTACTCTATTATAGTTTTCATTGATTCCACTTGCATAGGCTTGAAATGATCCAGAAGGACAAGCAATCAAGCAGTTTGTGACTTGCTCCTTTACAGAAGAAGATGCCATCGAATCTATTGCGATACTACCATTGATACATGAGCAATTTTGTATAGTTGAATTTCCTACTGATGAAGGTATATCATACCTTCCCGCAAATACGAAATTAGAATAAATACCACCATTCAGTACTAAACAATTTTTTATGTTACATGCAAAAGTTGACACTGATTGATTACTTAATATACTCACCATAGAACTTGTAGATCTCATAAAGTTTGCTATGCAGTTAGTGAATGTAAAATTGAATAAATTGTTTGTATAGTTTGTAATATATACAGCAGGTGCGGTTGAGGCATATTGATCGAAATAACATTTATTAAAACTTATAAAGCTTGAGGTTGTCAATGTAAGCAATCCAGTTGATGCATTCAAAGTTTTACCTCTGAATGTGATGTATGAGAAATTTATATAAGACTTGCTTGTAATTGAAACAATAGCAGTTGTATTTGGTGGATCTGCGATATTGCTTGTAAAACCTGTAATCGAAACTTCTCCAGCAGAAATTCCGGTCCAGTTTTGTGTTAATAAAGGGTCGCCTATAAAATTTAAATTAGATCCAGAAGTTCCTGTATTTGTTACTGTAAAATTCCCACTATACTCTCCTGGAGCAATATATACTGTATCTCCTGCTGTAGCTGTTGAAAAAGCTTTACCTATAGACCAAGGACTATTAACACTCAATCCTGTATTTGTTGTTAATCCAGATACTGTTACATAATAAGTTGCCATACATATATCTTTCTAAAATCCAGAGACAGTTCCTTACAAGCCAAATCTATTTCTAAAATAAAGAAGATTTGCATTTACTTCTTCTATTGTTAAAGCTCTATTATAAATTTGAGCAGTGGCAATATCACCTTGTTGATATTCATTACTTGAGGTTCTTGATATTTGAATAGCTGTGGAAGTTACATTATGGTTTGAAGGTGTATCAGATCCAACAAGAATTCCATCTACATAAACTTTTCTTGTAATGCCATCAAATGTAGCTCCAACGTAAAACCATCTATTAAGAGCTATATTTGCATTATTATTAGTTATGGATAAATCATTCCACCACCAATAATGAATCAATGTCCCTAGGCTTCCTTGTGTTCTTAAAGCATTAGATTGATTATTGGTTCCAAATCCACCTATAGAAATAAAACCTCTCTGATCGGCCCATGTTGCCATTCTTGCATAAACAAACATAGAGTAAGATGAATTTGCTATAGGTATTGAAGAGGTTCCAGCGCCAGTAAAATAAGAATCTGCATCATTTACAAAGTACCCATTAGAATTCCATACAGGCCCATTCGTTAAGGTTACGTGATTTAAATTACCTGTTGTGTCGAACCATGTATTTCCATAACCAGGATAAGAAGAAATATTTTTTGCATCTAAATTCATAACAAGACCAAATGTAGTGAATGCAGTGCCTCTAGATCTTGGGTAATTAGAATTGTCCAAGGTTAAAGATTTCATAATGGTTAAATTATCAGGAGTGTAATATTCTAAAAGATTTCCATTAATAGCCCATTTTCCAAATCCATATGCTCTTGCGGAATTTAAAGCATCTCCTACAGTTTGGTCAGTGTTATTCAAAGGAACAGATTGTGTAAGATTTAAATTAATAGGATCTTGGAATTTATAAGATATAATTGCTTTATCATTATTAGATTGATTGATAATTTGTAATACAGAGGTTGTTGCTCCGCTTGCTAAAACAACATCTGGGACATCAAATCTATAAAGTCCAGGCATATTTATGGGGTCAACTTCTACAAATCCTCCAGAAACATAAGATCCATTTACTGTTTGAGATGCTAGAGTAATTTGTGTATTATTGATTCCAGGTCTAATATAGAAAGCTTTTAATCCAGTTGTTTGAAATGTATAGCCTGTATTAGAAAGATAAACGAATTCTGTATATCCAGTTGTTCCAGCTTTGATAAGGATTGGTTTATTTAAAGTTCCAAGGGTTTTATCAAGATTGTTAGAGGCTGATTGCACCGCTCCTATGTCTTGAGCATTGGTAAAACTATCAATTCCAAAATATTGTTCAGGGAATGCTTTGCCTTTTAATAATTTTCCACCATTGGCATTGTCGTTTAATCTAAAATCTCCATTAGCAGCATCAATGAACGGAGAAGCAGTTAAGATGATATTTCCGCTATAGAAATCTGAAGTATCATTGTAAGCTTTAGCACCAAGATTAATATTTCCTGAAGTGTTTTGGAAGAATGCATTGTTTAATATAATTGCCACTGGAAATTCACCACAATCTCCAGTATTTACACCTTGAATAGCATATTCTGAATTATTTACAAAAAGATTATTTTCTATGATTGAATTTGTAATTTGATTTGAGCTACAGTTGTTATAGTGTCCTATTGCTCTGTTATTGTTATAAAATGTATTTCCTCTGATGATATTGAATTGCAAACCTGTGTTAAAATTAATGCAAGTTCCGCCATTATTCCTAAAAATACAATTGATAGTAGGTCCACCCCACCATGAAGGATTAGTACAATTTTGAATCACACAATCATAAAGACTATGTGGTGAATCATTCGCAATAGTAGTCAAACCATCAAATAAACATCTATGCCATTGCCAGCTAACTCCATAGGTATTTGTTGGATATGTTAGTCTAATAAAATCGCAATTGTATACATACTGTTTTACTCCATTAAAATGAACGTAAGAAAATGCTCTTGTAGCTGTTGAATATCCTGTAGCATCAAATCTTAAATTCATTGCTGTAAGTTTAGTAGGTACTTGAGTAGGAGCAAACCAGTTAATATTATCAGCTGTAAATTTAAATCTAGCTTTAACATTATCTCCTCTTACAGAACCATAACCTATAAGAAATGGATAATTATGAGAGCCAAAACTAACTGTAGAAGAAACTAAATATTCATTATCGTTTTTAATGAAAGTTTTTGTCCATTGGCTAGCAGAAGCATATAATCTTTGAGAATCTACAGACATTTGAACAGATGCCATAGCTCCACCCAAAATTGCTTGTCCACCAGAAGTTCCAGAAGCAGCAATTGTACGATCTAAAGCTGCATTGTTTCCTGACACGCTATTAATTACAAATCTACCAGTAAAGTATCCAGTTCCACCCGTGACATTTAAAACATTACCGATTAAGTTAGGAGTAAAAGGTTGTGCAGCTGAATTTACTCCTGTGTTTGTATATGTAAATAAATCTGTGTAAGTTTTAAATGCTGTTGGTTTTTGTGAATAATCTACTGCCCATGTTCCTGAAGATAAAGAATTAGATGAACCTACTCCAACAATATTAGTGATAGTCCCATTTGCGGAAGTTCCTTGACCAATTGTAGCTTGAACAGTCGCAGCGCCTGAAGAAACTGAAAGAATTTTATACCAACCAGGATACCAGCCACTTCCAGATTTTATATAAAGATAATGTCCAATATCATCTGAAACGAAAGTATAATTAGAAGCTGTAACAATAGGATTAGCATTTGTTCCATTAGTTGTTGATAAAGTGCTAGTCATTGTGGCATTATGATCAAAACAGCCAGAATTGTTATCATTTCCAGCTTGTTGAACTTCCCACACTGAATAACCTGATATTGCCATTAGAATCTAGCCTGACCGTTCACTGCAATATTCAATAAGGTCTTTTTAATTGCATTGTCATTAGATTCATAAAGTGCGATAATTTGTTCTACAGCAGTTTTAAATTCTAATGTTTGTGCTCCAGTAAGGGGTTTTCTTCCATCTGCAAACTGTCCCATAGCATCATGAGAACCATCTGCAATCTGATCGGTAGTGTTTGGCATTGTTTCGATTAATGCTTCAAAATGATCTAAAAATTGCTTCATTGTGTTATATGATTGAAGAATAGAATCTGCACAAATTCTAGTCTTTTCGTTGCTAAATTTCACTAATTCTGGATGTTCAATATACATTCTTAACTCCTACTCTTTGGCGCAGACCCTGAATCTAATGTAAAGGTCTTAATTACCGTTGTATTATCAGGTCCATATAAATTCATTGTATTTCCTGATATAACCCATCTTCCAAATCCTGTTGCCCTAGCTGCATTCAAAGCATCTCCAATTGTTCCCGGTGTGTTTGTAAGAGGAACAGCTTGTGTAAAGTCTAAAGTCATTGATTCTAGGAAATTGTATGTAATAATAAACCTGTCATTTGTATTACTATTTATTATTTCTACAGCAGCTGATTTAACACCGCTTACAAACACTGCATCGGGGACATCAAATCTATAAAGTCCCGGCATGTTTAGGGAATCAACCTCAACAAAACCACCTGAAACATAAGCTCCATTAACTGTTTGAGAAGCTAATGTAATAGAAGTTCTTGTTGATCCTGATCTGATATATGATGCTGAAAGTCCTGCGGTATTAAATGTATATCCAGAAGCATTAAGATATATAAATTCTGTCCTGTTTGTAATTCCTGCTGCCACTTGTTGATTAATCTCAGCATTTGTATAAGCCACTGACATTCCTGATACATCTTCAAGAATTAATTCAACAATAATTCTCTTTGTATTTGTTTCGGTTATTACATTATTATTTTTGCTATAATATGTAAATTGATGGTTTGTGATATAACCCCAATCTTGTATGTTGTAAACCTCATAAGAATTCAAAAACATGTTGGTAGATGAATTAGTAGTGAAACCTATATAATAGTTCTTATTTGTATAGATTTGAGGTAAAAATGTGCCATCAAAATATAAGGTATGAAAAACATTTTGTAGATCTGCTGGTAAATCTGTATCTAGGGTAATTGTATCTAAGACTGTTGTGCCATCAGAATCATAGAGGTTCATATTCACTGTGGCGTTATAGAGTGAAAGGTCCGCATATATTTTCACTCCTCTTAATGTAAATCTAGACCCAACAGAAGGATTGAGATTAAATTTAAATCCTTGTTCTGTTGTTTGGTTAAAAGCTTCTTGAATCGGGTATGTGACAAGGGGAATAGAATATGAGTTTGTGGATGATCTTACAACAACATAAGGTTCGCCTCTGTATTCTATAAAGAAATCTGGTCTTACTGTATATGGAAGACCTGATTGCAAAACACCATTTCTTACAGATGAAACGTATGTGTAATTATCTGTTGCATGTCCTGATATAGATTGAATGATTACAGCGTAATATTCTCCACGATTTAAAGTTAAAGATGGGGAAAGATTAAATGTTTGTAAACCTGTTGCTGAATTACCATTGGAATAATAATCTATTACTGTTCTCCAAGTTCCTGTAGGTTGTCCATTAGGTGCTATAGATTGTATTCCAACTTTAAGATGTTTTTGTAACGTTCCGGGGCCATGACCAGCAATGTGAATACCTAATGTAGTGATTGTATCTGTATCTGGCATTTGAAAGTTATGGACCATTCTTAATCCATCACTGTTAAACAAGCCATTCTGAAGTTCTGAGTTACCTTGAGAAGGAGTTGGCGTAGCACGAACAGTTATTAAGTTTCTTTGAAAACCTGTTGGAGTTGGCATTATATTCCGTACCTTCCTCTTAGAGCTTCATGGTTTTGTAACACTTCTGCATCTGTTAATACTCTGTCATACACTAAGAATACACCAAAATGTGCAGCACAAGCTTCGTTTGCACTAAGCCAAATTCCCCATGTAATATTTGTAAAACCTGAATTTCCACCACTATTTTCAGCTAATTTTATTCCATTAGCATAGACTTTCCAGTTGTCATTTGTATAGTCTCCTGTAACACAGTGTGATCTCCAGCCATTACCCGTAGGACCTCCATTTTGCCAGACCCAGTTATTAGCATGATAAGCATTTTGCTGTCCTTGCCATTGTCCCATTAACCAGTTGGAATCGTCAGAAATCATTCTTCCATTTGAAAATATTCTTGAAAATACAAAAACGGTGTAAGGTACCGTATTTCTTGTTAATGGAAATTTTACATAATCATTGGTTCCATCAGTGGCTATATATCCGCCAGAAGAATCAGAGCCAAAAGAAGGTCCATTTGTCATTACACCATTATATTGAGAATTGACTAGATTATATAAAATAATTCCAGTTCCAGGATAAGATTGTGGATTATTTGGATCAATATAAAGAAGTAATCCTGATTGAACTATGCCAGAAATATATCTAGAATTATATATAGCATAATTAC
>JACCEC013274637.1_pt1 | contig 17431 bp, 24 predicted proteins | sample 7450121 | NCBI WGS metagenome assembly JACCEC01 (sample SAMN15323455, study PRJNA562643) | freshwater metagenome | isolation source: river surface water | place: USA:Blue River Watershed | collected 2017-08-18 | reverse complement strand
TCTCTAATCATTGCCTCTCCAAATAAACCCGACAAGAAAAACTTCTCAACAAAGTCTTCAAAATCCTAAACCTTACAAACCCAAAAACAATTACAAGAATAAGTATTGCATAACTATGCAAACCATCCATTTCTTCACCAAGAACACTGATGCCCTCTTGCAACCCAATATGACCCCAAAAGCTCATTTATCCTTTAACACCTTCACTCAAAAACACCCTCCAGTATCTCAAATAAAACCCCTAACAACAAAATTACTAAAAAACCAACAAATCTTAAAATCCTACCAACATCCCCCACCAATCCTTCTAACCCCAATCAAAACACAGAAGGTACCATCAAAACAGTTTCAAAGTCAAAAACAACAAAAACAACTATAAGGCCAAAAAATCGCAAAGAAAACCCAACACGAGAAGACCCAAAAGAATCAAATCCACACTCATAAGGACTACTTAAATCATGTAAACATCTTCCATAAAACCTAAAAACCCAACCAACAAAAAACACAAGTATAACAAGAATCAAACTACACAAAACTGCAATTATCATCCTACTAACTTCACCTAATTTACAAAAATTCCATTCACTATTTTTCATATCGACTTATCATAAACTAAAGTTTAACGATTACAGGTTATACTAATTTTGGTTGAGTACTTTATACTAAAAGACCTAACTTGCACTTAGGGATAGGGTTACACACCCCGCAACCCTAAACACCCACCCATAACCAATACCGCTAGACAAAGAAGATTAGGCACATATTCTGCTTTGAAAACAGAGAACAGGACGTTCAACTCGTCCATCTTCTTACAACCTTAATCAGAGAAGTGGTAGACCAATCTGTGGCTTCTAACCACAAGAAAAAGAGGTTCAACTCCTTTTGCTTCTCTACCATTAAACCCACAGTCAGTTCAGTATAACTAATTTACGTCGGACTTTCAAACCGAAAATGCTAACTTTAATTGTAACTGACTTTGAAAACTCAAACCCAATTTTTTGTTTGTAGCTTACTAATAAGAACCATACTAGCTACAAGATCAAGAAATATATTATTTGTGTGATTAATAATAGAACTAAACACGCTCTCCTTCATCCCAATTATTATGATCACCCACAACATCACCGAAACCGAAACCTCTATCAAGTACTTGATCCCACAAACCCTAGGGTCAAACCTGTTCTTAATATCATCTTTTCTAGCATACACCATAGTTCCATCGAAACCTGTAACAAGTATTGCCCTATTATTAAAAATAGGAAGTGCACCTGCTCATATATGATTCCCCCCAGTAATAAGTTCAATCAACCTAATAGCAGGATTCACCATACTTACATGACAAAAAGTAATACCTTTATCTTTATTAACAGCTCACGAACTAACATATTCACCTGTAATCATTACCTCAGCAATAATTAGAGCTTTATGGGGAAGAATCGCAGGATTAAACCAAACAAACTTAATAACCTTATTATCATTTTCCTCAATTAATCACTCAGGGTGAATACTTATAAGATTAACACTAGAACTAACCATCAACTACCTAACTGCATACACTTTAACACTTATCCCAATTTATTTTTTCGCACAAATACATATAACAAAAACACATAGCAGATTCATAACATCTTTAACATCTAACAACAATTACCAAATATTATTAACACTAACCCTTCTATCAATCAGAGGAATACCGCCAATAGCAATATTTATGGTAAAACTTCCAATCATGATAGAAATCGTAACAAAATCACTCACAGCTACTATTATTCCACTTATTCTAGGAACCATAATTAGACTTTACTTTTATTTATCCCTCACATTAACACTATTAATCACTTTAAAAATCTCGCCTCAACAACCATCAACAAGAACATTTTTACTAAAAACAACATACACATTATTACTATTATCTCAAATTTTATGACTACCACTCAAAGCAATCCACTAATAAGATAAGCTAAGAACAAGCTAGTGGGCCCATAACCCAAAAATGATAAACTCTCTTATTAATAAATAAACTCAACTAATAATCAAAAGGGGCTTAAGTTAATTAAAAACTAATAGCCTTCAAAGCTTTAATTGGGAAACCAGCCTCTACCAAACAAACTCCAACAAGAAGAAAGCAAAAAGCAATACGGTTTCGGCCCGTAATTAGAAGTTAGTAAGAATTCTCTTCTTTTTAAACACTTCGCTCTGATGATAGGTTAGTTTTAGTTATTAAACTTCATATGGTAACTTACATTTATTGTGATCAACTTTAGGTTTAAATAATTTATTAAATATGGTTCATTTTCAAACCTAAATAAAGAGAATTTTAAAATTCTCAAGGCTTTATGCCCACAACACCAATGAATTATATTATCTTAGTTAGGAAACTAAGCAATAGAAATAACCAACAAAAGTGACTAATGGGGTGCCAGCAGCCGCGGTTAGACCCTTACTTTAAATTAACTATTACAAATCGTAAGGAGGACCATTATTTACAATAGATTATAGCTGTAAAGATGTGAGTAAAATCTAAACCTTAAACTCACACCCAAATATATCTTCCAAGTGCGCCTCAACAAACCACATCTACGAGACAGGGATTAGATACCCCACTATTGAGTGGCCCAACCAATAAAACACTAAGAATGAAAATTTAAAAATTAAAGAGCGTGGCGGTGTTCCACACCATATTAGGGGATCCTGTGGCTTAATTCGATAATCCACGAACATCAAAGCTTTATTAGTAATTTCCAGCTTGCGTATGGCCGCTTACGTCTTTGCATAAAACCATTAAAAAAAGGCATCAGAATAAATAATTCTGCAATACAGGTGACACACAGCCAATATAAAGCAGCTAATGGGATACAAATAACTATTATTATCTCAAATATATTGATATATATTCACTAAAGGAGGACTTAAAAGTAAAGCCACAACACTATTATGGCTTGAACAAGATATAGAACGCGCACAAATCGCCCGTCACTCCTGCTATTAACTCAGGATAAGTCGTAACACAGTGGGGGTAACGGAAGTTGCCCCCGAATCTTTCTCGATGGCCGAGACACAGGCATTAAGCTTTTAACTTAACTACAGTACCAATTCTTCGAGAACCAAGCCTCTAGAAGCTTCTTAAATGCAGCGGTCTTGTAAACCGCAGAAGGTAAACATACCCAAAGGCTAACATAAAAAATTCAAGCAAAAGTGGCCGAATTTAGGCAAAAGACTGTAAATCTTTCCATGGTCAAAACCCATTGCATAAACTTATTACTATTTTTAACGAACTTTATCTGCATATTTAAAATTATTTGTTAGACTTAGTATTATTTAACAATTTCATTTATAAAGAATTAATATCTGCAAAGGATATTAATAATTACCTACAAGAAAAAATAAAATCCTCTACCTCCTGCATCATGTAGTTGCAACATATAACAATTAACTCATGTTCCCCGAAAAATGGAGAGCTACTATTAATATTAATTTCACTCTTAATGTTTCAATATTAAGAAACAGCTACTAGTAGCAGCAAAATACCATACGAGCCATTTGATAGCTGGTTGTCCCTGAAAGATATATAAGTGTCACGTTACAGAATACTTCACTATACCCACCTGTAATAGAAACTTGAGTGGGGACAAGCCCGTTTAAGTTTTAGAAGAAGTAAATTTAAGTAATAGCACCCGAAGAAGGCCTAAAAACAGCCAAAAACACCCGTTAAAGGGAAAGAATAACCTTTAAAATACCATTACCTAACAAATCAACTCTCATTAACTAAGGAACCTTATAGATTAACATTCACTGTAATGAACCGGCAATTATTAGTATCAAATCAAATTAGTGATATAAAAAGAATAGCAATAAATAACACTTCAACAAAACTATCATTAAAATCAAACCGTAAGTAATGAACTCGGCAAATACTCTCTCTGCCTGTTTACCAAAAACATCGTCTTCTGAGTTTACATATGTATAGAAGATACTGCCTGCCCAATGACATAGTTAAATGGCCGCGTTAGCGTGAGCGTGCTAAGGTAGCGTAATAATTAGCCCCCTAATTAGGAGCCAGTGAATGGCAAAACAAAGAGAAACTTTATCGCTTACGATAAGAAAATTTTCCCACTAAGTGAAAAGGCTTGAATAAAAGAGAAAGACAAAAAGACCCCGCGGAACTTCCTAAGCCTTACTTTTAATTATACAGAATATAAGGCTAACTAGGTTGGTTGGGGCAACCATGGAACAACTTCAACTTCCAACTTATACCGCAATTTATATAAAACTTGATACGGACCACAATTGCAGTTACCCCGGGGATAACAGCGTAATCCAGTTTAAGAGTACGCATCGAAAGCTGGGTTTGCGACCTCGATGTTGGCTTAGGGAATGCAACTTGGCGCAGCCGCTAAGTTACCTGCCAGTCTGTTCGACTGCAAACACCCTACATGAGCTGAGTTAAGACCGGCGAGAGCTAGGTTGGACTCTATCTTCTCCAACAAAAATAGTCTCTTTATTGTACGAAAGGACCTAAAGAGCCACATTAACAAGTGCTACTATAAACCTCATAACCAATAGGTTATATATTTAACATACACAATTGCAAGTTAGTATAAATACTATAATACCTTTAACTTAGGATTAAAAACAAAAGATAACCTTTACTTGCTAACAGGGTAAAAGCTTTCGTACAGCAACTAACTGTTAATTAGTAGACAGCGATTATCTCGCTTACCCTACCCAAAAAGTAGTTTAAAAAAAACAAAGGCCTTGGGAGCCTTAAATTTACCACCTATTAACTTTTTGAGATATTTTACTCGAAATACAAACCAATACGTAAGTCAAATCCAATAACAAATATAATAAACAACCTAATTTATGACTTACCAACCCCTGTAAACTTATCAACCATATGAAACAGAGGCTCCATATTAGGTTTATGCCTAATAATTCAAATTTTAACTGGAATTTTTCTAGCGATCCATTACAACCCAAGCACAGAATACGCTTTCTACTCTGTAGTACATATTATACGAGACGTAAATTTCGGATGAGTGCTACGAAACACACATATAACGGGGGCATCGTTATTTTTTATGTGTGCATACACACATGTTGGACGTGGCATTTATTATAGTTCTTACCTACGTTCAATAGTATGAGCATCCGGAACAACACTTTTACTACTACTAATAGGAGTAGCCTTTTTAGGTTATGTACTTCCGTGGGGACAGATATCGTATTGAGGGGCAACAGTAATTACTAATCTACTATCAGCCATCCCGAAACTAGGGGACTCCATAGTAAAATGAATTTGAGGAGGTTTCACTGTCTCAAACTCTACATTAAATCGATTTTTCGTTTTCCATTTTATCCTACCGTTTGCGATATTAGCCCTAATAGGCATACACCTCGCATTTCTACACGAAAATGGATCCAACAATCCGCTAGGGCTAAGAAGGGGCACAAACATTATTCCATTCCATCCATTTTTCATGTTAAAAGACATAGTTGGGTTTCTGGTTTTACTAGCATGTGTTAGATTTATTTCCACACTACACCCACTTTTAATATCAGACCCACAAAATTTTATTAAGGCCAACCCAATATCAACCCCAACACATATTCAACCAGAATGATACTTCTTATTCGCATACGCCATTCTACGAGCTATTCCCAATAAATTAGGTGGAGTACTAGCTATAACATTAGCAATTACAGTACTATACATAATACCAATACTACATCGTAATATTATGGTTGGAATAAGGTTCTACCCAATAAGACAAATTGCATTCTGATTCCTCTTAAACTCCTTCCTAATCCTCACATGATTGGGGAGAGCACCAACAGAAACGCCATTTACAGAAATCAGACAATTAACGACATTAGTATACTTTTTCTTAATCATTTCTACCCCAATAATAGGAAAACCATGAGACAAATTAATCTTCCAAAATTACAAAGATATAGAAAACGAAAACTAAAGATAGAGTAGCTTACTACTATATAAAGCATAACACTGAAAATGTTAAGACAGTTTGTTAACTCTCTTTCATTTTATTACTCATCAAATAAAAAAATTTTTTATAAACACTAAGGTCAAAGTAATAGGAGTAAAAAAAGAACAAGCATTAAACCAAATCGCATAACCACCAAAATTCTAACCCTCTCTAAAACTCAAACCCACACCCTTAGTACCCTAAATCCACTTAGAACACTATTTAACATTTCAACCCATCCTAACTCAATAGCCCCAATCAATCTTACTCCACCTTTAAACCAAAACCTAGGCACATAACCAAATAAGTATTTTAAAAATCATATACTTCTAAAAAACAAAGAAAATTTTCCTAACTTATAACCCACACTATAACCATTATTGGTTATAATCACAAACCAACAAATAGTTCACATAGTACTACTAACCCTAGTTACTAAGAATAAAATAATTTTTGAACTAAATCTAGAAATAAAAAAATCACAAGACTCAACCATAATTCTACAACTAAAGTACCCAAAAAAAACCCTATACACCGCTAATGGATAAATTGACACTACAGATCAGCTACTATAACTAACGCACTGCGAATAACACCTTCCACAAACCCCAAACACAACTCACAACAAAATTCACATTGAATAAAAACAACATACTATAGCCCCCACTACTAAACTTAAAAGCTCAAAGGCACCTCCAAATGTTAAAATAGATCTCTCCAAAATAGCATGTTTTGAGTAAAACCCACCTAAATAGGGTAATCTACAAAGAGACCCAAAACCAACCACCGAACAAGAAACAAGTACAGGTGAACTAGATCACCCAACTCCATACAACTGACGAGTATCTTGTACACAACACCCACTACTGTGAATATAAAATCCAACACACAAAAATAACAAAGACTTAAAAATAGCATGTCTAAATATGTGAAAAACCCTAAACACAGGATACCCTAGACCCAAAACATAAACCATAAACCCTAAATGCCTTAAAGTAGATAAAGCAACTAACTTTTTAATGTCAAACTCAAAAAAAGTTATAAAACTAGCCATTAATAACGTCAAACAACCAACCTTTCTCAAAACAAGCAACAACCCATCAACAATACTTAAAAGTGGATAATAACGAAATAATAAATAAACCCCAGCAACTACCAAAGTAGAAGAATGAACCAAAGCAGAAACAGGAGTAGGAGCTGCTATAGCAGCAGGTAATCAGATAGAAAATGGGAATTGAGCCCTTTTAGTAGTAGAAGCCACCACTAACGACACACCAACCATCCCCACTAATCTATTAATCTTTAATCTACCCGTACTACTACTCCTACTCCTACTATAACCCCCACTTCAACCGACAAAATCAAATCTCAAACCAATAGAAATTAATAAAAAAATATCTCCTATACGATTAACTAATACAGTTATCATCCCAACACTCACACATCCTTTACCTTGATAATGAATTACTAGTAAAAAAGAAATAATCCCCAAAAGATCCCACCCAATCAACAAAAATACTAAATAAGGAATAAAGATCAAAACATTCATCACTAAGATAAAACACACAGTTAAATAAGAAAAGCTTTTAATATACTTATCCCCCCGTATATAATCAACCCTAAAAATGAGCACACAACCACCAATCACAAACACCAAAGAAGAGAAGAGAACTCTAACCAAATCAATTAAAATCAACACTACAAAATAGAATCCACATAGGCGCAAAAACTCCCACTCTACAACTATCAAATCAGAATCCAATAATACTATTCGCCTGAGTATTATAATTACTAACAGAAATCCTATGACTAGAAAAAAGACTCCCCACCCTAAAAGCCCATCAGAGTGGTAATAATCTACTGCTTTATTAATTTTTTTCTTTACCAGGATGGTTCTCACACCCCTCTTTACTATTCCAACTTCTTTCCCCTTATTATCAATATCCCCCATGTGTATAGCAAAGGGCTTATTTATTTATACCCATCTCTAGGGCCACAACCCAGTATCTTCTCATTGTTAAACTACTTTTGCTCCCTAAATTACTTTGTAAGATGCCCCATACCTTGTTTCTGCCCATTGTAATGTTTTTGTTTAAAAAGTTAACACAATTAAATTGTAAACTAAAATTTTTAGTTTATAAACTAATAAAAACACCCTTGAAGGGTAGTGTAATTTAACCTGCACATATAAATTTGAATTATATAGTGGAATTAATATTCCACCTTCATACATCATACATCACAAACCCCGTAGTATATAAAATCTTTAATACGATAAACTGCAACTTTACTAAAGCTATTAAGCCTGGGTTTATATATAAGTGTCACGCCAGCATGAAAGGGTTACTTTGATGAAGTAAAATATAAGAGTTTTTCTTTGACACTTTAATGGCTAAAGGCTAATTTCACCTTTAGTAGATGATAGTATAATACCAATACTTTTTGTTTACACCTAAAAACTGGCATACGCCTCATCTACACACTTTAAAGCTTATATAGAGGAATGGCAGAAAAGTGCTTTAGCCCTAAGATCTAACAATGAGGCAACTGCCTCTTCCCCTATAACTACTAAGATATTAATTTCGATCACTCAACTATTACCTAATCTACTGTTTAGTATCATTGCTATAACCTTCTTAACCCTACTAGAACGAAAATCTTTAGGCCTCATACAACTTCGCAAAGGCCCAAACAAATTATTAATAGTTGGACTGACCCAACCTGTAGCAGATGCTTTAAAGCTTATAACAAAAGCCATAATAACCCCAAAAGCATCAAACATAATTCTAACCTATTTAGCCCCTATAACATCCTTTACCCTATCACTCACTGTGTGATATTTGTACCCAACTTCCCATTTAGTAACCCACAAATCACTAGGCTTACTTTTACTAATCTGTATCCTAGCTACAAAATCCTATAGGGTTATTTTAGCAGGATGGGGTACCAACTCAAAATATGCTCTAATCGGAGCTATACGAATCATAGCACAAAGAATTTCTTACGAAGTTCCTATAATTTTAACATTAATTTTCTTCAGGATCATAAGACATACCTTAGATTTAACAGCTATAAACGAAAAATCACATTTAACCTTCAAATGAAGACTTATTACCCCAATAACTATAGTATGATTAACAATCATACTGGCAGAGACTAACCGAACTCCATTTGATTTCTCAGAAGGGGAGTCAGAGTTAGTGTCAGGGTTTAATGTGGAATACTCTGGGATGAAGTTCACTGCACTTATCAGAGGGGAATACTTAGATATTCTTTTCATAAGAATCATTTCAAGAGTCTTATTAATAAATTCCATTAAGATATCTCTACTTATTACTTGGCTATTTTTACTAATCCGCGGTATAGCACCACGATACCGATACGACTTAATAATGAGCACAGCATGAAAAGTTCTAATCCCTACAGCACTGAATTTCACCCTATTAATCACCATAATTTTCTTTACTTTAAGTTAATAAACCATCCTACAAATAAAAATGCTGAGAGTATCATCCAGTACAATTGCCTTCCAAGCACATAAGTCCTCAAAGGTCAGCATACCATAACCTTATATTTTTTTATTTCTGCCGTGGCAATACTCTTATTTGATACAACCATCACACCACACCCTTTAATTTTAACAATTAAAGTTATTTCCTTAAGAACCTGCCTCTGTATAACACTATCTTCTTCTTCATTGTGGTATGCTTACATACTTTTTATAGTATTAGTGGGTGGGGTGCTAATTTTATTCACATATACCTCCTCTTTATCCCCTAACGCCATCTTCCACTTAAAACCACAAACAACTCAACTAGCATACAATTTATTTTTAAGTATTTTCTCAGCATTACTACTAATCCCTACTCCAATAATAATTAACACACACAACCAATACCAACACCCAACGGACCTTATTATTTTCTTTTTTTCAAGGAACAGAAGATTTTTGCTTTTCATAGTATCCATCTTAGCACTATCAATAACCATCGTAACAATTATCCTCAAAAGTATTAGAAAAGCTATTCGACCAATCATAAATATTTCATCAACTAAAAAATATGTAAATATAATATTACACACAATTTAACGCAACTGGTAACCCAACCAAAAAAAAAGTAATAGGTATACAAACAATTCTATTCATATAAATATTTGAACTTATAAACGATGATGGATAAACTCAAATAGGGTAACCTCCAACTTGTGTCCCACAATAAAAGAACCACGAATACGCACAAGACAAAACCCCTAGTATTCCAATGACAACACCAAACACCAACGAATACCCTATTAAAGAGATATATAAAATAACCTCCCCACAAAAATTTAAAGATAATGGAACTCCAGCATTAAACCCACATATAAAAACTAATCAAAAATTAATACCAAACAAACTACCAACCCCGCCACGAATCACAAAAAGTATTCGTGACCCGTACAATTTACTTAGATCTCTAGCTAGAAAAAACATCCCACACGAACTTAACCCGTGAGCTACTATTAAAAATCTTCTACCCTTTAACCTTAAATACTTAGCACATATCACACCACTTACTACTAAACTTATATGGCTAACAGAAGAGTAAGCAATTAAGCTCTTAATATCAACTTGAATACAACAAACCATGCCAGCAAAAATACCCCCTAAAACACATAAACAAACTACACAATTAAAAACAACACTACCAAAAACTGGTAAATACCATCTAAAACGAATTAAACCATACCCACCCAACTTTAATAGTACACCAGATAAAAGCATTGACCCACCAACTGGAGCCTCAACATGAGCTTTAGGTAACCACAAATGTACACCATACACAGGAGACTTCACAAAAAAAGCTATTCTTATCCTAAAAAATTCCAAAAATCTAATTTGTACATTATTATTATAATAATAGTAAATAAACCTATCAGTACCATAAAAAACAAAAAGTTTTACAATATAAACCAATAAAGGTAACGACGCTGAGACCATATAAAGCACTACATACTTACCAGCCTGCAACCGCTCTGGCTGATAACCTCAACAACAAATAATAAGTAAAGCTGGAATTAATCTACTTTCAAAAAAAATATAAAATGCAACTATAGAGTCAACAATAAAACAAAGTATCAAAACAACCACTAAGCATACACACAAGCACAAAAACCCTCACCCAATATTTTTACATATTATGTAATCTAATATACCAACCAACCTAAGACTTACTACAGTAAACAGTAACCAAATAAGTATACAAGAAAACTCATCATAACAAAACATTTCACCAAATTCACAACTAGTTACCTCAACACTATTATAAATTCTCAAAGACACCCAAACCGCACTTACCATAGAACATCAAATCACAACCATTCAACTTAACCGCCTTTCAAGACTCAAAAAACACCTAACTAGAATCACTATAACTATAAACCACATTAAAAACAACACTGCAAGCATACATACACTATATAGCAGCAAGCACCACCCTTATAATATGGTCATTACCAACCCTTTTAATAAGCCTTACCATTAATGACAAAGAAACACATACCACACAAACCTCCATACATAAAAAAACTAACCCGAAACCAACCAGTATTTGTATACCCCCCCAAAAAACAAAAAAACAATAAAATATAGTAAGCCCCAAAACTTCAAACCCAAGTAAAACCCTTAAAAGTCTATGACGTTGGAATATTACACAAACCAAACCTAATAAAAGTATAAAGCAGTATACAAAACTATCTACCCTAATCAACCTATACGTCATCCTTAGGTTTTTTCTTAGTCACTTTCTTACCTTTTTTTTTGGTAATCTTTTTACTAATAACTACCTCACTATCAGAGTCAGCCTTTTTAACAGAATCCTCGGCTTCCCTACCTGCCTTATCGTCAGAAACAGAAATACTTTCTTCTTTAACAGAATCCTCGGCTTCCACAATTGCCTTATCGCTAATACCAACGGGTTCTACCCCCTTTACAATACGTTTAGTTAAAGCTATTTTCTTACTAGGAGTATTCCTAGTTACCCTCTTAGCCTTACTTTTAACGGTTTTCTTACCCTTCTTCTTGATATCTTCGGCTTCTTCACCCACCTCATCTTCGACAGAAGTAATACGTTCTTGTTTGATAATATCAGTAGTATCTCCAACAGCTCTACTTTCAATATCAACTTCATAAGTTTTCTTATTAGCCCCTTTCTTAAGTCTAAATTCTTCTTTCTTCAGAGCATTTAATTTTGTGTAAAGTTCAAACAATTCTATTTTTAATTTATCTACTTTTTTCTCAAGGTTAGATTCATCTTTTTTTAATTTATCTACCTTATTAGAGAGTTCAAGCATTTCTGCTTTTAAGTCATCTACCTTTAATTCAGAGTCAAACTCCTCCTTTTTTAAGGCCTCTACTTTTTTAATGAGCTCAAACTGCTCCTTCTTTTTTTCGAGTTTAAAACTCTCTGCTTTTAGTTTGTCAACCTTTTTTACAAAATCAAGTTGTTCATTTAGTAATTTATCTGTCTCTGCATAAAAATTAAATCCTTCAATTTTCTTGTCGAGTTCAATTCCCTTCACTTTGAACTCTGCCAACTTTTCATCAATCTTAGATTCCTGAACAATTTCAGTAATAGAAATAACACCGCGAACAGCCCCCCAAAACATAAGCCTTCAAAAAACTAAAATAAATAAAGTGACAACTGGATAATTTTCAAAACAGAACTCGAACCACTTAATGAGATCTCATACCAATTCTAACATTTGGTAAGATAGTGCTGCTTAAAATGCAACTTTTTAAGGTTGACAACCTTACGTCTTTAATTTAAAGACTAACCACCTATAAAGTAAACATTAGACTATTTACGATCTTCACCTAAAAAGCCGATAACCAAAAGTTTTACCTATACCTAATGGGGTCACCATATAGTACACTATAACTCCGCCACTTCACCAAACCTTAACACTAATAAAAATAACTACTATCAACATATAAAGAGAAACTAATACCCAAGAAACAGGTCTAAGTTGAGGCACAAAGTAACGCTACTTCCTAGCACTAGAAAAACATTATTTTTCAATAAAATTTACTTTTAATTTTTATTACGACAATCAGGATGATCAGATCTATATAACCTAACTAAAAGAGTGAAAACATAAGATTGCAACCTACACACAAAAAACTCGAACAACATGTAACCACCTACAATCAACCTACCTACACCAATCATTTTATCACCCATCAAACCTAAAACCAAATGACCCATTGTCATATTAGCAACTAAACGCACTGACAAAGTAATTGGCCGAATAAAAACTCTAACAGTCTCAATCAAAATTATAACTGGGCATAAAATTCAAGGGGTACCAATAGGTAACAAATGCCCAAAAGATTTTTTACAGCTTAAAAAAAAACCACTCACAACAGATCAAAACCACCAAACCAAACCAAAGAATACCCCAACACACAGCTGACTAGTTACTCTAAAGCTCCCAGGCACTATACCACCAAAATTAAAATAAAGAATAGTAAGAAAAATAGTTACATAACCAAGACTAAAACCACCAAAACGATTACCACCACAATCCTCAACAATTGTAAACACCAAAGATAACATACGACTTAAAACCAATGAAATCCCGGATTCCGCCACTCAAAACTTAAACTCATATGGGCAAAAAATCAATCCACCAAACAAGATTCCAAAATACCTAAAACTAATTTGAAAAAGCTCTCTGCCACTATCCCTATAATAATCCAAAGAAGAAAAAATATCCACCAACATTTCTATAACCAAGATTAAGACTACTTTAAGCATCATTAACCACCCCATCAATAAACACATAAAAATAAAAAAATTCAAATAACATCCACAAAATGCCAATACCAAACCCTAACTTCCAACCCTAAATGCCGTTCACTAGAAAATTCATAATTAAATAAACGCCACAAACACACTATTAACATCATATTACCAATAACAACATGCACCCCATGAAACCCCGTTATTACATAAAATAAAGACCCATAAACACCATCAGCGATAGTGAAAGAGCATTCGAAATACTCAAAAACCTGCAACACTGTAAAATAAAACCCCAAAACAATAGTAAAACACAAACCATGTAAAACCTCATCCCGATCTCCAAACATCATCGCATGATGAGCTCAAGTCACTCTAACACCAGATCCCAACAAAACAGACGTATTCAATAAAGGAACCCTAAATGGATTTAACGGAACAATCCCCATAGGAGGCCAAACTGCACCACCCTCAATTCCAGGAACTAATCTAGATCTGAAAAATGCCCAAAAAAACCTAAAAAAAAACATAACCTCACTCAAAATAAATAAAATTATCCCCAAACGAATATTTTTAGCTACAAAACTAGTATGTCAACCTTGATCCCTTTCACGAATAACATCTCGTCATCACTGAAACAAAACCAAAACCAACAATCCAATAGAGTAAACTATTAAACACAAAGAATTACTTGAAATCCAATCTACAAACCCCACAACCACACAAACAGCCCTAACAGAACAAAAAAAAGGTCAAGGACTTACTTCAACCAAATGAAATGGGCTACGAATTTGAATTTCCTACAGTATCCTCCGTACTCACCAACTCACAAGACCTTTTAGTATGATCACCCAATCCAACAATAACCTTACCACACGCCATTACCCCTATAACAACCTGACTATGTGAGTGAAAATTTTCAGGAAACCTAATACTTTGCCACTCCAAAGACACCCTTAATGCCCCTCCAAACACAACCCCACGACAACTAATAAAAGACTCCATTAAACAACAAAAAAATCAAAACACAGAAACCACAGACAATAATGATCCTCAAGAAGATACAGCATTTCATACGAAATACACACTAGCATAATCAGAACACCGTCGCGGCATACCAGCAAGACCTAAAAAATGTTGAGGAAAAAACGTTAAATTAACACCAATAAACATTAAATAAAATTGAACCTTAAGCCAAACAGGATGCAAAGTAACCCCAAACATTAATGGATACCAATAACAAAAACCAGAAAACAACCCAAAAACAGCCCCCATCCTAAGAACATAATGAAAATGTGCAGTTACATAATAAGTGTCATGTAATACCACATCTAAAGAAGAGTTAGACAATACCACCCCAGTAATACCACCCAAAGTAAACAAAAATACAAACCCCAACGCTCACATTATAGTTGGTTCAAACTTAATTACAGACCCACTAATAGTTCCCAATCAACTAAATACCTTAATTCCAGTTGGAATAGCAATAATCATAGTAGCCCCAGTAAAGTAAGCACGAGTATCTACATCTAAACCAACCGTAAATATATGATGCCCTCACACAACAAAACCCATTACCCCAATACTTATAATAGCATAAATCATCCCCAAATGACCAAAAACAACCTTCTTACCAGAATAATACAAAAGCACATGAGAAATAACCCCAAAAGCAGGAAGAATAATAATATACACCTCAGGATGTCCAAAAAACCAAAACAAGTGCATAAAAAGAATAGGATCCCCCCCCCCTGAAGGATCAAAAAAAGAAGTATTAAAGTTACGATCAGTTAACAGTATAGTAATAGCACCAGCCAAAACAGGAAAAGATAGTAATACCAAACCTGCAGTACACAAAACAGACCATACAAATAAACTTACACGCTCCAAACACAAAATACCGCTACGTATACTTAAAATAGTAACAATAAAGTTTAAAGAACCTATAATAGAAGAAGCCCCAGCCAAATGCAAAGAAAAAATTAAAACATCTACACAAACCCTAGAATGGTAAACCTTATTAGACAACGGCGGATAGATAGTCCACCCAGTACCACACCCACTCTCCAAAACCATAGACCACCCTATAAAAAACCCAGAACCAACCAAAAGCCAAAAACTCACATTATTCAGACGAGGGAAAGATATATCTGGTCTCCCAATCATAATAGGCACAAGCCAATTACCAAAACCACCTATTATAGCAGGCATAACCAAAAAAAAGATTATAATAAAGGCATGAGAAGTTACAATCAAATAATATAATTGATCATCACACATCACACCACCAGGATGACCCAACTCCACCCGAATCAAAACCCTTAAAGATAAGCCTACCAACCCCCACCAAACAGAAGAGACCATATAAAGAGTCCCAATATCTTTATGGTTAGTGGAAAACACTCAACGCATTAAAATACAAATTGGTAAACATCCACCTTTATTAAAACATACTAATATTTATAACTCCTTTTAAAATTACTTTTTTGAGTAATACTCCATCATAGCCTTATAAAACACCTCACTACTACGTGCAACCTGTTCAACAACTCACTGTTTACTTTCATTATCCCTAAAAGAACTCACAGAATCCACCCATGCATTAAAGATAACAAAAGGAATATTCACCACAAAACAAGACACCCTTCAAACCTGTTTGGTAAACCAAACAACAACCGTTACAGGGCTAGAAACACAAAAACGAATAATAGAAAAAGCTTTACCACCAATCCAAAAAATACCGCTAACAGAAGCATCAAAAGGGTCAGAGACAAATCACCCAAGTCAATAAAGAACAGAATACCTAACCTTCAAAACCCAACTACTCAAATTAAACGCTCTCTCCACCAAAAACTTAGCTGGTGAATAAATAGCAACCTTAAAAAAACAACACCACCACATAAGGTATAATTTAATTATATATCAAGTACCACTATATAGATTACCAAAAACTCAACAAATAACATCACCAATCATTGACAAATACCTACGATCCTTATTTTTAGACCTACCAGAAGCATTAATATTAAAGTCATGATTACTTATAATTCATTCACTAAAAACCTTACTAGAAACAGCCTCTACACAAACAGGTATAAATGAATGATTAACCCCACACAATTCTCTACATTGTCCATAAAACACACCAGAATACAAAAAACACAAACTAACCTGATTAATTCGCCCAGGAACCCCATCAGCCTTGACTCTTGCAGATGGGATAGCCCAAGAATGCACAACATCATCAGAAGTAACTAAACCACGTATCTGCAACAAACAAGAAACAACACATCGATTATCCACCTCCAACAAGCGATAATCGCCCCCACTAACCAAAGAGCCACTAATTATATACGAATCATACCCATATTGTCTCCCACGAAAATCCCTATATTCATACCTTCAATACCACTGATGACCAACAACCTTAACACTAACTTCAGGAATATCAATTTCATCTATTAAATAAAGTAACTTAATTCTTGGAACCCCTAAAGCCACCAAAAAAAAAATAGGCACTAAAGTTCATACAATCTCTAATCATTGCCTCTCCAAATAAACCCGACAAGAAAAACTTCTCAACAAAGTCTTCAAAATCCTAAACCTTACAAACCCAAAAACAATTACAAGAATAAGTATTGCATAACTATGCAAACCATC
>JACCEC012629730.1_pt1 | contig 17438 bp, 9 predicted proteins | sample 7450121 | NCBI WGS metagenome assembly JACCEC01 (sample SAMN15323455, study PRJNA562643) | freshwater metagenome | isolation source: river surface water | place: USA:Blue River Watershed | collected 2017-08-18 | reverse complement strand
TTTTTAATCTATGGACATCCAGAATGTCATTCATGGAGGCAACTCCCTGACTTCGAGTGCCATCTAGTAAGAGTTGATAAATTGCTTCATCATCAGGCAAGTCATAGAAATACTTTTCTGGAATTGCATCTTCTGAAAGTGAATAAACCCTTCGCCAGCCAACTCGTTTAGTGCAAGTGACATCCCCCGTTGCAAGTAACCACTCAACGGTGCTCTTGGTTTCAGACCAGTCCCACCAGTCAGAAGACTTGCGGCCACCACCAAGTTCAGTAGTGGTCAAACCACCTTCTGTTGCCAATCGTTTTTTTATTTGGTTAATAGATTTTTTAGTAACGCCATTCCACAAATCTTTTGATGCGGATGCGCGCCTTCGAAAACTAAACATGGGCCAGCGATCTATTGGCAAAATGCAGGCCGCGTGAGACCAGTACTCGAAATGCGAATCGCCATTCCAATAAGTTGCTTCAATATCGGCCCGACTCAATCCACGATGCCGAGCGTGGGCTACGAGTTCATGAGACCTCGCTAATACGGAAATCGTGTCGAGTTGGACGGCCCCGAGTTGGTCGACTGCAGCCTTGAGAGAGGAACCCTCAGCAGGTATAGAGAGCAGTCCCTGCGCGCTCAAAATTGCCCGTTTGGCCTGTTTTTGGCTCACAATCTGCGCTGTTTCAACCATAGTCTGAGAGTAGGGCACACATGGTTGGCAAAGGTCGCTTAGCATTTACCTAGGAGTTATCAAAAATTTACCAAAGTAAGGAAATGCGTGAGCGTTGTAGACAAGATTCTTCGAATCGGTGAAGGCAAGATCCTTCGCAACTTGGAGCGAATCAAAGACAAGACAAACGCATTAGAACCTGCGATTAAAGCTCTTTCAGACGAACAACTACAGGCAAAAACAGCAGAGTTCAAAGCCCGTTATCAGAGCGGTGAAGATCTGGATAGCTTGATGCCTGAAGCATTTGCGGTAGTTCGCGAGGCAGCCTGGCGGGTGTTGGGTCAACGCCATTACGACGTTCAAATTATGGGTGGTGCTGCTCTGCATTTGGGCAACATTGCTGAAATGCGAACCGGTGAAGGTAAAACACTGGTAGCGACATTGCCCTCATACCTAAATGCAATTGCAGGTAAAGGCGTGCACGTTGTTACGGTCAATGATTACTTGGCAGAGCGCGACTCTGAATGGATGGGACGAGTTCATCGATTCTTAGGTTTGGAAGTTTCATGCATTCTCGCGCACATGAATCCGCAAGAACGTCGCGTTGCATATGCAGCAGACATTACTTACGGAACCAACAATGAATTTGGTTTTGACTACTTGCGCGACAACATGGTTTGGAATCCAGCTGAATTAGTTCAACGCGAGCATTTCTTTGCGATCGTCGACGAAGTTGACTCTATTTTGATTGACGAAGCGCGCACGCCGCTAATCATCAGTGGACCAACCAACGAGAAAAATGAATGGTACGAACACTTTGCGCGGTTTGTACGCAAACTAAATCGTGATGAAGACTACGAAGTAGACGAGAAGAAGCGCACAATTGGTGTACTTGAAAGCGCAATTGACAAGACCGAAAAAGAATTCGGAATTGAAAACCTATACGAATCGGTGAACACGCCACTAGTTGGACTTTTGAATAACGCGATTCGCGCAAAAGAGCTTTATAAACGCGATCGTGATTATGTAATCATGGATGGCGAGATTCTGATTGTTGACGAACACACCGGCCGTCTATTGGCAGGCCGTCGTTACAGCGAAGGTATGCACCAAGCAATTGAAGCTAAAGAAGGCGTAAAGGTTCAGGCGGAAAATCAAACTCTTGCGACTATTACGTTGCAAAATTACTTCCGCTTGTATGAAAAACTTTCAGGTATGACCGGTACTGCTATGACTGAAGCAGCGGAGTTCAACCAGATTTACAAGTTGGGTGTTGTTCCAATACCAACAAATCGTGAAATGATCCGCATTGATCAAACTGACCTTGTATACCGAACTGAACAGGCAAAATATCTAGCAGTCATTGAAGATATTGTTGAACGTCATTCAAAAGGTCAACCAGTTTTGGTTGGCACAACTAGCGTTGAAAAGAGCGAAATTGTTTCTAGCCTTTTGAAAAAACGCGGAATTCCACATCAAGTTTTGAACGCCAAGTTCCATGAAAAAGAAGCTGCAATTGTGGCAATGGCAGGTCGAAAAGGTGCCGTCACTGTTGCAACAAACATGGCCGGCCGAGGCACAGACATCATGCTTGGTGGAAACTCAGAACATATTGCCAGAACCGAATTAGCTCAACGCAATTTGTCTGCAGTTGAAAACCTAGCTGAATACAACGCTGCTTGGCCTGATGCATTAGCAAGAGCAGAAGCAGCAGTGGCTACAGAGCACGATGAAGTGGTTGCTCTCGGCGGACTTTATGTATTAGGCACTGAACGCCATGAATCTCGTCGCATCGACAACCAGTTGCGTGGTCGCGCTGGCCGTCAAGGTGACCCAGGTGAAACTCGTTTCTATCTTTCACTTGAAGATGACTTGATGCGATTGTTCAAGTCTGAAATGGTTAATTCATTCCTCACTCGTTTCAATGTGCCTGACAATGTTCCAATTGAAGCAAGCATGGTTACGAAATCAATTCAGAGCGCTCAAACTCAAGTAGAAGCGAGCAACTTTGAAATTCGTAAGAATGTTCTGAAGTATGACGAAGTTTTAAACCGTCAGCGCTTAGTCATTTATGGTGAGCGTAAAGAAGTATTAGCTGGTAAAGATATTTCAGATCAAATCAAAGATTTCTTCAAAGATACCGTCTATGGATATGTGGAAGCGGAAACCGCTGATTCTTATGATGAAGACTGGGATTTCGATCGCCTAACCACCGCGTTCAAAGAGATTTATCCAATTGGCGTCGATATCAAGGCATTAGCCGAGAATTACGGTTACAACTCTGAGGATGTTGCGGAAGAAATTTTGCAAGATCTATTAGCGAAGTATGAACTGCGTGAAAAAGAACTCGGTAGTGATGCAACTCGTGAACTAGAGCGCAAAGTCGTTTTGAGCGTACTCGATCGCAAATGGCGAGAACATCTTTACGAAATGCAATACCTTCAAGAAGGTATTGGATTGCGAGCGATGGCGCAAAGAGATCCATTGGTCGAATATCAGCGTGAAGGATATGACCTCTTCGCCGCCATGATGGATTCGTTGAAAGAAGAAGTTGCTGGTTTCTTGTTCAACGTTCGTGTCACTGTTTCGCATGACGAAGACGACGAAGATTTTGAATTAGAAGTTGCTGGAGCTGAAGAACAACAGCCACGCCAACTTTCATATTCGGCTCCAAGTGAATCTGGTGGAGTTAATCTAGATAAGTCGTCAGCAGGACCTAGTCGCAATAGCCCTTGCCCGTGTGGATCTGGCAAGAAATACAAGCGTTGCCACGGAGCATCTGAAAACTAAGAGGTCCTCTCGTGCCTGAAATTGTTGCAAATAGTGTTTTGCCAGCTAAGCGCGAAGTAGTCCATTTCCCATCTCTTGATGGGACTTTGTTGGTTGGTGAAATTGCAACGCCAGTGGATAAAGAACCACTTGCAACCTTGATTTGCCTTCATCCATTGCCTACACATGGTGGTTATATGGATAGCCATATTTTTCGAAAAATGGCTTGGCGACTCCCAGCTCTGGCTGATCTTGCAATATTTCGATTCAACTTTCGAGGGGTTGAGTCGGCCGCTGGAAAGAGTGAAGGCGAATTTTCTTCAGGAGTTGGCGAAGGTCTCGATGCGCAAGCCGCAATTGCTTATGCAATTGATTTGGGTCTACCAAATATCCATGTTGTTGGTTGGTCATTTGGCACTGATGTGGCATTGCGTTATGCAAATATTCCTGGAGTTGAAAGTGCAATTTTGCTTTCACCCCCACTTCGGTGGACTGATGACCAAGACCTCAATTCCTGGAAAGTTTCTGCAAAACCTTTAACTGCACTGGTTCCAGAGTTCGATGATTATTTAAAACCAGAAGAGGCCAGAGAAAGATTTGCTGTAGTTCCGCAAGCAAAAGTCATAGCTGCTCTTGACACCAAGCATCTTTGGGTGGGAGAGAAGAGTGTAAAAATCGCACTTAATGAAATCGTAAAGACTGTTGCTCCTTCGAAATATCCACTGCCTCTAGAGTGGGATGGTCCAATGGACAAGTGGAGCGATTTGTGAACGCAATAGTTCTTCTGCATGCCTTTCCGCTTGATCATCGAATGTGGGATGGCGTTTCGGATGAGATTGCAAAAAGTGGTTGGCAAGTTTTTGCACCCGATATTCGCGGTTGTGGAAATGCCCCAGACTGGCAACTTGATCAGCCAATTTCCTTGCGGACTGTAGCTGAAGATGTTTTGAGCTTAATGGACAAATACGGAGTCAATAACTTTGTGGCAGGCGGTTGTTCTCTCGGCGGATATGTAGTCATGGAAATTATGAGAATCGCACCAGAAAGAATTGCAGGAGCAATTTTCATTGACACCAAAGCCAGCGCTGACAGTGAAGAGCAAAAAGCAAATCGATTAAGGGTTGCAGAACAAGTACAAAGTACAAATAGCACCGAAGCTTTTTATCGCGCCATGTTGCCAAATGTCTTAGGAAAAACAACGCACGAGATTTCTCCAGAAAAAGTTGAATATACGCGTCTACTTATGCAAGAGTCAAAAGTTGATGGAGTTGCAAATCTGCAAATTGCAATGAGCAAGCGAATGGATTCCCATGAGGTGATTGGAAAATTCTCAGGACCCATTTTGTCGATTCGGGGCGATGAGGATGTTGTCGCAAGTGCTGAGGATCATTCCAAAATCATGGCAGTTGCACGAGATGCGGTTCACATTGAGATTTCCGGATGTGGGCATCTTGCGCCAATCGAGAAGCCACTCGAGACCGCAGACGCTATTGTTGATTTCCTTGGCAAAATTGTTAATCGAACCTGCTGATAGAAGAAGTAAGAAGGGAAAAAGACCATGAATATGAAAAATCCTCACTTACAAAGCGGTGTTGTCGACCTTTCCACTTTGGGCGCTAAACCTGTTAGCGCATCGAAAACTGATTCCCCTCACATCTGCGATGTCAATGAAGAGAACTTTGAAACTGAGGTTTTACTTAAATCCAAGAAAGCCCCAGTAATTGTTTGTTTAGGCTCTTTAAGACACGCGCCAAGTGGGCAGGTTCTAGCGCTCTTAGAAAAATTGATTCTTGAATATGCTGGCAAGGTAGCGCTAGCTCGCGTTGACACTGACACTAATCCTCAAATCGCGGCGGCTTTTCAGACTCAGACAGTTCCGGCAGTTTATTTAGTTTTAAATGGGCAAGTCCAACCGCTCTTTAATGAAGTTCCACAAGAAGCTCAAGTCAGAAGTATTTTTGATCAAATAGTTGAAGTAGCTGCAAAAGCGGGGCTAGCCGGACTAGGTAACGAAGGCGAACCATCTCTTGCAAATGAAGAAGATTCTGCACCTGAAAAACCAATCGATCCAAGATTTATAAAAGCTTTTGAGGCCATGGAAGCAGGCGAGTGGGATACAGCTGAAGCTGTGTTTCGAGATGTTTTAAATAACTCACCTGCTGATGAAGAAGCAAAAATCGGTGTTATTCAGGTTAATTTATTCAAGCGAACAGATGGAATTAATTTCGACGAGGTAATTGGTAAGTCTCTAGCAGACGCAAGCACGTATCTAGAAGTTTCAGATGCCTTAATGATGCTTGGGCAAAATGTCCCAGCCTTTGACTTGTTAATCGCTGGGGTAAAAGAATTCCATGGAGAAGAACGCGATCAGTTAAAACAAAGATTGCTTGATTTCTTTGTACTCGTCGGTGAAACTGATGAAGTCCGAACTGCCAGACGACAATTGACCAACGCTTTGTTCTAAACTCTATTGGTTTTCAGGTACAAACCAAACTGTAGCCAGAGGTGGAATCACCACATTGGCTGAAGCTGGGCGACCATGCATTTCTACTTCGTCTGCAACTATCTGACCTAAGTTTCCAAGTCCCGAACCACCAAACTCACTCGCATCAGTGTTCAAAACCTCTTTCCAGTTCCCAGCAAAAGGAAGTGGAATTCGATGGGAATCTCTTGGAACTGGTGAAAAATTCGTGACGCAAGCAACTACTTGACCATCGTTACCCCAACGCAACCAAGCGAACACGTTGTTTTCAGCATCATCACCGATCAACCATTCGAAACCACCTGGTTCGTGGTCTCTTTGCCACAGTGCTGGTGTGTTTTTGTAAACCGTATTAAGTGACTGGACACAATTTCGAACTCCGCGATGCTCTTCGAAGTCTGTTAGCCACCAATCCAACGACGATTGACTATTCCATTCAGAGCTTTGCGCAAACTCTGAACCCATAAATAAAAGTTGCTTTCCAGGGTGTGCCCACATGAATCCGTAGTATGTACGCAAGCCAGCTAATTGTTGCCAACGATCTCCCGGCATTCGAGAAATGAGGGATCCTTTTCCATGCACAACTTCATCGTGGGAAAGTGGCAAAATGAAACGTTCGCTCCAGGCGTACACCAAGGAGAAAGTCATTTCATTGTGATGGAACTTTCGATGAATCGGTTCGTGTTTTACATATTCAAGTGAGTCGTGCATCCAACCCATATTCCATTTGAAATCAAAACCTAAACCGCCCCATTCGAGGTCCGTGGTTACACCTGGCCAAGATGTTGATTCTTCTGCCATGGTCAGAGCGCCTGGCGCGCGTAAATGGATTACTCCATTCATTTCTTTTAAGAATTCAACGGCCGCCAGATTCTCACGCCCACCATATTCATTTGGAACCCAGAGGCCAGCCTCGCGTGAATAGTCAAGGTAGAGCATTGATGCCACCGCATCTACGCGAAGGGCATCAACGTGAAATTCATTGCACCAAAAAAGTGCGTTTGCAACCAGGAAGTTTTTTACTTCAGGTCTGCCAAAATTGAAAATGTAAGTTCCCCAATCTGGGTGTTCCCCAAGTCGCGGATCTTCGTGTTCGTAAAGTGGTGTGCCATCAAAACGAGATAGGGCCCATGCATCTTTGGGAAAGTGTGCTGGCACCCAATCCATGATTACGCCGATTCCAGCTTGATGCAAAACATCAATCAGATAGCGCAAGTCATCTGGATTTCCAAAGCGGGAAGCAACTGCGTAATAGCCAGTTACTTGATATCCCCAAGATGGCGAGTAAGGGTGCTGAGCAAGCGGCATGAATTCCACATGCGTAAAACCTTGCTCAAGTACATAGTCTCGAATTTGAAATGCGGCTTCGCGATATCCAAGACCTTGTCGCCATGACCCCAAATGCATTTCGTAAACACTCATTGGTCCAAATTTTTGATTCTTGTTTGGACGTTCATTCATCCATTCAGTGTCATGCCACTGGTAACTAGATTCCCACACAATTGATGCAGTTGATGGCGGTACTTCGCTGTGTTTGGCAAGTGGGTCAGCTTTATCTGTCTGATTCCCAAAGCGATCGGTGATTCGGAATTTGTAGGTAGAGCCATGTCCAACTCCAGGAATAAACAATTCCCATACGCCACTTACGCCAAGCGAACGCATTGGATGTCCTACGCCATTCCAACTGTTGAAATCTCCAACAATCTAAATGCCTTGTGCGTTTGGCGCCCAAACTGTAAAAGCAGTTCCGGTTACTTCACCTAGGACTGATGGAAAGTGCAAAACTCTTGCGCCAAGTGCATCCGCCAAATTTTCATGGCGCCCTTCATGAATTAAATGTAAATCTAATTCACCAATGCAAGGCATGAATCGATAAGGATCATCGGTTACGAAAATCTCTTCACCAAATCGAGCTTCAATTCTGTAATCAGGAATTTCATCCACTTCAAGCGCGCCAACCCAAATTCCACGGTGTTCATGGGTTAAGGGAAGTCGAAAATCTAGACCAGTAATTACAACGCTCACTGCAAACGGTTTTACAACTCGAAAAATAACGTGACCGTTGTGTACGTGTGCGCCAAGAATCCCGTGTGGATTGTGATGTCGCGCATCAACTATCTGCTCTAATTCGTGAAATGGCACCGTGTTAATTGGTGATGTGCCTTTTGCGGTCTCGGTTGAAATCTCAAGTGGTTCTGGATGAGAATTTTCGCTGTTTTTTTTGCGACGAATAATCAAGACATTCTCCTTAACGTCACAATGTGAGCAACAGAACGGTATGGGTCGATGTGGACTTTCACGTCTTTATTCCAAGTCCAAGTTGTATCTGTGACTAAATCGTGTCCATAAACTCGATCGTCCCAATTAAAACCGAGAGCCGGCATATCTAGGTGAACCCATGTGTCACGAGTTCCTTTTGGATCTAATGTGCAAATGACAAGAACAGTGTCATCACCGGATGTCTTGCTAAATGCGATTACTTCGTTGTCATCAACATGGTGAAAATTCACATTTCGAAGCTGTTGTAAAGATTTATGGTCACGACGCAATTCATTAAGGCGTTTGATGTAAGGAGCTAATGATCTTCCTTCGTCTTCTGCCGCTTGCCAATCTCGTGGTCTCAATTCGAATTTTTCAGAATTGAGATATTCCTCGCCACCTTCTTTTAGAACCGCAGATTCGTAAATCTCAAAGCCGGAATAAATTCCCCAAGTTGGACTTAATGTGGCAGCCAAGGTTGCACGAATTGCAAAACCGGCAGGGCCAGACGTTTGTAAATAAGTTGGCAGAATGTCTGGAGTATTAGCAAAAAAGTTTGGTCGCATATAGGCACTTGCATCGTGCGCTAATTCATTTATGTATTGAGTCAATCCGTGTTTGTCGTTGCGCCAAGTGAAGTAGGTGTAAGACTGTTGGAATCCCACCTCAGCCAAAACTCTCATCATGGCTGGGGTAGTGAAAGCTTCAGCTAAAAAAATCACGTCTGGATCAGTGGAGTTAATAGCAGCAATTAATCTTTGCCACATCCAAACTGGTTTGGTGTGTGGATTGTCCACTCGAAAAATTCGTACTCCACGATTCATCCAAAACCGCACGATGCGTTCGATTTCGATGTAAAGGCCCTCTGGATCGGTATCGAAATACATCGGATAAATGTCTTGATATTTCTTTGGCGGATTTTCAGCAAACGCTATAGATCCATCATTTCTTTGTTTAAACCATTCGGGATGGGTTTTAACCCAGGGGTGATCCGGAGATGCTTGCAGTGCTAAATCAAGCGCAATTTCCATATCAAGGCGTTTGATTTCAGCTACAAATGCATCAAAGTCTGCAAGGGTTCCAAGTTCTGGATTTACCGCATCATGACCGCCTGCATCTGATCCGATTGCCCAAGGCGAACCAACGTCTTGCGGTTCGGGGGTGAGTGTGTTGTTTTTTCCTTTGCGATTGGTTTTTCCAATCGGATGTATTGGGGGCACGTAAACAACTTGAAATCCCATGTCTGCAATTGCCGGAAGTCTTTTCATTGCAGTTTTGAAAGTTCCAGTTTTATATGGTTTTAAAGTGGCGCCTTCAGACCGAGGGAAAAATTCATACCAAGCGCCGTAAAGAGCTCTTTGTCTTTCAACAAGAATTGGATGTTGTTTAGAGATTGAAACTAGATCTCTGATTGGATGGTTGTGCATTGCGCTATCAATCAGTGGATTGAACGCACTTGCTAGACGAACTTGAGGATCGAGTTTTTGATCACGCAATTTTCCAATGGTTTCTTTAATTAAAGTTTTTAATTCTGAATTTGATTCTGCAAGAGTTTCGTTTAATGCACGTTCAAGAATTCGCGCACCCTCTTCAAATTCAACTTCAACATCTACACCTGCCGGAACTTTCAATCCAGCAGCGTGATGCCAGGTTCCCCATACATCGTCCCAGCTCTCAATGCGAAAATTCCACATCCCAAATTCATCCAGAACAACTTCTGAAGTAAAAACATCATTAAAACCGGGTTGGGCGCGAAAAACTGGTTCTTCACCTTTTGGTGTAATTAAAACTACTGAAACACCAAGGGAGTCGTGACCTTCGCGGGTGGCGGTGGCACGGATAGTGATTGGCTCACCAATAGTGGCTTTGGCCGGCCGGCCGTCAGTGACCGTTGGCCAGACATCGAGTATCGGAAAACGGCCAACTGGACCCAAAATATCGCTCGGAAGCGGCGCCTTAGATGGGACGTTTTGGGAGGGTTTTGCCATGCCTTAACGCTAGTGCTCATGCACACTTGTGAACAGGGGGAGTGTGAGCATTTGTGCGTGAGAATTGGGGGCAAAAGGGGTTAAAGGCAAGGGTGTCTCTTTGAGGCATTTTGCATCGCCTAGCATTCGGCACACTATGAGAGCAATTAGACGATTTAACGTTCGCACAGTCCTACCTCAACAACTTCAGGGTCTCGGTGAATTAGCCGGAAACCTTCGTTGGTCTTGGGATAGCGAAACCTTGGAAATCTTCCGCGCAATCGATCCAGCAATCTTCGAATCAGTCAATGGCGACCCGATGCGAGTGCTGTCCGATGTTCCTTCTTCACGACTAAACGAATTGGCGGCCAATGCGTCATTCGTTAACCGCGTTGAAGCTGCACGAGCAAGCCTGCATAACTACTTGAACCGTGATTCTTGGTATCGCGGATTAGGTGACCGGGCTCCACGTGCGATTGGTTACTTCTCAGCTGAGTTTGGTATTGCAACTCAACTTCCACAATATTCAGGTGGCCTTGGCATTCTTGCCGGTGACCACTTGAAGGCAGCCTCTGACTTAGGCCTACCACTTGTTGGTGTCGGTCTGTTTTATCGCGCTGGTTACTTCCGTCAATCACTTTCACGAGATGGATGGCAAGAAGAAACTTATCCAGTAACTGATCCAGATGCACTGCCACTTTCACTTTTGCGTGAACATGATGGTGCACCTGCACGAGTTGTAATTGGTTTGCCAGGTGGCAAGCGTTTGGTTGCACACATCTGGGTTGCACACATCGGACGGGTTCCACTTTTGTTGTTGGATTCAAACGTTGAAGACAACGCGCCAACCGAGCGGGATGTAACTGACCGCCTTTACGGTGGTGGACATGATCACCGTTTGTTGCAAGAAGTATTGCTTGGTATTGGTGGTGTTCGCGCCCTACGTATTTGGTCTCGAATCACTGGAGCTCCAGAACCTGAGGTTTACCACTGCAATGAAGGTCACGCAGGTTTCCTTGGTATCGAACGAATTCTTGAATTAACTGAAAAGGGTATGGATTTCGATTCTGCACTTGAAGCAGTTCGTTCAGGAACTGTATTTACAACTCACACTCCAGTGCCAGCCGGTATTGACCGTTTTAGCAAGGAATTGATTTACAAATTCTTTGGCGGCGACAATGCAGCTGACGGCGTTCCAGTTGATCGCATCATTGCACTTGGAACTGAAGACTTTGCTGGCGGAGATCCACAAATCTTCAACATGGCGGTTTTTGGTCTTCGACTTGGTGCCCGTGCGAATGGTGTAAGCCTTTTGCATGGTGATGTTAGCCGCGGAATGTTTGGCGGACTTTGGCCTTCATTCGATCAAGATGATGTTCCAATTACATCTGTTACAAATGGTGTGCATGCTGGAACTTGGGTAGCACCAGAAGTTCTTGCGCTTTCAAACGGTGTAAGCACTGATGGACCTGAAGGTTGGCAAGCAATTGCAAATACTCCAGATGCAACTTTCTGGGCGGTAAAACGAGAGCTCAGAGTTCGGTTGGTTGAAAAGGCTCGCGCCCGTTTGCGTGAATCTTGGATCAACCGCGGTGCAAGTCCAGCTGAACTTGATTGGATTGATTCAGTTCTTGATCCAGATGTCTTGACAATTGGTTTTGCCCGACGCGTACCTTCTTACAAGCGTTTGACTTTGATGTTGAGCGATCCAGAACGACTAAAGAAAATTCTTTTGGATCCAGTACGTCCAGTTCAACTTGTAATTGCCGGTAAATCACATCCTGCTGATGAAGGCGGAAAGAAGTTGATTCAAACTTTGGTTCGCTTTACTGACGATCCAGAAGTCCGTCATCGCATTGTGTTTTTGCCTGACTACGACATGGGATTGGCATCATGGCTATACCCAGGTTGCGATGTTTGGTTGAACAACCCACTTCGTCCACTTGAAGCCTGCGGTACATCCGGAATGAAGGCTGCACTAAATGGTGCACTAAACCTTTCAATTCTTGATGGTTGGTGGGATGAATGGTTTGACGGTAAAAACGGCTGGGCTATTCCAACCGCTGACGGCGTAATGGATGCAGATCGCCGTGACGACATTGAAGCGAATGCGCTTTACAACTTGATTGAAAAGAATGTAAAGCCGGTTTTCTACGATGTAGATGCCAACAAACTTCCAACTCGTTGGCTGGAACTTGTTAAGCACACGCTTTCAACATTGGGACCAAAAGTTCTAGCAACTCGAATGGTGCAAGATTATGTAAATAATTTGTACACACCAGCTGCGGTTGCAAGCCGTCAAGTCAATGCTGACAATGCACGTTTAGCAAAGGAACTTGCAGCTTGGAAAGCACGCATTCGTAACATCTGGTCTGGCGTCAGTGTCGAACATATTGAAGCTGAAAATATTCCAGATTCACCACAACGCGGTGACGTAATCACACTTAATGCATTCGTAAATCTTGCTGGACTAAATCCACAGGAAGTTGCAGTGGAGCTAGTGCATGGTCGCGCGGATAGCAATGATCGCATCGTTGATTCATCTGTGGTTGAGCTAACTCCAGTTGATCAGTATGACGGTTCACGTTGGCGCTTCACTGTTAATGTTGAATTGAAAAATGCTGGTGCATTTGGTTACAACGTTCGAGTTGTGCCAAAACATGCAGGTTTGGCGAACTTTGCCGAACTCGGCTTGCAAGCGTCACTTAAGTAATAAAACCTCTACGCGTGTGAAGCGCGTAATACCAGGGCAGACCGGGCGAACACTCGCAAGGTTTGCCCTGGTTGCATTTTGAGATCAGGAGATTTGGCGCCAGGCAATGTGGTGTCGATTTCGATATGCCATTCGGATGCCCAAGCGGAATCAGGAAGTGTGAATTCAACACTTTCGCTACCTGAATGCATGATTACTAAAAATGAGCAGGTTGAAGATTCATCTCCATTTTGTGTGCTTTGATTGATAAACATTCCCAGAGTTTTGAGTTCGGTGTCCAACCATTCATCAGCTGTAAGTTCGTGACCCGATTTAGCAAACCAAGCCATGTCTTTAGGGCCTCCAATAATTGTTGGAGATCCCCAGCGGTAATTGCGGTGATGAAATGCTGGATGTTCTTTACGCAGATGCATCAAGTTTTGAACAGTAGATAGAAGATCTGCTCTGTCGCCTTCAATATTCCAATCCACCCACGAAATTGGAGTGTCTTGGCAGTATGCATTGTTGTTTCCACCTTGAGTTCGACCATGTTCATCTCCAGCTGTGAACATTGGTACACCACTTGCCAATGTCAGCATCAACATCATGTTGCGTTGTTGTTGGAGACGTAATTGATTAATTGCGGCGTCTGTGGTTTCACCTTCAACACCATGATTCCAAGAACGATTGTGGTCGTTACCATCTCGATTGCCTTCACGATTGGCCTCATTGTGTTTTTGGTTGTACGAAACCAAATCTCTTAAGGTAAATCCATCATGAGCAGTTATGAAATTGATAGATGCACGCGGTCGGCGATCTTCGTCTACAAATAAATCAGAAGAGCCAGACATTCGCGATGCAAGTTCTGAAACTCCTGGCGCAAGCCCACGCCAATAATCTCTTGCTGTATCGCGGAACCGGTCATTCCATTCGCTCCAGATTCTCGGATAGTTTCCAACCTGATAGCCGCCTTCACCCAAATCCCAAGGTTCAGAAATCAGTTTCACATTACGAAGGACCGGGTCTTGTGCAATTGCTTGCATTAATGGGCCATTTAGATCAACATCATGATTTATTCGAGCGAGGCTTGGAGCTAAATCGAATCGGAAACCATCAACATGCATTTCGCTAACCCAATACCGCAATGAATCGAGAACCAACTGCATTACTTGTGGGTGATAGGTGTTTAAAGTGTTGCTGCATCCAGTTGTGTCAAAGTAGTGCTGCGGATCTTCGTCAACCAATCTGTAATACGAAGCGTTGTCGATGCCTTTAAAGCTCATCATCGGACCCATTGGTCCACCTTCACAAGTATGGTTATAAACCACATCAAGCAAGACTTCGATTCCGTTTTGATGAAAAGTTTTTACCATTTGCTTAAATTCATTAATTTGTTCACCACGATGGCCGCTTGAAGAATAAGCGTGATGCGGAGCGAAAAATCCAAGTGTGTTGTAACCCCAGTAATTAGTCATTCCCATGCGAACCAAATGTTCTTCGTGACCAATTTGATGAATCGGCAAAAGTTCAATTGCAGTTACACCAATAGAGTGCAAGTGATTGATGATTGATTCATGAGCCAGACCTGCGTAGGTGCCCCGGAGATGTTCGGGAACATCAGGGTGTTGCATCGTCATACCTTTGACGTGAGCTTCGTAAATAACTGTTTTGTGCCATCGCGTATCTGGCTTTACATCACCAGTCCAGTCGAAGTCATCTTTCACAACAATTCCACATGGCATAAACGGTGCAGAGTCGCGGGTATCGATGATTGACTCGTTTGCAGGTTTTGTCACATCTTGCTTGTAGCCAAAGACCGCTTCATGCAAAACCCAATTTCCATCAATGGCTTTTGCGTATGGATCGATTAAGAATTTATTCGGATTATGGCGGTGACCTTCTTTGGGGTTCCATTCGCCATGAACGCGAAAACCGTATCGAGCGCCTGCTTCTACGCCAGGCACAAATCCATGCCAAATCCCACGGGCTTTGTCTGGCAGGCGCCAGCGAGTTTCGGAGCCATCAGCATTTCGAATACAAAAATCCACGGCGGATGCATGGTCAGCGAAGAGTGCAACATTTACCCCGCCGTCTACCAGGGTCACTCCGAGTGGATCGAGTTTGTTACTGACTAAGGCATAGTTTTGACTCGGCAGAGCGGTCATGTTCTCTCGAACCCCTTAGTATGAGTAATTAGGCACAAATTCAGACGGCAATTTACCTGCCCGAGGCTCCATTTACGCTTAAGGGCTGACTATAGGGTGAGCAATTGGGGTAAATCGCTGAGAGAATACTCACAGTGTTGGAGCCATTGTGCTCGAGAATGGACGAGGTGAATGGTGAAAATTGCAGTCTTGGTTAAACAGGTGCCAAGTGCAGATTCTCGCCTTACTTTAAATTCTGAGAATTTCAATCTTGAGCGCTCACTCACCGATCCCGTTTTAAACCCAGCCGACCTTCACGCGGTTGAGGCAGCCCTAAGGATTTGTGATGGCACCGAAAATCAAACAATTTTGATTTCAATGGGGCCATCTGGGGTAGAACAATCAACAAAGCGTGCACTCGCCATGGGAATAGACGAGGCCCTGCATATAACTGACGAAAATCTCAGTGGCGCGGATATTTGGGTAACTGCGAGTGTTCTTTCGAAAGCCATCGCGAGCGTAAATGCTGACTTGGTATTTGCTGGCAGCTTTTCAAGTGATGGCGAAAATGCTGTTGTTCCCGCTTATGTCGCCGGGCTTTTGAAATGGGAATATGTCAAGGTTGAAAATGAGCTTGAATTAGATCAGGTTCTGAATTTGAAGAAACCAACAATTGTTTCGGTTACTTCAAATCTAAATTCCCCGCGGTTACCTAATTTCAAAGGAATTGCGGCAGCGAAAAATAAACCTGTCACTGTGGTTTCCTTGAAGGAATTAAATTTAGATGGCATCGCGCCCAGGGTAAAAGTCGTTTCGCAAACATTGAAGGCGAATTCAAAAACTAGTGAACGTAAAACGGGCAATGCTCAAGAACTGGCGAAATTGATTTTGGACCAGGTTTCTCAATGGAGAACAGCAAGTGGGGTATCCGAGACTCAGATTGCGCAATCTGATGACGTTAAAGTATTTGCGTTTGAAGAAAAAGACAAAGCCGCTAAAGAAGCAGCAATGGCAGGTTGTGCAATCGTCACTGATGTTTTGTCGAGTGGCGAGACCGGATTTGTAAAAGAAGCTTTTCAAGGTGCACTCGAAGTCTTGGTAGAAACGCAAAAGCCTGTAGTTGTCACAAAGGCGCAAGCACCACAATCAAATGGTGTGGTTGTCTGTGTTGGTGGTGGAATTAGCGAAATTGACTCAGCTCGCAAATTAGCAACCACACTCGATGCAAAAATTGTAGGTACAGCTGCAGCATTAGATAAAGGATTCATTGAGGCAAGCGACTTGGTGGGAGAATCAGGGCAAAGCATTAGTCCACATGTTTATATTGGATTTGGAGTTAGCGGCGCATACCACCACATGGTTGGAGTGCGCAGGCCAAATTATCTAATTGCTGTAAACAAAGACCCAGAGGCTGAGATATTTGCGAAAGCCGATTTGGCGATTGTTGCTGATGCTGATGAAATTTTGGCTGAACTTGCAAGGGGGTCAGGAAACTAATGGTTTATCTTGATCACGCTGCTACAACTGACGTATTTCCAGAAGTAATTGAAATTATGAAAGCGCAACTCATTGAAACTGGCAATCCTTCAAGTTTGCATGCTTCTGGTAGAAGTGCCCGCAAGGCAGTTGAAGTTGCAAGAGAGAAAATTGCCGCGGCTTTGAATTGCCTTCCCGGTGAAGTTATCTTCACTTCGGGTGGTACAGAAGCAGACAACTTAGCTATTAAAGGCATTTATTGGCTTCGAAATAACCAAGATCCAAAGCGAACCAAGATTGTAATTTCTTCAATCGAACATCATGCAGTTTTAGATCCTGCACTTTGGATGGAACAGAGCGAAAATGCGGAAGTAGTTTTTGCGCAGGTTGATGCAGTCGGTGCAGTAGATGTTGAAGCACTCCGCGCTACTTTGGAAAAAAGTGCTGAAGAAATTGCGTTGATTTCAATTATGTTTGCAAATAATGAAGTAGGAACGATTCAACCAATTGAAGAAATTGTTTCACTAGCGAAAAAATATTCAATACCGGTTCATACAGATGCTGTGCAAGCGGTTGGTGCTTTGCCAATTAACTTCAAAGAACTTGGTGTTGATGCGCTAACTTTGAGTGGTCACAAAATCGGCGGACCAATGGGTGTTGGCGCACTTATTTTGCGAAGAGAGTTCAAGCCAGTTCCTGTTTTGCATGGTGGCGGCCAAGAGCGGGAAGTTCGATCTGGAACGATTCCAACCCATCTAATTGCAGCTTTAGGCGAAGCAGTAAAAATCGCAACAACTCGAATTGCCGAACACCGAGCACATTTAATACAGCTTCGTGACCGATTAATTTCTGGAATTGAAAAAAATGTGCCAACCGCAATTTTGAATGGTGATAGGGAGAATCGCTTACCAGGCAATGTGCATTTTTCATTCGAAGGTTGTGAGGGTGATGCATTGATAATGTTGCTTGATGCCGCTCAAGTTGAATGTTC
>JACCEC010908588.1_pt1 | contig 17442 bp, 16 predicted proteins | sample 7450121 | NCBI WGS metagenome assembly JACCEC01 (sample SAMN15323455, study PRJNA562643) | freshwater metagenome | isolation source: river surface water | place: USA:Blue River Watershed | collected 2017-08-18 | reverse complement strand
TTTTTGTACTTTTGTTTTAGTTCAGAAGAACTATAATAGTTAGCTAGAGTCGCTTTTTTCGCCATGATCTGTTCCGGGTTTCTTTTCTTTGATTATACACAGCTTTTGGCAACCGGATTTAGTATAACAGCAGAACAAATTGCTGAAGTTGTTGATTTGCCTTTAAATGAAGTACAGGAAGCTATGGAAAAATAAATTAACATTGGTTTAATTATCACTTTCAATTGATAGATTAGCAGCAAGCCCAAGAATTTTGCCAAAAGAGGAAACAGGAAGTCAATCTGTATTTTTCGATTAGTGGCAGTGGTTTAGAGGCAGGACTTGACAGGATTAAAACCACCCTCTATACTAGAAGTAGAAATATGGATGCAGCAGACATGAGATAATCATGACATCCCGTTACCCTTTAGGGTCGAGGCAAGTCCGGTAAAGACGTTCTGAATACCAAAAATATAAAAAAAAGTTTTTGGCGAAGGCTCCTGAAGGAGCCTTTGTTATTTAAGGCTTCGGTAGTTTCTTATTATTCAATAAGTTCTTAGCTATGACGAAGAAATTGACTTTCTTGATTTTCCCTATACCTTCGTATTTGGGATAGGCACTTGTTACATGGAGTCTTAGCTTTTTACTTTCCTTGAATGCTTTAAAAACAACAAAATAATCAACTTGAACACCCTCTGAGTCTACAACTTTCACAACTGCATAATTTCCATACCCTGCATGACAGACTAAAGCTGAACTCTGACCAAGTGCCTTGATAATTTCAGGTAACTGCTTTGATAGGTAATATCTCTCTAAATTAAAGGGTCTGGACTCTCTTGGCCCCTTATACATCAATAATTGTGATTCTTCCTCTGTAAGCTCTTCCGATTCTTTGGTAAAGCAGTGTAAACCATAGGTTACTATAAATTTATATTTAATTGGGTTATCTTTGTCTCTATCATCACAATATTCAACCGAATGGGCGTTTAGATGCGATAAATCGTAAATTTCACTATTTAGTGTAAAATTTCTCCAGTTTTTAACTTCTGTTTTAACAGTATTAAATCTTTCAACCATCTCAATATAATATATAGCAATTCGCGCTATTGTATCTACAAATGACAAGCATAATTCTACAACAAAGATCCAAAGAACACAAAGAAATTCTAAACACTAAGTTCTCATTACTATAACTAAGAAATGTAGTGCTATATCAATCATCGCTATTTCTTGGCGATACACCTATCTATCTCCTGCAAATTCTACTTAGAAGCACGAACTAATAAAAAACTCGCAATTCCAATTCCTAAAAATGTTGGCAACCAAGCGGCAAAGAAGGGAGTGAGAATTTCTTTTTGTCCTAATGCTCCGGTGATAAATGAAAGTAAATAATATCCAAAAATCACGATAACACTAATTCCAAAACTGGTGGCGCGGCTGGTGCTTTGGGGTCTACTGCCTAATGCAACTCCTAATAAGGCAAACACCACACAGGAGAAGGGCAAAGCATATTTTTGTTGAATTCTAACCTTGGTTTTAACAATTCGTTGTTGATCACCACTTAATTTCATCAACTTTAAATAATCTTGAGCTTGAGCAATATTCATCTCATCAAACCCGCGTTTTTGGGAAGCTAAATCTAAAGGAGTTCGAGAGAGTTGAATTTGTTTGTGATCAAAACGAACAATATGGCGATAGGAACTATCAGGATTTACAATATAAATAGTGCCATTAAAGAAATCCCAGGTATTTTGAGCAAAATTCCAATTGGCAGATTTTGAAGAAATAATTTGAGTCAAATCTGGTTGAGATCGATCTAAAATCGTGACTTCTAACATTTGACCGCGATCAAATTTTTCAGCATAAAACAATCGCACTAAGCGATTAATTTTTTTATCCGTTCCTTCGATTTTTATTTTCTCATATTCTGGATAAAAAATATTATCTTCCTGAATCGGAAGTTGACCTTCATTTAACGCTTTTTCATAGGTAAAAGAGGCTCGATAATTGGCAGCCGGAACAATTACCTCATTAAAGCCAAAGGTTAAACCTGTAATCAAAAAACTAAAGATTAAAGTCGGGACAAGCAGCCGATATACACTAATGCCACAACTTCTGAGGGCAATTAATTCACTATCACTGGATAAACGACCATAAACCATTAAGGCACTTAAAATCATCGCCATTGGAAAAGCTAAAACGATGAATTCGGGCATTTTTAATAGAAAAATCTGCACGGCAATAGAAACCGCCATCCCTGATTCTGCCACTTGTCGAACTAAATCAAAAACGGTTCCTACGGTGAGAGCAACGGAACTAAATAATCCGACTCCAAATATAAAAGGCGGAATAATTTCTTGGATTAAATATCGATCTAAAATTGAGACAGAGGGGAGGAAAAATTTTCCTGAACCCCAAGGTTTAGAAAGAGTGATTTTCATAGTTGAAAATTGTCGCCAAGGTAATATTGCCGCACTAGGGGATTATTGTAGAGTTCTTCGGCGGTTCCTGATGCAAAAATTTGCCCATCCCGCATAATATAGGCTCGGTCTGTAATCGCTAAAGTTTCTCGCACGTTATGATCGGTAATCAAAATTCCCAGATTGCGAGTTCGTAATTGAGCGACAATTTCTTGAATTTCAGAAACAGCAATGGGGTCAACTCCAGCAAAAGGTTCATCCAAGAGTAAAAATTGAGGTAATTCTAATCCCGCCGCTAAAGCACGAGCGAGTTCCGTGCGCCGCCGTTCTCCTCCAGATACCTGATAACCTAAAGTTGAGGCAACTTTTTCTAACCGAAACTCCTGTAATAAAGTATGCAGACGTTTTTGCCATAAATGACGAGGAACGCGGGTTTGTTGTAAAACCAATAAAATATTATCCCTGACACTAAGATGGCGAAAAATACTGGCTTGTTGAGTTAAATAACCAATTCCTAAGCGAGCGCGTTGATGAATGGGTAAATGGGTAATCTCCAATTCATTAAGATAAACATTGCCTTGGGTGGGTTTTTCTAATCCAGTTGCAATATAGAAAGTCGTGGTTTTCCCAGCCCCATTCGGCCCTAATAATCCGACAATTTCTCCTTGAGAAACCGAGAGATTCACTCGACTAACAACGGTGCGTTGTCGGTAGGATTTGTGAATATTCTCCAGCACAATTTTCATAACGGAATTTGTTATAAATAATTTAAGGGTTACGAGGTGCTGAAGGGGAACTTAACGGGGTTTTAAACGCAGGTTTCGGGTTAAAAGGTTCGACCGTTGCGTTTTTAGGACTGGCGGTTTCATCGGGGACTAAATACATTGATTCCACCTGTCCACCCCCTTGAGGTAAAGCAATAAATCGTCCTTCGTCAATCAAATAGGTGACGGTTTCCCCTCGAATGGTGTTTCCTTCCTGCAAAACAAACACATTGCCACTCAGGACAATTCGACGTTCTCGACTAAAATATTGAGCTTGAGCCGCAGTCGCTTGAATACTACGGGCGGGATAGTTAATCTGAACATTCCCCCTAGCGGTAACAATTCCCGTCTGAGCATCCGCTTCTTGAATATCAGACCGAACAGTCATAGCCCGTCCCACAGGATTTTTAGCAGGAGGTGCATTTTGGGCATAGCTGGGAGTGGAACTCACAACACTATCGGTGACAAAACTACTCACGAAAGCAATAGGTAACAACAGGGTCAACCCGACCCGCAGAGAGATTGAATTTAACAGGTTGGCAATTCGCATTATGACGTTAAAAATTCTAAAACATTGACTAGGTGATAGTGCTAGAACCGGGAGTGGTTTTAATGAAAAAAATAACAGTTTATTAACTCTGTTGCTTATTGTACTCGATCATTTCAATTATAAATTGAGCCAAAAAATGTATTTTTTAAAGGGTAATAAGTATTAATCCCTCTGGATGGGTTGCAAAACAGATCTGGAGCAGGTTTCCACACCTCCTACAAATCATCTATGATTTGATTAAAGTAGATTAGCCGGAACGTTTAGGACGTACACAATGGTATCTCCCGAATCCTCATCAATGTCTTCTGATTCGACCTTAAAACCCGTCACCCATTGGCACAACTTTGCTGCTGACAAAGCCCTTAAGGTACTTAATACAGACAGCGAAACAGGGTTAACACCCGAAGAGGTGACTCAACGACAACAACAGTATGGTCTGAATGAATTAGAAGAAGGCGCGGGTCGCAGTCCCTTGGAGATTTTATGGGATCAGTTCACGAATATTATGCTCGTGATGTTGATTGCTGTCGCTATTGTATCTGCCTTTATCGATTTACGAAAGGGGACTTTTCCCAAGGACGCCGTTGCCATTTTTGCCATTGTGATTTTGAATGGGATGTTAGGCTATTTTCAAGAAAGCCGTGCAGAACAAGCCTTAGCCGCCCTGAAACGGATGTCTTCACCGAAAGTTCGGGTGATGCGGGACGGTAAGCTATTGGAAGTTTCAGCGAAAGAATTGGTTCCAGGGGATATCATGTTTCTCGAAGCCGGGGTACAAATTCCGGCGGATGGTCGCTTAATTGAAGCTCAGAATTTGCAAGTGCGAGAAGCCGCCTTAACGGGAGAAGCAGAGGGCGTGATTAAAAGACCCAATGTGGAATTACCCGACGATGCCCCGTTAGGCGATCGCCTTAATATGGTATTCATGGGAACAGAAGTTGTCCAGGGACGGGGAGAAGTCGTCGTTACCAATACGGGAATGACAACGGAACTCGGACGCATTGCAGAAATGATACAGGGGGTCGAAAGTGAACCCACTCCCCTCCAGCAACGGATGTCTCAGTTGGGAAATGTGTTAGTTAGTGGGTCTTTAGCTTTAGTTGCCTTGGTTGTCATTGGTGGGGTGATTAGAACCGGAAGTTTTAGCCGTTTAGAAGATTTATTAGAAGTGTCTTTGAGTATGGCGGTGGCGGTGGTTCCCGAAGGTTTACCAGCCGTAGTCACGGTGACGTTAGCCATTGGAACCCAACGCATGGTAAGACGTCATGCCTTAATTCGTAAACTTCCGGCGGTGGAAACCCTGGGTTCTGTCACCACCATTTGTTCGGATAAAACCGGAACTCTAACCCAAAATAAAATGGTAGTGCAATCGGTTTATACCTTAAATGCAGTGTTTCAAGTCACCGGAGAAGGATATGATCCCATTGGGGAATTTAAACTGATTACCTCTGACAAAAATAGCACCCTCTCTCCGTCTCAGGAAGTTTTACAACCCATTTTAAATGCTTGTGTTTTGTGTAATGATGCACAACTGCAACAAGATAAAAATCAATGGATGATTTTAGGAGATCCCACCGAAGGCGCCTTATTATCGTTAGCTGGAAAAGCAGGTTTATTTCGAGAAACTCAAAATCAAAAAAAACCCCGTGTTGCTGAAATTCCTTTCTCTTCAGAACGCAAGCGCATGAGTGTGATTTGTCAATCCGATGATAAATTTTTGATGTTTACAAAAGGATCACCAGAGTTAATTTTAGCTCAATGTGATGCTGTTTTGGTTGGTAATAAAACGGTTTCTTTAACGGCTTCCGACCGTCAACGAATTCTCGACCAAAATAACGAAATGGCAGGAAAAGGATTAAGGGTATTAGGATTTGCCACTCGTTCTTTAACGACATTACCCGAAGAAGGCACTGAAGAAACCGCCGAACAGGAATTAGTCTGGTTAGGATTAGTGGGAATGTTAGATGCTCCCCGTCCTGAAGTTCGAGAAGCGGTTAAACGCTGTCGAGAAGCGGGTATTCGTCCGGTGATGATTACTGGAGATCATCAATTAACCGCAAAAGTTATTGCTCAAGATTTGGGCATTGCCACCGCTAACGATTTAAGTTTAACAGGTCAAGAATTACAGAAACTTTCTCAAGCGGAATTAGAACAAGAAGTTGAACAAGTCAGTGTTTACGCCAGGGTTTCTCCTGAACATAAACTTCGCATTGTTCAAGCCTTACAAAAGAATGGTGAATTTGTTGCCATGACCGGGGATGGTGTTAATGATGCACCTGCTTTAAAACAAGCCGATATTGGCATTGCCATGGGAATTACCGGAACCGATGTTAGTAAAGAAGCCAGTGATATGATCTTACTGGATGATAACTTTGCCACCATTGTTGCCGCCACAGAAGAAGGGCGAGTGGTTTATAGTAATATTCGCCGTTTTGTTAAATATATTCTCGGTAGTAATATTGGGGAAGTTTTAGTAATTGCATCTTCTCCAATTTTAGGGTTAGGGGGTGTTCCTTTATCCCCGTTACAAATTTTATGGATGAACCTTGTAACAGATGGTTTACCGGCTTTAGCCTTAGCGATGGAACCCGCCGAACCTGCGGTGATGCAACGTCCTCCTAATCATCCCCGTGAAAGTATTTTTGCACGCGGATTAGGATTATATATGGTGAGAATTGGGATTATTTTTGCCATTTTAACCATTGTTTTAATGGTTTGGGCTTACGATCATACTAAAATTGCAGGTAATCCTGAACGTTGGAAAACAATGGTGTTTACAACCTTATGTTTAGCCCAAATGGGTCATGCTTTGGCGGTGCGTTCTGATAGCCAATTAACAATACAAATGAATCCAAAAACGAATCTTTATCTCTGGGCTGCTGTCGGATTAACCACCGTTCTTCAATTACTATTAATTTATGTTCCACCCTTACAAAGTTTCTTTGGAACTCACCCCTTAACCTTCACTGAATTATTAATCTGTTTAGGGTTTAGTGCCTTAATGTTTGTTTGGATTGAAATGGAAAAACTGGTTCAAAGATGGTTTTTTCAACGTCGTCAAAATCCCAATTTATAAAGGATAAAAGATAGAAACTCGGTTTCTGGCATTTCCTGACATTGACGTTTGACCGGGTTAGTGGTAGCGTTGCATTCGACAACCTACGGCTAACCCGATACCGTTCAGTGGGACATTCTGGAGCGATTGGGTTTCCTATTCTAACCCAAATTCCTCAAGGTTTTTTAAGTTTTACTCAACAGTATTGCCAAGTGATCCCATTCGCCATAGAATCAGGACGAGAACCCAGGGTACAGAAAATGAGGAAACAATTAATTAGGAATATACCCAAAAACACTTATGAGTTACCTAAATTTAATTTCTTTTTTGGGAATTTTTGGTATTTGCTTTATCGCTTGGTTATTCTCAGAAAATAAACGAGTCATCCCTTGGCGAACAATGGGTTTAGGGATTGGCTTACAATTGGTTTTAGCCTTTTTAGTGTTTCTGTTTCCGCCAACAAGAAGCGCTTTAGAATGGTTTAGTAGTCTTCTCGATAGCTTATTTTATGCTGCGGATACAGGAGCTAGATTTGTTTTTGGTAAAAATATTGTTCCCCTTCCTGGGCAAACTCCTGATGTTAATTTAGGTTATATTTTTGCATTTAGAGCCTTACCAACAGTGATTTTTTTCTCTGGCTTAATGGCACTGTTATATAACTTAGGTGTGATTCAATTTGTTACTAATATTTTTGCTCAGTTATTCTATAAAACCATGCGCTTAAGTGGGGCAGAAGCTTTAAGCGGCGCGGCGAATATTTTTGTCGGCATTGAAGCCGCGATTGTCGTCAAACCCTATTTAGAAAAGATGACTCGTTCTGAACTGTGTGCGATTCTCAGTTGTTGTTTTGGAACGGCTGCTTCTTCAACATTAGCGATTTATGTGAGTTTTTTAAGACCTGTTTTTCCGAATATTTTAGGGCATTTAGTGTCCGCCTCTATTATGGCAATTCCTGCCTGTTTTGTGATTGCTAAAATCTTAGTTCCTGAAACCGAAAAACCCTTAACATTAGGAAAATTACCCGAAGAAAAAAAAGAAGATAACTTAATTACCCATGAAGACGGAGAGCGCCATTTAGAAACCGTTGGCGGTGAACTCATGGAACGAGTTAGCCCCCTAGATTCAGCCATTATTGGGGCATTAGATGGGGTAAAAATGTCCGTTGCTATTGCTGCGGTTTTGATCTTAATTTTAGGATTAGTTTCTTTAGTCAATCAATTTTCAAGCTGGTTAAGTTTATTACCGAGTCCAGTGGGAGATGTTTTTAAAGTTCTAACCTTAGCGAATATTTTAGGATTTGTTTTTTATCCCTTAACCATTTTCACGGGAGTTCCCTTTGAGGATTCTTGGACAGCTTCAGTGATTATTGGTCGTCGGTTATTAGAAACAGCAATTCCTCCCTATCAAGCCTTAGCAGAAGCTGCCAAAGAAGGATTAATTACTCCTAGAACCGTGTTAATTGTTAGTTATGCTTTATCGGGTTTTGCCCATATAGCTTCGGTGGGAATTTTTGTTGGAGGAATGGTGGGTTTAGTTCCTTCTCGGCGAAAAGATATTTCTGAATTAGGCTGGAAAGCTTTATTTGCTGGCACCTTAGCCACCATGATGATTGCTTGTTTAGCCGGATTCTATGATAATGGGAATCCGAGTATTATGGGTGAACCTGCGACAACTCCGGCCGTTACTACCCCTGCGGCTCCTAATACAACGGTTTCACCCACGCCAACCCCCGCGCCTACGGTGAGTCCAACCCCGAAAACTTCTCCTTCCCCTAAAGCGACAACAGCGCCCTCTGAAAAGCCTAAATCTTAGGTTGAGAAAGAATAGCGGCTGACTGATGATGGGTGGGATGACCCCGTCCCTACAGATTCTATTACACCCGATTACACTTTTCATGACCAATATTATTCTGACTCTTAGTATTGTTATTCTGGCTTTAATTGCCTTTATTTTTGAGTGGCTTCCCGTTGATTTAACTGCCCTCACCGTTACCGTTGTTTTAATGATTTTGAAGTTAGTAACACCCGATGAAGGCATATCCGGGTTTGGTAACTCTGCCACAATTACGGTGATGGCAATGTTTATTTTAAGCGCTGGAATTACTAAAACAGGAGTTGTACAAACCGTTCGAGATTGGTTAGTGAAATGGGGCGGAAAAACGGCAGGTCAACAAATTTTAGTCATGGGATTAATTGTTGGCCCGATTACGGCATTTATTAATAATACCGCAGTGGTGGCCATTTTCTTACCCATTATTGAAGATTGGTGTCGCAAACAAAAAATTTCCCCTTCTAAATTATTAATTCCCCTATCCTACGCAACGGTTTTAGGGGGAATGATTACGGTAATCGGAACCTCAACCAACGTTTTAGCCAGTGGTATTTCTAAACAACTCGGATATGGAGAATTTCAATTATTTCAGTTTACCCTATTAGGCATAGTTACCTTTATTATTGGTTTAATTTATTTAGCTATTATTGCACCTCGACTCTTACCCGACCGTAAACCCCACAATTTTGAGGTACTGGAACAGGAATATGGCTTAAAAGATTATGTCAGTGAACTGGTAATTACTCCCCGTTCAAGCTTAGTGGGACAAACCGTTAATGAAAGTGAAATTCAACGCAAATTTGATTTAGATGTATTAGAATTAATTCAAAATAAGATGCGGTTTCCCCAACCTTTGGGGGATAAAGTATTAAGTGCAGGAGATATTTTAATTGTTCGCAGTAGTCGAGAAGATTTATTAAAAATTCGAGATGAGCGAGGTTTAGAGCTTTTTCCTGATGTTAAATTTAAAGAGGAATCGTTAGAAACGGTTTTGAGTTCGGGAGAAGAAAAAATAGCCGAGGTTTTGATTTTATCGAATTCTCGATTAATTGGAACAACTTTAAAAGATTTAAGATTCCGTCAACGCTATAATGCAACGGTTTTAGCCATTCGTCGCGGTTCAGAATTAGTTCAAGGAAGATTAGGGAAAGTTCCTTTAAGATTTGGGGATTTGTTATTACTTCAAGGCCCAAAACAAAGCTTTATTGGGTTACAAACCACACGGGAATTGTTAGTTTTAGAAGAACGAGATGTAGAAAATCTCAGACAAGATAAAGCTTGGGTCGCACTGGCAATTATTTTAGGCGTTATTGTACTCGCTGCATTTGATATTATGCCGATTTTAGTTAGTGCTTTAGCAGGTGTGATTTTAATGGTGATTACAGGATGTATTAAACCTGGAGAAATTTATGGCGCTGTGCGTTGGGATGTGATCTTTTTATTAGCAGGATTAATTCCATTAGGAATTGCAATGGATAAATCCGGTGCAACTCAATGGTTAGCGGATACCTTAGTTAGTTTCGGCGGTCATTTATCCGGGTATTGGATTTTATTATTCTTCTATATTGCCACATCCATTCTGACAGAAATTCTCTCGAATAATGCAACGGTTGTTTTGATGATTCCGATTGCGGTAAAAGTTGCAATCACATTAGGTTTAAATCCTTTTGCTTTTATGTATGCTGTCACCTTTGCCGCTTCTAATAGTTATATGACTCCCATTGGCTATCAAACCAATACAATGGTTTATAGTCCAGGGGGATATAAATTTTTCGACTTTACCCGTGTTGGTGCTCCTTTGAATTTAATCCTAACGATTGTGACTCCATTATTAATTGTTTGGTTATACGGATTATCCCCGATTCAATAGTAGAGATGTAAATCCTGCACTACGAGATTTTATTAGAGGGAAAGCAATCACGACAACCTTAATCAAATAAAAGTTGATAATATTGATTAAGGATGTGTATTCAGAAACTACATCTAACGTTCATTTTAGATGTAGTTCCAGCAAGATTGTGCTTAAAATTCAATAAAAAAATCTACATTATCAAAAAATTAAAACGATTTACCTCAGTCAATTTTTTGAAATCTAAAGTATTAGTAATTTTTTCAAAGCTTAGAGTCGTTAAAATTGTCAACTATAATTCAAAAAATGTTTAAAAATACCGTTTCTGCTCTGTGTTATTCTTTAATCGATTATCGTTTTCCAGTCTCGACAACTTCCTTATATTTTCCCCATAATTCTGTCGTTCAGTTTGTTTTAGAACAACAGAAGAGAATGCCAGATTATCTACAATTTCCATTATTTATTTTAACGTTAATTTTTGAATTTTCGGGTCTGATGAGAGGTTCTCTCTTTCATTGTCAGCCTCCCTCAATGCGACAACTTCAAATTTTAGCATGGAAGAATTCCCCCTTTCAAGTTTGCCGCGATGTCATACGATTTTATGAAAGTTTAGTTGTATTATATTGGCAATCTAATTTAATTCATTCATCAAATTTATGTCTAATTTATCAGAAATAAACTTAATTTTTCCAGTAGAATCTGATTTAAAAACAGAAATTGCTGTGATAGGTTCTGGCCCAGGGGGTGCAATTACAGCTTGCTTATTGGCTGAAGCAGGACGAGATGTTTTATTAATCGAAGAAGGTGCAAATTTACCCTTAGAATCCTGTCAGCCTTTCTCTGTTAAAGAAATGGTGCAAAAATACCGAAATGGGGGGTTAACCGCAGCCTTTGGTCAACCTAAAATTCAATATGTGGAAGGTCGATGTGTCGGAGGAGGAAGTGAAATTAATAGCGGACTTTATCACCGCACACCCCCTGATATTTTAGAACAATGGCGTACAGAATTTGAGATAGAAGCTTTAACAGAAAATGATTTAATTCCCCATTTTACAGCTTGCGAACAAGCGGTTAATGTCTGTTATTTACCGGGGAAAGCTCCCAAAGCATCTTTAAAATTACATGAAGGTGCAATGGCTTTAGGATGGCAATCCTTAGAGGTTCCTCGCTGGTTTCAATATCAAGAATCTGAGGAAAATACAGTTCCTAAAGGCACTCGACAATCGATGACAAAAACCTTTATCCCTAGAGCTTTAAAAGCGGGATGTAAACTATTAGCGAATACTCGAATTAAAACCCTGAAACAAACTAATAAACATTGGATTTTAACCGGAAGTTATCAACACTATCCTATCCAAATCAACGCCGAAACTGTATTTGTTTGTTGTGGTGCAATTCAAACTCCAGCTTTATTAAGACGCAGTGGAATTAAAAATAATATTGGAAATTCCTTAAGAATGCACCCTACAGTTAAAATTATTGCTCAATTTAATGAAGAAATCAACGCTTTAGATATGGGGGTTCCTGTCCATCAAGTCAAAGAATTTTCACCCCGATTTAGTTTTGGTTGTTCAATTAGTTCTCCTCCCTATTTATCCGTTGCTATGACCGACCATCCCCAATATATAAATACCATTGAAAAATATTGGCAAAATATGGCAATTTATTATGCAATGATTACCGGAGAAGGGTCAGGTACGGTAAGAAATATTCCCTTTTATCATGATCCGTTTGTTCACTATCATCTAACGTCTCAAGACTTGAAAGATTTATCAGAAGCTTTACAAAAATTAGGTTTATTATTGTTTGAAGCTCAGGCGAAAGTTCTTTATCCGAGTATTTCTAATCATTCTCCCTTGACTCATTCTCAAGATTTAACGACAATAGCAGAAAAATTACCTGTAAAACAAACAAATTTAATGACTGTTCATGTTTTCTCCTCCTGTCCGATGGGAGAAAACTTAAAAAAATGTGCCGTTAATTCCTTTGGAAAAGTTCATGGATTCAATAATTTATATATTGCTGATGCTAGTTTACTTTGTACTGCACCTGGGGTTAATCCTCAAGGTTCAATTATGGCGATCGCGCGTCGAAATGCGTTAAAATTCTTAAATCAACTTTAAGATAATCAACTAAATTAACCCCTTAACTCAGGAGTTTTACAAATGTCATCCCCAGCAATTCAAGACCTAGTAACTCTGGTTGAATCCTTACCCGATACAGTTCAAATCCAAGTGATTTCACATTTACGCGAATATATCGCGGATTTGCAAGATGAACAACGATGGGATACGGCGTTTAATCGGACTCAATCTGCCTTAGTCGCCGCCGCCCGTCAAGCAAAACAACAACGCGCCGCCGGACAAGCTGTTCCAATGGATTATAACCAATTATGAAGTCTTGTGTAATTAATTTTGTTTACCTACTTAATGCAAAATAATAAAATTATGGAATTAAAAACCAACGTTATTTTAGTTACAGGTGCATTAGGGTGGTTAGGAATTCGTTTAGTCGAATCATTGGTTAAAGGATTACCCGATTTTGAACCTTTAAGTCAACCTCAAAATCATTTAAAAATTCGGTGTTTAATATTACCCAACCAAGACTCAACACAGCTTCAAAAAATATCCGATCGAATCGAAATTTATCAAGGAGACTTAAGAAACCCCCAAGATTGCGATCGCTTTTGTGAAAATGCTGAAAATGCTATTTTATTTCATACGGCTGGAATTATTCACCCGCAAAACGTATCAGAATTTTATCAAATTAATGTAGAAGGAACTAAAAATTTATTAAATTCTGCGGTTTCTGCAAACGTTAAACGAGCTATTATTGTATCATCAAATTCTCCCTGTGGTTGTAATCCCCATTCCGATCATTTATTTGATGAAATATCCCCCTATCATCCCTATATGAACTATGGACGCTCAAAAATGTTGATGGAATTAGCCGTAAAAACCTATCAACAACAGGGAAAAATAGAAACCGTTATTATTCGTCCCCCTTGGTTTTATGGCCTTCATCAACCCCAACGTCAAACCTTATTTTTTAAAATGATTCGAGATGGGAAAGCACCCATTGTGGGAAGTGGAAATAACTTAAGATCAATGGCTTATATTGATAATCTTTGTCAAGGATTATTATTAGCAGCAATAACGGAAAAAGCCAACGGAGAAATTTATTGGATCGCCGATGAACGTCCCTACTCTATGAATGAAATTATTGATACCATTGAACGCTTATTAGAAACAGAATTTCAACAAAAATGCACCCATAAACGCTTAAAATTACCAAATTTAGCGAGTGAATTTGCTTTGGTTATTGATGGAACATTACAAGCATTAGGATTGTATCATCAAAAAATTCATGTTCTCTCAGAAATGAATAAAACCATTGCTTGTTCGGTTGCTAAAGCTCAACGGGAATTAGGCTATCATCCGACAATTACTTTAGAAGAAGGAATGCGAAGAAGCATCAATTGGATTTTCAATAATTATGGAGGTTTAGATTAATTATGGTTAGTCATATTGTGGTGACAGAAGGATTAGTTTTTCGGAAAGATTACGCCAAGGATTATTTTTTATCGAATTATTTTGAAGCCGTTTTACAACAAGTTTTACAACAGGTTCCCGTCGATGAAACCGTTTATATTTCTCCGGGGAATTCCTTTGATTGTCCTGAATCAGAAGAACAATGTGCAGCAAAATATCTCTTACATTATCGACCCGAACTTCAGGTTTTTGTTCCTGAAAATGTCAAAGATCGTCCTTATTTGGATACCTTTGATAATGCTCGATTATTAAGAAAATGGTTAGAACGACAGGGGAAATGGCCCTTGGAACCTGTGATTTTATATTGTAATCAACCCCACGCTTTCCGAAGTCAATTAATGTTTAAACTTTGTGGCTATAACATTCAACAAGTGGTTACTTCCTATCCCGAACTAGCCAATAAAACCATGCCACTCCGTCTGATTTATTATCATTATTTTCCAGCTAATTTACTTTACGAAATCATGGCTTTATTGTATGATTTAATTAGGGTTTATCGCTGGAAGATTTATTCCAAATTTTTACGCTAAAAACAGGATTTAAACTCAGTATCGATTAACTCTGGTAAGTCTAAATCAATTGGATAACTGCTTTAACTCTAAATTGATTGTAGGGGCGAGGTTCTCTCGCCCTGATCAGGGAATATAACTATTTTTTAGGATGAGTTTTTATCCAACCTTTACGAAAAGGTAACTTTCGTTTATGATACGGGCTGGTGTCGAGGACAAATATCAATTTATGAAACACTTAATAACAGGCGGATCTGGATTTTTAGGCAATTTAATTGCCCGTCGATTATATGAACGGGGAGAAGACGTTAAAATTTTAGATATTTGGGAAGATCCCACTCGTCCCTCAGAAATTGAATTTATTAATTGTGATATTTGCGATCGCACTGGGGTTGCAAAAGCGATGAAAGATATTGATATTGTGCATCATAATGTTGCTTTAGTTCCTCTGACAAAATCCGGTAATAAATTCTGGCAAGTTAACGTTGAAGGCAGTAAAATCGCCGCCCAAGAAGCCGTAAAAGCGGGAGTTAAAAGCTTTATTCACATGAGTTCTAGTGCCTTATTTGGCGATGCTGAATGCCCGATTACTAATAATACACCCACAAAAGCCGTTGAGATTTATGGACGAGCAAAATTAGCCGGAGAATTAGCCGTTAGAAACATTTGTGATCAAGCAGGTTTACCCTTAATTGTGATTCGTCCCCGAACCATTTTAGGAGAAGGAAGATTAGGCATTTTTCAGATATTATTTGAGTGGATTCAAGAAGGAAAAAACGTTTATGTCATTGGTAGTGGTAATGTTAAATTTCAGTTTGTTCATGCCCATGATTTAATGGATGCCTATCTTTTAGGCCTTGATTTAGGACAACCTGGAATTTATAATGTGGGAACCGATCGCTTTAGCACGTTAAGAGAAGGATTAGAACATTTAATTCAATATGCAGGAACAGATTCTGAAGTTAAAAGTTTACCCACTGGATTAACCATTGGAACTTTACAACTGTTAGACTGGATGGGGTTAAGTCCCCTAGCTCCTTGGCATTATTTAACCTATCATAAAGAATTTTATTTTGATGTTAATCCTTTGCTAAAACTCGGCTGGAAACCGAAATATTCTAATGATGAAATGTTCCGAGAAAGTTATGATTGGTTCCAGAATAATTATAATCAACTACAAGCGGAAAAAGCAGGTTCTGCCCATCGTCGCCCGGTTAAAGAAAAATTACTTTGGGTATTAAAACAACTCTCCTAAACTCTGTGTAGGATGGGTTATTAAAATGCAAGCTGATCAATTATTTTCGATCTATTTTAAACTCTATCAATATGATAAACTCAGCGAACTGGATTTCATGGAGTTTTGTTTTAATTGCTTCGATTAACACAGCAATTGGCAATATATTACTCAAAAAATCACGGCTAGAAGCTCCAGATTCAAGTTTATTAACTTTATTATCCTCTCCTTGGTTTCTGGCGGCTATTTTAGTCTATGGTATTAATATTATTGCCTTTGCTAAAGCATTAGAACGCTTACCGATTTCTATTGCTTATCCGATTTTTGCAGCCATTGGTTTTACCTTAGTGGTATTAGCTGGAACGTTACTTTTTGGAGAACGCTTTAGTTTAAATCAGATGTTCGGGTTAAGTTTTATTATTGCTGGAATTATGATTATGTCTCGTTAAATTAAAAACCATAAAATATTAGAGAGATGGATATTATGAAACCACTCGATCAAGACCAATATTCAGGGGATTCTACTTCTGTTATGGACACTAATTCTGAGGCTACTAATCCTGTATTAATTCCGGTTAAATCCTCTATTTTTAATCCTTGGATTAAACTTCTACGCCCCCACCAATGGACAAAAAATCTCTTCTGTTTAGCCGGACTTTTATTTGGGGGGAGACTATTAGAACCCCAGAGCATTTTACTATCGGGATTAACGGTTATTTTCTTCTCAATTATGGCATCAGCCATTTATATTTTTAATGATATTCAAGACCGAAAACGCGATCGCTTACATCCGAAAAAAAAGTATCGCCCCATTGCCAGTGGTCAAGTTTCAATTAAAATGGGATTAGCGATCGCCGTTGGTTTAGCAACAATTTCTATTGTAGGTGCTAATTCATTAGGAATTTCAACATTAATTTGTATTTTACTTTACGCTATTAACAATATTGTTTATTCTTTAAAACTCAAGAATTTACCGTTATTTGATGTTAATTGTATTGCCTTTGGATTTGTGTTAAGGTTATTAGCGGGAATTTATGTGTTAGGAGATATGCCGACGGCTTGGATTGTTTTATGTACCTTTTTCCTGACGTTATTTTTAGGCTTTTCTAAAAGACGTTCTGAACTGTTAACACTCTTACATCGTCATAGCCATCAGGACAGCTTAAATTTAGAAACCTCAACTCCAGAAAATACCAACTCTAAAACCTTAAAATTCTCTTATTTACATTTATTCTATCAACGGGGAAAACAAAACAAACAACGTCCAGTTTTATCTGAATATACTTTACCTTATTTAGATTCTCTGCTCAATAGCACAGCAACCATGACTATTATGTGCTATGCTTTATTTACAATTACATCGGGTAAAAATCCCTCGTTAGTGATTACGGTTCCGATTGTTTATTATGCGGTTATGCACTATAAATGGTTAGTGACTGTTTTAGCAGAGGGAGAAGAACCCAGCCGGATTTTAATTCAAGATAATACAATAAAAATAAGTTTATTTCTTTGGCTAATTTCTTATTTAGCAATCCTTTATTTTAATATTCATTTATTCCATTAAAACTGTAAAAATGCGTCCTAACGATAGTTAACAATAACCGTAGGGGTTGGGTTCCCCAACCCTCTAGGAATCTAGGTTGGACGATCCAAACCCTAAAATCAATTTAACGCCGAGGTTTTTCTTGTTCTCGACGTCTG
>JACCEC010857707.1_pt1 | contig 17443 bp, 16 predicted proteins | sample 7450121 | NCBI WGS metagenome assembly JACCEC01 (sample SAMN15323455, study PRJNA562643) | freshwater metagenome | isolation source: river surface water | place: USA:Blue River Watershed | collected 2017-08-18 | reverse complement strand
GGGCGGCCGGGATCAGGTGGGCCAGCTGGTCCTTCTCGATCACCACCACGCCGTCGGCGTCGGCCAGGACGAAGTCCCCAGCCTGCACGCTCACGCCGCCGCCGCTGATCGGGTGGCCGATGCGGCCACCGATGTTCTTGGTCGGGCCGTTGGGGTTGGTGCCGACCGAGAAGACCGGGAAGTCCATCTCGTCGATCTCCAGGCTGTCGCGCACCGCGCCGTCGACGATCACGCCGGCGATGCCGAGCTGGCGGCAGGCGGTCATCATGATGGTGCCCATCAGCGCCGAGGTCTGGTCGCCCTTGCCGTCGATCACCAGCACATCGCCGGGCTTGGCCATGGCAATGGCGGCGTGGATCATCAGGTTGTCGCCGGGGCGCACCTCCACCGTGAGGGCGGGTCCGGCCACCTGCATGCGCGGGCGCAGGGCCTGGATGCGGCCGTGCATGGCGCCGCGGCGCCCGGCCACGTCGGCCAGGATGGCGGCCTGGAAGTCAGCGGCTTGCTGGACCAGCTCGGGGGAAACGCGCTCGAAGTCGCGAATGATGTCTTGGCTCATGGGATGTCCTTGTATGAAAAAAATGCAACTCAGTCGATCTTGATGTTGGCCGTGCGGATTACGCGAGCCCAGGTGGCCGAGTCATTGGTTTGTGTGTCGGCCAGTGCTTTGGCACTGCCGCCCACCAGCGTGATGCCCAGCTTGTCGGCCAGTTCGGTCACGACACTGTCTTTGAGGGCCTTGTTGATTTCGGCGTTCAGGCGTTGCACCACAGGGGCGGGTGTGCGGGCGGGCAGGTAAACGCCTTGCCACTGCTCGACCACAAAATCCTTCTGGCCCACTTCGGCCATCGTGGGGACATCCGGCAAGACTTTGAGACGGGCCGCCGAGGTGGCCGCCAGCGCGCGCAGCTTGCCGCTCTTGATGTGGGGCAGGGCGGCTGTCACCGGGGCAAACATGAATTGAACCTGCTGAGCCAGGGTGTCTTGCAAGGCGGGTGCGTCGCCTTTGTAAGGCACATGGATGAACTTCACACCGTTGCGCTGGGCCAGCAGTTCTGCCTGCATTTGCAAGATGGTGCCGTTGCCACCGGAGGCGAATGCGATGTCGCCGGGCTTGGCTTTGGCAGCGCTGAGCAAGTCGGTCACCGACTGGTAGGGCTGGCTGGTGCCAACCACCAGAACGTGGGCAATGGTGCCGACCAGGTTGACCGGTTCCAGGTCTTTCAGGGGGTCGAAAGGCAGCTTGGGCATCAGGTGGGGCGCAATCGTCTGCGCGCCGATGGTGGTGTGCAGCACGGTGTGTCCATCGCCGACCGCTTTGGCCACAAAAGCACCGCCGATGGTGCCGGTGGCTCCGGCCTTGTTTTCCACCACCACGCTGGTGCCCGTCGAAACAGCGATGCGCTGCACCAGGGTGCGTGCCAGCACATCGGTGCTGCCAGCGGCCGGGTAGGGAACGACCCAGCTGATGGGTCGGTTGCCCGGCCATTCGGTTTGCGCAAAGAGCGTGGGCATCACACCAAGCAAGCACAGGCTGGCGACCAGCATGCGACGAACGGAGAAAGGGGTGTTCATGGTTCAGCTTTCAGTCAGGGGATCAAAGCCGTAGAGCTTTTGCGGGTTGTCGACCAATATTTGTTGGAGCTGTTGCGCATCACCCGCCCATCGGGCCAATGCGTCGATTTGCGCCGCGTCATCGGGCATGGGGTGGTGCCCGGCCGATGCGGTGGCGTGTGGCCAGTCGCTGCCCCAGATCACGCGATCGGGTGCGGCGTCGATGAAGCTTCGGGCCAGTGGTAACAGTTGCGGGTCATCGCTGCAATGGATGGGGCTGACCAGGTAAGCACCGGAGAGCTTGATCCAGGCGCGTCCCGCTCTGAGCAGTTCCAGCAGCAGGGCATGCGCTGTGTGCTGACCACACAGCTTGGGCGTGACGCGGCCAAAATGGTCAAAGACCAGCTGTACCGGCAATGCACGCAGACGGTCGGCCAGCTTGGCCAGCTGATCCAGCGGCATCAGCAGCTGCAGGTGCCAGCCCAGGGATGCGATGCGCTGGGCCAGCTTGTCGATGTCGCTGGCCTGGTGAAGAACGCCCAGCGACAGATTGATGCGCACGCCCCGCACACCCTGCTCGTGCAGGGCTTCGAGTTCATCCATGCGCTCTTGCCCGGTGATGACGGCAACCCCCCGCCCCTGTGGGCCCAGTTGGGACAATCCGGCCAGCATAGGACGGTTGTCGGCGCCGTAGGTCGATGGTGTCACCAGCACAACCCTTTGCGTGCCCATGCGTCGCTGCACCGGCCTGTAGTCGCTCATCGAGGCGTCCGGCGGCTGCAGGGATGCCCCTGCGGCCGCCGGGATCTGCCCGTCATACACATGGATGTGGCAGTCGCAGGCGCCTGCGGGCAGCGGGGTGCTGGCCAGGGCGGTACCGGCAGAAAACGAGAAAGGACCCGACATCGATCGTCTGGGCGTTGTGTGGGGGTCGGTCAGTCGACTTTGGCGCCAGAGTCTTTGACCACCGGGGCCCATTTGGCGATGTCGGTGCGGATCAGCTTGCCGAAATCCTCGGATGAACTGGGCGTCACGTTCAGGCCCTGGTCTTCCAGTTTTTTGCGCAGATCGGGCGCGTTGAGGGCTTTGTTGAGTTCGGCGTTGACCGAGCTGACCACCGAAGCCGGCAATTTGGCGGGACCGAGCAGACCAAACCAGGTCACGGCTTCAAAGCCTTTGTAGCCCGACTCGGCGACGGTGGGAACCTGTGGCAAGTCATCGGTTCGCTTGGCCGCCGTCACGGCAATGGCGCGCAGCTTGCCGTTTTTGATGTGGCCCAGCAGGGTTGGGACGGAGGACATGTACAGCTGCACCTGGCCGCCAATCACGTCGTTGATGCCTTGCGCCGCGCCTTTGTAGGGAATGTGGGTGAGCTTGACGCCAGCTTCGCGCTGGAAAAGTTCAGTGGCCAGGTGCGCCACGGTGCCATTGCCCGAGGTGGCGTAGTTGATGAAGCCGGGTTGGGCTTTGGCCGCCTGGACGACATCGGCCACAGTCTTGAAGGGCGATTGGGTCGAGGTCACCAGCACCAAGGGCGCATTGCCAATCAGGCCGATGGGGGTCAGGTCCTTGACCGGGTCATACGGCAATTTGCTGTACAGCGAGGGATTGATGGCCAGGTTGCTGGTTTGGCCGACCACCAGGCTGTAGCCGTCGGGGCTGGACTTGGCCGCTGCATCAATGCCCAGGTTGCCGCCAGAGCCGGGCTTGTTGTCAATGACAAAAGTCCATTTGGTGCTGCCCGAAATTTTCTGTGTCACATCGCGCGCCACGATGTCGGTGCCGCCGCCTGCCGGGAAGGGCACGATGGCCCGGATCGGCTTGGCTGGCCAGGCATCGGTTTGGGCCAGCGCGGGCATGACGGGCAAGCCCACGAGCAAGCTCAGGGCAAGGCGGCGGCGGATAGAAGCCAGGTGGGATGTCTGCATCGGGGTCTCCGTAGATGTGTTTGTTGGCGGGGTGAACTGTAATTTGGTGTTTCATTCAATACAATTGTGTTTCGTACAACGAAAGGTATTTCATGCCGCGCTATGCCACATCCACCTTGCCCGACGCTGTGGACAAAGGGACAGAGGGCGGCGTGATCGCCGTCACCAGGGCCTTGCTCATCATGGAGGCCTTCCGCATTGGCGAGCGCCACTTGACTTTGGCCGAGCTCAGCCGCCGCACCGGTCTGCACAACACCACGGTGCTGCGGCTGGCCAGAACGCTGGCGTTGGCCGGTTACATGGTGCAGCGCGAAGAAGGCGAGTGGCGGCTGGGGCCGGCTGCTGGCTGGCTGGGTGCACGCTACCAGGCTGGTTTTGACATCAACAACGTGGTCGAGCCCACCTTGCGCGAGCTGTCACAGGCGACTCAGGAAAGTGCCTCGTTTTACGTGCGCGAGGGAGGAGAGCGCGCCTGCATCGCGCGTGTTGAAGGTCCGCAATCGGTGCGCCACCATGTGCGCATCGGCATGCGCCTGCCCCTGAATCTGGGCGCACCGGGGCGGGTCATCCTGGCTTTTTCGGGTGAGGTGGGCGCGGCATACGAAGACATCCGGCGCAAAGGGTTTCACGTGTCGATGGGCGAGCGCGAAGCTCAGGTGTCCAGCGTGGCGGCGCCGGTGTTTGGCCTCAATTGGCGCTTGCTGGGCTCCATGTGCATCTCGGGGCCAACGCTGCGCCTGACCGAGTCGCTGTTGACCCAGCATGCCCAGACCGTGATGGACGCGGCCAACCGCCTGTCGTATGCGTTGGCCGGGGCCAGGGCAGAAGACACGCCCAAGGTGGTGTCAACCTGGCATCCGTGAGGGGGACGAGCTAGCCGCCTGCCTCCGCTCGCACCCACTCCACAAAGCTCTTGACCTCCGGCCGCGAGGCGTGCCGTGCCGGGTAGACCATGAAGTGGGCCTGCACCTCCACACTCATGTGCTCTTCAAAGACAGGCTGCAGTTTGCCGCTGGCGATCAAGGACTGGCCGATGCTGCTGCTCTCCAGTGCCACGCCGAGTTTCTGCACGGCAGCGTCCAGGCTCATCATGGCGCGGTCAAAGCGCAGGCCCATGCGTTCGGGGCGCAGTTCCCCGCCAAAACGGCCAAACCAGTCGGGCCACTGCACCACGCTCACGCTGGACTGGATCAGGGGCACGCGCAGCAGGTCGGCGGGTGTGTGCAGGGCGTGCAGGCGGATGAACTCGGGGCTGGCCAGCGGCAGGATGCGTTCGGTGAAGATGGGTTCGACCTCCAGGTGCGGCCAGTTGGGCAGGCCGTAGCGGATGTCGATGTCCATCTGCCCCAGCTGGAAGTCCGAGTGCACATGCGAGGCCGACAGCACCAGCGAGATGTTGGGGTGCTGCTCGGTGAAGCGGGCGATGCGTGGCATCAGCCACAGGCTGGCGATGCTGGGGCTGCTGTGCACATACAGCGTGTCCTGCACGCCGTGGCGCAGGTCTTCGGTGGCGGTGTGGATGGCGCCCAGGGCGCTGCCCACGCGCTGCAGGTACTGCTGGCCGGCCGGGGTCAGCTCCACGCCACGCGCCGAACGCTCGAACAGGCGCACATTCAGCAGCCCCTCAAGCTTGGCCACCTGGTGGCTCACGGCCGAAGGCGTCAGGTGCAGCTCTTCGGCCGCCAGTGAAAAGCTCTTGCGCCGGGCGATGGTTTCGAAGGCTTGCAGGGCGGCCAGGGGCGGGATCATGGTTCTTGAAAGAAATTACACCATCAATGTACAACATGAACGAATTTAATAGATGAGGGTTTGCGTGGAACCGCCGGAAGGCTATCCTTTGCATCTTTGGACTCTTTTGTCAGCGTTGATATGACCTTACCTTTGCGTGCAATCGCCGTATTTGATGTGGTGGCGCGCAGTTGCAGCCTGACCAAAGCGGCTGCTGAATTGTTTGTGACACCTTCTGCAATCAGCCAGCAAATCCATGCGCTTGAGTTGCATCTAGGTACCACCCTGTTCAAGAAAGCTGGTCGAGGCGTGGCGTTGACGGAGGCTGGCGAGCGTTATCACGAGATGATTTCAAGCGATGTACAACACATCCACGAGGCCACGCAGCGCTTCCGAGGCTTGCGATCGCGGGCCACGCTGACGGTTCGCACCACGCCAACGTTGGGCAATAAATGGCTTTTGCCCCGCTTGCAACGATTTCTGGATACCCATCCCGACGTTGAACTCAGGCTCAACGCCACCACCGAACCCACGGACTTTTCCAGAGAAGCGGTGGATGTGGAAATTCGCCATGGCGAAGGTCAATGGGCGGGCCTGTTTGTCGAGGGGCTGGCCTCAGAGCGTTTTGTGCCGGTGTGTTCACCCTCCTATGCTTCGGCCGGCAGTCTAGATGCCCAGGCGCTGTTGCATCATCGTCTGATCCATTCGGTCAAGGCCCAGCTGCAATGGCCGCAATGGATGGCATCGTGTGGCCTGGCAGATACCGGAGATTGGAGTCGTTTGTTGTTTGATCGTAGCCATATGGCTATCGATGCGGCTGTTGACGGCCTGGGGGTGGCGCTCGAGAGCCATTTGATGATGTGGCGCGAATTGCGCGACGGGCGACTGGTTTGTCCGGTGCGGGATGCCCCGATCTTTGAGCTCACCACCCAGTGGATCGTTTGTCCGTTGGAGCACTTGCGCAAGGCCAAAGTCCAACAGTTTCTGGATTGGCTACGGCTGGAGCGCGAGCAATGGCAGGCCAGTGGCCAAGGCCTCTGAAGCGTTAGATTTTCTAAATAGAAAGAGAAATTTAGTCAATAGACACGGTGATTTCAGGGGCATAGGATTAGAAAAATTAAATTTTCTACTCCCACTCTCCACCAAGGAAATCACCCATCATGAATCTGGCAACCCTGCTCCAAAAGCGTGTCGCAGAAAAAGGCCCCGTCCGCGTAGGCATCATAGGCGCCGGCAAATTTGGCTCGATGATGCTCGCTCAGGCCAAACACATTGCGGGCTACCATGTCGTCGGCGTCGCCGACCTGAATGTGGCCAAGGCGCGCGAGTCGTTGAACCGCGTGGGCTGGGAAGAAGCCCAATACAACGCCAAAACATTGGGTGAGGCCTACAAGACAGGCCAGACGTGCATTGTGGACAACGCGGCAGCGCTGGCCGAGTTTGAAGGCATCGAGTGCATCATCGAGGCGACAGGGCATCCGATTGCAGGTGTGCGTCATGCCCTCAAGGCCATTGAACACGGCAAGCATGTGATCATGGTCAACGTCGAAGCCGATGTGATGTGCGGCCCCTTATTGGCAGCCAAAGCCAAAGCCAAAGGGGTGGTTTATTCCATGGCCTACGGCGATCAACCTGCCTTCATCTGCGAACTGATTGACTGGGTGCGTTCGTGCGGTTTCGAATTGATTGCGGCGGGTAAGGGCATGAATTTTGAGCCCCGTTACCGCTATTCGACGCCTGATACCGTTTGGGGATACTTTGGTTGGACCGAGGCGGAGGTCAAGGCCGGTGATTTCAATGCGCAAATGTACAACTCCTTCACGGACGGCACCAAAGCGGCGATTGAAATGGCCGCCGTTGCCAATGGCACCGGACTGGACTGTCCTGACGATGGACTGGCCTTTTTGCCTTCTGGCTTGCACGACCTGGCCAATGTGTTCAAGCCTGCAGCCCACGGGGGGCGTCTGGCACGCAGTGGCCTGATCGACATTGCGGCCAGTCAGGAGCCGGACGGACGGGAGGTTTTCAACAACATCCGGTACGGCATGTTCGTCACTTTTAAGGCGCCCGACGAATACACGCGGGCGTGCTTCAAGCAATATGGTTTGCTGACCGACAAATCAGGTTGGTATGCGTCCATGTGGCGGCCCTTTCACTTGATTGGTCTGGAGACCAGCGTGAGCGTTTTGTCTGCTGTTCTGCGCGGCGAAGCCACGGGTGCATCAAGGGAGTTCCGTGCAGACGCCGTGGCAACTGCCAAGACGGACTTGAAAGCTGGTCAGATGCTTGATGGTGAAGGTGGCTTTGCCGTTTGGGCCAATGCCATTCCCGCCACCAAGAGCCTGGCCCTGGATGCTTTGCCGATCGGCCTGGCGCACAAAGTCAAGCTGGTCAAGCCAGTGGCCAAAGACACGCCCGTGTGTTTCTCGGATGTCGAGTTGGTGGACAACCTGGACGTCGTCGAATTCCGAAAGGAATACACGCGGACCTTGGGCACACAGAGCAAATGACATGGGGCACAGAACATGCTGAATTCTGACGAGCCACGTGCCAGCTCGGCTTTTGTCGTCATCGCTGAATTCGTGGTCAAGCCCGGGTGCATGGACGCGTTTCTGATGCACGCGTTCGACGATGCGAGGCACTCTCTGGCGCAAGAGCCAGGATGCTTGCAATTCGATGTGGTGTATGTGCCAGAGATCCTCAACGGGGTTTTGTTTTACGAGGTCTACCGTTCAAGACAAGCGTTTGACGACCACCTTGCCACAGTCCATGTGGAACGATTCCGTTCGATATTGGCGGACCATGTTGAAACCGAGCGCCCCGTCAGAATGTTGGAGCGTTTGTCTTTGCCTGGTGTCTGATTTTGCCATTGGCACAGGCGGATGGACGACGATGATGTTGCGATGCAGCATGAACGGAATTAAACCAAGGATGAGTTTATGTCGTTTGTCTTCAAGGTCCAAGCTGTTGAGAATCCCGCCATCGATAAGCAAACAGCCGTGAATCAAAGGAGACAAACATGCTGCTGAAAGACAAAGTCGCCGTCATCACCGGCGGCGCCGGCCTCAACGGTTTGGGTTTTGCCACCGCCCGCATGATGGCGGCGCAGGGCGCCAAGGTCGTCATCCTTGATCTGGAACAGGCCAACCCGCAGGCCGCAGCCGCCCAGCTGGGTGCCGAGCACACCGGCCTGGTGGCCAACGTGACCGACAAGGCTTCGTGTGAAGCCGCAGCCGCCCAGATCAAGGCCAAATACGGCCGCATCGACATCCTGGTCAACAACGCCGGCATCACCCAGCCCGCCAAGTTCCTGGACATTTCGGGCAGCGACTACGACAAGATCATGGACGTGAGCCTGCGCGGGACGCTCTACGCTTCGCAAGCCGTGTTGCCCACCATGGTGGCCCAGAACAGCGGCGCGATCGTCTGTATCTCGTCCGTCTCGGCCCAGCGCGGCGGCGGCATTCTGGGTGGCCCGCACTACTCGGCCGCCAAGGCGGGTGTGCTCGGCCTGGCCCGCGCCATGGCGCGCGAGTACGGCGGCAACAACATCCGCGTCAACTGCGTCACGCCCGGCCTGATCGCCACCGACATCAACAAGGGCAAGATCCCTGAAGACAAGCGCCAGGGCATTCTGGACGGCATCCCGTTGGCCCGCATTGGCGAACCCAACGACGTGGCCGGCTGCGTGGTCTTCCTGGCCAGCGACCTGTCCAAGTACTGCACCGGCGTCACGCTCGACGTCAACGGCGGCATGCTGATCCATTGATTTCGATTCCCCCAACACCACGGGCTAAACCGTGGGTCATTTCAACCTAGGAGACAACATGAAAAAATTCAACACTTTGCGCCGTAGCCTGCTGGTTGCGTCCATGCTGGCGTCGGCTTCGGTAGCCCAAGCCCAGGCCGTCAAGTTGACGCTCGGGCATGGCACCGCCATCGACAACCCGCGTCACATCGCATCGTTGAAGTTTGCCGAAGTGACCAAGGCCAAAAGCGGTGGTCGTATTGAAGTGACGGTGGCACCCGCCTCCCAGTTGGGCGACGATGCGGCGATGGTCACGGCACTTCGTACCGGCGCATTGGACATGTCTGCCAATTCACAAGGGGCTGTGTCGAACGCCGTGCCTGAGTACGCTGCATTCGGCATGCCTTTCCTGTTCGCAAGTCAGGCCCAGGCCTGGAAAGTGATGGATGGGCCGGCAGGTAAAGCTCTGGCTGAGAAGTCGGCCGAGAAGGGCCTCATTGTTCTGGGTTACTGGGACAACGGTATTCGCCACATGAGTAACAACAAGCGCCCCCTGCTCAAGCCAGAAGACCTCAAAGGTCTGAAAATGCGCACGCCGCCGGATTCGGTGACGGTGGACATCATGCAAAGCGTGGGCGCCGAAGCGCAACAAATCAAATGGTCTGAGTTGTATGTGGCGCTTCAGCAGGGCGTGGTGGATGGACAGGAAAATCCGCTCGTGAACGTTCAGGCCGGTAAACTTTACGAAGTACAAAAATACGTTTCGCTGACCGGGCACAAGTACGAAATGACCCCGTTCCTGATCGGTAAGCGTTCTTGGGACAGACTGTCAGATGCCGATCGCAAGATCGTTCAGGAAGCTGCGGCGGAAGCCACAGCCCTGCAGCGCAAACTGGCTCAGGAAGCTGACGACAAGATGATGGTCGAGCTCAAAGCCAAGGGCATGCAAATTGACAAGGTCGATCAAGCGCCGTTCGAGAAAGCAACCGCACCTGTGGTGGCCAAATGGGAGGCCAGCCCCATTGGCGCTTTTGTCAAGCAAGTGGTTGCTGCATCCCGTGCCAAGTGAGCAATTAACGGCATAACTTTCCCTTTCGCGACCCACCCGGATCAGGCGTCGAGGTGGGTCGTTGAGGAGACCTTTACATGACTGACATGCTCATCAAGCGCAATGCGCTTGAGCGATCGATTGTTGCCGCCTGCAGCACCGTGCTGTGGCTGACAACCATCGTGATCTTTCTGATTCTTGCGGCCAATACCCTGCTCCGTTATGCCAGTGGTACGAGTTTGCAATGGGCCAACGAAGTGCCAGAACTTCTGTTCCCATGGCTGGTGATGTCCGGTGTGGTTTTGGCTGCTGAAAAGGGCTCGCACATCGCCACGGTCTTTTTGGTGGAATCGGTCAGGTCAGAAACCAAAAGAGTGATCGCCATGGTGGCATGGCTCTCAGTGGCAGTGCTTTATGCCGTGTTAGTGCGAGCGACTTGGGGCATGCTGGAAATCGTCCACGACGAACGCACCCCCATTTTGCAAATCCCCACTTCGGTCACCTACTCGTGTTTGCTGGCTGGCATGGTGATGTTGGCATTGCTGGCTGTTTTGTCAGCCTGGCGGGCTTACAAGGGCGTGCGTGTTGAGCATGACAAGTCTGAACCAGGGGCGCAATCTGCGCAGGGGTAAGCATCATGACCTTCTTGATATTGATCGTTTTTCTGGGCGCAGCGGCATTGGCTGTGCCGATTGCACATGCTTTGCTGCTGGCTGCTTTGGCTGCAGCAGTCAGCAACGACCGTGTGCCGTTGGACCTGTTGGTCCAGCAAATGGTGGCACAGGTACAGAGTTTTCCTTTAATCGCGATTCCGTTTTTTATGCTGACGGGATCACTGATGATGGGGGGCAAACTGGGCCAGGCCATCGTCGGAACGTTGACGGCGCTGGTGGGCCGTTGGCATGGCGGCCCAGCACAGGTGAGTGTGCTGTCATCGACATTGTTTGGTGGCGTGTCTGGTTCGGCTGTTGCTGACGCTTCGGCCATCGGATCCTTGGTGATGCCCTGGCACCGCCGCTTGGGGTACCCCATGGCGTTTTCTGCAGCATCGCTTGCAGCGGCGGCCACCATTGACATCATCATTCCGCCATCGATTCCCATGATTTTGTATGCCATGAGTGCCAACGAGTCGATCGGTGCCCTGTTTTATGCAGGTATCCTGCCGGGCTTGTTGCTGTGTGGCGGCTTCATGGCTGCGTGCTGGTGGGTTGGTAAGAGCAAAAACTTGCCTCGAGAAAGTGCCCCGAGCGACCGTACCGCATTCCGGCGCAACCTGGTGCTCTCTTTGCCAGCCATTGCATTGCCGGTGCTCATCATCGTGTTCCTGCGCTTTGGCATTGCAACGCCCACAGAGGTCGCAGTGTTGTCCACTCTGTTTGCGGGTGCTGTATCCCTGCTGATCTATCGGGACCTGTCAATCCAGCGACTGCACCACGCTGTGCTCGAGGCGGGTTTGGCGACGGGTGTCGTGCTGATGGTCATCATGTCTTCGGCCGCGATTGGCTGGCTTCTGACTTTTGACCAAATGCCCCAGCACATCGTTCAGTGGGTCCAGCAAAACGTGTCCGAGAAGTGGGCGGTCATTCTTTTGATGAACATCATCATGCTTTTCCTGGGTATGTTCATTGACTTGCCTGCTGCGGTGTTGCTTTTGACGCCAGTATTTATTCCCCTGGCACAAGCCATCGGCATGGATACGGTGCAGCTGGGCATCATGATGGTGGTGAACTTGGCCATTGGTTTGTATACCCCGCCGGTAGGCACAACGCTGTTCATTGCCAGTTCTTTGGCCAAAGTGAAAGTTGGCCAAACCGTGCGTGCCATGGTGCCTTTCTATGTGGTGGCGTTTGGCGTGCTGCTGCTGGTTTCCTACGTCCCGGCAGTCATCCTGAAATAAGCCACTTCACCGTTCATCTAGGAGTTCAAACATGTCACTCAGCCAGGAACAAATGGCCAAAATTGCCAGCTGCGCCTGGCGCATCCGCCGCTACGCGGTGCGCATGGGCGAAGTGCAAGGCCAGGGCTATGTGGGCCAAGCTCTGGGCTATGCCGACGTGCTGGCCGTGGCCTACGGCCACGCCATGAACTTCCGTGCCGAGGACCCCGAGTGGGAAGGCCGAGACCGCTTCCTGCTCTCGCACGGCCACTACGCCATTGCCCACTACGCCGCCATGATCGAGGCCGGCATCATCCCCGAGTCCGAGCTGGAAACCTACGGCAGTGACGACAGCCGCCTGCCCATGAGCGGCATGGCCACCTACACGCCGGGCATGGAAATCTCGGGCGGCTCGCTGGGCCAGGGCCTGCCGATTGCCGTGGGCATCGCACTCGGTCTGCGCCACCAGAAGAACCCGGCCTTTGTCTACAACTCCATGTCCGATGGCGAGCTCGACGAAGGCTCGGTGTGGGAAGCGGCCATGTCGGCCGCCCACCACGGCCTGGGCAACCTGATCTGCATGGTGGACATCAACAACCAGCAGGCCGATGGGCCATCCAGCAAGGTGCTGGGCTTTGAGCCCCTGGCCGACAAGTGGGCTTCGTTCGGCTGGCATGTGCAGCGCGTGGACGGCAACCACCTGCCCGCCGTGCTGCGTGCGTTTGACACCGCCCGCAGCCTGACGGACGCCAAGCCCCGTGTGATCCTGTGCGACACGCTGATGGGCAAGGGCGTGCCCTTTCTGGAGTCGCGCGAGAAGAACCACTTCATCCGCGTCGACCCGCCCGAGTGGCAGCAGGCGCTGGCCATCCTGGACGAAACTGCACCTTAACAATTGCAAGGGGACAGATCTTCAGCTCTGTCCCCTCTGGAGAAGCAAATGAGCACCGTTGCTGAGAAGAAACCCCGGCTGACCACCTCGGCCATGATCGCCTCCATCGCGTCTGAAGGCCAGCGCGTGCAGGCCGCGCCGTTTGGCAAGGCGCTGGTGGAATACGCCGCCAGCCACCCCGAAGTCGTGGGCATGACCGCCGACCTGGCCAAGTACACCGACCTGCACCTGTTCGGGCAGGCCTACCCCGAGCGCTTTTTTCAGATGGGCATGGCCGAGCAGCTGCTCATGGGCGCCGCGGGCGGCATGGCCAAGACGGGCCTGGTGCCTTTTGCAACGACGTACGCCGTGTTCGGCACACGCCGGGCGTACGACTTCATCCACCAGGTGATCGCCGAGGAGAACCTCAACGTCAAGATCTGCTGCGCGCTGCCGGGCCTGACCACCGGTTACGGCCCCAGCCACCAGGCCACCGAAGATCTCGCGATGATGCGCGGCATCCCGGGCCTGACCATCGTCGATCCGTGTGACGCGCTGGACATCGAGCAGGCCGTGCCGCAGATCGCGGCGCACAAAGGCCCGGTCTACATGCGCCTGCTGCGTGGCAACGTGCCGCTGGTGCTCGACGAGATCGAGGGCTACAAGTTCGAGCTGGGCAAGGCCAAGATGCTGCGCGAGGGCAACGAGGTGCTGGTGATCGCGAGCGGCCTGCTCACGATGCGCGCGCTGGAAGTGGCGCAGGACCTCGCAACCGACAAGGTGGGCGTGGCGGTGCTGCATTGCCCCACGATCAAGCCGCTGGACGTGGAGGCCATCGTGGCCGCCGTGCGCGCCAAGCCGCGCCTGGTGGTGGTGGCCGAGAACCACTCGGTGGTGGGTGGTCTGGGCGAGGCCGTGGCCAGCGCGCTGCTGCAGGCCGGCGCGCAGCCTGCGGGCTTTCGCCTGGCGGGCCTGCCCGACGCCTTCCTGGACGCGGGCGCGCTGCCCACCCTGCATGACCGCTACGGCATCAGCCGCGAGGTGCTGGGGGCGCGGATCAAGGGCTGGCTGGGCTGAGCGCCGGTACCGGCAGGCGCAGGCCACTGGCCTGGCGCGTGCCGGAGACCAACTCGCCCAGGAGGTCGGCGGTGGCTGCGCTCAGCGTCCAGCCCAGGTGACCATGCCCCGTGTTGTAGAACACGTTGGCGTGCCGGCCGCGGCCGACGCGCGGCATCATGTCCGGCATCATCGGCCGCAGGCCGGCCCAGGGCACCACCTGGCGCGTGCTCACGCCCGGGAAGCACTGGTTGACCCAGTCCACCAGCGGCTTGATGCGGTCGGCGCGGATGTCGCGGTTGTAGCCGTTGAATTCCGCCGTGCCCGCCACGCGGAAGCGGTCCACGCCCAGGCGGCTGGTCACCAGCTTGGTCTCGTCGTCCAGCAGGCTCACCGTGGGTGCGCCTGCCTGGCTTGCCGCATCGAGCAGGTTGACCGTGATCGAATAGCCCTTGACCGGGTAGACGTTGATGCGGTCGCCTAGCTGCGCCGCCAGGCTGCGGCTGCCTACGCCGGCGCTCACCACCAGCGCGTCGAATTCATATTGCTCGGTCTGGCCATCGCATCGGGCCAGCACGCGCGCCTGCTGGTCGTCACTTTCCAGGCCCACGATCTCCTGGCCGTACAGGCAGGTCACGCCCAGGCGCTCGCAGGCCGCGGCCAGGCCCTGGGTGAACTTGTGGATGTCGCCGGTCGAATCGCTCTCGGTGTAGTAGCCGCCGTAGTAGTTGCCAGCCAGCGTGGGTTCGATGGCCTTCATCTCGTCGGGGGTCACGGCGCGGCGCGGCAGGCCACCGGCGGCCAGCAGCCTGGAGACCTTGCCCGCATGCTCGAAGCCCTGGCGATCGCGGTAGATATGCAGGATGCCCTGTTTCTTGAGGTCGAAATCGATGCCCTCGGCCTCGGCCCAGGCAAACAGGTGCTGGCGCGCGGCGATGGCCAGTCGCGCGGTGGCGATGGTGTTTTCCTCGTACTTCGGGATGCTGGCCATGAACTCGGCGAACCAGGACAGCTTGTGCCAACTCGGCTTGGGATTGAGCAGCAGCGGCGCGTCCTTGCGCAGCATCCACTTCAGGCCCTTGACCAGGGTGGAGGGGTGGGTCCAGGTCTCGGCATTGGAGGCCGAGAGCTGGCCGCCGTTGGCAAACGAGGTGTCCATGGCGGCGTAGCGGTGCCGCTCGAACAGGGTGACGCTGTAGCCGCGGCGGGCCAGGGCGTAGGCGCTGGTCACGCCGGTGATGCCGCCACCAATGACTGCGATGGATTTCATGGGGTTCGCTCCAAGAGGGGAGTCCGCCACGCTCTTGCGCGACGAACGCCCCCTCTGTTTTCGAACCTGAGAGATTCACCCGGCGTGAACCGGGCTTGCTCCTGCGGTGGGTGAGGCCCTGTGGCCGCGCCGCTCTTCAGAGTGTGGACATGCCAGCCGGTCCTGGGGCCTGAGAGTTTCCGGGGCGGTTGCTCCTTCGGCGCCGCTTCAAGGAGCGGTCTCTCCCGGCTGGCACGAAAAAATCAGTCTTTCAATCGTCTCCTGCGGCCAGGTATCGGGCCACCAGCTGCGTCCAGAAGGCGGCCGCCGGTTCGATGATCTCGTCGTTGAAGTCGTAGCCCGGGTTGTGCACCATGCAGGCACCGGCTGTGCCGGGCCCGCCGTTACCCACCAGAAAGTAGCAGCCCGGCACCTTTTCCAGCATGAAGGCGAAATCCTCGCTGGCGGTCAGGGGCTGAGCCTGCGTGTGCACCCGCTCGGCGCCGAACATCTCCATCGCCAGCTGTGCGGCCAGCCGCGTAGGCTCGCTCGCGTTGACCAGTACCGCATACCCTTCGCGCCAGTCGATATCGGCGCGGACCTTGAAGCTGGCGGCTTGCAGCTCGACCAGTTCGCGGATGCGCTCGCGCAGCAAGGTGCGCACCTTCGGATCCAGCGCCCGCACGCTCAGCTCCAGGCGTGCCTGGGCGGGGATCACGTTGTTGGCCTGGCCGGCGTTGAGCGCGCCCACGGTCACCACGGCGGTCTGCAGCGGGTCCACGTTGCGCGAGACCACGGTCTGCAGCGCCATCACGATGGAGGACGCCGCCACCACGGTGTCGGCCGTGGTGTGGGGCATCGCGCCATGCCCGCCCACGCCGTGCAGCGTGAGGGTGGCGTAGTCGCTGGAGGCCATGGAGGGCCCCTCGCGGAAGAAGAAGTGCCCGGTCTCGAAGCCTGGCATGTTGTGCAGGGCGAACACCGCGTCGCAGGGAAAGCGCTCGAACAGGCCGTCGGCCATCATGCGCAGCGCGCCGCCGCCGCCCTCTTCGGCGGGCTGGAAGATCAGGTGCAGCGTGCCGTCGAAGTGCAGGTCCTCGGCAATCCGCTTGGCGGCGGCCAGCAGCGTGGCCGTGTGTCCGTCGTGGCCGCAGCCATGCATCAGGCCGGGGCTGCGGCTGGCCCAGGCGCGGCCGCTGTCTTCCTGGATGGGTAGCGCGTCCATGTCGGCGCGCAGGCCTAACCGCTTGCTCCCGCTGCCGCGAACCAGCCGACCGACCACGCCGGTGCCACCGATGCCGGTGAAGACCTCATAGCCCCAATCGGCGAGCTTGGCTGCCACCAGCGCGGCGGTGCGGTGCTCCTCGAAGCCGAGCTCGGGGTGGGCGTGCAGGTCGCGGCGCAGGGTGACGAACTCACCCACGCGCGCAGCCAGCGCATCGCCCAGGTAGGCCGGTGCGGACATCACTGCGGCTGCAGGTTGATGGCGCGGGCGATGGCGCGGTAGCGCTCGGTGTTGTCGGCGTAGACCTTGGACATGACGGCCAGCGACTGGGGCTTGGGCACGGTCATGGCGTGCGCCTCGAGCGCGCTGCGCACGGCCGGGTCGTTGGCGACTTCGCTCAGGGCCTTGTGCAGGGCCTGAACGATGGGCTCGGGCGTGTCCTTGCGCACGAAGTAGCCGGACCAGGTCTCGAACACGAAACCCTTGAGCGCAGCAGTTTCATTCAGCGGGGGCGCGTTCTTCACCAGATCCTGGCGGGTGGAAGAGAGCACGGCCACCGCCTTGAGCTTGCCATCATCGACCAGGGCGACCTGGCCCTTGCCGTAGGGGGTCATGAACACGTCGACCAGGCCGGCCATCATGTCCTGGAAGGCCGGGGCCGCGCCCTTGTAGGGCACGTGGGTCATCGGGATGTTGGTGACCTTGGACATGTGCTCACCCAGCAGGTGGTACATGGAGCCGGGGCCCACACTGGCGTAGGTCATCGGCTTGCCGGCGGCGGCGGACTTGCGTGCATAGGCCAGCAGTTCCTCGCCGTTGCTGGCCGGCAGGTCCTTGCGGGCGAACATGGCCATGGGGTTGATGGTGATCATCTGCACCAGGCGGAAGTCCTCGGGCTTGTACTTGAGCGCAGCGTTGGACATGGGGCCCATCACCAGTTCGTTGGGCGAGCCCTGGAAGATGATGTGACCGTCGGCCGGGCTGCTCAGCACCTTCTGCGCCGCAATGCCGCCGCTGGCGCCGCCCAGGTTTTCCACCAGCACCGGCTGGCCCAGCTGCTTGGACAGGGCGGTGTTGAGGGTGCGGGCGATCACGTCGGACAGACCGCCGGCGGGGTAGGGCACCATCAGGGTGACGGGCTTGGAGGGAAAGCCCTGTGC
>JACCEC012209720.1_pt1 | contig 17453 bp, 17 predicted proteins | sample 7450121 | NCBI WGS metagenome assembly JACCEC01 (sample SAMN15323455, study PRJNA562643) | freshwater metagenome | isolation source: river surface water | place: USA:Blue River Watershed | collected 2017-08-18 | reverse complement strand
GGGGTATTATTGGAGGTAACCTCACTATTGATGGTCAGAAGGGTGCAGGTTCACTCAATCTCAACAGCATCGATTACGGATTCAAGGTTAGTAAGCCGACAGGATATGTTGTTTGTATAGGTGGTGCGTGCGCGGGAAATCAGACGACTTTGAGCAATCTCACTATCAAGCATACTGAGATACAAGGCGGAGGTGATGATGGTGCAAACTGCACACTGCACAACAAGGGTATCTTCATGTACTACGGATCGTATTCGAATATCAACATTGCTTATAACTACATCCACGATGTCGGCAACATGACTCTCGATCTTCAGAATATGACCAATGGTATAGTTGAGTACAACTATATCGCTCGCAACGAGTCCCTCAATACATCAGGCTGTGAAGAGCACTCAGAGGGCCTCTTCGGTGACGGATCAAACAACTCGATCGTTAGATACAATGCATGGGAAGATATCGAGGGTACTGGTGTCATCATGATGAGTGGAAGCGGCTGGCAGGTCTACGGCAACGTCATCTTCAGGACTGGTAACTCCAAGTACAGCAACGTCAGTAATGGATCTATTGCTGGATGGTCAAGCAAGCCATTCTCCAACAGCTTCGTCTACAACAATACGATTGCAAATTGTCTCGGCGTCTGTGGTATCAACCCAGGCGGATCGGGCAACTCAGTTGCAAACAACATCGTCATGGATACCGCGTCCTATGTGCCAAGTAGGTTCGTGAATGCGGCACAGAAGAACTTCCGTTTGTCATCTCCTTACGCTGGAGGCACTACGCTCTCCTCAACTTATAACAAGGATATGGACGGCAAGACTCGCGGAGCAGACGATGTGTGGGATATGGGAGCATTCGAGTACTAAGCTCAAGTTCTCAAAATCCAATATAACCGCTCAATCAAGCCCTTTTATAGGGCTTGATTTTTGCTGTATAGTATGCTATACTTGATTATGTGTAAGTTTCTCGTCACTTCCACGCGTTAGCATAATGTACGAGAGTTCCGCTACGCGCGTTACGCAAGTGATACGTTGTGCGGGTAATACAAAGTCATATGGCAAAAAGACTTTTCGTAGGCAGCCTTGCCTGGGGTACTACTGACCAGACCCTGAAGTCACACTTCGAACAGGCAGGTGCCGTCGAGTCGGCAGCAGTTATTATGGACAAGATGTCCGGCCGCTCAAAGGGCTTCGGCTTCGTCGAGATGGGTGATGATGCATCAGCATCAGCAGCTATCGACAAGCTCAATGGCTCAGAGCTCGATGGTCGCAAGATTGTCGTCTCAGAGGCTCGCCCGAAGGCATAATAGCCGAGGAATACCCTCAAGAAAAAACACCGCAGTTTCCTGCGGTGTTTTTTCGTGCACGAATCTCGTTTTGCTAATTAATATTCCTCCACCACTCGCTGACCGGCGCAGTGCGAATGATCTCGATGACCTGGTCGAGGTCATCCGTGACTTTGAATATGTCCATATCGTAGTCTGCGATGGCCTGCTGTTGCTCGAGCATATTCTTGGTGATGAAGTCGGCGAGACCATTCCAGAATTTCGATCCGACGAGAATGACAGGCACAGATGGAATTTTGCGTGTCTGGATGAGGGTCATTGTACTGAAGAGTTCATCGAAGGTTCCATAACCGCCTGGGAAGAACACATATGCTTCAGCGGCGAAGTTCAGCATAGTTTTTCGTGAGAAGAAGTAGGTGAACTGCAAACGATCTGTCGCATATGGATTCGTATTTCCTTCATGTGGAAGCTCGATGCCGAGCGCGACAGAATGTCCACCAGCTTCTTTGGCGCCTTTGTGTGCAGCCTCCATTGTACCTGGGCCACCGCCTGTGATGACGGCGTATTTGAGTTCCTTGGCAATTTTGCGACCAAGCTCCTCGGCTTGATTCCATTCATGGGTGCCGTGCTTGGTGCGTGCAGAACCGTAGATAGTGACTGATTTGGGGTATTTCTTCAGGAATTCGAACCCGTCCTTGAACTCTTTGTTAATCTGATCGAGATGGCGCTTGGTCGTGTCAGCGTGAATGTCTTTACGCGACAGGGGTCCAGTGTGTTCATTGTTATGCATGGTTAAACCATTATAGCAGAGCGTTATGAGCGCACAAAGCGCAAGCACAGCGACGCGGCATGTGCTTGCGCTTGCCACGATAATTCCGTATCCTTGACTCATGCTCAGATTCGATATCCAGGCAAAGCTTCCCAACGGTCGCGGTCGCGCAGGAACCATTCAGACACCTCACGGCGTTATTGAGACGCCAGCTTTCATTCCTGTGGGTACCAAGGCAACTGTGAAGTCGCTAACGCCTGAACATGTCAAAGCACTCGGTGCAGATGCGATTCTCGCCAATACCTACCATCTATACCTCCAACCTGGAACAGATATTCTCGCCAAGGCTGGCGGACTTGGGAAATTCATGAACTGGCACGGTCCCACATTCACTGACTCAGGCGGATTCCAGGCATTTTCCCTTGGTGCTGCATTCAATAAGATGGCATCAAAGATTGGTGAACGAGGTGGCCGTGAGGTTGAGAAGGATGAGGATGAGGTTGGAAGTGAGAATTTCGCTAAGGTTACCGAGGATGGTGTTGAATTTAGATCAGTACTTGATGGAAGCACACATTTCTTCACGCCAGAAAAATCTATCGAGATACAGCATGCGATCGGCGCAGATATTATTTTTGCGTTCGACGAATGCACGTCGCCCCAGGCATCATATGAATATCAGAGAGAGGCCATGGACCGTACTCACCGCTGGGCGACGCGATGCCTTGATAGGCATCGCGAGTTACAAGTTGAAAGTGAAAAGTCGGGAAGTGCACATCAACCACAATCCCTCTTCGGCATAGTTCAGGGAGGTCGTCATGAAGATTTGCGCAAAGAAAGCGCCCGCGTGATTGGTGGGATGGATTTTGACGGATTTGGTATCGGTGGGTCATTTGACAAGGAAGATATTGCAACTGCGGTTGGTTGGGTTGTCGATGAATTACCAGAAGGAAAGCCGCGTCATCTGCTCGGTATCGGCGCCCCCGAGGATCTCATACTTGGTATCGAGAATGGTGTCGACACGTTCGATTGTGTGGCACCTACAAGAATTGCACGTAATGGCGCTGTGTATGTGAAGAAAGTTAAAAGTAAAAATACAATAAACCTGCTGAATACTGAATTCAAGACAGATTTTACGCCAATCGAAACAGGATGTGAATGTTATACCTGTGCTCATTATACCCGCGCCTATCTCGCACATCTTTTTCGTGCAAAGGAGATGCTTGCGGCTACCCTCGCTTCTATTCACAATCTCTACTTCTTGGTACAACTCGCGCGAGATGCGCGAAAAGCAATCATCGATGGTACGTGGGAGGAATTCAAGAAATCTCGAATCTAGAGTTTATTGTTAGATCTCCTTTGCGCGGTAGTCGTTCGAGGCCTGTTTTAGCCACCACTCAATCTGTTGTTGAGTGAGAAGGCCTTCTTGTGCACCGACGAATTGAGCGACAGACATCGGATTGACTGGTGCATAGGTGAGCGCTTCGAGCGGAGATTTGCCCATCGCCAAGGCGCAGACGAATGTTGAAGCAAATGCATCACCACAACCAGTTCGCTCTATCGGTGGTTTGGGATCTGGATATATGGGCATGAAATATGAATGATCGCCATCAAACATGTAGGCACCCTTAGGACCGTCCGTGATAAGAACGAGCTTTGGACCGTAACCATGTAGTTTTTTCATAAGCTCCTTTATGTCTCTGTTCTCAGTTTTGAGCATGCGTTGAGCTTCTTCAACATTGACGATGAAGACATCGGTGCGTGCGTAGATGCGTTTGAGCTCATCGAATCCGAGTTTCATTTGGAATGTTCCAGGCTGGAATGCGAGACGTGTATCAGGGTTCGCCTCGATATAGTCAGCGATGGCCATGTGGTACGGGAATGTATTCGACGCCATCGAGGTGAGGTAGAGCCACTTGGGCGCAGGAAGCTTCTTGGGAAGCTCGTATGTGTAATCGACATGATTGACGAGGATGGTGCGCTCATCGCCATACCACAATACGAAGTGATAGTTGGTAGCCTTACCCTTGTTAACCTTTACATATGAATCAATAACTGCATTTTTCTGGAGCTCTAGTTTGCACTCGCGACCATTCTGGTCATCTCCGATATTTGCAACAAGCGCAGAAGTCAGTCCAAGACGAGCGCCTGCAACAGCAGCATTTGCGGCATTTCCGACGCCTTTGATCACTTTTGCATATTCGAAAGGAATCTTGTCACCGAATGGCATGCAGATCTCGCATGAGCCGTGATCTATTCTGCAGTGTACCTCTGCTTCTTTGAGTCGAATGAACGCGTCGGTGGTTATGTCGCCGATGGCGATGAGGTCGAGCTTCTTATGGAACATGATAGAATTATACAGGGTATAGTGAATAGGGTGTAGGGGATAGGGTGTAGGGGAGAAAAACTCATGAAGGTTGAGTCATTTAAAGATTTAATAGTATGGAAAAAGTCTCTTATGTTAGTCAAAGAGATCTATTTTGTTACAGCAAAAATGCCTCAATCCGAGATGTATGGTCTTGTGTCACAGATGAGGAGATCTGCAGTTTCTATTCCCTCGAATATTTCAGAGGGGTATCAAAGAAATAATCGAAAAGAGTATCTCTATTTTTTACGTGTATCCAAGGGTTCTGCTGCCGAGCTAGAGACACAAATGCTTATTTGTAGGGAAATTTATCCGAAAATTGACTTTGTAATTGCTGAAGGTTTGCTGGTTGAGATTCAAAAAATGCTTCATGTTATAATCAATAAGCTTACCTAAGTAACTACACCCTACACCCTAACCCCTATACCCTTAACCCCTAACCTATTTATGAAATCACTACGAGAATACATCGCTGAGGCGAAGAAGAACCATATCGCGATAGGTCATTTTAATATCTCAACGCTCGATGGAGTCTGGGCAGTCGTGGATGCCGCGAAGGAGCTCGGGGTTCCTGTGATTATCGGTGTTTCTGAGGGTGAGCGCGACTATGTAGGTGTTCATCAGATTGCCGCAGTCGTGAGAAGTATTCGCGAAGAGCGTGGTCAGCCAGTATTCTTGAATGCTGACCATACGTACTCATTTGAGCGTGTCAAAGAAGCTATCGATGCAGGTTTTGATGCGGTTATTTTCGATGGAGCCCAGCTTAGCTTCGAGGAAAATGTTGCACAGGCGAAGAAGTGTGTCGAATACGCTCGTGCCTCAGGTCGAGACGTGCTCATAGAGGGAGAATTGGGATTCATCGGAACTTCCTCCAAGATTCTTGATGCTATTCCTGAGGGTGCTGTCGTCGGAGATGCGGCTATGACCAAGCCGGAAGATGCGGCAAAGTTTGTCCAAGAGACTGGTGTAGACCTACTCGCCCCAGCTGTCGGTAACATTCATGGTGTTGTGAAGGGTGGAGATCCTGCACTCAATACAGTACGTGTCAAAGAAGTCTCTGATGCTACAGGGATTCCACTTGTGTTGCATGGTGCTTCTGGAAATAGCTCTGAAGATATTCGCGCGTCAATCAAAGCGGGCGTTGCTATCGTCCATGTGAATACAGAGCTCCGTATCGCATATAGATCAGGACTTCTCAAGGCTTTTTCAGATAATCCTGATGAGGTAGCACCTTATAAGTATCTGAAATCAGCCAAACTGGCCATGCAGAAGGTTGTTGAGGAGAAACTCAAGATTGTTATGGGGGCATAGAATTGTCCCCAGTAACGAACGGAATTGCAGGGAAAGTATTTGCTATAATTAACCTACAACTATGTCATCTGGTGTTGAATTCGATGAAGATAGCCTGAAATACGCACGTCGCCCTGTTGCGACAGGCGGGTTTCAGTCTGGTCAGCAATACTCGTTCCCAGGCCAGCAGGTGGGAGGAAATGAGCCCAAGATGGTCCAGTGGCTCATGAGGAAAGGCATTGTGAAGTCACCAAATGCGGCGCAAGCGATACTCATCGGCTTGGTTATCGTCAACATCATTATTACGTTCGTCGTAATTAAGTACTTCCTATGAAGTTGAAATTTAAGACCCATCACCCCAAGCTTCCGAAGTCGATTTATATCGTCTTTTGTATGACGGTGATCGCTAACGTCGTGGCCACAGTCATTATTGTTAAATATTTTCTCTAATACGTGATTGTTTATATGAAGAACCTTAAAAGCCGCATGAAAGAAAAAGGGTTCACCCTCATCGAGCTCCTCGTTGTCATTTCGATTATTGGTATGCTCTCGAGCGTTGTCTTGGTGAGTCTTCAGAGTGCAAGAGATAAGGGGAGAGTAGGTGCGGGATTGTCATTTGATACAAGTACTTATCATGCTTTTGGTGCAGAGGCGGCGGCTATATATCGTTTTGATAGTTCCACAATCGGTGAAGACTATTCTGGGCGTAATAATGATGTGACATGTTCGAACGTGACTCAAGATTCAGATAGGCCTAATACTAATTCTAATGGCTACTCGGCATATTTCTCTGATGTCTCTTCAAAATGCCAATTCACCGTACCGACGACAAAGACCGTAGATTCATTATCAGATAAAGGATCGATTTCATTTTGGGTTAAGCCGATTACGACAGGATACGTTGCGAATATTACAGGTGATGATTCCTGGATTTCAATCTGTACAGGTGGAATTATTACCGTGAATTCGGGGTCTTCTTGTTCGGGAGGTGTCGTTGGTACTGAGTCGATACCTCTTAATGCAGGTAAGTGGTCACATGTATTAATATCTTGGGATTCCAATGCGCCATCAGCTTCGAAGACAATCATTTATATAAATGGTAGGCAGAGTACGGTCAGTTCATCAATGCCAATCCCTAACTGGAGGGGCTCTGGAGCACATACTTTATATATAGGTGGTTGGGGTGGTGGTGGCTTTACAGGATATATAGACAACTTCGCCATATACACCCAGTCCATGCAGAACCCATAATTTAATAACAAGAACATTATGAACATCAAATACACATCATCCCGTCGCGCGTTCACCCTCATCGAGCTCCTCGTTGTCATTTCGATTATTGGTATGCTCTCGAGCGTCGCACTTGTCTCGCTCCAGAATGCTCGCGTCAAGGCAGTCAATGCGCGTATCCAACAGTCTGCAGGACAGATCAAGAATGGACTCGAGCTTACAAGGACAAATGCGGGATATACGGGTTTGCAGTCAGGCGCTAGTGGAATCGCCTTCTATCAAGACTTATCGACCGATCTCAAAGCGGTAGTTGATGACGTGCTCAAACAGCATGGTACGGATGCGGCCACGGGATATCCGAGTGGTACCTCAAACTGTTCCAATGGATCAGTAAGTATTGCTTCTACAGATGCTGTCGCTATTACGACCAACTCTGTTGACTGCAACACTCCTCCGACAGAATATGCGATTTATGCGGCACTGAAGCCACTTGGAAGTGCGGGGTATATTTGTACCGATTCAAAGGGTGGAAGGTATTCTGAGACGACGGGCGGGATAGATCTCAATTCTACTGATGGCGTTTGTAATGGCACCGTAGGTGGGGGTAATCTTGGCGGAGGAGGGGGAACTTACACGCTCACATTCCAGGCTCGAGTATCTGGATATACTGTTTCTTCATCAGGGACATGCTTGCTCAGTGTAGATGGTGGTACTTCAGTCCCATGTTCTGACGGGTCAGTGTCTGGAGTCTCCTCGGGCAGTCATACAATAAGTCGCGTGGGTAATGGTACCGTGGGTACTACGGCAGACACTCCTCCGTATTTCTTTGCGGTTCAATCGTATACACCCTACTATATTAATTTGACTGGACAGACTACGGGAACCGCCAATAGCCCTTTAACAGTGAATGTAGGTTCAGACCAGCTTGTATATATTGTCTTTGAACCATAATTCTTGCATTTTCTTAGAAATAGTGTAAGATAGCCTCCATGTTGTCATTAACCATCGAAAAGCGCGATTTGAAGCTCACGCCTGATAAGGTGCGTGCTACTGGCCTTATGCCTGCAGTGTTTTATGGCCCCAAGGAGGCTTCTACTGCTATATCTATCAACGCAAAGGAGTTCAACAAGGTCTGGAAGAAGGCAGGTGAGTCATCTGTCATCATCCTCAAAGATTCTGCTGGTGTAGAGCATGAAGCCCTCATTCACGAGGTCGATGTTCATCCACTCTCAGGTGTTCCTCGTCATGCTGATTTTTATGTTATCGAGAAGGGTAAGAAAGTTGAGGTTTCTGTTCCTCTTGTATTCTCTGGAGTATCAGCTGCAGTCAAGGATAAGGCGGGCATTCTCGTGAAGGTTCATCGTGAGGTTGAGATTGAGGCAGCTCCTCGTGATCTTCCACACGATATTACTGTTGATATTTCCAAGCTTGTTGAGCTTACTGATGTGATCAAGGCTGGTGATCTCACACTCCCCAAGGGCGTCGAACTCAAGATTAGCGCAGATGAAGTCATCGCATCTATCGCAGTAGCCAAGGAAGAGGTTGAGGAGGCTCCTGCAGCTATCGACATGTCTGCTATTGAAGTTGAGAAGAAGGGTAAAGTTGATGCTGAGGGCGAGGCTCCCGCAGCTGATGCAAAGGCTCCTGAGAAGAAATAATCTCCTCGAAATAGCTCGAAAAATCGCACTGAAAAGTGCGATTTTTTCATGGTATACTAGTCTCACATGACAATTACTCGGAATAGAACAAAACACGCTGTTTTCTTTGTTGCTGGAATAGTTCTGCTTTCCCTTGTGTTTTCGCCAGCCGTGCCTTTTACGGTGCCACAAGCAATAGCTCAAGAATTGACTCCTGCCCAGAAGGCGAAGCTCGAGAAGGAGCTTGCACAAGTTGAGGCTGAGCAGAAACAGGCTGAGGCGGCCCTTACCAGTGCCCAGGCTCAAAGTTCATCGCTTCAGAGGGATATAGCTGTCCTAGATGCAAAGATCAAGGTTGCTCAGCTCAATATCAAGGCCAAGAATCTTCTCATCGAGAGTCTGGGCAAGGATATCAAGAGTAAGGAGAGTCATATCAATACACTCGACGACCGCATCGAGCGCGGCAAGGATACGCTTGCGGTCATCATGCGAAAAACCAATGAGGTAGGTTCGTATAGTCTGCCAGAAGTACTTTTGTCTCAGGCAAGTGTTTCAGGTGTATTGAAGGATCTCGATACCTTCGCATCTGTTCAGGAGAGTCTCAAGTCTACTTTCGAGCAGATCAGATCTGATAAATCCGAGACTCAGGCAGAGAAAGATACACTTGAGAAGCGTCGCAATGCTGAGACTGATGCGCGATATGCTATCCAGCAGGAGCAGAAGAATATTCAGGCTGATGAGAAGGAAAAGCAAGGATTGCTTGCGGTCAGTAAGAGCAATGAGAGTGCATATTCGACTCTGTTGGCTCAGAAACGTGCCCGTGCCGCACAGATTCGCGCTGAGCTCTTCCAGCTCCGTGATGCGGCTGCAATACCATTTGAGCAGGCACTCCAGTACGCTCAGTATGCTTCTCAGAAGACGGGAGTTCGTCCGGCAATTATATTGGCTATTCTTACACAAGAATCGAATCTGGGTGCAAATGTGGGCTCTTGTTATTTGACTGACCCTACGACAGGCGCTGGAGTGGGTGCAAATACGGGTACAGCGATTGCACGAGTTATGAGTCCAACTCGTGATGTTCCACCATTCTTGGAAATCATGAAGGGTCTTGGTGGAGATCCGTACAAACAGCGTGTCTCATGTCCACAATCGGTCGGCTGGGGTGGTGCTATGGGTCCTGCACAGTTCATTGCGTCGACATGGGTGATCATGGTCAAGAAGTTGCAAACATCTCTTGGTATCTCATCTGAACCAAATCCATGGAATCCGAATCACGCTATTATGGCGTTGGCGCTCTATATGGGCGATCTTGGTGCTGGTGCAGGTACATATACTGCCGAGCGAAATGCAGCATGCAGATATTATTCAGGAAGAATTTGTTCCACATCGGCGCTCATCGCGAGCTACGGAAACAGTGTGATCGCAAAAGCGGATGTGATACAGAGGACGAAGATTGATCCGCTGCAAGGACTATAAAGTTTACAGTTTACAATTAAAAGTGAAAAGTTTAATCACGCATGCGATTGAACTTTTCACTGTAAACTTTTAATTGTAAACTCGAGCACACTATATCGTAAGAAGTACGGGTATCACCATCGGCCTCTTGGCAGTCTGCTGCATGAGGAATCGTGAGACTGCGTCAGTGATGTTCTCCTTGACCACATCCATGTTGATCGGGTTTTGGCCACGGGAAGACTTCTCGACAGTATCCTTGATGAGGATACGCACTTCGTGGAGGAGCTCTTGTGACTCACGGAGATAGACGAATCCTCGGGAGATGATGTCTGGAGACTTACGAAGCTTGCCTGTCTGAGCATTGACGATGCCAAAGATGATGAAGATACCATCCTGTGCAAGTGCCTGACGATCACGGATGACCACCTCCTGAACATCACCGACGGAGAATCCATCCACGAGCACGAGGCCTGAAGGAGCTTTCTCTTTGAGCTTCACGAGCTTTGTTCCTGCATTTTGAATTTCGATGACTGATCCATTGTCCGGAATGACGACATCGCTCTCGGCGAGACCGTTGGTCTCCTTGGCAATATCACAGTGCGCGCGGAGCATGTAATGATATCCATGAAGCGGCATGAAGAATTTCGGTTTGATAGCGCGATGTATCCAGGCTGTCTCATCACGGTTGGCGTGACCTGATGAGTGGACATCGGCAATGCGATAGTGGAGGATCTTCACGCCTTGACGAGAAAGGTTATCCTTGAGGGTCTGGACGGCACGCTCGTTACCTGGGACGACTGAGGATGAGAGCACGACGGTGTCGCGTGGTGTGAGCTTGATCTTGGCATGATTCTTCTGCGACATACGGACAAGAGCTGAGAAATCGTTGGCCTGAGCACCTGTCGAAAGGATGACGATACGCTCAGGAGGATAGCTATCTATCTCATCGACAGAAATAAATGTCTCCTTTTTTGCCTTTACGAGGCCGAGACTCTTACAAATTTCGATATTTTGCTTGAGGCTACGACCTTCGACGATGACTTTTTTGCCATATTTCTCAGCATACTCGGTAATCTTGAGGAGACGCTCGAGAAGTGATGAGAATGTGGCGATGATAAGGCGACCTTGGGCATTCTGAATGATCATCTCAAGGTTCTTGTGCACGGTCTTCTCAGGCATTGAGAAACCAGGGTTCTCGACGTTGGTTGAGTCTGCCATGAGGATGAGTACCTTCTCATTCTTGAATGCTCGCTCATACTCAGCGGTTTCTTCATCAGATACGATACCGTCCATGTGGTCGAGTTTGAGGTCTCCTGTATGAACGATGGATCCATATGGTGTCTCGATGATAATTCCCATAGCATCAGGGATGGTGTGTGTCACTGAGAAAAATTTCACCTTGAGCTTGCCGACAGTGATAGTACTGTTCTTCTCGACGACTTGAATATCGAGCTTGGGCACATGAGGAAATTCTTCTTGGCGCTTTTGTATCAAAACGGAGGTAAGGAGACGAGTGTATAGCGGAGGATTGCCGATGCGCGGCATGATATACGGTATAGCGCCTATGTGGTCGAGGTGACCGTGGGTGATGAGGACAGCACGAACTTTGTCTTGGCGTTCCTCGAGGTAGTGTGTGTTTGGTAGGATGAAGTCGACACCAGGAGTATTCTCGTTGGTGAATTGTATGCCGATATCGACAACGATGATGTCGTCGCCATATTCAATAGCAGTCATATTCTTGCCGATCTCCTCAACGCCGCCAAGCGGAATGATGCGGATACTGTCTGCTGCAAGTGCTGGAATCTTGTCTCCCTCGCGACGGATGAGTGGCTTGGATGCTGGACCACGTCTCATAGGCTTTGCTGCGTCAGGTCGAACGATCTGCATACGCGCACCTGCGACATGCTTTGCCGCAGGTTTTCCTGCAGGAATTGCGCCTGGATGCTTGTGTGCGCCGCGACCGAGCACGACGCGATGCGGAGAATGAGTATGAACAGGGCGACCATCAGCTGATTTGCCTTGATGAGGGTGAGAGTGAGAGGTGCCGTCAGAACGAAGTGTGCGTGTATGATTGCGGTGGCCGCGATATTGGAAGCGTGGACGTGGTGAATTCGATGCCGGTCCTGTAGATCCAGTTGGTCTCGGCTTTGGGTTCTGATTGTTGTTAGGTTGGTTGGTGTTGTTCATTCTAGTCTGTGACGGTGTTAGTGATTTCTAATATGTTAATTGAATATATTCCATACACGCTCGGTCTCTATATACCAGTCTCCAACGGAGCCCCAGCGATCTGATGGTGCTGATATCGATCTCAGGTTTATCCCATTCACTGATTTCGGAACTGCGTAGATGAAGTCTGGGGCATACAGGAAGATAGCGGGAATGTCTGCTCGTACAAGCTGATCAAATTGCGCATACTTCGCAGAACGCTCCTTCTCATCGCTTGTCGTTCGCATATCCTCAAGCAGCTTGTCTGTCTTGCTATTCGCGTACATAGACACATTTAGGCCTGGTGCATTTCGTTGTGATGAATGCCAGAATGCATAGAGATCACGATCCTTACCGATAACCTCACCGAAGAGCAGTGCGTCATATTTTCGAGGGCGGATGATGTTCTGATAGAGATCATTCTGTTCATACACTTTAACATCGACTTGTGCGCCCATAGTATTCCAGGTCTCCTTTACGAGTTCGGCGGCTTGTTTGAGATCTGGGCTATCAGCTGTGTAAATGCTAAATGATATTGTTGTACTCGCTGTGCCCTTGGCTGGTTTCTTGCTCAGTACGCCATCGTCGCCCTGCTTCCAACCATTCTTGACCAGAAGAGCCTGAGCAGCCACCATGCCACTCGATGATGCAATAGCACGATCAGTGCTTGTAGATATGGAAAGAAGGGTGGGACCATCAATCGGAGCACCGTATCCTTTGAGAACCGCTTCAATCAATGCAGTTTTGTCGATAGACATCTCGAGTGCTTGTCGAACTGTTTTATCAGCAAGTATGGCTGATTGGTTTTGATTCAAGAAAACCCCAAATATGCGAGGAAGAGGTGAAGAAAGTATGTCGTATCCTTGCGCACTATTGGTGGCAAGCGTGTGGGCCGCAGCAGGTGATAGTGAAGGTATGCTGTCAATGTAACCCTGATCGAGTGCGATCAAAGCATCTTCCTCATCAGCGAAGAATCGGAAAGATATTTTGGATATGTATGGCATCTTTCCATAGTATTTGCGCCATGATGAGAGTTGATATGAGGTTGGGATGCCCCCGGAATCATGAGATACAGATGATATCTTATAGATACCTGATCCTACGGGAATTGTATTGTATTGACTGAATATGAACTGGTCATCACTGACTGAACCCCAGATATGCTTGGGTAAGATGCCGAGGGTGGTGTTTGATAGAAATGGCGCGTACGGTTGTTTGAGAATGAACTGTATTTCATAGTTCGATACGACTTTTACCGACACATCAGCCCAGTCGATGCGTCGAGGGCTCTTGAGTGCAGGGTCCTGCACTTTCTGTATGGTGAAAGCGACATCGTCGGCGGTAAGAGGTTTGTCATCATGAAAAACTGCATTTGACCTGATTTTGAAGCTGTATACAAGGCCATCGTTTGACAGGCTATATGATTCAGCGATATCTGGCACCAGCTTCCCGTTCTCATATTTCATGAGTCCTGAATATACAAGTGAAGTGATGTCGCGATCGACATCGGTGATTGCAAGAATAGGGTTTATATTGCGAGGGAGCCCTACAACTCCTTCGCTGATTGAACCGCCTCGTGCAGGAACTTCAGTTGTAAATCTGAGATTTATCGATTGCGCCATTATAAGAGCGGCGATCGTTCCGGTGACGCAGAAAAAGCCGAAAATTGCTTTTTCGGTGGATGAAAAGCGAGTGATATAGTCGAGGATGCGCTGTCCGCGCTTCCAGCGAAGTTCTTTTTGTGAGATGTCGGTCACGGTATAAAGAGAAAATTCTAAATTCTAAATCCTAGACAAGCACGAAATCTGAAAATCAAAACAGCGATATGTAATTTCGTATTTCGAGATTCGAATTTGTCTAGGATTTAGGATTTCTGATTTCCTAAGATAGTTTAAGTATAGATTTAGAGGAGGTTGACCAACGCTGATACGGCGAAGAGAACAGCGATGACAATGGTAGCAATGAAGAGGCTCTTTTCGAATCCGCGACGGGTATGGAATGCAGAACTGAAGTTGTCACCACCACCGAATGCTCCACCGACCTGCGCGCCCGTGCGTTGCACGAGTATAGCGGCGATGAGGAGTGCCGACAGGATGATCTGTATATACGGAAGGAGAGACTTCATTGGCACCATCGTAGCATATCCACCCATTTATGCAAGAAGTTTAACTTATGTAACAATATTTGTACCTATGTCAATATGTATTGAATATATATAAAGTGGTATACTAGAGTGACTTTATTTATAAGCCTGCGCCATTGTGCGCCAATTCCTATCATGAAGAAACTTATCATTGGCATCGTTATCATCATTCTCGGCGTCGTCGCGGTTTCGTATTTCCGTGGGACACCGTCAGACGTCAAGGCTCCATCATCAAAATCAGATGATGATTCAGCCTCAGCTCCTGTTTCGGAGACTGTTAAGGTCTCAAGCCAGACGTCGGAGTATCAGAATGCCGAACTTGGCTTCTCAGTCAAATATCCGACTGTTTGGGAGAAAGCTGAAGCGGATCTCGGTGTCTCCTTCATCATTCCTATTGATAAGGCCCAGGTCTCGACTGTTGCCAAGCTCCAGTCTGATATCAATGTCTTCTCTGGAAAGTGCTCATTCCCGCCAGTAACAACCATCAAGGATCGTGGAACCATCAAGGTTGCAGAGAACACTCTCAACACTATCTCTATGAGCAATATGGTTCAGGGTCGCACATATTTCAATCGCATGTACTCTCTCCAGAAAGAGGGCGTCTGCTATATGTTCAGCTTCTCATCGATTACACTTGATCCTGCAAGCAAGGGTTTGACCGGATCAAACATCACTCAGGCACAGAATAATAACAAGGCTATCGTCAACTCTACCGATGCTGCCTTCACGGATATGGTCAAGTCATTCGCATTCGTCACTGGACCTCAGGGTAAAGATGAGACGACGGTAACTCCGGCCCGATAAAAACAGACTACAATACGTATGAAAAAAACAACCATTATAATCGGTATTATCGTAGTGTTGCTCGGTATCTACTCTTGGTCGTCATATAACAGCCTTGTGACGCTCAATGAAAGTGTTACCGCTCAGTGGCAACAGGTTGAGACTGTGTACCAGCGTCGCTTTGACCTTATTCCTGGTATCGTAAATGCGACAAAGGCAGTTCTTGTTCAAGAGCAGAAGGTATTTTCTGATATCGCTGATGCTCGTTCACGCTATACAGGTGCGCAGACAGCGGGAGACAAGGCTATGGCAGCAACACAGGTAGAGTCCGCATTGAGTCGTCTTCTTGTTGTTATGGAGAATTATCCTACATTGAAGTCATCTGACACTGTGCGCGATCTCATGACCCAGCTTGAGGGTGGCGAGAATAGAATCGCAGTCGAGCGTAGCCGTTACAACGATGCAGTACGTTCATATAATACAGTCATTAAGAAGTTCCCGAAGAATGTATTTGCTTCAATATTTGGTTTCGATGAGATGGAGTATTTTGAGGCTCAGACAGGAGCTGAGAATGCACCAAAGGTTGAGTTGATCTAACAAAGAGTTATGCAGAAAGAAGCAGGCGATCAGCAGATCATGCCGGCGAAGGCTCGTAGGAAGGAAACCCGTACATTTTTGCGGGCTTTCTTCGTTATTGTAACTCTGCTTCCTTCACTCTTTCTGCTTCCTGTTCCTTCCTCTTTTGCCTACGTGAGTCCTGGAAAGCCGACAGGCATGGTCAATGACTTCGCAAAGGTCCTTACGGCAGAGGAGGTCCAGAGTATCGATCAGAAACTCTCAAACCTCAAACAAACAACAGGTGCTGAAATCGCGGTAGTAACTGTTTCGACCATTGGAACTGATGAGACTATCGAGTCATATGCTGAGAAATTATTCCAGGAATGGGGAATTGGTAACAAAGATACAGATACAGGACTCCTCCTTCTTGTAGCGGTAAATGACCGTCAAATGAGGATAGAGACGGGCTATGGTATCGAGGGTGCCGTGACAGATATACAGTCTGGCAACATTATCAGGAATGTCATGGCACCGTCATTCAGAGAAGGAAAGTATGGACAGGGAATTTCTGGTGCAGTAGATGCTCTGGGCGCGATAATTACAAACTCTCCTGAGGCGGCACAGTATTCGGCTGAGCCGAGTTCGAGTGGTTCGCCTGGATGGGATGTTGATTTCGCAGGAGCATTTTTTCTCGTTATCATCATTATCAATGCATTGAGTCGTTTGCTCGGCGCGACCAAGTCATGGTGGCTTGGTGGCGTACTTGGTGCTGCTGCGGGTGGCGTGGTTGGTCTATTTGCCGGTTTTGTTCCCACAGGATTTGGGGCCATTGCGCTTTTCACTGTACTCGGTCTCTTGTTTGATTTCATTGTCTCAAAGAGACCGCCAGGATCATCTGGTCACGATGGAATGGGAGGATTTTGGCCAATGTTCTTCGGCGGAGGTCGCCATGGCGGCTTCGGAGGCTCAGGTGGTGGATTTGGAGGCTTTGGTGGGGGATCTTCTGGTGGTGGCGGCGCAAGTGGAAGGTGGTAGGGGGGATATCAAAAGTTAAAATTCAAAGGTCAAAATTAGTGCAATATGACTTCTATAGATACTGCATGAGTGCATCGTTCGGTGTTCTATGATAGAAATATAGTGAAAGCGATTGATTTTACATTTTGAATTTTAACTTTTGACTTATTTTGGAGGGTTCGCATAGTGGTCTAGTGCACCACCTTGGAAAGGTGGCATACCTTAACGGGTATCAGGAGTTCGAATCTCCTACCCTCCGCCAATACGAGCTGGTACGAAAATAAGAGTGATTTATGAATATAGAAAAATATTTTTGCATATCTCAAAAAGATCTCGATCTACAAAAGAGAAACATTTTCATTCCTATTTGTTTGGGTAATAAATTTTTCTTCTACAAAGATGTGCCAAGTGAAAACATTAAAATGTATCTGGAATGGGCGCTTTTGCACACAAAAGAAAAAGTTCTAGTTGTTGTAGTGGATAAAATCCAAGCTACCAATTTCTTTGTCAGAAACAAAAGAAGGACAGAGCAGGCAAGTCGCAGGTATGTGTTGAAACAAGGAGAAATTATAAAAAATGAGATTGAAAAAATAATTTACCGGCTATCACAACAAGATCAAAAAAGAGTCAAAGCTATTGTGTGGAAAGACTACGAAAAAGATGATTCTTTTTGCAAACAAACGACAGAGCTTGTGTACACAGAATTCAAACAAAATAGAGTT
>JACCEC010995324.1_pt1 | contig 17454 bp, 11 predicted proteins | sample 7450121 | NCBI WGS metagenome assembly JACCEC01 (sample SAMN15323455, study PRJNA562643) | freshwater metagenome | isolation source: river surface water | place: USA:Blue River Watershed | collected 2017-08-18 | reverse complement strand
GGAAAATCAGAAGGACAAATTTTTGAAAATCCCGAATTAGGATTAATTTCTCGCGTAACGTTAGGATATAGTGCGGGAATTCCGATTCAAAAGTTTTTACAATCAGGAATTAGTTTAAATTTAAACGTCACTCGTGAACCACCTTCTCCCTTAAAATCAAGGGAATTAGAATCGATTCAACAAGTTTTAAAAGCTCCCCATTTTACAGGAGAATCAACGGCTTTAGATTGGTCTAATCGAGGAAATCAATTCTATCGTTTAGAAAAATGGCAAGAAGCGTTAAAAGCATTTGAGCAAGCGATCGCAATACAAGCTAATTTTTATCCCGCTTGGTATGGTAAGGGCAATACATTAGTTGAGTTAAAACAATATCAAGAAGCAATACAAGCTTATTCTCGGACAACCCAACTTCAGCCGGATTTTTATTTAGCTTGGCGCGAAAAAGGTAAGGTTTTTATAAAGTTAAGAGACTATGAAAATGCTTTATTCGCTTGGGAACAAGCCGTTAGAATCAAACCCGATGATTATCAAATTTGGTATCTCATGGGAAATCTATTAATGAACCATTTAAAACAATACCAAGAAGCGATAAAATCCTATGATCAAGTGGTTAATTTAAAACCGGATTTCGTTGAAGCTTGGACAAATCGAGGAATAGCTTATTATCAATTAAAAAATTATGAGGAAGCGATTTTATCTTTTGAACAATCGTTAAAACTCAATCAAAAACAGGAAAAAGTTTGGCAATTACGGGGCGAAATCTTATTTAATTTACAGCTTTATTCACAAGCGTTAACTTCTGCTGAAAACGCTTTAAACTTAAATACACAGAATCCGCAACTGTGGATGTTAAAAGCTAAAATTTTAGCCAAAATGAAAGAATATCAACAAGCGAGAATCTCTGCATTAAGGGCGTTAAGATTTCAACCCCGTGATCGGGAAATTATTAATTTTATTCGTTCTTTAAGTTCCTCAAAACGTTAGGGAAAACAGTATAAAGTTGATCAATTCTTAATGTTATTGTTTCGTAGCAACTCCTAATTGTTGAAACAGTAAACTCGGAACATAGGAACTACTTCCCACCCATTCCGGTTGATTTCCTAAATCAACTAACTGTTTAAAGGCGTCAAAAATATTTCCAGCGACCATTGTATTTTTAACGCGACCGACAATTTTACCGTGTTCAACTTTATACCCTAAATCCAAGTTAACGGAAAATTCACCAGCAAGTTGATTAGATTGACCCGCCCCTAAAACTTGATCGACAATTAATCCTTCATCTATACTTGAAATTAAGTTTTCTGTTGAGGTTTTTCCCGGTTCAATACATAAATTAACTAAGGCTGGACTGGGACGAGATAACCCTCCTCGAAATCCATTTCCGGTGGATGAAATTTGACCTCGACTTCCCCATTGTCGATCCCAATAAAATTGATGAACTGTTCCTTGATCAATGAGTCGTTTAACCGTGGTTGGGGTTCCTTCATCATCAAACCCACAAGCTGAGGGGCCAAAATTCGGATCTTCATATAAACTTAAGCGAGAATCAAATAAAGTTTCTCCCACTTTATCCACTAAGGGGGAAGATTTCTGAACGATATTTTGACCCGATAAAATAGTCTTAAATAATCCTCCAAAGATTCTAGCAACGGCTTGAGGCGTAAAAAAGACAGGAAAAGACCCGCTTTGAATCGTTGCTTGTTGTTCTGCTAGGCGATATTTACGGATTAATTCTTGGAGTAAATAATCTGTATTTAAAGGGCGATCGCTGGCTACATCATAACAGCCAATTTCTAAAAAATCTTCTCCTTTGACTAAATTTCCTGATAAGGATGCACTCAATAACTGATGATAACGTTGAGCATAAACATCCTGATTGGTTACAATTTCAATTTGTTCATGAGCAATATTAAACCCGACACTAACTAAGATATCAGAATTATAATTAAGTACCTGTTCAATTAAGTTTTTTCCGGTTTCTACTAAGTCTTGGGTGGCGGGAGGAGTATAAGCGGTTTGATGAGAATGGAAATGGAGATGGGAAGCCAATTCAAAATCTGCTATTGCTCCAATTTCTGCGGTTTGTAAGGCGGCTTCTACTAAGTCTTCTAAGCGGGTTAAATCCGTTGAACTGGCAAATCCTAATTTTCCTTGATGAATAACTCGTAATGCTATTCCTTGTCTAGCTTTTGTCTGTAGAGATTTGAGACGATTATTCTCAAATTCAATGGGAGTATTCTGACTGGATAGATAATAAACCTCAACCGCATCTGCTTTTTGAGTGGCGAGTTGTAAAACTTGATCTAAGATAGGATTTACCATCGGAAATTAATCAAATAGGATTATTTTTATTATATAACAAAAAGTAGAGAATCGGCAATTAAAATTTACTTTATATTGGTTTTTAAATATTTTTTACTTCTAACCTTAAATCTAAAATATTAGACAATCACTTTTTTTATTTCCCATCCCTCATTCGTAATTCGTAATTCGTAATTCGTAATTCCCTGTTCCCTTCTTCTCAAATTCCATGACTTTTTCCTATCACCCAATGACGTCGGAAAAAGCGAGATAGGGAGGATTCTTCTAATTGTAAAACAATGGGGCGACCATGGGGACAGGTGCGAGGATTTCGGGTTTTAATCCATTGATCTAATAAGGTTTGCATTTCGATTAAACTCATAGGTGTTCCATTTTTAATCGCACTCCGACAGGCGGTTGCAACTTGTGCGGCTTGTAAATCTCCACCTAAACTCAGTTCAAGTAATGCGTCTAAACAATCACTGCGTTTTGCTAATAATTCCGGTGCATTTCTAACCACCCAAACTCCTTCACCAAACGGATCAACTTCTAATCCTAAACGTTGTAATTGTTCTAATTGTGTTGGGGTTAGAGATTGTAAAATAATACCGGGTTCGAGGGGAACTAATCGCCATTGAGTACAAATTTGTTCGTATAATACCCGTTCATGGGCAATATGTTGTTCAATTAACCATAATCCTGTGGAATGTTCGGCTACAATATAGGTATTGAGAACTTGAGCGATCGCTTTAATTTCAATCATCCCTAATTCATTTTTAGATAAATTTTCTGAAGTTTCAGCATCAGGTTGTAGGGCAGCATTAATTTTATAAGTGCCCTTTTTTTCGGAAACTTTAAGTAACTGATTAATTCGAGTTTCAGGTAAGGAAATACGTTCAAAATTTAACCGCAATGCTTGGTCAATTCCTTGACTAATTTGGGTTTGTAATTCGTTTAAATTTTGGAGATAAACCTCACTTTTATCGGGGTTACGGTTCCAGTCGATTTGTTCAGGAGAGAGGTGAGCATGAACAAAACAAATGGGATAGCGATCGCGGGGACAAGTTCGCGCTAAGGCGGTTAATAAAGTTTGTTCTAATTCAGGCGATCGCACCATCCGACCATTAATTGCTACTTTCACCCAATCAGGTTTTCTGCGATGACACCGATCCGGTAATCCTAATATTAATTCTAGTTTTTGTTGATTAATTTTTAATTCTTCATTTTGGATTTTTAAATAAAATAAATCACTCACCCGAATATTTTTAATAATTTGTGGTAAAATCGGTTGAGCATTGTTACCAGGGCTAATTTGAAACCAAGGATTATTACCTTGACGAAGTTGCCAAGTCACGTGAGGATGACATAAGGCAATTTCCTGAATTACTAACTGAATCATTCGTAATTGTTGAGCGTAAGAAGGCAAAGATTGACGACGGGTTTGCCAAGTTTCAAATAAATTAGAAACCGTCACAACAGTTCCCGAAGCAATAGCAATGGTTTCGGTTTTAATGGCTTCTCCTTGATGGTTATAATTCACTCGCCAACCACAACTAGACAAGGATAAAACACTAGGACGGCTAATAATTTCTAAATCCGATAATTGCGCTAAACTATGTAATGCTTCTCCGCGAAATCCTAAACTTTTAATTTGAAATAAATCAGTAATAGTGTTAATTTTACTGGTACTATGGGCTGCTGCTGCTTGTTTTAAATTCGCTAAATCCATTCCTAAGCCGTTATCCGCCACTTGTACGCGCCACAATTCCGGCCATACTGATATTGTAATCCGAGTTGCCTGGGCATCTAAGGCATTTTCAATTAATTCTCGAACTACAGCCGCTAAGGAGTCAATAACTTCACTTGCAGCAATTAAATGAACAACATCTTGGGGGAGAGGACGAATTAAGTTCAAAGGAAAAAAATAGGAAATGAGCAATAGAAAATCAGGTGGGAATAGGCATTTCAGAAATAACCAACTTCTAGGTTATTTGAAAGAGAACAGAACATTAAAAGGCTGTAGACTTTAAATTATATTTTCTGGACAATTCCAATCCTGATTTTAAGGGTTCATCATTAATTTTAGTTCAATTTGACTTCTTCAGCAACTTCTTGCTGCATTTCCTCTAATTGAGTTTCTGGCAATTGAATATAAAATGTTGTTCCTTCCAAAGAAACCGATTTAAACTCTATTTTACCGCCATGAGCATCAATAATTGATTTAGCAATTGCGGTTCCTAATCCGGTGCCACTACGTTTTCCATAGGTGACAAAAGCATCAAATAAATGATCACGAATCGCTTCAGGAATTCCAGGGCCATTATCATTAATCGCAATGGTAATCCAACCCGGAGATTTAGTGGCGGTAATGGCAATTTTTCCTCCCGGTTTTTCAAAGGCTTCTACCGCATTCCCGACTAAGTTTTGAAACACGCGAATCAGCTTATTTTCATCAACATAAATCCTACAATTATCGGCTACATTAACCGAGAATTGAACTTGGGTAGATTGAAAATAAACTCGATTTAATTTTTCAAAATACTCTAACATTTTAGCAACATAAACGGGGCGACGATACAAAACGGTGCTGCCTTTGGCAAATTCTAAAACCTCTTCTGCCATGCCTAACATTCGTTGAATTTGCATAGCAATTAAATCACACCATTCTTCTGTTTCTTCATCGGGGTGCATTTCCTTAAGCATGGTGCTAGATAATTGAATTCCAGTAAAAGGACTTCTAAAGTCATGGAGAATTGTATTCACCATTTCCCCGACTAATTCCATTTTTTCTTTATGAACTAATTGATGGACATATTGATTCGTGGTGACACGCAAATGGTTAATAATATAACTGAATAAATTCATAATGACTTTACCTTGGGTATTGCTTAAAATTTCCATCAAATGAGGTCGAGAAATTTTAGCTAATTTCACCTGTCCGGCTGCTATGGCTCTCGCACTGCGAGGTTGTCCATCTAAAACCCCAAATTCTCCAAAAAAGTCATTAGTTTTAGCGATCGCAACCGTTTGATATTGATTTAAAGCGGCTTGTTTTTTAAACTCTACTTGACCTTCTAAAACTAAATATAAAAAACTTGGATCTTCCCCTTCTTCAAAAATAACAGATTGATCTGTAAACTGCTCTATAAGTGCCAAATCACAAATTTTTTGAGCTTCTGGGGCATCAAAATAAGTAATAAATCGATGGGAGGCTAAATCCATGTCAAGATACCGGGTTATTATCAAAAATAAGGGTGATCCACTCTTGTAGCATTAAATATGGGAAGAGAAAGGGCTCGATGGCTGGGGAAAGCGGGATAAAACTTGGGGATTGACGAGGGTTTTAGGGGAAAAAAAATCATGAATTAATTATAGCTTGAGTTCATGAAACAGTTGATCTAAAGATGCTTGTAACACGGGAGGAAAACGACGCATAATTTTTCCTGTTTCTCGGTTAATGGCAACTAAGGTAACTTGCGCCGAGAGATAATGGTATTGACCATCTAAGGATTCAAGGCGATATTCCCAAATCAGTCGCACCCCTTTGATGGGAAGGATTCGGCTTTTAACAACAACCTGCATCCCCATTTTCACCGCTTGATGATAGCGAATATTCAAATCAACAACAGGTAATTCACATCCCATTTCTACTAAAGTATGATAGTCCAATCCCCTCAAGCGGAACTGTTCTACCCGTGCTTCTTCCATCCAAGCAATGTATGTCCCATGCCAAACAATCCCGCCATAGTCGGTATGATGGGGAAAAGCCTGCACCATATACTCAAACCAAGGCGTTTCCGAGGGAGTATCCGTTGAGGAGTGGGACTGAGGGAAAGAATTTGTTTCAAACACTTTACAAATAGATTAAGAACGCAACATTTCTACAAATTATCTGTCAACGGTCAGGTTTATTCTAGGTATAGAACCTTTTTAATCCGAGTCGGAGCCAATCTGACCACTGACAAATCATTTATTTTAATCCAAAGGAAATACAGATGATAAACAAAATTCTAGTTGCTGTTGCAGGTCGGGGATTGTGTGAAGAAATGTTGAATATGCTGTTGGATATCCCTTCCTTCAAAACGGCATCTGTGACTGTTCTGCACGTTGTTCCACCTCAAGTCAGTTCAGATACCATGTCCGAAAAGTTAGAGGAGGGGGGAAAAATTCTAGCGGAAGCGATTAAATCGATTCACCTTGACCCCAACCAAATTAATCCTCGACTTAAACAAGGTGATCCGAAAGATATTGTTTGTCAAGTGGCTGATGAGGAAGATGCCGATTTAATTATTATGGGTTCACGGGGTCTAGGACGCATTCAAGCGATTTTGGAAAACTCCGTCAGTCAATATGTGTTTCAATTAACCAGTCGTCCCATGTTATTAGTTAAGGACGATGCTTATGTCAAAAAACTCCGCAAAATTATGGTAGCGGTGGATGGTTCGGAATCGTCCCGACAATGTTTGCAGTTGGCAATTTCCTTTACCAAAGATATCCCTGGATCTCAACTGATTTTAGTTCACATTAATAAAGATTTATCGGGTAAATCCAGTGAAGATTTCAGTGCAAATGCTCAAAACGACCCGATTTTAATCCCGGCGATTGCAGAGGTAAAACGCATGGGAATTAGCTATAGTTGTGTCAGTGGAATTGGTAAACCGGGGCCAGAATTATGTCGAGTTGCTGAAGAGGTAAACGCTGATTTATTAATGTTAGGTTCTCCAGACCGCCGCCCCAACGTTGCTAAGAGTTTCTTAGATTTAGACCGACTCTTAGGTGCTTCTCTCTCCGATTATATTCGGGTTTATGCTAATTGTCCTATCTTATTAGCTCGGACAACTAGCGCCTAATTTCTTCTAGTCACGAAATCATAAAAAAGCGCCTTACATGATTATAAGGGCGCTTTTTTGCATGGAAATTAAATCAAAATTTAGGAAAAAATCAAATTAACCTTCTTTTCCTTCCCGGCTTTGGGTTTGAATATACAGAATCAACAGAAACACAGCCGGAACAAGCACGAACAAAAGACTGGCTACAAAACCCAGATCATTAACTTGCATAATTGCCCTACCTTAACCTAAACAGAAAATTCTAATAGACATAGGATATCATTGATTGACGTTTCTGAATAGGGTTGACGGTTCCAGGTTGGCAAGTGTCCTCTCGGTGACTGATGCTTGAGGTTTCTGGTTGGGGAGGAAATAGGCTTGAAATCCTGCAAACGTTACCAAATTGTCGTTAAATCTAATACAAAACCCGGTAAAACATCTTCGCCCGAAATTTCGTTAGGATGCTCTAAAATTTCTACCCCTTGATTTAAACGATAGATTTCAATTTGTTGCTGTTTCCGATTAATTAACCATCCTAATCTTGCCCCATTTTCTTGATATTCTTGCATTTTTTGACGAGTTTTTTCTAAACGGTCACTGGGAGACATTAACTCCACAACAAAATCAGGGCACAAGGGAATAAATTTATCCTGTTGTTCAGGAGTTAAGGCTTCCCAACGTTCTCGACTCACCCAGGACGCATCAGGAGAACGGTCAGCCCCATTAGGGAGGGTAAAACCCGTATTTGAGTCAAATACTTCACCTAAATTATTTTGGCGTTTCCACGCTAGAAGTTGAAACAATAAATCAGCATTTCGTTTCCCGGTATTTCCTCCCGTTGGGGGCATAATAATTAACTCTCCTGTCGCCGTGCGTTCAAATTGTAAATCTTGATTGTCTTGACACAATTGCCAAAATTGTTCCGTCGTTAAATCGAGTTTTAAGGTTAAAAGGGGGGGTAAAGTCAAAATATTAGTTTCCATATTAATCTCAATCTTAAAACTTTAGGATTTAATTTAACATAAATATCTTAAAAATGAATCTTTTGCTTTAACAAACTCATCTTTTTGTTGTTAATTTTTGTAACAAATTTTGCCAGAAATCCGATTCTCGTGTCTCCCTAAACTGCAAATAGAAACTAAAATTAAATCTTCTGGAATTTTCGGGAATTTTCCTTAAAATATTTGTTATTACAAAAGAAAGTATTTTAATAAAAGACGATGAGAAATTTTACTCAATTCCGTTCCCTGCGGAGACGGTTGATCTTCGTTTCCCTCTTTATCTTAACATTGGTAGGATGTCGAATTCTTAGTAATTCCCCAGTGAGTGAAGTGGTTCCGATGGTGGCTGACTTACCCAAACCCCAACTTCCGAACTGGATTGAAGCCATTAATCCGTTAGGGGAAACTCCCGAATTAAGCCAAATTCATGTGATTTTTAAAGATCCGTTAATTCCCGTTGAAAATTTAGACAGTTCCCAACAGAAAAAACTTCTAAAAAACTTTGAAATCACGCCTGAAATACCCGGAGAATTTCGATTTTTAACCCCCAAAATGGTCGGATTTCAAGCCGATAAAGCCTTACCCTTAGCCACTCGGCTACAGGTTACGGTTAAAAAGGGATTATCCGATTTAAACCAACATCAATTAAACCAGGATATTGCCTGGACATTTGCCACAGAACCCATTCAATTATCAAATTTACCAGGGAGTAAAGATCAACCCGGTTCCCCCGATAATCCTTTAGAATTAAACCCCCAACTCAAATTTAATTCTAACGTTGAATTAGATTTAAACAGTTTAAAAGAACATTTACAACTGATTTTTTTAAAAACTAATCAAGTCATTCCCTTTGAAGTTAAACTTGCAGAAATTGGAGATAATAAAACCCCCCTTGAAAGCGACGTTGAATTTAATCCGGCGGTTCAAACTTTGGAATATTGGGTCACTCCCAAACAATCCTTACAAACCGCAACTCAATATCAATTTAAAATAACACCAGGGTTACGTCCAGCTTATGGAAATTTAGAAACTCAAGTAGAGATTTCTAGCATTATCAAAACCTATGACCCGTTAAAATTTATCAGTTTAGAACTTCCGGGTAAAGCTAGTATACAAGGAACATCAGGACGGTTTTTAACCGGAAACCCCCAATTACAATTTAATAATGGCATTCTAGCCGAATCAGCCTTAAAAAATATTACGATTCAACCTACCCCTAAAACTGATATTAAAGTTATCCAAGCCTATGATAATAGTGACATTATCAGTATAAATCCTTGGGCTTTAGAACCCCAAACCAATTATACCATTACTATTGGTGCAGACCTCGAAGATCAGTTTAATCAGAAATTAGGAAAACCCGTTACTCTTAACCATAAAACCGGAGATTTAACCCCCGATATTTTTGTACCATCAGGATTAAATATTTTTCCCTCCCAACAAAATTTACAACTCAATATTTCTACCTTAAATTTACCCGAATCTCAATATAAAGCTCATTATCAAGTGGTTCAACCGACCGACTTAGTTTATACCGATAGTGCTTACCCCAAAACCGAAGGTAAAAATTTGTTGCTGCCCGTAGAAAAATGGAAAACCCTTACGATTCCCACCGCAAAAAATAAAGTTCAAGAAACCTCAATTAATTTACGAGAAAAATTAGGAGGAAATACCGGAGTTTTAGCTTATGGAGTGACGGCAAAAACTACTAAATATCAACAAGAAGGTCAACAAAAATGGAATGAACCTCAATTTTATGGATTAGTACAGTTAACAAATTTAGGAGTCTTTGCTCAATGGTTCCCAGAGTCAGGATTAGTCCGAGTTCATCACTTAGATAATGGTTCCGTTGCTGAAGGAGTCAGCGTTGATATTTATCTCTCTCAACTTGATGCTAAATCTTATCCTCAACCGAAAGCTTGTGCAACAGGAACAACCGATAATCAGGGGATGTTAGTCTTAAATGCTCAACAGTTACAGCCATGTATGAAGGGGAAACGGTTTGCTCACCCCCCGGAATTATTAGTCATTGCTAAAGAAGGCAAAGATTGGGCATTTACCCGAACTTTTTCCTATAGTGGAATGTATGGCTATGGAATTTTTGCTAATTGGGAAGACCAACCTATTTTATCACGAGGCGTTATTTTTTCAGACCGTCAACTTTATAAACCCGGAGAAAAAGTCGCTTTAACGGCTGTAGCTTATTCCCTGGAAAATGGCAAATTAAAACCCAATAAAAATCAATCCTATACCGTAACGTTAGAAAATCCAAAGGGAGAAAATCAAGAATTGGGAACCTATGAAACCAATGAATTTGCGACATTTTCTGAGGAATTATCCTTGGCAGAAAATCAACCATTAGGAAACTATATTGTTCGAGCAAAAGATAAAAATGGCGTAGAAATTTATGGTAACTTCCGAGTTGCTGAATTTAAACCCCCTAATTTTAAAGTAGACTTGAATTTGAATCAGGAATTTGCTAAAATTGGAGATACTATTACAGTTAATGCTAAGAGTGAATATCTGTTTGGTTCTCCCGTTGCTGAAGGTTCTGCTCAATATTATGTCACCCGAACAGCAACGGATTTTAGTCCTAAAGGATGGGAGAATTATTCCTTTGGTCGTCAATGGTTTTGGCCAGAAGAAAAACCCAATGTTTCTGATAGCGTATTACAAGAAAATCAACCGTTAGATGCACAGGGTCAAGGAAGTAAAACTGTTACTATTGCTAAGGATTTACCCTATCCCATGACTTATCGAGTAGATGTAGAAGTAACGGATATTTCTAATTTATCCGTTGCTAATTCTCAATCCTTTATTGCCCTTCCCAGTGACCGTTTAATCGGTTTAAAAACCCCGTTTATTGGAGAAGCGGGGAAACCTTTACCCATTGATGTTATTGTCACCGATGAGCAAGGAAAACCCTTAGAAAATATTGGGGTAAATTTGCAATTGCAAAAAATGGATTATAGCCGCGTTACACGGGTTGTTGAGGGTGCAAAAACCAATAAAAATCAAATTCAATATCAAACGGTTGATCAAATTGAGGTAACGTCCGGTGCTCAAGAACAAACCATTTCTTTAACTCCCACTGAGTCGGGTTCCTATCGTATTCAAGCTAATTTCAAGGGGACAACCGATGAAATTACCGCCACAGATTTACAAATTTGGGTGACAGGAAATCAATTAGTAAACTGGGGCGGAATTGATGAGAATCGTTTAGAAATTAAATTGAATAAAACAACCTATAAACCCGGAGAAACCGCAACGGCTTTAATTCAATCTCCCTATGAAACTGGAGAATTATATTTTGCAGTCGTCCGTGATAAACCTTTATATGAAACGGTGGAGAAAGTCAAAGGAGGTGCGCCGGAAATTCAGTTTAAAGTGACACCAGAAATGTTACCGAATGCAGCCGTTGAAGCGGTATTAGTGCGACAAGGAAAACCGATTTCTGAACTTGAACCAGGTAGTTTAGAAAATTTAGCAAAAATTGGGTTAACACCGTTTAATATTAATCTGGAAGATCAATATCTTAAAGTCAAAATTAATCCGCAACAGGAAAAGTTAGAACCGGGTTCTGAACAAACCTTAAATCTCACCTTAACCGATACTCAAAATCAACCCATTCGAGGACAATTAACCGTAATGGTAGTTAATGATGCGGTGTTACAACTTAATAATTATCGTCCTCCAAATTTAGTGGAAACGGTTTATGCAGAACAACCGATTTCAACACGATTTAGTGATAATCGTCCTGCGGTTATTTTAAATCAAACTGCATCTCCCTTAGCGAAAGGTTGGGGTTATGGAGGCGGTTTATCAACAGCAACTGCTAATCCTCGAATTCGTCAAGATTTTAAAGCCTTAGCTTATTATAACGGTTCAATTATTACCGATGAGCAAGGAAAAGCAACGGTTAAATTTAAGGTTCCTGATGATTTAACCACCTGGCGAGTCCTAATCGTTGCTACTAATGGAAATCTTAAATTTGGTTCGGCTGAAACGACATTTATGACCACTCAAGCGTTAATGTCTAATCCAATTTTACCTCAATTTGCTCGTCCCGGCGATCGCATTTTAGCAGGATTATCCATTACCAATTTAACGGAAGAAAAAGGCAACTTAAAGATTAATGGAACTGTTAACGGAGGTATTCAATTTTCTCCGGGTAATGCCAATCAACAAACGTTAAACACGAAAATAGAAGCGGGAACAAATGCCTATCAATTCCCAATTTTAGTTAAACAAGCGGGTAACGCTCAAGTTCAGTTTACAACGGAATTCAACAACAAATCTGATGGGTTTGAAGTGCCCTTAGAGGTTAAACCGTTTAACGTTATTGAACAGGTGATTGAGTCAGGACGCACGACGAATTTTGTTAAGATTCCTTTGAATATTAGTAAACAAGTTGTTCCTGATTTTGGAGGATTAGAAATTCATTTAGCCAGTACCTTAATTCCTCAACTAACGGCGGCTGCGGAACAAGTCTTCAATCAAGATGAATGGCCGTTTCTGGAACCTGCGGTCAGTGAATTAATCAGTGCCGCTAATTTGCAAATTTTAGGCAAAAAATACAATCAAAACTTCAACGCATTACAGCTATCTGAACGAGCAAAAACCGCTTTAACAAAAATTACTAAACTACAGCAAGAAAACGGCGGAATTGCTGCTTATCCAGGTTCAAGACACTCCGATCCGTTCCTATCCGCCTATACTGGAGAAGCTTTAGCTCAAGCACAAAAGGCAGGATTTCCAGTTAATGCTCAGGTGATTAACTCCCTAAAAATCTATTTAGATGAAGGCGTTAATAACCCAGGAAAATATGATTTTTGTAGCGATAATACCTGTAAAAACCAAATTCGTCTTAATGCCTTAATTGCGTTAGACACCCTGGGAGATCAAAGCAGCAGTTTTTTAGATGATCTTGTGCAAAGTTTCGATAAATTTGATCCCGTTAATCAGCTTAAACTGGTACAATATTTATCTAACTTTCCTCAATGGAAAGCTGAGTATAATCGTTTGTTTGAACAAGTCCAAAAACAGATTTATATCACCGGAAGAACAGCCACTCTTAATGTACCGAATGGCTATCAATGGTTAAATTCTCAAACCGCTATTCAATCTCAAGGATTACGTTTATTAATTAGCAAAAATCCCCAATCTGAAATTGTTGATAAACTGGTACAAAGTTTATTCAATCTGCGAAAACAGGGAACTTGGGGAAGCAGTTATGATAACGCACAGGCGTTAACCGCTTTAGTCGCTTATGCGGAAACGGAAGCAACCCCGCCTAACTTTAAGGTTGCCATTAAATTAGGGAATCAAAACTTAGGAGAAACTCAATTTAAGGGGTATCAAGATTCCAGTTATACTTTAAATCTACCGATGTCGGAATTACCCAAAGGTCAACAGGATTTAATTTTAGAACTCTTAAATCCTGGTCAATTAAATTATTGGGTTGCTTATCGATATCGTTTAGAAGGAAATCAACCCGGACGGTTAAATGGGTTAAGAATTACCCGAACGATTCGATCTGTAAAGGAGGATAAAGTTTTACAAATTATTGATTTTAATTCTCCTCAACAATTGCTCAAAGTTGAACCCGGACAAGTGTTTGATATTGGGTTAGATATTATTACCGATCATCCTGTTGATCAAGTGATGATTACTGATCCCCTTCCCGCAGGTTTTGAAGCTATTGATGCGCGTTTTAAAACCAGTAATTTAGCAGTAAAAGCTCAAGAAAGTAGTTGGGAAATGAACTATCAAACCATTGAAAAAGATCGAATTATTGCCTATAGCGATCGCTTAGAACCAGGGGTTTATCAACTCCATTATTTAGTTCGCTCTGTCACCCCAGGGGAATATTTATGGCCCGGTGCAGAAGCGAAATTACAATACACTCCCGAAGAATTTGGTCGCGCGGCATCAACAACGTTATTAGTTTCTAAACCTTCATTTTAGGGAAACCCCAAAAACAACAGTAAAAATATTTTATAAAGCTGAAAAACATGGTAAAATTAAAATCATTTCAACTGACAGGATAAGGACGCAAATCAATGTCTGTGATCGCGGTTATCGACTACGATATGGGGAATTTGCACTCCGTTTGTAAAGGCTTAGAAAAAGCGGGTGCAACCCCTCAAGTAACTGACTCAGCAACAGTAATTAAAAATGCAGATGCTGTTGTATTACCCGGAGTTGGTTCTTTTGACCCCGCTATGCAACATTTGCGATCGCGTAATTTAGTTGAACCCATTCAAGATGTTATTGCTTCAGGTTCTCCCTTTTTAGGCATTTGTTTAGGCTTACAAATTCTATTTGAATCTTCAGAAGAAGGTCAAGAACCAGGGTTAGGAATATTCCCCGGAACTGTGCGACGTTTTCAATCCGAACCCGGTTTAACAATTCCCCACATGGGTTGGAATCAATTAACATTAACTCAACCGAATTTAGCCCTTTGGCATAATATTGGCTCAGAACCTTGGGTCTATTTTGTTCATTCTTATTATGTTGATCCCGTCCATCCAGATGTAACCGCCGCAACCATTCAACACGGAAGTCAAATTGTGACGGCTGCCATTGCTCAAAATAACGTCATGGCTGTACAATTTCACCCGGAAAAATCCTCTACAGCAGGTCTGAAAATTCTCGATAATTTTGTAGAATTAGTTAAAGATCAAACTGAGCCAAGACTAAGAAACCCGGTTTCTGCATAAGTGTTTAGAAACCCGGTTTCTGCATAAATCTTAGTAATCACATCAATTGCTCTTTGAGAAACCCGGTTTCTGATCTTTATAGAAACCCGGTTTATGATTTATTGGAGGCATAATTTTTGAGTTTAAGAATCTATGGAAATCGCTTATTAAAAACCTTACCCGGAGAAGAAACTCGCCCCACATTAGCGAGAGTTAGAGAAGCAGTTTTTAATATTTGGCAAGGCAAAATACAAGGCTGTCGCTGGTTAGATTTATGTACCGGAAGTGGGTCAATGGGTGCAGAAGCTTTATGTCGAGGAGCGACGGTTGTTATTGGCATTGAACAACATAGAAAAGCTTGCCAAGTCATTCAAGAAAATTGGCAAAAAATAGCCGATCCTTCCCAAGAATTTAAAGTTATTCGAGGGGATATTTTAGCAAAATTAAAAACCTTATCCGGTCAACAATTTGACTGTATTTATTTCGATCCTCCCTATAATAGTCATCTTTATCAACCCACCTTAGAAGCGATCGCTCAATCTCAACTCCTCTCACCCGATGGAGAAATTGCCGTTGAACATCATCCCCATCGTTGGCAAATTCAACCCATTAGCGGGTTAGAAATTTGTCGAGAAAAAACCTATGGAAATTGTGCTTTAACGTTTTATTGTTTAACATGATAAAATTATCAATTATCCCTCATAATTGGAGTTTTTATGTCCTACGAAAAAGAGAAAGAAATCGCCGTTGTCGCTACATTAGCCGCCGGGAAACTGTGTGAAAAAGTGCGTGCAAATATTCCTCCTGCTATGGAGAAAAGTGATAAAAGCCCGGTGACAGTTGCCGATTATGGTTCCCAAGCAATTATTTGTAAAGCCTTAGCAGAAGCCTTTCCTGATGATCCCGTTGTAGGCGAAGAAGATGCAACGGAATTACAAACTCCAGAAATGGCAGAAAATTTAGCAAAAATCACAGGATATGTTCAAGAAATTATTCCTGGGGCGACTTCAGAACAAGTGATTAATTGGATTAATAAAGGCAATGGAAAAGTCGGAAAACGCTTTTGGACATTAGACCCCATTGATGGCACTAAAGGCTTTTTAAGACAAGATCAATATGCGATTGCCTTAGCTTTAATTGAAGATGGAGAAGTTAAAGTTGGGGTGATGGGATGTCCTGCTTATCCAGTAGAAAATCATGAACCTGGGGCGTTATTTGTAGCGGTGCGAGGACAAGGATCAAAAATGATTATTTTAGCAACAGGTGAGGAAATTCCCATTCAAGTTGTCTCAGCTAATGATACAGAAAATCTACGGTTTGTTGGCAGTGTTGAAGCTAGTCACGGGGATATTGATCGTCAGGATGCAGTAGCAAAAGCAGTGGGAATTGTTGCTCCTGCAATTAAGATGGATTCTCAAGCTAAATATGGCGCTGTTGCTTCTGGAAAAGCCGCATTATATTTGCGACTTCCTTCTCCTAAAACTCCTAATTATCGAGAAAATATCTGGGATCATGCGGCGGGAGCAATTGTAGTAGAAGAAGCCGGAGGAAGAGTCAGTGATATGTTTGGTAAACCCTTAGATTTTGCCTCTAATCCTAAGATGTTAGATAATCGAGGAATTATTGTTAGTAATGGTATTATTCATGATACGGTTTTAGCCACCTTAAATCAATAATCTCCCGAACAATTCTGAATTAATTCCCTGTAGGGGCGAGGTCTTCTCGCCCAATTCTCTTAAAAACGATGAATACAAACCGCCGCCAATTTCTCCAAAAATTCTTAACAACAACGGCTACAACCTTAATTTTACCGCCGATTTTTTATCAAGCTTCTCAAGCTGAAATTTCCCATGCTAAAAACAGAATTTATTTTATTTCTCCCACTGGAAATGATAGTCATTCTGGAACCTTAGAACAACCTTGGGCAACCCTTCAAAAAGCAGCAAATACTCTGCAAGCTGGAGATCAAGTTTATATTCGAGGGGGAACCTATCAAATTAATCAACCCATTCGCCCTCAATTTTCAGGACAGGAGAATCAATGGATTATTTATAAAGGATACCCTGGAGAACAAATCATCATTGATGCAGATGGAATATTTGTTGACCCCCCCACAGGTTCCCCACCCTATGCCCATGATCAAGGAGCATTTTTAATTATCGATAAAAGCTATATTCTGATTCAAAATTTAACAATTATTAATTCCCATAATGCCGGATTTACAGTCAGGGATAGTCATTATATTAACTTTTATAATAATACCACAATTAATACTTTTTCTTCCGGCATTGCGATTTGGAATAACTGTTATCAACATCAAATCATGGGGAATACAATCATTAATGCTAATCGACCGAATATGAGAAGCCCCTATCCCAATTTACCTCTAAGCAACCGAGCACCTCATGAAGCTATTACCTTAGCTGGCGTGCAGGATTTTGAAGTCGCTTATAATCTTGTCTGTTATAGTTATAAAGAGGGAATTGACTGTAAAGAAACTTGTGCTAATGGTCGAGTTCATCATAATTATACCCATCATTTAAAACGACAGGGGCTTTATGCTGACTCTTGGTTTGGAATCTTAAAAAATATTGAATTTGATCATAATATTGTTGAAGAATG
>JACCEC010654199.1_pt1 | contig 17456 bp, 19 predicted proteins | sample 7450121 | NCBI WGS metagenome assembly JACCEC01 (sample SAMN15323455, study PRJNA562643) | freshwater metagenome | isolation source: river surface water | place: USA:Blue River Watershed | collected 2017-08-18 | reverse complement strand
TAATACTATACCAAAATCTATCAATATATATATTATTTAAATTATAGTTAATTTTATTTAATAGTTCTTTAATAGTTAATAATTTAAAATCTTGTTTAATAATAGTATTTAAATCAATATTTTTTAAGTTAATAATAGACATAATTTTTATATAATGATTTTTTATATAATATTATTTAATAAAAGTCTAAATTGAAATTCAAAAAAAAAATAAATATTATTATTTTTTTATTTTTTTATTTAAAGGATACAAATATATTTATAATATATACATATAAAGCCAAATAACTTATGTAGCATATCGTAAAGTTGCTGAACCGTCTGAGATAAGTAAAAAGTTGATTGCAACTGCATTAACAATAAGTTCAGCTGGAGTGTTAGAAGTAACATAGCTGGAATCGTATTGTAAGTAGAATTCACGTGCCCGGGAAACGTTAATATGACCCGATGGTTGGTATGTTCCTGGATATAAGCAAAAATTAACCATGAAGCATCCAGGATCAGTAGGAGTACTAATATTCCATCCACCATATAAATATGGAACATAGCAGTTGAAAAAGTTAGATGGTAAGTTGTTATATAATGGAACACCATGAGCAGAGATAGTTAATCTGTTAACGTGATTTACTTCATTGATATAACGAGAAGTTGCGGTTGCATGTAAACCATTAACTGCAGCTGCTGAAACAGTAGAAATACTACATTGACCAAATTTGTGCCATAAGCTAGCAGGGGTATTATATAATTCAGTAACTGAAGATTGTGCTGCAGAGTTAGCAGTTGGTCGAACGCCAACATACATAGTTTCAATTGGCCATTTAAGTTGTTGTAATAAAACATTATCAGATGATTTATTAACATTAGTAACTTGACGTCTGTGAACACGAACTAATGTAAAACCAATACGTGCAATAAAGATATCATGGATATCTGGGTTAACAAAGATATTGTTAATATATAAATCAAAAGTAGAAATAGATGGAGTAGTAATAGTTGGAGTAGCATTATCAGTGTTTGCAGGAATACGAACATCAACCATTTGTTCTTTAGTTGCTAAATCAATGTTAATAAAACGTTGACCATATGGAATAGCAACAGATGGAATTGCTAATCGAGGATCAGTATTAAACCAGAAAAGTAATGGAACAAATAATTCAAGATCACCATGTTGACCATTTGCTTTATAGGTTTGGAAACCATTTCTGTAGGTTACAGAAGTACGAGCATTTTGTGGAGCAGCAGCAACAGTGTAATCATATACTAATTCACGTGGTTGTTCTTGTCCCATACATTTAAACCAACCATCTTGTTTAGATGCGCTAACACAGAATTGACGATGGAAGTTATAAGTATCTGGATAATATTCATCTAAAGGATTACCATTAACATCAAAAGATACTTTTTGGAAAAGACGTTCACCTGGGAAATCGCACCATCTATAAACAGCAACTTCAGCTGGTTTGTTGTTACCATTAGTTGCAGGAGCAACGGTTGGTGCAGCGAATTTAACATGAACAACCATATCACTAAAGAAATCACCAAATTGTGGAATGGAAAATTGAACTTTAGAACCTAAGGTTGGGTTATTAGCAGTAACTTTATTATATTCATAAGCAATAGCAGCAAATGGTTTAAAGTGAGCATTCATAAATAAAATGTGAGTACGTTCAATATCAGCAAGAGTTGGGTTAACATTTTCTTCACCTTTAGATTGACGAACTGCACGGATTTCAGCAAGACGTTGACTTAAAAGCTCAGAAGCCATAAGCATACGATCTTGTTTACCATCATTGGTAATAAGATTAAAAATTCCTCCTGTACTCATTGGACAAGTATTATATGTATTAAGCTACTCTTTATTTATAATAATATATATATTATTATAAATAAATAATTTTAAAAATAAAATAAATAAATTTCTTGACCAATTTAAAAAAAAATAAAATAATTATTTAAATTAGTATAAATAATAATTATTTAAATTAGTATAAATAATAATTATTTTATATATTTTGTATATGAATATAATTACATTCATTAATACAATTACAATCATAATATAGATAATATATATAAGATTCATTAATTTCTGTTAAATTTTTAAAATTATTTAATATATCTAATAATTCTTTAATTTTTTTATTAATACAAATTCGTTTTCGTTTTAAATTTAGATAAAATTCAGATGTATTAAATCTAATAAATATACATTTTTTATTTATATATTCTTTTATTTTTTTCATTCTTATAAATTCTGAATTTTTATCATATTGTTTATGTTGTTTTTCATCACATTCTATTATAATATTAAATTGATCTTGTTTAATTAAAAAATCTGGTCTTAAATATTCAAAACTTATAGGTTTATTATAAATAAATTCAATATTATTTTTTAATAAAGTATCATAAATTAATTTTTCATATTTTTTAATATAAGATTCCGGATTACAAAATGAACAAATTAAAGTTCTACGCATTTCAAAAATTTTACATATTTGACATTTTAAACAATTATAATTTTCCATTTTTTCTAATTTGTGATTAGTACAATATTGCCTAGGATCTTCTATAGTTCCAAAATTTGCTAAAATATTACAATTTTCATATTTACATATTTTATTTTTAGAACTTACTATATTTTTTTGATTTTTTGAATGATCTGTACAATATAAATTTTTATTTGTTTCTTTATCTTTAAATGAAGCATATTTATTACAATTATCTATAATACATATTGCTTTATTTTTATCAAACATATTTTCTTTTTTATGTATATTACAATATCTACTACCTTTTTCATTTATATAATTATATCTTGCTCTATTTATACAATCATCTTCTATACATAATTGATGTAATGATATCATATCTAATTCTTTATGTTTTTTACATCTTAAATTTATTTTTTTATTTTCTTTAATATAACCAAATGAAGAAACTGTTAAACAATCTTTATAATTACAACATTTATATAAATAAATCATTTCATCATTTTTATGACGAATACAATATAATTTAATTTTATCAGTTTTAAATCCATAACTAGCTTTAATATTACAATTATCGTGTTTACAATTTAATTCAGACATAATTACTTATTAATAATATTATAAATTTTTAATTCAATTTTAGATTTGAGATAAATAAGTTCTAAATTATATTTATTATCCCATTTTTCTATTCGATATTTTAATGCTAATGATTGTGGATTTATATAATCATCTAATAAATATAAACTATACTGTAATAGACTATTAGAATTAATATATTTAAATTTAGATATATATTTAAATTTAGTTTTAAAATGTTTAATTAAAAAGTTAATATTAATATAATTTTGACATTCATTTAGATATAATATATTATTAGTTTTTTTAATATATTTTAATTGTTTATATAAATGACTAATATTTTCTATTAAAGTTCCTTGAATATGAATTTCAATTAAATTAGTAAAATTTTTTGATAAATTATTAATATTTGTATAACTACAATTTAAAAATTTTAAGTTAATAAATGTATCTGGTATAATATTTATTTTACTACCTTTACAATTTAATCTTTCTAAATTTACATAATTATCTGGTAAACTAGTTAATAAAGAAAAAGCACAATCTAATATTATTAAATTTGTAAAATTATTACTTAATTCATTAATATGAGTATAAACTATAAATAAACTTTTTAGTTTACTATATGTATATGGTATTTTGGTAATACTAGTATAATTGCAATTTAAATATTCTAAATTTACTAAGGTTATTGGTAAATCAATAATTTCTGTATTACTTATATTTAATTCTATTAAATTTATAAATGTAAATGATATATATCTTAAAGATGAATATTGAGCATATAAAAATTTTAATTTGATATAATTAGAATTAATATTAGTAATATAAGATAAAGCAATATTTAACCCATATAAATTAGAATATATATAAGGAAATGTAGTAATACCACAACATAAAGGACTATTTAGATATAATATATCTGAATATAATTTATATTTAATTAAATGTTTACAAATTAGACACATATGTAATACTATATTATTATTTAAGTATTTAACATAATTAAAAAAATAAAATATATTATAACTAATTATCCAATAATAATTCTATAATATATTGAAATACCTGTAATATCATCATAACGTGTTATTTTTACAATATCATTTATATTACCCGGACTCCAAATTATTTGTGGATCATTTATACGAATTTTGGGCAAGTTAAATTTTTTACAATATAAAATATTATTTAATAATTCATCTTCTTCTTCTTTAGATACTATTTCATGTTTATTACTTAATATATGTTCTGGAATAATAATAGTAAATAATTTATAAGGATAATTGATAATAGAAATTTTAGATTTTATACTTTCAATAAAATTATTTACATGAGTTGATATTGAATTTTTAGTAATTAACATAATATCATAAGAATATGGAATATTTTTTAATTTTACTAAAACTTTTTTTAATTCTTGAGTTTTACTATATATCTCAGAATTATAATGAAAAATGATAATATATGTAATTTTATGTTTATTAATTACTGATTTTTCTTTAGTTGGTGAATCGATTGTTTTTTTAATAATATTTATTTCATCATTTGTATATTTATTAGAAATTGCTTTTATTATAAAATACTCATTATTAAAAATATTTTTAATAAATTCATTATCATCTAATTTAGAATCTAAAGGTACTAAATTTCTATAATTAAAGAATGTAAATAAATTATTATAAATTTTAGATAAAGTATAATTTAGATTACTCATATTAAATTTATGTTAATATTTAATACTATAATTCTTTAAATATAAATAATTTTATATAATATATAATATAATAAATATTCAATTTTAAATATAGTTTTTAAATGTTTGAATCAACTAATACTTGCTGTACTATATTAATAGTGATTGGTATTATCAGTTTATTACTATTATTATTATTTATTATATATTTATTTTATAAAATTACAATTCAAGAAACATTAGTAAGTAAGTATGATAATATATCTAAATCTAATTTTACAAATAAAGATCAAATAGAATTTTCTAATAGTAGTGATTATGATATTCATTATTTAGTAGAACAAATGATATATAAAGAATTTTCTCCAAAAGATAAAAAAAAATATTTAAATTTACCTGAAGCATTAAAAGATAGTTTATTAAAAGAATATTTAATTCAAAAAATTTAATTTAAACTAATTTAATTTATTCTAATTTAAATTCATCTATAATTTTTTTTTTAGTTATTATATCATCTACTTCATTACATTTTTTTATAATATCTACAATTTTTTCAACTTTTTCTAATACACCATTTTTTAGAGGATTTGATTTAAAAATAGGATTAATATTAATATTTAACATCTTAAAACTCATAATTCCAAAATATTCTAATTCGTTATCTTCTAATATTTTATTTTTAATATTTTTAATATTATATTTAAATTTTTGTATATTATTATATTTATGAAAATTATAAGTATTCATATCATCATAAATATTATTATTAATGCATAAATCATGATAAATAATTTTTAAATCTTTATAATCTATTATATTTTCCATAATACAATTAATAATTGTTTTATCTTTAATTGCCGATAAATCATATTCATTAATATTATTATTATGTATATATTCTATTAATTTATTAATAATATTTTGTAAATGTTCACTCTTATTATTTTTTTTATAATATAAACTAAATGAACCATAAGATAATGGAGTATTATTATATCTAATTTTATCAAAATGATAATATGTATTATATTTATTATTTAATTTTATAATATCATCATAAGAACAAAATCTAAAAATAGATTCAATAAAAATAGATGCTTCACAAATATCTATTACTTCCATTCCTAATTTTGGTTGATTTATATAATATATAGGTATTTCATTAGGCTTAATTACTCTCATAAATGGATTTTTAAATTCAAATAATATTAATAATTCCTTTTTATTGTGAATATCTTCTATATTATCAAATTTTGAACAATTATAAATTTTATTTTCTAAATCATTATTATTAAATATATCTTTTAATTTACTAGTTTTAATAATTGCTAATCCATCAGGACTATATTTAATTAATTTTGATTTTTTATATGGAATTGATCCAGTTTCATAAATTTTAGTATCATATAACTTTTCAACATATTGTTGTAATATATATTCAAAAATATTACCAAACCATAAGGGTGCTGCTTTTTTAAATGTAGTTAAACCAGTTTTTTGCATTATTAATTGTTTAATTGATTGATATTTATTAATATTTAAAACAGTTGATATTTCAGATCCTCCAATTGTTTCAGATCTTGATTTAAGCCATTCTATAGAACCTTGTTCTGGTAAATGTTTATTTATTTCTAAAAATTCATTTAATGCTCTCTTTTTAATTGATTTCATTCTTTTTAATATTATATGCATTTTCTATTTAAATTCAAATAAAATAAGATTAATAATAGTAATTAAATTTAATATTCATTTTTATTTTTTGTAATTATATTATAAAAGTACAAAATTTAAAGATATTGAAAAAGTAATTGGAATTAATTTAATATATATAAAATAAAATGGAAGAATTATATGAAATTTCAAATAAAAAATATAAAATTGAGGATAGTATAATTAATGAAGGGGCATATGCTAAAATTTATAATGTAGAAAAAATATCAGATAATAAACAAAATAATAAATATATTGTAAAAGTTCAAAAAATATCTGATAAATATGAAGCAATTAATGAAATTAAACTATTATTGAAATTAAAAAAAAATAAAGAACAATATTATACAAAAATTAAAGAATATTTTAGTAAATTACAATTAGATCTAAATGATACAATATTAAAAGAATATCTAGAAACAAGTAAAGTTATAGAAATTGAAGATTTTTATACTAATAGAGATTATATTTTTATTATATTTAAAAAATATGAATATACATTAGAAGAATTTAATATTATTTATAATAAAGAATTTAAAGAAGTATTACCAATTACATTAATAAAAAAATTAATTAATTCCTTATTTTTAGGTTTATATGAATTAAATTTATCTAATATAATACATTGTGATATTAAACCAAATAATATATTAATTACTACAAAAAATAAAAATTTAAAAACATTATTTAAAGATATTAAAAAGAAAAAATTAAATAAAAATGATTTAGTAAAATATATTGATATTCTTTATATTGATTTTAATATTTCACAAAAATGTAATTCTATTTGTAAATCTACTAGAATTCAAACTATTTATTATATGGCACCTGAGATTATATTAGGGAATACCAAATTTAATTATACTATTGATTTTTGGTCAATTGGATGTATAATATTTGAATTATTAAGTGCTAAATATTTATTTGATATATTTGGTTATAATTTAAAAAATGGAAATAATTATGAAAAATATGAAATTCAAAAAAGGAATTCTAGTATTTCAGAAAATAGTAATTCAAAGTCATATGATTCAAATAGTTATTATGACGATAATAAAGATAATTTAATATTACTTCATTATTATAGAGAAATATTTGGAGATAATAAAATATTAACTGGAGATAAATTAAATGATTATTATATAAATAATAAATTATTAGGTGCAATTGAAAATAAATATTTTGATAATTTATTTAAATTTGAAAAGTTCATTAAAGATAATATAATTTATAATAATAAAGAAGAATTTTATAATAAAATATTAAACTTATTTAATAAAATATTTATTTACGATTATAATCAAAGATTAACAATTGAAGAATATTTAACTAATTTTGTATTTCTATAAATTATTTTATATAAAAATATGATAGATTTCAATAAATATAATAATAAATTAAATGATATATTTTCTTTTTTTAATATTTTATTACAAAATATAGATACATATACTAATTTTAATTATATAGATAATTTAATAACATATACATTACTATTTTGTATAAATAATATATATTTATTAAATAAATTACAAAAAATAATAAATCAAAAATTACAAAGTTATAAATTAAATAAAAAACAATATATACAGAAAATTCAAGATATTGAAAATTCATTAGAAAATTTAAATAGTAATATAATTAAATCATATAATGAAATATCTATAAAACCAAAAGAAAAATTAGAATTAAATTTATTAAAACATGTAGAATATAATAAAGAATATAATAATATTGAATTTAATAATCACAATAATACTAATAATAATTTAGAATTATATAATTTATATGATATTGATAATTTATTAACTAGTAGTAATAATTCAGAATATTATAAATTTTATAAAAATGATGATAATTTTATAGATTATAAATATATTAATATTGGATATGGTAATTATTATAAATTAAATTGTTACAAATATTTAAAAGATACATTGCCATTTAATTTATTAATATATATTCAAGAATTAGATCAGATAGTTATAAAAATTGGAGATGATAAACATTATAAATATATTAATTCTAAATTATATAAAGTATATAATTCTAAAAATGAAAAAAATATAAATAATAAATCTATTATATGTAATAATAATATTAAAGAATTAAATAAAAAATGTTATATTGATAATTGCAAATATTATCATGATTATATTATTGGATATAAAGATAATTATCATAAAGATAGACAATTTTCTTCTAATCCGATAGTATTTAATTGTAATGATTTTAAAGATGGAAGTAAAATTAAAGAAAATTTAAAAAAAATAGAATGGTATGATGCTATTAATTTATATCAAGCTTCTTTATCTACATTATTAATAGGATGTATACATAGTTTAAAATAAATAAAAAAATATATTAAAATAATTATCCTATAAATTATAGATTATATTAATTTATTCTAAATATTGTTCTAATAATTGATATAATAATATATCATGCATTAATTGTTTATTTCTTAATTCTTTTTCAAATTTATTTGTAAAAGGTAAATCATCAGATAAGGTATTTAATGAACCAATAAATCTAGTATTTTCTAAGTCATATGTTTCATAATTAATATTATTTTTTTTTAATTGTATTTTACCTAATTTATTTTTTTGAATTTGTTTCCAACTATAATTTGGAAAATTTCTAATATCTAAATCTTCATGATAAAATTTACATTCTTTTTTATGATAATGATAATTATTACAATATATTTTATTACATTTTTTAATATTATATTGATTTTTTTCAGTTTCTGAAAATATATTACCAATATTACCTTTAATTAATTTATTATTTATTTTAATACAATATTCTTTAGTTTCTTGTATAAAATAAATTGGAGAATTAATAATTAATGGAATTTGTTTTTCTGATATTTCAATAACTGGACATTTTGCATAATTTTTATTTTTAAATTTTTCTAAATTAGTTATATTTTTTAAATCTATTTTATAATCATAATTAGGATTATTATTTTCTAAATTAATATCATTTAGATTATTTAAATTATTTAGATTATTTTTTAAATTATGTTTAATATTTAAAATTTTACTATTATAAATTAATTTAATATTATTTTTTAAGTTATTTATCATATTAATTGTATTATTTATTTTATAAATTTGATGATCATAGTTATCTAAAGACAAAAGTATATTTTCTAATTCATTAATAGGAATATTTTTATTTATTAATTTATTATTAATAGTTTTAATATCTAAAAAAATATTATCTAAAATTTCTTGTAAAGTATTCATTCTTATTAATTAATAAGATAATTTAAATTTAAAACAAATTTAATAAGAAAATTAAAGTATAAAATAAGGTTTTGCAATTTTAAATATTTTTTTAATACAATTTATAAATTTATCATTATAGTTAATTAACTTTAATTCATTAATACTAAAAAATTTTAATTCGGTAATTTCCATAATATGACTATTTGGTGTAAAATCTAAAGATAATTGATATTTATTATCTAATAATACTGCTATATAATATACATATTTATATGTAATATTATCATCTGTAAATGTATAAGTTATTGGATTAATATTATATAAAATTTTATATTTATTTTTTTTAATGTTTGTTTCTTCATAAAATTCACGAATTGCTGCATTTATATTACTTTCATTTCGATTATTAGTACCTTTTGGGATTTCCCAAATTTTTTTAGAAAATTTTGATTTTTTAAGAATATTTAATAATCTTTTACCATTATCATTTAAAAAACTTTTTTCAAATTTAATTTTACATTTTTCATATTTAGTCAATTCTTTAGATAAATATTTATTTGTATATGGCAAACTTAAAGTTGATTTATACCACATTATATTAAAATTTAATGACATAATACAAAATTTTTCATCTACTGTCATAGTATTAAACATTCTTAATAATTCATTATCATTATTTTTATTATAAACACCTTTTACAAAAGCAATATAAGAATAAGTTAATCTTTTTTTAATCATTAATATTTCATATTGATTTATTTCATTTAATTTATTTTTTTTAACTAAAGCTATTCCATATGATGTTACCATATTATTCATTTTTTACTTTATAAATATTTAATAGTTATTCATATTATTAATTATAGTTTAATTAATAAAAAAATAAAATTAAGTTAATTAGATTTAACTTAATTTAACTTAATTTAAATTATTACTAATATATTCATGTTGTTTTTCCATATAATTTTTTATTTCATCTTCTAAATTCCAATCATCTATATTTTCTACTTCATCATCTGTACTAAATTCTTCTAACTCATTATTATTCTTATTATTACTTTTTTTCTTTTTCTTTTTAGTAAATAAATTATAACTAGGTAATGAACCTATTATATTAATTGATACATCATAATAATATATATATGCAATAATTGCTAAAATAACTATACCAACTACCAATAATAGTTTTTTATTATATAATATTTTAGTAGATTTTTCTTTATTATCTAAATCTTCTTCTTTTTGAGATTCTACTTTTGAATTTTCTACTAAACCTATTTTTAATAAATCTAATACCATAATTATTATTTAATTATTATATCATTATTTAATTTATTATTTTAATATGAATTAATATAATAAATTACAATAAGTTTTGATAATTATTTATTTTACTAATTAATGATTTTTCTTTTTTCCCTGATTTCATACTATAATATTTATTTTTAAGTGATTTATTATTAAAATATTCATTAAATAAAATTTTATTATTAAATGATTCACAATCAGTTAATAGTATATATATAAGTATAGCTATTAATAGTATAATTAAAATAATATAAATTAAAATTTTAGTTTGATTACAAGTTAACATTTTATAATAATATTATAATATTATAATGAAAAAAATATATAAATTAAACTTAAATTATAATCTAAACTAATTTTTGAATAATAATAAGATTAGTTTCCATCTAAAGATGAGTATAATAGTGGATCTTCTCTTTCATTCTCAAATACTGGTTGAACAATACCTGTTCTTTCTAATAAATTAGAATTATCAGTTTTTTTACCAGATGTTGATACTAAATATCTTATTTCATTACTATTATTTTTAAATCCTTCTTTTAAATCTTCTGATTTAGATTTTAGATTATTTAATTCATTATTTATTTTTTGAAATTTACAATTTAATTCTTTATTAACTAAAAGTAAATATATAATAATTAAAAATATAGCAATAACAGCAATTATTATTAAATATAACATATAATAACTTAAACTGCTAGGTTTCCATTTTAATTTATTAGAAATTTCTATAATATCTTCATTACTAAATTTATCAGCCATTTTATAATATTTATATTAATGCTATTAAAAAAAAATATGTTTAAAATAATAATATTTTTTATAAATAATTTAACTTAATATTTTTTATAAATAATTTAACTTAATATTTTTATAAATAATTTAATGACCAGCTAATGCTTTTTCTAAATCATCATCTGCTTTACCAGAAAATCCTTCACGAGCAGTTGAAACTGCACCATTTTTAGTTCTTACAGCTTCAATATCATAATCTTGGAAAAATACTGGAATATCACGGCTACCAGTTAATTGTGAAGTTTTGGTACCAGCTGCATCTATTTTTTGTTGTAATGATAATTCTTCATAAGCAGGAATTGCCGCAATTACATCTCTACGTTGTCCAATACCATAATCTGGTAAATTTGCAAATCCTGCTTTATTAACAAGAGCACTTAATAATCCAATAATTATTACAAGTGCTACTAAAACTAATACCATAAATACTTTACACCACATACTTTCACCCGAACCATAAATATCAGCATACATTTTTATATTCTTTAAATAAGATCTTTAGTAATATAATAAATTTATTTATATATATTATCAAATATTTTTTTTTAAAAAAAAAGAATTAATTAATTCATTTTATAATTCATTTTATAATTTATTTATAACCCTTTATTTGCTTTTTCTAACTGATCTAAATTTAAAGCTGAATTTTCAAAATTTTCACGTTCAATCATAACGCTACCATCTTTTAAATTTGCCTCAATGCCATAATACTCTGAAAAATTTGGAGATTCTGGAGTACTAGTTAATGGTTCAATTTTTAATGGTTTACCACCAAATTGACGTTCTTCTAAAGAAGATTGAACTGCTCCAGTATCATCGCGAGAAATATAATGACGAATACCTGTTCCATATGGATCATAATATTTATTTTCAAATGTTGCAAAACCAACAATACTTAATATAAATAATACAAATACAATAAGTGCAACTACAATTCTTAATCCTGGAACTGTTACTTTAGTAGGTTCTAACCACCAAGCCATACTAAATCTTTTAGGTTGTTGAGGTACATTAAATGTACTTACTCCTTCAGCATTCATTTTATTTTTGTTATCGATAATTTCAAATTATAAAATTATTCAGTATATTTAGATTAAATATTATATATTATAAATAATAAAAAAAATATAATAAAAAAAATAATATTATAATAATTTAATTTAATTCTTTACATTTTTAATTTTTGTAAGAGTAATGTTAATTCTTGAGTAATACTATGTGCATTAATATTTGATAATTTACATTTATCTGGATGAGTTTTTAATAGTAATTTAAAAATTTCTTTTTTATATTCTTGTTTCATACTATTAGTTAATTTACCATGATTTATTTTTTTAGTTATTATATCAATATTATTAATTATATCATCTTTTTCAATATTAGTATTATTACAATTAGTATTATTTTTAGTTGATTTAGGTTTAGTTTGTTTAGATTCTTTATTTAATTGATCATAATGTTTTTTACAATAAAATTTATTATTTAAATTATATTCATTTTTTGCAGAAGTATTACAATTTTTATTATTTTTAGAAATATATGAACATATAATTTTATCAAGTTTGGTATTTCTTTGTTTATTTAATTGATCATAATGTTTTTTACAATAAAATTTACTATCTAAATTATATTCTTTTTTTGCCTTTATTGTACATTCTTTATTAGTTTTTGTAATATAAGAACAATTATTCATTTAAATTATTAGCTTATTATATTAATTAATTATTCATTTTCAATTTTAAATTTTAATTAAATTATTATTATAATTTATATTTAAAAATTTTCATTAAATTAATATTATGACAGAACCAATACCCAAAAAAAGATCAGTAGGCAGACCAAGATTAATTCAAAAAATAGATCCATTACCAAAATTAGGTATTGTAAATGAACCACAAAGTCAAGATAATTTAATTGAATTATCTTATGATAATGTAAGTATTTTTAAAAAATTATTTAGTCTATTAAGATTAATGAATGTAAAAGAAATTAATATTCAATTTAATACAAATTATACTAAAATTTACGGAATTGATCATTTAGAAAAAAATTTAATTAATATAAAAATTGAAGCAACAAAGCTAAATCATTATTATTGTGAACATCCAATTAATATTACATTGGATCCAAAAAATTTAGATAAAATTACACAAAAAATTGATAAAAATTATAATTTATTTTCTATGATTCTTAAAAAAAATTCTTATAGAAATAATTTAATTATTATTTTAAATAATAAGATCTTATCAATTGATGAATCACATATTATTAACTTAATTGAAAATGATGGAGATTTAAATCAATTATATAATAAATCTGTCGATTATAATTTATATCCATTAAAATTTGAATTGCCAGGTAAATATTTTAAAAAGTTAATCAATGATATTTCTATCTTTAGTGAATTATTTACAATAGAAAAAATTAATAAAAATCCATTACAATTTATTTATAAAAATATTAATAATACAATTAAAGGATATAATATTTGTAAAGATAATTCAAAAATTAAATTAGAATCTACATTAACAGAGGATGATATTTTTTCAGTATCTATTAGAATTGATTATATTAAAGCATTAAGTAATTCATTATTGGGAGATAAAGTTAAAATATATGCAGATAAAGAAAATGATTTAATTTTTAATTTATTAATTGATAATGGTGTATTTGAAATTTTAATATATACTGCTATTAATAAATATATTTAATTATTTACAAATTTGTAATATATTATTTTTCATAAAATTTATATTATTTATTTAGAATTTATTAATAAAAATATACTAGTTGTATATCTTACAATACAACATTTATGATTTTTTTCTATATTTATTCCCTTATATAATATTATTATTCATTCAGCAAAATAAAATTGAATAAATTAAATAAAATTAAACTACTTAAGTAATTAAACTAATTATAAAAATTATACTAAATGGATAATTTTGTAATTATTGAAAACTATAATATTCATAATAAATATATTAAATATCTTGAAAAATATAGTTATATATTATTTATGCAAAATTCATCTATTCTTACAATATTATTTAATGAAAAAAATACAGATTATTGCAATTATTTAAAAAATACATATAATGGTAAAATTAAAAAATGTTGTATAAATAATAATAATCAATTATTTACTCATATATTAGAAATATATGATATATATATATTAGAATTTTTATCATCATTATATAATAATGTTATTCTTAATAAAAATAATAATAATAATTTATATAATGATTTTATAAAATTATATAATAATCAAAATTTATTTATACAAAATAAAAATTATATATTTATATAATCTTAATTAAAGTACTAAAGTTAATTAAATTAAGTTAATTAACTTATTAAAATTAATACATTTTTAAAATGAAATTTTTACATTATAATTAGTATTTTCTTTTGCTATATTTGCTAATTTATCAGCAATTATATTTCCTTTTTGAAATAAATTTAACTTTTGTTTTTTTTGTTTTGCATCTTTATCAGAATGTCCTTTAACAAATTTAAATTCAATTATAATATTTTTTTCAGCTAATAGTGTTAGTAAATAATTTATATAATAAATAAGATCAATGTTCTTTTTTTCTAAAACAATATCTTTTTTAATCCAATTATTACACCATTTAGTAATTACATTAATCCAAAATTCACTATCAGTAATAATTAAGAAATATTTATTATCTAAAGATTCTAATGGATTATATTCTGTAAATTTTAATTCATTATTAAATTCAATAGTATTTATTGAAGAAATAATATCATCTTCTTTTTTAATATTATCAATTAGAATAATTTTAAGATAAATTAAACTATAAATAATTGCAAGACCTTCAGCTCTAATATTAGTTGGATCATAATTAATAAATTGTGCAGATTGAATCATATCATCAGTTTTATGAATTTTACAAAATTCTCTATTTAATAAATTATCATCTTTGTCTTTTTTTCCATAAATAGCATAGTAATTACAATCTTCATATTTACATTTATCATTAGTTATATAAAATAAAGAATGATAATTAATAATATTATTTTTATTATATATAATATGATCTTTGTTTATTTTTTTTATTATTTTTGTATTATTATATTTATGTAATTCATTTTTTTCATTTAATGATTGAATATAAATCCCAAATGATGATCTTTTTTTTACACGTTCATGAGCACCATCAGTAAATAATAATAATTCATATTTATTAATTAATATTTCATTTTCTAAATTATTTGTCACTTCTTTCTCTTTATTATTATATGATTCATTAATTAAGTTATCAATATTAATATCCATGATTATGATTAAAAGAATTTATTTAATAGTTTATTTAAATATTACTTATACTTATTATTAATATTTAATTCAATTTTAAAATTGAACTTATAAATATTGTATAAATAAACAGTTTAATAATAATTTATCAAAATATAATAATGAAATTTAATTTAATTGTATGTGTTGATAATAATTATGGTATTGGAATAAATAATACAATTCCTTGGTTTTATTCTAAAGATTTACAAATATTTAAACAATTAACATCTCAATTAAATAGTGTGGTAATTATGGGAAATAATACTTATAATTCCTTACCAGAAAAAAATAAACCATTAAAAAATAGACTTAATATTGTATTAACTTCAAAATCATTAGATTCTAATCATAACAATTTAATATATTTTAATGATATTATATCAATTTTAATTTATCTAGAAAATAATAAAAAAAATATTAATAATGTTTGGGTAATTGGTGGAGAAACTATATATAAACAATTTTTAGATTTGCATATTATTAGTAATATATATATAACTAAAATATCTGATCACTCATTTAATTGTACTAGATATTTTCCGGCAAATTACTTAAAATATTTTAAATTAAAAGATTGTTATTTTGATTATGAATATAATAAATACTCCTTTTCAATTAATAAAGATCAATTAGAATTTACATTATATACATATCAAAATAAAGATGAAAATAGATATTTAGAATGTATTAATAAAATTTTAAATAAAGGAATTTATAAATTAGATAGAACTAATATTGGAACTGTTTCTTTATTTGGAAAATCATTTAAATATAATATAAGAAATTATAGATTACCTTTATTTACACATAGAAAAATGTTTTATAGAGGAATTATTGAAGAATTATTATTTTTCATATCAGGAAAAACAAATACAAAAATATTAGAAAATAAAAAGGTTAATATTTGGAAAGGAAATACATCTAGAGAATTTTTAGATTCTAGAAAATTAAATCATTTAGATGAAGGAGATATGGGTGCTGGTTATTCATTTCAATTAAGACATTTTGGTGCTAATTATATAAATTGCAATACTGATTATAGTAATCAAGGATTTGATCAATTAGAATATGTTATTGATTTATTAAAAAATAATCCAAATTCTAGAAGAATTTTATTTAGTTATTGGAATCCAATGGATTTAAATAAAGTGGCATTACCTAGTTGTTTTTTAAAAAATACTTTAGTATTAACTAAAAATGGTTATCAACTAATACAAAATGTTAAATTAAATGATTTAGTATATACACATAAAGGAAATTGGAAACCAATTAATAATATACAAATGAAATTATATAATGATAATATTTAT
>JACCEC010523631.1_pt1 | contig 17462 bp, 18 predicted proteins | sample 7450121 | NCBI WGS metagenome assembly JACCEC01 (sample SAMN15323455, study PRJNA562643) | freshwater metagenome | isolation source: river surface water | place: USA:Blue River Watershed | collected 2017-08-18 | reverse complement strand
CCACGGTCTTGAAGACGGCGCAGTAGTTCGCAGGATTTGTAGGCGGCAATTCCACCACCAACTCCGAGAATAACCTCACGGCCTTGGAGTGTCATTGAAAAAATTAAGCTGTTGGCTCGAGGTTTTCGATTGTAAGAAGTCCTTCGTTGATCTCGCGCAGTGCGATAGATAGAGGCTTCTCATGCACATGCGTCTCAACAAGTGGTCCTACATACTCGAGAAGACCTTCGCCAAGTTGTGAGTAGTACGCGTTAATCTGACGTGCACGCTTTGCTGCATACAGAACGAGGCTGTACTTAGAACCGCTCTTGTCTAGAAGTTCATCAATAGGTGGATTAGTGATGCCATCCATGGTTTTCCTCGCTTCTGTGATCAAACTCGACTAACTCTGTCTGTCCCTAATTCTGGGCTAACTCTACCAGTCTCTGGACGACGCTCTCGACCTGGTCATTTACCAAAACTACATCGAAAAATGCTGCTGCAGCCAGCTCCTCCTGGGCAAGAGCCAATCTTTCCGCCCTACGTTCAGCGCCATCGGTTCCTCGACCTTCCAGCCGAGCAACCAACTCCTCCCATGATGGAGGCTCCAAGAACACCAGCAATGATTGTGGAATATGTTCTTTTACCTGTTTCGCACCAGCGATTTCGATCTCCAATAAAACATTTCGGCCCTGCCCAATTGCCTCTTCCACCTGCTTTTGAGGTGTTCCATACATATTGCCGGCAAACTCTGCCCACTCTAGAAACTCATCATTGGAAATCATGGTTGCAAACTCTTCATTACTAACAAAGTAGTAATCTTTACCATGAACCTCATTAACACGAGGCTTTCGTGTAGTTGCGCTTACGCTGACCCAAAAATCATCGGCTTCTCTCAACTTCTTTGCAACTGTGCTCTTACCAACGCCACCGGGACCTGAAAGTACTAACAATCGTCCAGGCTTTATTGTCATATCAGGCTTCATAAACTCTTGTCGAAGCTCCTTAACTTGATGACGTCCAAGACCTTGAATTCTACGGGTGGGAGAAATATTTAGCCGCTCCATCAACGACACGACTCTAATTTTTCCAACACCCGATAAGGATTCCAGTAGCTCCTTAACGCGCATCTTTCCGATCGCTTCATCGGTCATAGCAAGTTCAAGCACATCATCAATTGTCATGACCCCACTCTTGACCTGTGCTTTGATTTCAGAGCGTCGCTTTCGGGAAAGAGCAGCCTTTACCAAAGCGGCTTGACGCTGCTCTGCCGAAAGTTTCGGAGGTAATCCCATGTGCTAAATCTAGTGGAGATTAAATTAAGCCAGAGCCAATCTGTTCGGCCCGCGCCTTCATGGCCGAAGCCCCGTCGCTCCAACTTTGCGTAATCGGTCTGCCAATAACGACAAGGCTTGCACCTGATTGAATTGCAGCTTCGGGGGTCATCGTGCGTTGTTGATCATCGCTACCCGCCATGCCTAGCGGCCGCACTCCCGGGGTAATGATGAATGGCTCCGTACCTACAGCCGCTCTTACCGCAGCAATCTCTAATGGTGAACAAACTATTGCACGAGCTCCACCAGCAATCGCAACCTTCGCCAATGAAACCGCTGAATCCAAAGCTGAGGATTTAAAGCCAACTTCAATCACATCAGCTTCTGACATGGATGTCAGGATTGTGACTCCGGTGATGTAGGTGTCCGGCATTGATTCAGCTGCAGCTCGCACCATGGCACGTCCACCTGATGCGTGAACCGTCAAGAATTTTGGTTTTAACTGTGAAACCGCTTTGGCCGCTCCACTTACTGTGTGAGGAATATCGTGCAACTTTAGATCGAGGAAAATATCTGAATCTGTTTCGTCTTGAATAGCTTTAACACCATCAGCACCGAAGGTCAGGAAGAATTCAAGTCCTAACTTGAAAACAGAAATATGCTCTTGTGTTGCACGAACCCATTGGATGGCAGTTTGAAGATCGGGAGTATCGACAGCTAAAACGATTGGCGCCTTCTTCACTTACTCCCCCTCATTTGGACGATGGGCATAACCAACGGCCTGCTTCAAAGAGGTGAAACCTCGATCAATCAGCAATTGTTTTAACTCGTTTTGAATGGACATGATTGCAGTTGGGTTGCCGAAACTTGCAGTTCCAATTGAAATACCACTTGCACCAGCCAAAATCATTTCTAGCGCATCTTTGCCTGAAGCTATGCCGCCCATTCCAATAATTGGCGTGTGAGGAAGCGCAGCGTGAACTTGATACACCGCACGTACTGCAATAGGTCGGATCGCAGGACCAGAAAGTCCACCGGTTCTTCCGCCTAAATGAGGTCGCATCGTGTCAACATTAATTACCATTCCCAACACAGTGTTGATCAACGCTAAACCATCAGCGCCAGCATCCACAACGCCCTTTGCAATAGAAACCAGATCGGTGACATCTGGTGAAAGCTTTGCAATGATCGGAAGTTCACCCCCGATAGTTCTGCGAACACCGTCAATTACTCGTCGCGATGCTTCAGGATCGCACGCAAATACAAGTCCCCTATTTTCAACATTGGGACATGAGATATTTACTTCGATAGCGCTGATTCCTGAAACCGCTCTTAATTTGCGGGCTAGGGTTGAGTACTCCTCGACAGTTTCTCCAGCAATGGAGACGATAACTCTGGCTTTCTGCTCGACAAGATATGGAACATCCTTAGCTAAGAAGGCATCAATTCCCGGTCCTTGAAGTCCTATGGAGTTCAACATACCGCTTGGAGTTTCTGCCATACGTGGTGTTGGGCGACCAGGGCGAACCTTGGACATTACGGATTTGGTAACTACCCCACCCATATCGCGCAATGGGAAGAACTGCGCTAATTCTCGGCCTGAGCTCGCGCAACCGCTTGCGGTGAAGGTTGGTGCTGGAAACCACGCATTACCAATAGTCGTAGAAAAATCTAATGTGCTCATAGTTGCTGACCAACCTGGTCCCATTGAACCTTTGAGCCATCAATAACTGGGCCATCAATACATGAACGCAGCATTGAGACCGTTCCATCCTCATTCTCAACAGGGAGAACACAGGTCATGCAGATTCCAATTCCGCATGCCATTGATTCTTCTACCGCACATTGATGAACAACATCGAATTCATTTGATATCTTGGTAATTGCCGCAAGCATTGGCATAGGGCCACACGAATAAATTACCGCAACATTTAGATCTCTAATCAATTCTGGTATCGGATCAGTAACTCGGCCAGCGGTTCCCATAGAACCATCTTCGGTATAAATCCGCATTGAATTAACTGCCCGTTTGCCTTCCATAGGGGCGTAAATTTTCGATCCCGTACTAGCGCCAAGCAACATATCAACTCGGCAACCTCGAGAGTTCAAAAGCTCGGCTAAACCGAACAACGGTGCTGAACCATAACCGCCACCGACTAACAAAACTGGAACAGGCTCAGTTGGAATTCCAAAAGCCGTTCCGAGTGGAGCCACCAAATCTAGGACGACACCTTCTCCCTGAGCGCACAGCCATTTACTTCCTTGTCCATGTGGAGCAACAATTAATTCCATGGTTCCACCAATAGTGGTTGATGTGGAAACGCGCGAAATCGCAAAGGCTCGTCTTAACACCATTCTGGAAGAGTCCCCACCAACACTAATTGCAACGAAATTTCCTGGTTTGCAAGAAGCCGCAACATCACCAATATTGATGATGATCTGGTGGTACTGCCCAACCTTTTTATTGCTGACAATCGGTGCTAGTAATTGCTTAGCTGCTTTATTGATTTGCATGTGTTATGCCAGCCATTCCTGCAAGGATTTGATGCTCAGAGGGCTTGCTTGCAAGAAACGAATTGCATCAACCGCTGCGCTAAAACCTGCCGTTGTCGTAATACATGGAATTGATCGTTGAACCGCTGCGGTTCGAATCGCCCAACCATCTGCACGGGTACCGCGTCCTACAGGTGTATTAATCACTAGATCAATTTCTCCCGCATTGATTATGTCAACGATTGTTTTCTCACCCAATGCGCCTTTACCTTCTGAGTGCTTGCGCACCGTTGTACATTCAATTCCCTTGGTTCGAAGGAAATCAGCGGTTCCATCGGTAGCCAAGATATGAAAACCGAGCTCCGAGAAACCAAGAGCGGGCTCAATACCTGTTGCCTTGTCTTTATCTGCAAGAGAGATAAAGACAGTTCCGGATTTAGGCAGCGGCCCAAAGGCTGCGATCTGACTCTTCGCATAACTTTCACCAAATGTTGGAGAGATTCCCATTACTTCACCGGTGGAACGCATCTCTGGTCCCAACACTGCATCCACTCCTCGACCATCTGTGCGACGGAATCGGTTCCACGGTAATACCGCTTCCTTGACTGATACCCCTCGTGCTACGCCATCTCCAATTACAGGAAGGATTCCCGAATCGCGCAACTCTTGGATTGTTGTCCCCACAGAAATACGCGCCGCTGCTTTTGCCAGTGGAACACCACTGGCCTTGCTGACAAATGGGACCGTTCTTGATGCACGTGGATTGGCTTCTAGAACATACAAAGTGTTATCAGCGATCGCGAATTGAATATTGATGAGTCCGCGTACACCGACACCTCGCGCAATTTTTTCGGTTGCTGCACGAATCTCGGCTCTTTGCTCACTTGTTACGGTCATCGAAGGAAGAACACATGCACTGTCACCGCTGTGAATTCCTGCTTCTTCGATATGTTCCATGACTCCGCCTAAGTAGAGTTCTTCACCATCAAATAAAGCATCGACGTCTATTTCGATTGCATTATCCAAGAATCGATCAACTAGAACGGGATGATCTGGAGTTATATCTGTCGCTCGAGTTATGAAGCCACCAAGCGCTGCATCGTCATAAACGATCTCCATACCGCGTCCACCTAGTACGAAGGACGGTCGTACGAGAACTGGATAGCCAATCGATTGCGCAATTGTTGTTGCTTCTAACTGAGACGAAGCCATTCCAAATTCAGGAGCGCGCAAATTTTGCTCTGCGAGAATATTCCCAAAAGCTCCTCGTTCTTCGGCAAGATTGATCGCCTCTGGTGATGTACCAAGAATGGTGACTCCATTAGCCTTCAAACCAGCTGCCAAGCCCAATGGAGTTTGTCCTCCTAGCTGTGTGATAACTCCTAAAACTGGGCCAGCCTGGGTTTCTGCATGAACAACCTCTAGAACATCTTCAAGGGTTAAAGGTTCAAAATAGAGACGATTACTAGTGTCATAGTCAGTCGAGACGGTTTCAGGGTTGCAGTTGATCATGATTGTTTCGTAGCCCGCTTCACGAAGCGTGAAGGAAGCGTGAACACAGGAGTAATCAAACTCGATTCCTTGACCGATTCGATTAGGTCCACTTCCCAAAATAATAACTGCCGGTGTAGTTCTAGGACGAACTTCGGTCTCTTCCTCATAACTTGAGTAATGATAAGGAGTGAAGGCTTCGAACTCAGCGGCACAGGTATCAACGGTTTTGTAAACCGGACGAATTCCTAAATGATGACGTGCTTTGCGAATCTCATCTTCAGTAACACCGCGCAGTGTTGCAATCTGGTTATCAGAAAATCCCTGCCCTTTAGCGGTACGCAGTAATTCGGTTGTCAATTCACCTGGTTGAGCGATGATCGCTGCTTGGTGATTAATGATTTCGATCTGACGCAAATACCAAGGATCTATCTTGGTTGATGCAAAAACATCCTCGATAGTTGCGCCAGCCCACATAGCTCTTTGAACTTGCTGCAAGCGATATTCGGTAGGAATTTTCATCGATTGTAAAAGAGCGGCTTTCTCTGCTTCAGAGACAACAGGCCAAGTAAAGATTGCCTCTTTTCTCTCGAGCGAACGTAACGCCTTCATCAAGGCCTCGGAAAACGATCGACCTATGGCCATCGCTTCACCCACACTCTTCATTGTCGTGGTCAGACGTGGATCTGCATCTGCAAACTTTTCAAAAGCAAAGCGAGGAAGCTTCACAACCACATAATCCAAGGTTGGTTCGAAAGATGCAGGCGTGACCTGGGTGATGTCATTTTGAATCTCATCCAAGGTGTAACCAATGGCAAGCTTGGTTGCAATTTTGGCGATAGGAAACCCCGTTGCCTTCGATGCAAGAGCGCTAGATCGAGATACACGAGGGTTCATTTCGATGACAATAATTCGTCCATTATTTGGGTTTACTGCAAACTGAATATTGCAACCACCGGTATCTACGCCCACTTCACGGATGATGTCCATAGATAAATCTCGAAGCTTTTGATATTCAACATCAGTTAAAGTCATTGCCGGTGCAACAGTAATTGAATCTCCGGTGTGAACTCCCATCGGGTCGAGATTTTCAATTGAACAAACGATAACAACGTTGTCCTTGTTATCGCGCATAACTTCTAATTCGTACTCTTTCCACCCAAGAATCGACTCTTCTAGAAGGACTTCTGAGGTTGGACTATGTCTTAAGCCAGCACCAGCGATTTGGCGAAGTTCGGCTTCATCAAATGCTATTCCTGAGCCCAAGCCACCCATAGTGAAGGAAGGGCGGACAACAACCGGATAGTTCAGCTCGACAACCGCAGACAAGATCTCATCCATTGTGTGGCAAATTCGTGACTTTGCTGACTCTCCGCCAACCTTTTCAACAATCGCTCTGAAAAGTTCACGGTTTTCGCCGCGATTAATCGCATCCACATCTGCACCAATTAATCGAACACCGTACTTGGCCAAGGTGCCGCGTTGATATAAACCGATCGCCGCATTGAGCGCGGTCTGCCCACCAAGTGTTGCAAGAACGGCATCTGGCTTTTCATGGGCGATGATTCGTTCAATAATCTCAGGTGTAATTGGTTCAACATACGTCGCATCAGCGAATTCAGGATCGGTCATGATTGTTGCGGGATTTGAGTTGACCAAAATTACGCGGATTCCTTCAGCACGTAACACGCGGCAAGCTTGGGTACCTGAATAATCAAATTCACATGCTTGGCCAATAACAATAGGCCCGCTACCAATAACCAAAACACTCTTGATTGATGTATCCAGAGGCATTACGCACCCACCTTCTTGGACATAACTTCCACAAATCGATCGAAAAGGTACGAGGCATCATGAGGACCAGCAGCGGCCTCAGGGTGGTACTGAACTGAAAATGCTGGGCGATCCAATAACGCCAATCCTTCTACAACACCATCATTTAAACAGGTGTGGGTAACTTCGCCTCGACCATACACCGTCGAAAACTCTGAATCCGTTGGAGCCTTCACGGCAAAACCATGATTGTGTGCGGTGATTTCGACCTTGCCCGTTCCCTTATCCATCACTGGTTGGTTGATGCCGCGATGTCCAAACTGAAGCTTGTAGGTTTCAAATCCTAAAGCACGTCCCAAAATTTGGTGTCCAAAGCAGATTCCGAAGATCGGAATCTCCAACAGTAATAATTCTCGAACTACTTCGATTACATCTGTCATTGTTGATGGATCACCTGGACCATTTGAAAGGAAAACACCATCAGGTTTAATGTTCATGATTTTCTTAACCGTTGAATTAAAGGGCATCACATGAACCTCTACACCGCGCTCTGCAAGTGATCGAGGTGTAGCAGCTTTGATTCCTAGATCAAGAGCAGCAATCGTGAATTTCTTTTCTCCGATAGCTGGAATGACATACGTTGTAGGTGTTGAAACATCCTTTACCAAATAAGCCCCGGACATTGCCTCAGCCTTACGAACTTCTACGACCATTTCTTCCCTGCTTAGGTCGAGGCCTGAGAAAATTCCTACTCGCATAGCACCGCGATCACGAAGGTGTCGTGTGATGGCGCGGGTATCCACGCCTTGAATACCGACAACGCCTTGTTCGATTAACTCAGCTTCGAGATCATTTTGTGCTCGCCAATTAGAGGTTAACGATGATGGGTTACGCACAACGAAACCAGCGACCCAAATCTTTGAAGATTCATTATCAAGATCATTCACACCCGTGTTGCCAATGTGTGGCGCGGTCATCACCACAACTTGTTTGTGATACGAAGGGTCTGTCAGTGTTTCTTGGTATCCGGTCATTCCAGTTTGGAAAACCGCTTCACCAAATGTCTTACCCTGGGCCGCCCATGAACTTCCTTCAAAGATTCGCCCATCATCGAGGACTAGAAATGCACTTGCCATTACATAGCCTCCTTGCCAGCAATCGAACCGTTGATGAGAGTGTGCTTACCTTTGAAGAAGGTGTGCTCCACAAACCCTGGTAAATCATGGCCATGGTATGGAGTATTTGATGAGTTAGATAGAACTAAATCGCGATCTACGCGCCAGTTTTTGGTCGGATTAATCACAACTAGGTTGGCGAAACTGCCCTGTGAGATCCCTTGACCCTGCTCCTCATATCCGCCGATTCGTGCGGGAGCATGGGACATGCGCTCAGCCACCTTGCTCCAACTCATCAATCCAGAGTCAACCATTGTTTTTTGAACGATCGAAAGTGCAGTTTCTAGACCCAACATACCGAAAGCTGCTTCCTGCCACTCGCATTCTTTTGATTCAAGAGGATGCGGCGCGTGATCGGTTGCCACAATGTCGATCGTTCCATCTGCTAACGCCTCTCGAAGTGCATGCACATCTGATTCAGTTCGCAATGGTGGATTAACTTTGTAGACCGGGTCGTACGATGAGGCTAAATCATCTGTAAGCAAGAGATGATGTGGTGTCACCTCCGCGGTTACATTAATTCCGCGTGCCTTGGCCCAACGAATAATTTCGACACCACCTGCAGTTGTTAAGTGGCAGATATGCAACCTTGATTTAACGTGATCAGTCAATAAAACATCACGAGCGATAATCGCTTCTTCGGCAACAGCTGGCCAACCTTTCAATCCCAAACGAGCTGAAATCTCTCCCTCGTTCATCTGAGAACCAACGGTCATGCGAGGATCCTGAGCATGCTGAGCTACAACGCCATTGAATTTTTTGATGTATTCAAGGGCGCGACGCATTACCAATGGATCGGATACACAATGACCATCATCGCTAAACACGCGTACTCGAGCAACTGAATCAGCCATTGCGCCGATTTCTGACAATGCTTCTCCACGCAATCCCTGCGTTACTGCTCCGATAGGAAAAACATCAAGGTATCCAGCTTCTTGCCCTAAACGATAAACCTGCTCAACAACGCCTGCGGTATCGGCAACGGGAGAAGTATTTGCCATCGCAGACAATGCGGTGAATCCGCCCTTGGCTCCAGCACGGCTTCCGCTTAAAACGGTTTCTGCATCTTCACGTCCTGGTTCACGTAGATGTGTGTGAAGATCGACAAGACCAGGCAAGATGACACATCCCTTTGCATCAACTGTTTTCTTGGCATCACCGTTAAACGCTTTCGACACTTCAACAATACGCTGGTCTTTGATACTGATGTCAGCTTGAGTGCCGTCAGGCAGGGATCCACCTTTGATTACAAGATCAATTGTGTCCACTTAATTACTCCCCGTTTCTAAGGAACTTCCTGTTAACAAGCGGTACAAAATCGCCATTCTTACGCTAACTCCATTAGTTACCTGTTCGGTGATTACCGAACGAGCACTATCGGCAACCTCAGCTGAAATTTCTAAACCACGATTCATGGGTCCTGGATGCATAACAATCGCACCTAACTTCATTGAATTCATTCGGTCTGCGTTGAGGCCGAAGTAACGTGAGTATTCACGCGAATTAGGGAAGTACAGATCGGTCATACGCTCTTGTTGGACTCGCAACATCATGACCACATCAACATGAGGAATGACTGAATCAAAATCATACGAAACTGTTGCTGGCCAACTTTCAACTCCAACTGGAAGAAGGGTTGGTGGCGCAACCAGTGTTACTTTTGCCCCTAGCTTGGAAAGAAGCAAGACATTTGATCTGGCTACTCGAGAATGTAATACATCTCCAACGATTGCAACGGTCAATCCCTCTAAATCGTTCTTACCTAAACCTAGATGTTTGCGAATAGTGAAAGCATCTAACAGAGCTTGGCTTGGATGTTCATGGGTTCCATCTCCAGCATTGACAACACTTCCTGACATCCACTGAGAATCAGCAAGTCGATGCGCAGCCCCGGAAGCTGAATGTCGTATAACGACCGCGTCAGCACCCATGGCTTGCAAAGTCATCGCTGTGTCCTTGAGCGACTCACCTTTACTGACACTGGAACCCTTTGCAGAGAAATTGATTACATCTGCAGAAAGTCTTTTGGCTGCCGCCTCAAAAGAGATTCGTGTTCTAGTTGAATCTTCAGCAAAGAGATTCACTATTGTGCGTCCACGGAGTGTAGGAAGCTTTTTTACAGCTCCATCACTTACACGTGCTAATTCATGAGCGGTATCTAAAATCGAAATTGCCTCGAGCTTGGTCAGATCTGCAATAGATAGTAAGTGGCGCATTAGTGGGACTCCCCCTCGATGCTTACTTCATCCCGCCCATCGATTTCGCCCAAGAGAACTCGCACCGTTTGCGCCTTAGCGGTTGGCAAATTCTTTCCAACAAAGTCAGCTTTGATAGGAAGTTCTCTATGTCCTCTATCAACAAGTGCGGCTAATTGGACGGTTCGTGGTCGCCCAATTTCTCCAAGTGCATCTAGCGCAGCTCTAATTGTTCTTCCCGAAAATAAAACATCATCGACCAGGATCACATCTTTATCCTCTATGCCACTTGCAGGAATTGTGGTTGGCATGATTGCTCGAGGTGCGCGCAATCGAAGGTCATCACGAAACAGGGTTATGTCCAAGGTTCCAGAAGCAACCTCAACGCCTTCAATTTCGGAGATAATTGAAGCGATGCGCTGGGCTAAATGGGCACCGCGTGTTGGAATTCCAAGAAGAACAATGGTGGAACTTCCTTGATTCTTTTCAAGGATTTCATGGGAAATGCGTGTTAAGGCACGTTTAATGTCGGGTGCAGACAGGGCTACGCTCATGTAAATCTCCTTTCCCACCTCTCTGGATGGGTTGTTAAAGGATGCAGGCGCGATACTAGCATCCCTCTAACATGCCTGTGGATATCCAAGAAGTCGAGGTGTCGGAGGTGATTACCCTGCCCGCATGGACATCACAACAGAGCTCGAATCACTACAAAAAAGGTTAAGGCAGATCAGAGAGGGTCAAGGGTTAACTCTTAATCAGGTAGCCGCAAGGAGTCAAGGGCGTATTTCAGCTATTGCGTTGGGTTCATATGAACGTGGCGACAGAACAATCAGCGCAAACAAGATTCTGGAGATCGCACAGATTTACCAGGTTCCAGTCTCTGAACTCTTCGATTCTCCCCAAAAACTAATTGGCAATAGAAAGGTAGTAATCGATTTCCGCAGAATAAATGCGCAAACCAATCCTTCGGCTGAAAAAATCAAAACAATAGTCACAACAATTGCTGGTATCAGACGGGATTGGAATGGCGAAGTGATCTCATTACGTGAGAGCGACATTGCCGCTCTTCAAATATTTGCTTCACTGACTGCTGTAGAACTGGATGAAATCCTAAAGCGGTACACACTTCCTACAGCGAAATAGTTTCTTTGATACTTGCTATACGGCCCAAAACACCATGGATGTACTTTGAAGAGTCATCGCTAGAGAGTTCCTTAGCAAGAACTAGGGACTCATCAATTGCAACACTTGTTGGGACATCCTTGGCCCATAAAATCTCATAAATACCTAGACGTAGGATATTGCGATCAACCGCTGGGAGACGATCCATATCCCAGCCCTGGGCGTAGGTAGTAATGAGTTCATCGATTTTGCGTCGATTGTCAGATACCCCATTGACTAACTCTTTTGTGTAATCACGAATCGGACGTGCGTCAGGACCTTCAGCGGGTACATCACGTGAGATAAGTGTCTCAACCAGATTGGTGCCGCGAATATCTGTTTCATACAAAAGATCAAGCGCTTGTTTGCGCGCTTTGCTACGAGCTGACACTAGTTAGCGCGACCCTGGTATGACCCATCACGTGTATCTACAAGCACAACCTCATCCTGCTTGATGAATAGCGGAACCTGAATTTCGATACCGGTTTCAACGGTTGCTGGCTTGGTTCCACCTGATGAGCGATCACCCTGGATACCTGGCTCTGTGTATGTAATTTTCAATGGCACTGATGCTGCAAGCTCGATGTACAAAGGATTTCCTTCGTTCACAGCGACGATCGCTTCAGTGTTTTCAAGCATGTAATTTGCTGCATCGCCAACAGTGGCTGCGCTGATTGTCATTTGGTCGTATGTCTTGGTATCCATGAACACAAAGTCGTCGCCTTCTTTGTATAGGTACTGCATTTCGCGCTTTTCAAGGATCGCTACTTCAACCTTTACACCTGCGTTGTAAGTCTTATCAACAACTTTTCCACTTAGAACAGACTTCAGCTTGGTACGAACAAATGCAGGTCCCTTGCCTGGCTTCACATGATGGAACTCAACAACAGTCCACAACTGACCTTCGATATCTAAAGTCATGCCATTTTTTAAATCATTTGTTGTTGCCACAGCTAATCCACCCGCTCTTTGTCGATTGTTAACACTTTTACGAAGGTCTAAGGATACCCGTTGAAAGGGTGTGGTTTGTTACCTAGAAACAAGGTTTGTAAGGGCAATGATGGCCAAAACATAGGAATTTGGACCGAATCCCCCAATAGTTCCGTTAGCAACCCCTGAAATAACTGAGGTGTGACGGAACTCTTCACGGCTCAAAGGATTGGAAAGGTGAACTTCAATCAGCGGAGATTTCACCAATTCAGCGGCATCACGGATCGCATACGAGTAATGCGTGAATGCAGCCGGATTAATGATCACGGGAGTTTGGGCGTCAGCTGCTTCGTGCAGCCAACTGATAATCGTTGCCTCATCATCGCTTTGACGAACATCGGCTTCAAAATTATGTTTTGCCGCAGCTATTTCAATCATGCTTTTTAACTCAGCGTAGTTGAGATCTCCATAAATGGATGAGTCACGTATGTCCAATCGCGAAAGATTGGGTCCGTTAATTACGAGGATCTTCATGAACTCATTCTCTCATAGGCCGCGTCGAGTTCGGCGGAGGAGAGATCTTCGAGGCGAACTGTCGAACCTAGCCCGTTGAGAGATACAAATCTAATTGTTGTTCCACGAGCTTTCTTGTCCAGCGCTAACAAGGGGGCCAACTTCTGCCACGCATCGCGTGCATATGAAATTGGAAGGTTGAACTTGGTCAACAGTTGACGATGTAAATCAAGGACAGACGAATCTATCAACCCTCTGCTCAATGACAATTCTGCGATGTAGACCATTCCGATTGCAACCGCTTCACCATGACGCAACTGGTATTTGGAATGTATCTCAATTGCATGACCCAGGGTGTGGCCATAATTCAGAGCTTCGCGAGCAAAATTTTCCTTGAAATCCACCGAAACAACTTGAGCTTTTACGGCAACTGAGCGACTAATAATTTCCAACAGGGCATCATTATCAGCTAAAGGGTCTTGCGCACTCAGAGTTGATGCGATTTCAAGAATCTGTGGGTCCGCTATAAATCCACACTTAATAACCTCTGCCATTCCGGCCGAGAAATCACGCGCCGATAAACTCTTCAAGAAAGCGGGATCGATGATCACTGAGCGTGGTGAGTGAAATGCTCCAATCAAGTTCTTTCCATAATCAGAGTTGATACCCGTCTTTCCACCGACCGATGCATCAACCATCCCCGCCAGAGATGTTGGAACAGCAATCCAATCTATTCCGCGCAACCAACTTGCTGCTGCGAACCCTGCTAGATCGGTAACCGCTCCTCCACCAATACCAACTATCAAATCTGATCGAGTAAAACCAGCGGCTCCAAGCCAGTTCCACAGATTGATCAATGTCGCAGAACTCTTGCCTTCTTCCCCATCAGGAACTTGAAAGACATGAACCTCGGCATCTAAAGATTTGATTGCATCTAAGTTTGGTGCAAACTTAGATGACACAATTACCGCGACTCTGGCGCGATTGCCCAGCAAAGGAACAAGTGCTTCGCCCCACGGTTTACCAATAACAACTGTGTACTCATGCTCGGCTTTGACGACAATGGTCTTCATGACACTTCCTTAACGATCGCTGACACAATGGCACTAATTTCCATTTCATCGACTTTTATGACTTGATCAGCTAAGAGTTCATATATCGGTCGTCTTTGATCGCTTAACGCTTGCCACTGGGCCCGGGGGTTTCCAAGAAGAAGTGGTCTGTCGCGGTTGAATCCGACTCGCGGCGCAGCGGTCGATAATGAAACATCCAAGAAAATAACATGGGAATCGGATTTAGAGATGAGAGCTTGTGCCTCTTCAGAGATTGGAGCGCCGCCACCCAAGCTCACTATGGCACCTTCGCTGTTTAAAACTGAAGCCAGAGTTTCTAATTCAATCGCCCTGAAAACAGGTTCACCATCGACTACAAAGATATCGGTGATTGATTTACCTGTAGATTGCTCAATCAATGCATCGGTATCCAAGAACTTTAAGGAAAGATGATCAGCTAAGGCTTTTCCAACGGTGCTTTTTCCTGAACCTGGTGGACCCATTAGAACAATTCGTTTCATGAACTGTGCTTACTTGAAATTGAGGTGCGAAATATAGGATTCGTAATTTCGACGGGTTTCAGTCACTGAATCTCCGCCGAACTTTTCGAGAACAGCTTCAGCAAGAACCAAAGCGACCATGGCTTCTGCTACAACGCCTGCCGCAGGTACAGCGCAGACATCAGAACGTTGGTTAATAGCTTTAGCGGCCTCGCCAGTTGAAACATCAATAGTGTCGAGCGCTTTAGGGACGGTGGAGATTGGTTTCATCGCCGCACGAACACGCAAAATCTCCCCATTCGACATACCGCCTTCTGTACCACCAGCGCGGTCTGTGCGACGAACTATCTTTCCTGAAGAATCCTTTTCAATCTCATCATGGGCAACCGAACCTCTTCGCGTTGCAGTTTGAAAACCATCACCGATTTCAACGCCCTTAATTGCCTGAATTCCCATAACTGCGCCTGCCAGTTTGGAATCCAAGCGACGATCCCAATGAACATGCGAACCTAATCCTGGTGGCATATTGAAAGCCAACACTTCAACAACCCCACCCAAGGTGTCTCCATCGCGGTGTGCATTCTCGATTTCAGTGATCATGAGTTGGCTCGTCGCCGTATCTGCGCAACGGACCGGATCGCTATCGATCTTCTTCATATCCCCAGCTGCAGGCAATTCACTTTCATCAGGAACACGTACTGAACCAATTGAGAGAACGTGACTCAAGATGGTGATTCCGACACTTTGTTCTAAAAAGTTACGTGCGACCGCTCCTAATGCAACGCGTGCAGCGGTTTCACGAGCACTTGCTCGTTCCAAAATCGGACGTGCATCATCCACGTCATACTTCTGCATTCCTACTAAATCTGCATGGCCCGGACGCGGACGTGTTAGCGGAGCATTTCGCGCCAAATCACGGATCTCTTCTTCGGGAACAGGATCTGCCGACATGACCTTTTCCCACTTAGGCCATTCAGAGTTTCCAACTTGAATTGCAATTGGACCACCCTGAGTCAAACCTAAGCGAACACCACCCAAGATGGTGACCTTGTCAGCTTCAAAATTCTGTCGTGCTCCACGACCTACACCCAGACGACGACGCTCTAGGTGGTAATCAATGTCAGCGGTTGTTACAGATACCGATGCGGGAATTCCTTCCACAATCGCACTTAGTGCTTGACCGTGAGACTCACCTGCTGTTAACCAACGCATGACCCTATTGTGACAGATGCGGTTGCTATCGCGACGCCAAATAAAGGCTCAAAGCCAGAAAAATGCTAGGCGCCATAGGAATTGAGTTGGGTATTGATCTACTTCTGATTGAAATCCAAAAAACATGTGCCATTGAGAAAGTGAGAACCAGGGCTGAAAAATAGGTAAGTGAAGGCTGACCTTGAGCATTGAGAAATACACCGATCAAAGAAAGAAGCTTGAAATCCCCCATCCCCATCCCAAGAACACTCATCCCGAAAATCGCCACGATGAAAAGGATTAAGGGAGTTATCTCTCCAAGACCACGGATGAAAATGGTCGGGATGAGGCAATAGGAAAGAAACAAAAGATAGATGTTAGGAATTCTTCTACAGTGAATATCTGAAATCACTATTGGCGCTAAGAGAATAACAAAGGGTAAAAGCACAGGCAAAGATTAATGCGATACGGTAAACCACAATCAATGGTGTGGATTAACCGAGTTGAGTTAAAGCAGCTTTCCGTAAATGGGTGTAAAACTCGGAACGATTTACTGTCTGCCCAGAGAACAGTTCAACCTGAGAGATCGCTTGGTGTATTAACAGTTCTAGACCATCGATCACATCCCGTCCTGCCGATGCCCAAGTTTGCGAAAGGGAGGTCGGCCAAGGATCGTACAAAACTTCAAACAATGCTCCATGAGGAGATTGGATCGAAGAGAGAAAATCATTTGATGCATCTCCAGGAGCGGTATTAACCACTAAATCAGCATGATTGATTTGATCAGTTGGCTCCCATGGTAGATATTCGACCTGAATATCGGATGCCTTATTCATGCTTACTTCCCGATCCGAGTTTCTGCTAACAACCTGAATCTTCTTACAAATTGTCGACAGGTACGAGACGGAAGCTCGTGCAGTTGCTCCCGCGCCGAGAACCAACGCGGAATCAAGTGAATCAAATTGGTGTGCCTTGAGCGAGAATTCAAAACCTGCAACATCTGTACTGGTCAAATGCCATTTGCCATTAACCAAATTTAATGTGTTACCGCTGGAAATGCGTTGAGCTAGCGTTGAACTAACACTCGCCAATGAGATCGCTTCCTCTTTAAGCGGCATCGTTAATGAGAGGCAATTCTTATCTGTCTTTTGAAGGAAAGCGGACAAATCTCCGGCCCTAACTTCTATCGCCTCGTAATTGCCCTTTATTCCCAGAAGTTCGTAGGCAACCCTATGCAAAACTGGGCTTAGTGAATGATTTATGGGTGATCCGAGCACAGCTGCATTAATCAATTGAAGGCACCTGCCTTTCGATTCTTTGTATAGAGCTGTTTCCAAGAATTGAACTCGGAAATGCTTGCCGTGAAGCGCGTATCCCCCGGTGCGACTGTAATGAAATAGAGCCAATCCCCTTGAGCTGGATTGAGCGCTGCTCTCATCGCAGCGGTACCTGGACTGCCTATAGGTCCTGGAGGCAGTCCGTATCGACGGTATGTGTTGTACGGAGAATTCAACAAGGTTGAATTTCGACTGAGAAAAATCTGTCCACGAACCTTTTTCACAAAGTGAACAGTCGAATCCATTTGCAACGGCATGTCGATAGCCAAACGGTTATAAATTACCCGAGAAACCTTGTCGAAGTCCTTTGTATCACCTTCGGCTTGAATAATTGATGCGATCGTTAACAACTTTTGGCCAGAGTATTTAGTAGTGCCTTCAAGAATTGTTCCCGCGAT
>JACCEC010324825.1_pt1 | contig 17462 bp, 13 predicted proteins | sample 7450121 | NCBI WGS metagenome assembly JACCEC01 (sample SAMN15323455, study PRJNA562643) | freshwater metagenome | isolation source: river surface water | place: USA:Blue River Watershed | collected 2017-08-18 | reverse complement strand
GTGCGCGGCTAGCGGAGGCGGGGTGGCTCGGCGAGCGCGGGGCGGCGGGTCAGGCGAGGCCGTGTTTTTTGGCGAGGGCGGTGGCGCCGTAGGGGGCGCGTTCGGGGCGGGCGAGCAGGGCGTCGGCGGCGGGGGCGTTGACGAAGCGTTCGGTGCGGACGTCCCAGCGGAGGGGGCGGTCGAGCTTCATCGCGATCCAGCTGACGATGCAGGCGGTGTTGGCGCGGTGGGCGACGGGCGCGGGCACGATGGGTTGGCGGCGCGAGCGGACGCAGTCGAGCCACTGGGCGTGGTGCTCCGTGCCGTGCGGGAGGACGAGCGACATGCCGGCGCGGTCGATGAGGGCGGGACGGCTGGCGTCGAGGGGGCGGAGGCGGCCGCGGGGGACGGCGGGATCGGTCGTGGGGACGCTGCCGCGGGAGCAGAAGATCCAGCCGTCGTCGCCGATGAATTTGAGGCCGTTGGGGAATTTGTCGGAGACGACGACCTGGATGCCGCCGGGGTAGGCGAGCTCGACGCGGTAGGCGCCGTGGACGTTCCAGATGGCGTGGGCGGGGAAGTCGGCCTTGGCCTCGACGCGGAGCGGGCCGCCGAGTTCGCAGTCGAGGGCCCAGTGCAGGATGTCGTAGTGGTGGGCGCCCCAGCCGGTGATCATGCCGAGGCAGTAGGCGTCGTGGCGCAGCCAGCCGGGGCGGTCGTAGCCGGTTTTTGGATGCACGCGTTGCTCGGTGTAGGGTTGCGCGGGGGTGCAGCCGAGCCAGCGGTCGTAATCGAGCGCGGCGGGGACGGGCTGCGGCGGGTCGTCGGGCGCGGTGGGGTCGATCGGGAGGCCGATCTCGACGCGGCGGAGGCGGCCGACGCGGCCGGCGCGGACGAATTCGGCGGCGTGGCGGAACTGGACGTGGTTGCAGCGTTGCTGGCTGCCGAGCTGGAAGATGCGGCCGGTCTTGGCGACGGCGCGCTGCAGAATGACGCCCTCGGCGTGCGTCATCGTCATGGGTTTCTGGAGATAGACGTCCTTGCCGGCGAGGACGGCGGCGAGGGCGAGCTCGGCGTGCCAGTGGTCGGGCGTGCTGATGACGACGGCGTCGAGATCGGGGTGCGCGAGGAGTTCGCGGTAGTCGGTGTAGACGGCGACGCGGGGGGCGGGGCGGCCTTGGTCGGCGTGGAATTTCTCGACGGCCAGACGGCCGTCGGCGGCGCGGGTGCGGTCGACATCGCAGACGGCGACGTAGTCGCCGAGATCGGCGTGCTGGATGCTCGGCATGTCGTGGCCGAGGGCGATGCGGCCGGTGCCGATCTGGCCGAGGCGGAGGCGGTTGGCGGGAGCGGTGGTGGCGCCGAAGAGGCGGGACGGCAGAACGGCGGGGAACGCGCAGGCGCCGAGGCCGAGCAGGGCCCGGCGGGTGAAGGTGCGGCGCGTGAGAGAGTTTGGAGTCGGAGCGGCGTGGTGGGCCGGCGCGGGGCGAGCGGGGGCGGGCGAGGCGGACATGGCGGGCCTGGGGTTGGCGATGGGGTGCGACGGGGAAGGAAGGCGAGCGAGATGCCGCGGCGAGGCGTCGGACCGAGGTAGCAGGGCGAGGCGGCGGGAGGGGCGGCGGCGGGGGCGTGCGGTGATCAGGGTGGGCCGGTGCCGAGGGCCCACTGGATACCGCCGAGGAGGTGTTTCTCGAAGGCCGGGTCGGCGTAGGCTTCCTTGCGGTGGCCGAGGGTGGTGAACCAGGTGCGGCCGCCTTCGAAGGGGCGGCACCACGCGAGCGGGCGCGTCGTTTCTCCGGCGGGTTTCTGCGGATCGACCAACGTGGTCAGATCGCCGGCGAGGAGCACGTGGAGGCCGGCGGGCATGTCGCGCAGGTAGTAAAACTCGTCGGTCCACACCCAGCGTTCGCCGAGGTGGGCGGTCGACGGGTGGGTGCGGTCGGAGACGTGGATCGTAATCGGCTGGAGCTTGGGGTGGCGGACAAAGGAGCCGCCGGCGAGGGCCCAGAACCAGGGCCAGGCGCGCATGGAGCCGCAGGCGGAGTGGATGCCGACGAAGCCGCCGCCGCCGCGGATGAAGGTCTGGAGGGCGGCTTGTTGGGCCTCGGTGTCGAAGATCTGGTTGTTGGTGTTGGTGAAGACGAGGACGCGGTAGGGCTGCAGGCCGGCCGGGGAAAAGGCAGCGGGGTCGTCGGTCACGTCGACGGCGAAGCCGTGGGTGGCGCCGAGGCGGCGGAGCAGCGCGACGCTGGCGGGAATGTTGTCGTGGACGTAGCCGGGCTTGCCCTCGAGGGTGAGGCCGTTGCGGGTGTAGACGAGGACACGCGGGAGGTCGGCGGCGGGGAGCAGGCTGCCCGCGAGAAAGGCGGCGAGAGCGAAAAGCAGGCGCATGGGGCAGGAAGGTCGGGCGGGGTAACGGGACCGAGCCTACGCCGGGCGGCGTGCGGCGGCTCGGCATCGGTTGGCCGAGACCGCGCATGGGCTGCGCGGCCGCCGCGTGGCCGCGGGTCGACGTGCCGGGGCGCCGGGGCGAGGGCGCTAGCGGGGAGCGGCAGCGGGTCCGGGGGATTCCGGCCGGTAAAACGCCCATTGGCCGCCGGAGAGGCCGCCGCCGGGAAACACCGCCTCCCGGCGGTAGCGGTGGTTGCCGCTGCGAAACGAGACCGGAACGGCGGATGGACGGACGTCGGATTCGTAGACGAGGACGTAGTCGGCGCCTGCCTCAACCCAGCGATCGGAGGGCATGAATTGCCAGGCGGCGGCGGCGGCGCGGTCGGTGACGTAGTAGTCGAGGAGCCGGAGGTTGCGGAAGTCCGCGTTGGTCCCGAAAGCAACGGGACGACCGCCGAACTGGTGCACAAGGTAGGCGGCTCCCGCGGCGTAGCGACCGCGCCGGTCCGGAAGCCAGGCGGCGATCCGGAACGTCTGGCCGGCGAGAAAGAGAACCGCCGATGCCCCGACGAGCCACGGCACGGCGCGGCCGGCGGGCCCCGCGGGTCGGTTCCCGCCGGCGAGTGCATGGGCGGCGAGGAGGCAAATGAAGGGCAGCTGCAAAATGATGTAGCGGAGCTCGACCGGGGGATGGGGCAGGCCGGCGACGCGGACCAGGCCGATGTAGAGGAGCGGCAGGGCCGGAAGGGCGGCGAAGAACGCGAAGTCGGCGTAGTTTTTGGCCAAATACAGCCGGCGGAGGCCGAGCAGCACCAGCGCGGCGAGGAGGACGCGGGCAGGCACGGCGAGCACGGTGTCGCGGGCGCCCGTGGCGTAGTCCGCCCAGTCGCGCAGGAAGCCGAAGTGGCCCGACTCGGGCGTCGGCGAGCCGTAGGTCAGCCGCAGGACGTAGAAGACGCCGACGGCCAGCGAGACGGCCAGCGGCAGCGCGTGGCGGCCCAGGAGGCGGAGGCCGAGGGCCCTGCGTCCGGCGGACGGCGCGAGGGCGAGGTGGCAGGCCGAGTGCACGAGGAGCGCGCCGTAGACAAAAAGGGCGGAGAAATGGGCGCAGACGGCGGCGGCGAAGAGCGCGCCCGCGAGCCGGGGCCGGTCGCCGCTCGGCGTCGACCAGCACAGCCAGCCGGCCGTGGTCAGCAGCAAGGCCAGACCGTAGCCGCGGGCCTCGGTGCCGATGACGACCAGCGGGAGGGAGACGGCGACGAAGAGCAGCACCAGCAGGCGCTCGGTCGGGGTGCGGCCGATCGCGGCGGCGGCGACCACCGGCATCAGCAGCAGGCTGGCCAGCAGCGAGGGCAGCCGGGCGAGCCAAGGCGACGGGTGATCGGGCAGGAGGCCGAGCCAAAGGCTGTTCAGCAGATGGTTGTTGTCGTGGACGGTGCCGAGAATCCGCGGGACGGAGCGGCCGACCTCCGTCACCAGCGCGAGGCTCCAGATCTCGTCGAGCCAGAGGTCGCCGCCGGCGGCGGCGAGGCGGAGCGCGGTGCCGGCGGCCAGCAGGACGGCGGCCGGGAGCAGGAAACGGGCGGGCGGAAGACTGGGGCGCGAGGTCACGCGGGTGGAGGTTCGGACCGGGAGGCGGTGGACGGCTCGCTACGGTGCGGGCGGCGGGGAAATCGTCCATCTTTCTGGTGACGGCAGGAGCGGAGCGGCGTCCGCATCGGCCGGATGCCGGTGGCGTGGAATGTGTTTTTCCGGTGATTGCCGCCTTGACGTGTTCATGCGAACACGTCAGCGCTTGCCCTATCCGGTGCCCGACCGATTCGCCGCTTGCGGCGGATCGGGCCGCGCGCCAAAGGCTCCTCCCTCACACTCGATCTACCCTCCAACCCGCCTTCGCCATGTCCAAAGCCGCACCCGCCGCCGCCAAACCCGCCGCTTCCGCCGCCCTCGCCGCCGCTTCGGCGGCGCGCGACAAGAACATCGAGCTGGCCCTCTCCTCCATCACGAAGCAATTCGGCGAAGGCTCGATCATGCGCCTCGGCTCCAACGCCAAGATGAAGGTCGAGACGCTTACGACGGGCTCCCTGGCGGTCGACCTCGCGCTCGGCGTGGGCGGATTGCCCAAGGGCCGCATCGTCGAGATCTACGGGCCGGAGTCTTCGGGTAAGACGACCTTCTGCTTGAGCGTCATTTCCGAGGCGCAGAAGCGCGGCGGGTTGGCGGCCTTCATCGACGTGGAGCACGCGCTCGATCCGAAATACGCCCGCACCGTGGGCGTGAATCTCGACGACCTGCTGGTTTCGCAGCCGGATTCCGGCGAGGACGCGTTGAACATCATGGAGACGCTGATCCGCTCGAACTCGATCGACGTGATCATCCTCGACTCCGTGGCGGCGCTGACGACGAAGGCCGAACTCGACGGCCAGATGGGCGACGCGACGGTCGGCGCGCAGGCGCGCTTGATGAGCCAGGCAATGCGCCGCCTGACCGCGGTCGTGAGCAAGACGAACTGCATCTGCATTTTCACGAACCAGATCCGCGAAAAGATCGGCGTGATGTTCGGCAATCCGGAGACGACCTCGGGCGGCCGGGCGCTGAAGTTCTTCGCCAGCGTGCGCATCGACATCCGCCGCAAGGACCAGATCAAGACCCCCGAGGGCAAGGTGGTCGGCAACCGGACCAAGATCAAAGTGGTGAAGAACAAGGTGGCGCCGCCGTTCACCGAGGTGGAGTTCGACATCATGTATGACGAGGGCATCTCGAAGATGGGCTCGCTCCTCGATCTCGGCCTGGAGCACAAGATTCTGGAAAAGAAGGGCGCGTGGATCGCCTACGAGGGCAACCTCGTCGGGCAGGGCCGCGATGCCGCCAAGCAGGCGCTCAAGGAAAAGCCGGAGCTGGCCGAAAAGATCCACAAGGCGATCCTCGAGAAGGTGACGGTCGTCGGCGGCGCGACGGTGACCGGCGAGAGCGACGAGGCCTGAGGACGGCGTCCGGGCCGGATCCCGCCGATCGCGGGGCCGGCCAGCGTGAGGACGGCCGGCATGGGGACGCGCGGAAGGGCGAGGCGTGACCGGGGCCGGTCGCGCCTCGGCTCGGCGCCCGGGTTGTCGGCGATGGCAGCCGTCGAGGCCTGGTTCCGTGGGCGTGACTTCCTCTGGGGTGCGGCGTTTTTTTGGCTGCGGAGATCGCCCTGAGCGGTCGATAGAGGGGCGATGAATTTCGAAGCTCCCCCTCCCCTGCCCGGCCGCTGGCTTGCCCGATTGACGCGGGTCGCCCGAGCCGTCGGCGGGATCCTGTTGAGCGCGGGTCTGGCGGGTTGCACGATCACCGAGAGGCCGGAGCCGCGGACGGCGGCGGTGCGGGCGGAGATCGCCGGCAAGATTGCGGGAATCCGGGATGCGATTCTCGCCAAGTCGGCCGAGGGAATCGTGCGACCGGGGACGGACGACTGGAGTTTTACGGGGCCGGACGGGGTGACGTTTGACCGGAAGGGGTTTGTGGGGCGCACGGAGGCGCTGTTTGCGCGGATCGTGGCGATCGAGTCGCTGACGACGACGGTGGACCGGGTCGAATTGACGAGTCCGACCACCGCCGACGTCGAGATCACGCAGACGATGGTGCGCAGCGAGCGGGCGGCCGACACCGGGGCGGTGACGCGGTTGTGGCTGCACTACCGCGAGCGGCACGGGTGGGTGCTGACGCCGACGGGCTGGCGGGTGCGCCGGGTGGCCTTTATTGGCACGCCGGAACGGCGCATCCTGGCGACGGGCGAGACGCCGTAGGTCCGGTCGTTGGGTGGCGCAGGTGGGTTGATGGCCGGAGCACGCGCGAGGTCGAGGACGGTGCGGCGCGGTGCGGGTGGCACGGCATCCGGCCGACCCTGCGTGACGGCGGCGGGACGCCGAACGCCTTCCGGTCGGAGCCCGGGGCATTGGGCGTGGGCGCGGCGCCATTGCGTGGCTGGAGCGGGGTGATGAGGCCTCGGGTCGGCAGCGGAGCCGAAAGGCGCCGGAGGTCGGACGAATCCGGGGCTCGGAAAGGCGAACTCTTGCGCGGCAGGATTGTCGGAAGGACCATGCCGGTCCAACTTGCCCCCATGAACCCGCCGATCCGTCCCCTGCCCTGCCTGTTTTCCCGGTTGCGTCGGATGCGGTGCGTGATCGGCACGGTGATCGTGGGTGTGGCCGCGGTGTCGCCGGGATCGACGGAGGCCGCCGAAAGCTCGGCGCCGGTGTTGATGTCGCGCACGGGGGGCGGAGGCGGTGGCTGGGCCAACGCGAAGGAACTCGAGGCGGCCGCCGTGAAGGGGAACCCCAAGGCGGAGGCGCAGTTCGGCGAGCTCCTGTTGCGCGGGGGCGAGGGGGTGGCGAAGAACGAAGCGCGGGCGGTGGCGTTGCTGGAGAAGGCGGCGCGCGCGGGCCAGGCGACGGCGGCGTTCCGGCTCGGGATGCTGCTGATGAACGGCGAGGCGGGGGTGGCGAACGACCCGGCGCGGGCGCTGGATTATTTTCGGGCGGCGGCGGCGGGCGGCGAGGCGGAGGCGTTTTTCAACATCGGCGCGGCCTACGGGAGCGCGCGCGGGGTGAAGCGCAGCTACGCGGAGGCGTTGGGCTGGCTGATCGTGGCGCGCGAGCGCGGAGCCGGGGCGGGGGCGGAGGAAAACCTGCGGGCGCAGATCGCGCGGTTTCCGTCTTGGATCGCGACGGGCGAGCGGCGGGCGAAGGAGATCGCGGCGGAGTTCAAGGACCGGAAGGTCACGGAGTTTCTGCCCCCGGTGGCGCCGCTGGATGCCGTGTTCGATCCGCTGAAGCCGCGCTTCTGAGTTTGGGGAGCGTCCGGCGGCGCCGCGGGCCAGTGCGGGCACCGGTGGCTCCGGGCGACCGAAGGGCCGGTCGCCGGGGCGCGGGTCGGTCGAGGGGGGGGCTAGGGAGCTTATGGCCGGGTTCGAGCTGCGAATACCCGGGGTGGCGGCTGCATGTTGCCGGTTGCCGTGGGGGCGGGAAGCGGGTTGGGTGCCGTTCTCCGCATGCGCTCCTCTGTCGAACCTCCGATGCCGGCCGCCGCGGCGCGGTCCTGTGGCGGGGAGCCGTTGTTCCGGGTGCGCGGACTCGGGCGGGTTTACGGGGAAGGCACCGCGGCCGTCACGGCGTTGGCGGGCGTCGACCTCGACCTGTATGCAGGCGAATTGATCGTGCTGCTGGGTGCTTCGGGCAGCGGGAAGTCCACGCTGCTGAACCAGCTGGGCGGGCTGGATTCGCCGTCGCACGGGACTTTGGCTTACCGCGGGACGGACCTGGCGGCGTGCGACGAAGGGGCGCTGACGGATTTCCGGCGCGACGCGGTGGGGTTTGTGTTCCAGGCCTACAATCTGATCCCGAGCCTGACGGCGCGGGAGAACGTGGCGCTGATCACGGAAATCTGCCGCGACCCGATGACGCCGGAGGAGGCGTTGGCGTTGGTGGACCTGGCGGACCGGATGGATCATTTTCCGGCGCAGATGTCGGGCGGCGAACAACAGCGGGTGGCGATCGCGCGGGCGATCGCGAAGCGGCCCGAGGTGTTGTTGTGCGACGAGCCGACCGGGGCGCTCGACGTGCGCACCGGGATCACGGTGCTGGAGGCGATCGAGAAGATCAACCGCGAGCTCGGCACGCTGGCGGTGATCATCACGCACAACGCGATCCTCGCGGACATGGCGGACCGGGTGTTCACGCTGTCGGACGGACGGGTCGTGAATGTGCGGGAGAACGCCGCGCGGGCGGGCGTGCGGACGCTGGCGTGGTGACGGAGCGGCGCCGGGCGACGATGCGGATCACGGGCACAACGGGAACGGGCGGCTGCCGGAGGACGGGGGCGTGAGCGGGCTGGACGTGAAACTTTTCCGGGACCTGCGGAAACTGAAGTCGCAGGCGATCGCGGTGGCGCTGGTGATGGCGTGCGGCCTGGCAATGATGATCATGACCCGGTCGTTGATCCTGTCGCTGGAATCGACGCGGGACGCGTATTACGAGGAGCGCCGGTTCGCGGATGTGTTTGCGCGGATGAAGCGGGCGCCGAACGCGGTGCGGGCGGAGCTGGCGGCGATCCCGGGGGTGGCGGTGGTGCAGACCGGCATCGCGATCCAGGTGACGCTCGATGTGCCGGGGCTGGCGGAGCCGGCGGTGGGGTTGATCCATTCGTTGCCCGAGCGGGGCGAGCCGGTGCTCAACCGGCTGCACGTGCGGGCGGGCCGGTTGCCCGAGGGACGGACGAGCGTGGGCGAACTGGCGGTGGGCGAGGCGTTTGCCGAGGCGCACGGGCTGAAGCCGGGCGCGGCGATCGCGGCGGTGCTGAACGGGGCGAAGGAGACGTTTCGCCTGTCGGGCGTGGTGCTGTCGCCGGAGTTTGTGTTCGAGGCGCCGCCGAACTCGGCGTTGCCGGACAACAAGACCTACGGGGTGTTCTGGATGCCCTACAAGGAGCTGGCGACGGCGTTCCAGATGTATGGGGCGTTCAATTCGGTCGCGGTGACGCTGGCGCCGGGGGCCTCGGAGAGCGCGGTGATCGCGGCGATGGACCGGGTGTTGGCACCCTACGGCTCGCGCGGCGCCTACGGCCGGCAGAATCATCCCTCGCACCGGCGGGTCGACGACGAGATCCGGGTGCTGCAGGGCTTGTCGGTCGCGTTTCCGCTGGTGTTCCTGAGCGTGGCGGCGTTCATGACGAATTCGGTGATGAGCCGGCAGATCGCGCTGCAGCGGGAGCAGATCGCGATGCTGAAGGCGTGCGGTTTCGGAAACCGCGCCGTCGGGCTGCACTATTTCAAGTTCTCGCTCGTGATCGTGGCGGCGGGCGTGGGCGCGGGCGCGGCCGGCGGGGTCTTCCTCGGGCACCGGCTGGTCGGCATGTATCATCTGTTTTTCCGGTTTCCGCAGCTGGACTTCCAGCTCGATACGCGGGTGCTGGTGGCGGCGGCGGCGGTGAGTGCGGCCGCGGCGTTTGCCGGCGTGGCGGGCGCGGTGCGGCGGGCGGTGCGGCTGCCGCCGGCGGAGGCGATGCGACCGGAGGCGCCGGCGAGCTTCGCGCCGTCGCTGGCGGAGCGGCTGGGGATGGCGCGGTGGTTCGGACCCTCGCTGCGGATGGCGCTGCGCAACATCCAGCGGCGGCCGGTGCGGAGCGGCCTGACCTGCGTGGCCTTGGCGTTGGCGACGGGGATCCTGATCGTGCCGAATTCCTTCCGCGACGGCGTGGCCTACGTGATCGATTTCCAGTGGGACATCGTGCAGCGGCAGACGGTGACGCTGTCGCTGGTGGAGCCGGGACCGGCGCGGGCGCTGGCGGATTTCCGGCACATGCCCGGCGCGGTGTGGGCCGAACCTTTCCGGTATGTGCCGGTGGAATTGCGGGCGGGACCGGCGATGCGGCGCCTGGCGATCCAAGGCCTCCCGCGGCAGGGCACACTCAGCCGCGTGATCGACGGCCGGCCCGCGCAGATCCCGTTGCCGGAGCGCGGCATCGTGATGTCGGCCAAGCTGGCGGACGTGCTCGGCGTGCGGCCCGGCGAACTGGTGACGGTGCGGGTGCTGGAGGGGCGGGAGCGGGAAATCGCGGTGCCCGTGGCCGGTCTCGCGGAGGATTTCGCCGGGACGGCGGCCTACATGGAGCTGCACGCGTTGAACCGGCTGATGCTGGAAGGCGACGTGATCTCGGGCGCGCATGTGGCGGTGGACAAGGCGCGCTGGGGGGATTTTCTCGCCGCGGTGAAGGAGACGCCCCGACTCGCCGGTTGCACCATCAAGGACTCGCTGCGCGAAGGTTTCCGGCGGACGACGGCCGAGAGCATCGGGCTGCTGCAGAAAATCTACCTGTTCTTCGCGACGGTCGTGGCCTTCGGCATCATCTACAACAGCGCGCGGATTTCATTGTCGGAGCGGGCGCGGGAGCTCGCCACGCTGCGCGTGCTGGGTTTCAGCCGGCGGGAAGTGGGCGCGGTGCTCGTGGGCGAGCTCGTGATCCTCACGCTGGCGGCGTTGCCGCTCGGACTCGTGCTGGGCTCGGGCCTCGCGAAGGGCATCCTCTCCACGGTGAACACCGAGACGGTGCGGCTGCCGCTCGTGCTGACGGCGGCGAACTACGCGTTCGCGGTGCTGGTGGTCGCGGTGGCGTCCGCGGCGTCGGTGGTTTTGGCGGCGCGGAAGATCGCCGAAATCGACCTGGTGAGCGCGCTCAAGGCGCTCGACTGAGCGCGCAATCCGATGCAATCCGGTATTTCAATCCCGCCGCGGAGTAGCCAGCATGTGGATACGTCCGGGCGACGGCACGGACCGGCGGCGGACCGTGCATCCGGCGCGGAAACGGCTTCATGAAATCGTCCCCTCCCCTGCCCTCCCCGGCTCCTGCCAGGAAGAAAAACGGCGCCGGCTGGCGCCGCCGTCTGCCGTGGTTGGCGGCCTTGGTTTTGGTCGCGGCGATTGTCGCCGGCCTGTGGCCGCGGGCGGTGCCGGTCGAGGTCGCGACGGTGGTGCGGGGGCCGCTGGTCGTGACGGTCGACGAGGAAGGCATGACCCGCGTGAAGCACCGGCACATCGTGGCGGCACAGGTGTCCGGCCAGTTGCGACGTATCGACTGGAAAGCCGGGGCAACCGTCGAGGCGGGCCGGACGGTTCTGGCGGTCCTCGAAACCGGCGCGGCGGATCTGCTCGACGCCCGGATGCTGGCACAGGCCGAGGCGCGCGAGCAGGGGGCGCAGTCCGCCCGCGAGATGGCGGCGGCGCAGCGGGAGCGGGCGCGGGCGGCGGCGCGCGTGGCGCAGGCGGAGTATGAGCGCGTGAAGGCGCTGCACGACGGGCGGGTGGTGTCGGCGCTGGAATTCGATGCGGCCCAGGCGCGGCGCGACACGGCGGCGCAGGACGAGCGGGCGGCGGAGTTCGCCCTGCAGGTGGCGGACGCGGAGTGGCGGCAGGCACAGGCGCTGTTGAGCCGCGGCAAGGCGGGTGGCGACGAGCCGGTGACGGTCACGTCGCCGGTCAGCGGGCGGATCCTGCGGGTGCTGCAGGAAAGCGAACGGCCGGTGCCGGCCGGTTTTCCGCTCGTGGAGGTCGGTGATCCCACGGATCTGGAGGTGCGGATCGAGGTGCTGTCGCGCGACGGCGTGGGCGTCCCGCCGGGCGCGAAGGTGCGCCTTGAGCAATGGGGCGGTCCGGCGCCGCTGCAGGCGCGCGTGCGGCTGGTGGAACCGTCGGCCTTCACCAAGATCTCGGCGCTGGGCGTCGAGGAGCAGCGCGTTTACGTCGTCGCCGATTTTGTCGATCCGGTGGAACGGCGTCCGACGCTGGGCGACAACTACCGCGTGGAGGCCCGGATCGTGATCTGGGAGCAGGCGGATGCGTTGCGCGCGCCGGCGGGAGCGTTGTTTCAAAAGGCCGGGACGTGGCAGACCTATGTGGTGGAAGGTGGCCGCGCCGCGCGACGATCGGTGAAGATCGGGCGAAGCAACGGGGTGGAAACCGAAGTGATCGAGGGCTTGGCGGTCGGCGAGAGCGTGATCGTTTACCCCGGCGACAAGGTCACGGACGGTGCGCGGGTAACTTCGCTTACGGTCAGCGGGCGCTGAGGGGCGGCCCGACCGGATTTGTCGACGCAGCCGCTTGCCGGGGCCGCGACGGGATGAGACCGCGGTTTGGACGGGCGGGCGATGGGCGGGGCTGGCGATGGGGCCGGTCGCCGGTGTTTTCGGACAGGTGACGTGCGGTTTGACTTGGTGAACGGGTCGGTGAGCCTCCCGCGCTCTATGACCCGCCACGACGACACCATCGCGGCTCTGGCGACTCCAGCTGGCACGGCCGCGCTGGCGGTGATTCGGGTCAGCGGATCGCGGTGCAGAGAAATTGCGGCCGCCTTGTTGGGCGAGGCGCATCCCCGGCCTCGGCGGGTCTGCTATCGGGATTACCGCGGCGTCACCGGAGACATATTGGATGATGTTGTTATAACGTATTTTGGAGCGCCCGGGTCCTATACGGGAGAAGATGCGCTGGAGATCTCGTGTCATGGTAACCCCATGATCGCGCAAACTATTCTGGAGGATATGCTTGCGCGCGGTTGCCGGTTGGCGGAACCGGGCGAATTTACCCAGCGGGCGTTTTTGGCTGGAAAGATGGATCTAAGCCAGGCTGAGGCGGTTATGGATGTGATCCACGCCCGCAGTGCCCGGGCTTTGGAGGCGGCGCATCGTCAATTGCGGGGAGGTTTGGGGCGTCGGGTGCAGGCCTTGGTGGAGTCGGTTTTGGCGGTCCTGGCTCGAGTTGAGGCCTACATCGACTTTCCGGACGAGGACCTGCCCCAGGAGGATCGGGGTTGGGTGGCCGCAGAGTGCGAGCGTATTTTGGGCGAGATCGGCCGGCTAAGCGCCACGGCCCGTTACGGGCACCTGCTGCGGGACGGTGTTGGCACCGTGATTCTCGGGGCGCCGAATGCCGGGAAGAGTAGTCTCTTGAACGCGCTGGTCGGTTCGGAGCGTGCCCTGGTGAGCCCGGAGCCCGGGACGACCCGGGATTTTATCGAGGAACGCCTTCAGGTGGGCCCGCATTGGCTCCGGTTGATCGATACGGCCGGACTCAACCCCTCCCCTGCCCCGCTCGAGCGGTTGGGCATGGCCAAGACGCGGGAACGCCTCGAGGACGCGGATCTGGTGCTGCTGGTGGTGGACGGGTCGGTCTCCCCTGCCCTGCTGCCGCCGGGGTATGTGGAGCGTATCGACTGGTCCGCGGTTATTCTGGTGCGCAACAAGGCCGACCTTCCCTCGATGCCGTGGTCTTCGGCCGAGGTTGGCGCTCCCGGCGACGTTACGACGGTGGCGGTCTCGACGCTCACCGGCGCGGGTATGGCGGAGCTTCGTGCGGAGATCGTGCGGCGGATCGATGCGGTCGGTGGTCGGACCGATGATCGCGTGGCAATCAATGTGCGGCACGCCGATGCCTTGGTTACCGCGCAATCGGCGTTGGTCTCGGCCCGGGAAAAACTGGTGACGGCCGGTCCGGTGGAACTCTTGGCGAGCGATCTGCGCGCCGCATTGGATGGTTTGGGCACGATTACCGGACGGGTGGACAACGAGCGGATGCTGGACCACCTCTTCGCGACCTTTTGCATCGGCAAATAGTGCGCTTGCGCCGGGCACCGGGCGGCGGCGATATCGGCGACTTTCCGATGTTCAACCGAGGCGAACCATTCGACGTGATTGTATGCGGGGCCGGCCATGCGGGCGTGGAGGCGGCCCTTGCGGCCGCCCGGATGGGCGCCTCCACGCTGCTCCTCACCGGCAATATCGACACCATCGCGCAGATGAGCTGCAACCCGGCGATCGGAGGGCAGGCCAAGGGCCAGATGGTGCGGGAAATCGACGCGCTCGGCGGGGAAATGGGCGTCAACACGGATGTCACCGGCATCCAGTTCCGGTTGCTGAACGAGTCCAAGGGACCGGCGGTGCAGTCGCCCCGGGCTCAGTGCGACAAGAAAGCCTATCAGTTCCGGCTGAAACACACCCTGGAACTGCAGCCCAATCTGCAGATTTTTCAGGCCACCGTCACGGGGCTGATTTTTGCCCAAGGGCGTGTCACGGGATGCCGGACCAACCTGGACATTGATTTCGCGGGCCGGACCGTGGTGGTCACCACGGGCACCTTTTTGCGCGGCCTGATGCATATCGGGCAGAACAAGAACGAAGGCGGCCGCTTGGGCGATTTCAGTGCCAAGACGCTTTCCGCCAGCTTCCTTGAAGCGGGCATCGAATTGCAGCGACTCAAGACCGGCACGCCGCCGCGCCTGTTGGGGCGAAGTCTCGATTTTCGCCGGATGGAGGAGCAAAAGGGGGACGCCCAGCCGACCTTGTTTGCGTTCCACGACACCCGGGATCCGGAGGATTTGTTCCACGTGGAACAAACCCGGGAAACCCGCCTCGGCTGGCGGCCCGGTTGTGAACAAGTTTCGTGTTGGATGACCTACACGACGGAACGCACGGCGGAGCTGGTCCGCGCGAACCTGCACAAGTCCGCGATGTATAGCGGAGAGATCGAGGGTGTCGGCCCGAGGTATTGTCCGAGTATTGAGGACAAATTCGTGCGGTTTGCGGACAAGCCGCGGCACCTGCTTTTTCTCGAGCCGGAGGGGAGGACGACGAACGAGTTTTATGTGAATGGCCTGTCAACAAGTCTGCCGTTCGACGTCCAGGTGGAGATGATTCACAGCGTGCCGGGCCTTGAACAGGCTGTCCTGCTGCGCCCGGCGTATGCCGTGGAATACGACTTCGCGCCTCCGACCCAACTGTTTCCGTCGTTGGAATCCAAGAAGGTCGAGAACCTGTTTTTCGCCGGTCAAATCAACGGCACCTCCGGGTATGAGGAAGCGGCAGCGCAGGGATTGGTGGCTGGCGTCAACGCGGTGAACAAGGGCAGGGGAGGGGAGCCGCTGTTGATCGGGCGTCATGAGGGCTACACCGGAGTGCTCATCGATGATCTGGTCACGAAGGGCACCAGTGAGCCCTACCGCATGTTCACCAGCCGTGCGGAACATCGCCTCCTCTTTAACCACGGGAGCGCCGAATTGCGGCTGCTTTCCCATGCCCGACGCCACGGGCTGCTGTCACCGACGCGCCTGGCTCGGATCGAACAAAAACACGCCCGGGTAGCGCAGTGGTGTGAGCGTTTGGAGTCCGAGCGGAGTGATGCAGGCGGGGGAACATGGGGAGAAGGGATTCGACGGGGCAGGGGAGGCGAGGGCCTGCCCGCCGCCTTCCGCAGCGAAACTCCCGAAGTGCAGGCCGAGGTTTTGTATCGGGTTTCGTATCAAGGTTATCTGGCTCGGGAAGTGCGTCAGGTTGAAAAACTTGCCCATCTGGAGCAGACACGCCTGCCGTCGGACGCGAACTATTTACAAATCAAAGGATTACGTAAAGAAAGTGCCCAAAAACTCGCCCAGGTCCGTCCCTTGACGTTGGCGCAGGCGAGCCGCATCAGCGGAGTGAACCCCGCCGATATCAGCGTTTTGTTTATCTGGCTGGAAGCGCGACGCGGCGGTGGAAAGACTGTTTAAAGCCATATCCATCAATAGCACATGAAGGAGTCTGATTTCGCGGCGGTGTTGACGGAAAGGCGTGATGCCGTGCGCGCGGAACTCGCCGCCATTTTTGGCCCGGCACAGGGGCGATCATCCGCTGCCAGCGGCGCTCCGCGGGAAGACACCCCGGCAGGGCAGGGCTCCCCGGATGCGCTCTGGGCGGGTGATCGGTTCGTCTGGGAGGTGGGCTGCGGTCATGGCCATTTCCTGACGGCCTATGCGACGGGGCACCGGTCGGAGGTCTGTATCGGCGTGGATATCGCCAGTGATCGGATCGTCCGGGCGCGCAAAAAAGCCGAGCGCGCCCGACTTCCGCACCTGCACTTCCTGCGGACGGAAGCGTCGTTGTTTTTGGATGCCCTGCCGCCGTCCGTGCGAATCAGCTCCCTCTTCATCCTCTTTCCCGATCCCTGGCCCAAGCTCCGGCATCATAAGCATCGGGTGTTGCAACCGGAGTTCTTGGCGAAAGTCGCCCGCTGCGCTGCGCCCGCTTGCCGGCTGCATTTTCGCACCGATTTCGAACCCTACTTCAAGGAAGCACGGGCCGTCGCGGCCGAATCCCCGTCGTGGTCGCTCGTGGAGGCCCCGTGGCCGTTCGAATTCGAGACCGTCTTTCAGAGTCGCGCTGCCGACGGTTATTTTTCGTTTATCGCGGAGGTCCGTCCAACGCGGACGCCCTGACCCGCAGCGGGGCTGCCCGTGGCATTAGCGTCACGGAACGGCGGTGGCCCCGGCCTAATTTGTCCCGACCGGGCGCGGGGCGTCGATTTCGAGGGTTGACGGGGGGTCGCCCGGATGACTTTCCTCCCCGCTTCCTTTTCCCACCTGCATCGCGCGCGCATGTCCCGGGTCATCCAACTCTTCACCCTTCTCGTCGTCTCCGTCTTCGGCCTCACGCCGCTCGCCGCGGAAGGCGTCGCACCCAAGGCCGTGGAGGTCATTCCGGGGGTCACCAACAGCATGCTCACGGGCTGGACGGTTTCCGCTCTCCTCGTGCTCTTCGTGCTGTGGCTGATCGGCAAGCCCTCGATCGTCCCGTCGAAGGGTCAGGCCGTGATCGAGTCGCTCATCGAGGGACTGCGCGGGATTTTTGAACCGATCGTCGGCAAGGCGGCTTTCCCCACGGCGTTTCCGCTCCTGATCACGTTTTTCATCTTCATCCTGTTTCACAATTGGATGGGTCTGCTTCCGGGCGTGGGCACCGTAGGGTGGGGGACGACCGATGCTTCGGGCCACTTCCACCTGACGCGCGCGCTCATCCGTCCGCACAACGCCGACTTCAACGGCACGATCGCGCTCGCGCTGATCTCGTTCGGCGCTTGGGCGATCATCGTGTTCAAGTTCGCCGGTCCCGCGCTGATCGTGAAGGACCTGTTCGGCAACAAAGCCGACAAGGCCGAGACGCCCGGCTGGCTCTATCCGATCCTTTCGCTGGTCTTCCTCGTCGTCGGCTTCATCGAGGTATTCTCGATCGTCATCCGGCCCTTCACGCTTTCCGTCCGCCTTTTCGGCAACGTCTTCGGCGGCGAAAACCTGCTGCACGGCACGAGCTTCTTCTTCGTCTTCTACTTCATGGAGCTGCTCGTCGGCGTGATCCAGGCGCTGGTCTTCACGCTCCTGACGTCCGTTTACATCGGACTGCTCTGCAACCACGAAGGCGGCGATCACGGCCATGGCGACGGCCACGGTCACGGCGAAGAGGCCGGCCACGGCGCGGAGGCCCACCACTGAGCGGGCAACGACTTTTCCCCCGGGAGCGTGCCTTGTGTGCGCACGGTGGATACAACCACACCAAGAGAAAGCTAATCCCATGATCCACACCATCGCAGAACTCCAGGGCAACATCGCCTCCGCGTTCGGCCTGCTCGGCGCCGCTCTCGGCGTCGGCCTCATCGGCTTCAAGGCCGCCGAGGCGGTCGGCCGCAATCCCGCCGCTTCCGGCAAGGTCCTCGTCCAGGCCATCATCGGCATGGCGCTCGCGGAAGGCCTCGGCATCCTCGCCC
>JACCEC010729123.1_pt1 | contig 17468 bp, 10 predicted proteins | sample 7450121 | NCBI WGS metagenome assembly JACCEC01 (sample SAMN15323455, study PRJNA562643) | freshwater metagenome | isolation source: river surface water | place: USA:Blue River Watershed | collected 2017-08-18 | reverse complement strand
GTGTTTCTGCGGTTGAACCTGAAAAATTTGTAACCTGCGTCGAAGCAGGTGCAGACTTAATTGAAATTGGGAATTTCGATGCGTTCTATGCTCAAGGACGTCGTTTTGAAGCCGCAGAAGTTCTGCAACTCACCCATCAAACCCGCGCGTTATTGCCCCATATTACCTTGTCGGTTACAGTTCCCCATATCCTCGAACTTGACCAACAAGTTGAACTCGCCTTAGAACTCGTGAAAGCGGGTGCAGATATCATCCAAACCGAAGGCGGAACCAGTGCTTCCCCGGTTCATGGCGGCACATTAGGACTCATTGAAAAAGCAGCCCCGACCTTAGCCGCCGCCTCAGAAATTTCTCGCGCTGTCTCGGTGCCCGTGTTATGCGCTACCGGTATTTCTAATGTTAAAGCACCGATGGCCATTGCTGCGGGTGCGGCAGGTGTCGGCGTGGGTTCAGCCATTAACCGCCTCGATAACGAAGTCGCAATGGTAGCAGTCGTTCGGAGCTTAGTTGAAGCCTTAGCAACGGTTCAAGCTAACCGAATTTACGCTTAAAAAGGCAACAGGGAATGGGGAAGAAAGCTTGTATTTTCTATTCCCTGTTCCCTGTTCCCCATTCGTAATTCGTAATTCGTAATTCGTAATTCGTAATTCCCTGTTCCCTGTTATAAATAATTGACAAACCAGGTTAAATAATCTTCGATTAAGCTGTAGTTTGGAGAATCTTCATCGGATACTTTTAATTCCGCTAAAGGAATTGTGAATTTTCGATTATCACTAACTCGTTTAACATCAACACGAATTCCTTCTATTTCATCAGTTTTGTCTTGAAATTGTCCTAACAAAAAAATATCTGTGTAAGAAGGATTTGTTTTTTTCAGTTTTTCATAATCCTTAGAATTACCTGAACCATAAAGATACTCTTCTTCCCAAAGGAATTCTTCTGTTCCTGTTAAATAACAGGGTAATTTAATCTTTTCTTTTAGATATTTTAGATATCGATTTAACGTTTTAGGAGTGACTTCTAGGTCATCAGTACCTAGAATTTTTACCATTTTATCCTCAAATTCTTCAACATTAAAATCATCATCTTCAAACAAACTGGAAACATTCAAAAATCCCATTGACTCCATTTGTTCAATGAGATTTGTCATGGAATTGAGTAACTCTTCTTTAAAATGCTCTCTTTGCTTATTGACTAAACCCGATAAAATTGTTTCATCAATTTGCAGGGGTTTTAAATTCTCTCCTGGGGGTTGTAATTTTTTTTTGTTTTTGTTTTGATACAGTTTAGACATTCTGTTATACCAAGCACAGTAGTTCTTGATCTCAACCCTAGATGATTTTAAATTGATCTTTGATGAAGGTTTTGAGTTATGGAGACGCTTTAAGTCGCATCTCCACCCATTTCGACCTCAAGATTTTTTAAGTGGGAAGGGAGTAAAATTTAGTATATCGTGGTACAGGTCTTTTTTGAATTGTCAAGGGAAACAATTATGGTACAAACAGAACAACCCGCTATACCCGTTATTTATCAAGGACAGTTTGGGGAATACACAATTAACGAGAGTGATCGTTGGGGTGTGCTCATTTACCGCGCTGGCTTAATCATAGCAGCCCTATGCTTTACAGTGGCAACATCATTAGTTTTGTTTCAAGGAAATAACCCTTTAGTTATACAAGCATTAACGCCTCTGTACTTCGGTTTTTGGTTGGGGTTAGGGGTAAGTTTATTAACGATTCATATTTATTTAATCCCGTTACACCAATTATTACAACTTTTTTGGTTAATTGGAGGAATTGCTTCTGCGGTATTTGCTTGGGTGGATGACGAACCTTTAGCCTTAACGATTTATCACCATCCCTATACTTTATTTGGGGTAGGGTTTACCTTTGTTGCATTAACCGGAATTTATTTTAAAGAAGCATTCTGTTTTAATCGCATGGAAACCAAACTATTAACCCCGCTAGTTCCTTTGTTATTATTAGGATATATTGCTGGCGTTTGGTCGGTTTCAGCCCAAAAGATTTTCTTAGCATTTTGGGCGGTTCAATTTGTGATTTTTGTCGGTCGAAAAATATTCCAAGATATTCCAGGGGATATTGGGGATAAAAGCGTTTTTGACTATTTAAAAAATCGACGTTCTGCTTAATTGGAATGGGGAATTGGGAATTACGAATTACGAATTACGAATTGGGAATTGGGAATTGGGAATTGGGAATTGGGAATTACGAATTACGAATTACGAATTACGAATTACGAAAAATTAGATCATCTAATTCTGAATAATCGGGTAATTTATCCTGTAATATTTTACCATTTCTGACTACAATGCGATCGCTTTGTTGACGAGATAATATTTCACTGAAATAACGACCTTTAAAGATTATAAAATCGGCGGGAAGTCCGACACCAATTCGTCCGACATCTGATAACCCCATTAAATCGGCTGGAGTTGTTGTGACACTACATAACCAATCTTCAAAGGGTCGATCTAAATGACAAATTCTTACTGCCATTTTAAACACTTCTAAGCCATCATGGTCGCCAAATCCATAAAACGGATCTCGACAATTATCACTTGCAAATGCAACGGGAATTCCGGTTTGTTTTAATTCATGAACTAAGGTTGTTCCTCGCCAATGGGGGGTTTTAGGAGATTCAGAGGAATGATATTGACGATCTTGTAAATAGAGGTTACACATCGGTAAACTCACCACCCCAATTCCGGCGGATTTTACGAACTTTAAGGTTTGTTGAACAACATCATCGGGTTGTACCGCTAAACTGCAACAATGTCCGCAAACAATTTGACCTTCAAAATTATATTTTAATGCAGCTTCCGCAATTTTTTGTAAACAAATGGATTCGATTTTTCCATTTTCATCTACATGGAAATCTAAGTTTAATTTTCGCTCTTTTGCTATTTCAAAAACGCGGTTAATTTGCTTATCTAAATCAGAATTTATATAAGCAACTCCCCCTAAAATCCCGCCTGATTCTGCAATTTTATCAACAAGTTTTTCACCCTCTGGCGTTAAATAATAATCTAAAGAAGCTAAAGCTACCGCTTGCAAAATCAAGCGATTTTCCCATTGTTTTCTTAGGGTTTTAAACGCTTCCCAACTTAAATCTATTAACCGTCCTGAAGAATCTAAATGAGTCCGAATGGCTTTTGTTCCATGCACATAACTACACTTTAATCCAAATTCCATGCGTCGATAAATATCTTCCGTCGTCCAGGTTTCTTCATCTTTAAACGTCGCTGTTAACGCATCGTTAAAGGTTCCTTTTGTATTCGGCGAACGTTCCCAAATATGGCCTTTATCTAAATGGGTATGAACATCTACAAAACAGGGCCAAATTTGTTTTTCTTGTAAATCTACTGTTGCAATATTATCTGACTGACTTTGACCCGCAATCACAATTTGATCAAAGAGTCCCGATGCAATTTTAACATCCACTAACGCCATTCCATCGTGATTCACTGAATGTGCGATGGGCTCATTTTTATCTTTGAGCACACAAACGGGAACACGAACATTTTTCAGCCAATAATAAGCGGTATTCGGAATCATAATTGGGGGCTAGAAACCGGGTTTCTCTACTTTTTTATCATGATTTCAGCAACAACTGGGAAGAAACCGGGTTTCTGTATACAACTCTCTAAAGATTGAGGATTATGCGAAAAATGTATGGTAGTGATGCTAAATCTTCATAAAGTTTTACGTTTTGTAACATTAGCTACGATTGTATCGGATTTCCAGCACTAACTTATTCATATTCCTTAACCTTTCGGTTGAAGAACAAAGGCGAGATATCTCACTTGAGGATGATTTTCACCCTAAAATTAAGCAATTTTTTAGATTTGAGTCTCCCATGATACGGTTTGCCTTCAATAGACCTGCTAAGATTCGGCCAAATTTGATCCATTTCTCATTTTGGCTTAACAAATCCGAGACCGAGCAATACTGAGGAATAGGTTATGACCAGCACACTCCCACAAAAGGTGGCTACCAACAAATTTGAGAAGATCAAAGCCGAAAAAGACGGTTTAGCCGTCAAAGACGAACTGGAAATCTTGACCCGACTGGGTTGGGAAGCGATGGACGAAACCGACCGAGACTACCGCCTGAAATGGTTAGGGGTGTTCTTTCGTCCGGTGACTCCGGGTAAATTTATGCTGCGGATGCGTTTACCGAATGGGGTCATCACCAGTGAGCAGATGCGGGTTTTGGGGGAAATCGTGCAACGCTACGGTGATGACGGTAATGCTGATATTACCACAAGACAGAACCTTCAGTTAAGGGGAATTCGGATTGAGGATATTCCTGATATTTTCCGACGGTTTGAAACCGTTGGACTCACCAGCATTCAGTCAGGAATGGATAACGTCCGAAACATCACAGGTTCACCCGTTGCGGGGTTAGATGCCGATGAACTTTATGATACCCGTGAGTTGGTGCAACAGGTTCAAGACCTAATTACAAATCACGGAAAAGGCAATTTTGAGTTTAGCAATTTACCGCGAAAATTCAATATTGCCATCGCCGGATGTCGGGATAATTCCGTTCATGCGGAAATCAATGATATTGCCTTTGTTCCCGCATTTAAACAGAATATTTTTGGCTTTAATGTTTTAGTGGGAGGCTTCTTTTCTGCTACCCGTTGTGCAGCGGCTATTCCCTTAAATGCCTGGGTACAACCTTATCAAGTTGTCGGTTTGTGTCGAGGAATTTTAGAAGTTTATCGAGACAATGGCTTAAGAGGAAGTCGTCAAAAAGCTCGGCTGATGTGGTTAATTGATGAATGGGGAATTGACAAGTTCCGTTCAGAAGTGGAAAAACAAATCGGTTATTCCTTAGAACCCGAAGCCGAAAAAGACGAAATTCTCTGGGAAAAACGGGATCATATTGGGGTTTACAAACAAAAGCAACCCGGATTCAACTATGTGGGATTAAATGTTCCTGTTGGACGGTTATATGCTAACGATATGTTAGAATTAGCCCGAATTTCTGAAGTTTATGGTGCGGGAGAAATTCGCTTAACCGTTGAACAAAATGTAATTATTCCCCATATTTCCGATAGCCGTTTAGAAGCTTTTATCACGGAACCTCTTTTAGAGAAATTCTCCATTAGTCCATCGGGTTTAAGTCGAGGGTTAGTATCCTGTACGGGTTCACAATTCTGTAACTTTGCTTTAGTTGAAACTAAAAATCGGGCTATGGCATTAGTGAAGGAATTAGAAGCAGAATTAACCGTTGAAAAACCCGTCCGTATTCATTGGACAGGGTGCCCGAATTCCTGTGGACAACCCCAAGTTGCTGATATTGGATTAATGGGAACAAAAGCCCGTAAAGACGGTAAAGTTGTTGAAGGCGTTAACCTCTATATGGGCGGAAAAGTTGGGAAAGAGGCTAAACTCGGTGAATGTGTGCAAAAATCCATTCCCTGTGAGGATCTAAAACCCGTTTTACGACAAATTCTGGTAGAGCAATTTGGTGCTAAACTTAAAGATGGAGTTGATTTAACGAGTTCAGAACCCGAAATTAATTCCCAAAACGATACCCCAGAGACATTTGATAAAACAGCTACAATTGTTTTTGCAAAATCAGGTAAAACTATAACCTGTGGGGAAAATGAACTCATTCTCGACGTAGCAGAACGAGAAGGAATTACAATTCCGAGTAGCTGCCGTTCAGGAAATTGTGGAACCTGTCAACAAAAATTAGTTGAAGGACAGATTCAATATAATAACAATCCTGATGCAGCAAAAGACCTAGAACCGGGTATGATTTTAACCTGTAGTGCCCAGGCAATTAATAGAGTCGTTATTGATGCTTAACGACTGAAAGATCAATCAAGAAAACCCCATCACTTATTTACAAACACGGAATAAAGACATAGGACATGAGTAAGCTTTCACGACGTAAATTCCTTTTGACGGCTGGCGTTACTGCGGCGGGAACCATCTTTGTACATGGTTGTACTTCTGGAACTAATTCTTCAACAACGGCTCCTAATTCTTCCCCGGCTGCAACCGCAGTTCCCGCAGCAAATATTAATCCGGCTGATGCTCCAGAAACCCCAACTGCAACATTAGGATTTATTGCCTTAACCGACTCTGCCCCCTTAATTATTGCCTTAGAAAAAGGGTTATTTGCGAAATATGGCATGACCGATGTTAAGGTGGTAAAACAAGCCTCTTGGCCTGTCACCCGTGATAACTTAGAATTAGGGTCTGCTGGTGGAGGAATTGATGGGGCTCATATTTTATCTCCCATCCCCTATTTAATGACATTAGGAACGATTACTAAACAACCCGTTCCCATGTATCTTTTAGCCCGATTAAATACCAATGGTCAGGCAATTTCGTTAGGGAAAGAATACCTGGATGCTAAAATTACCATTAACGATAGTGCTAAATTTAAAGATATTGTTTTAGCTGCCAAGAATTCAGGAAAAGAAGTCAAAGCCGCCATTACATTCCCCGGAGGAACCCACGATTTATGGATGCGTTATTGGTTAGCTTCAGGGGGGACAATTCCTGATAGTGATATTTCCATTATTCCAGTTCCGCCTCCCCAAATGGTTGCTAATATGAAAGTTGGCAATATGGAAGGCTTTTGTGTCGGTGAACCTTGGAATGCTCAATTAGTGAATCAAAAAGCGGGATATACGGCATTAATTACCGGAGAATTGTGGAAAGATCACCCCGAAAAAGCCTTTAGTATGCGCGCAGATTGGGTGGATAAAAACCCCAAAGCCGCAAAAGCATTAACAATGGCAATCTTAGAAGCGCAACAATGGTGCGATAAACCCGAAAATGTCGAGGAGATGTGTCAAATTGTCTCCCAAGATAAGTGGTTTAAAGTACCTGTAAAAGATATTATTGGGCGTTCTAAAGGAGATATTGACTATGGTGATGGTCGGGTTGTAACCGCCAGTCCCATTGCGATGAAATTCTGGAGAGATAACGCTTCTTATCCCTATAAAAGCCATGATACTTGGTTCTTAACCGAAGATATTCGCTGGGGATATTTACCGCCCAATTTAGATATTAAAGCCACCGTTGATAAAGTCAACCGTGAAGATATTTGGAGGGAAGCCGCTAAATCGTTAAATGTTCCCGCAGACCAAATTCCAGCAACTCCTTCTCGTGGTGTTGAAACCTTCTTTGATGGCGTTCAATTTAACCCCGATGATCCTCAAGGGTATCTCAATGGTTTAACCATCAAAAAAATCTAATTCTCTGGGTTTGACCCCCCTAGCCCCCCTTACAAAGGGGGGAACCAGAGAATAAAAGCTCTACTTTTTAAAGAGGGAACTGGACGCTCAAAGTCCCACTTTTTAACGGGGATTTAGGGGGATCTAATCCAGGGATATATTAGTAAAAACCTGATTCAAACTCACTCATCTCTAACCCGTATGACCACTAGCATTAAAGCTCGTTCTAACAGTAATAATCCGCTTAATTTCTTCTTTGATTGGTTTAATAAAAACCGCAATAAAATCGTCCGTCCGTTAATTGCCGTGATAATTTTTCTTGCCATTTGGCAACTCTTATGTTCCGGGGAAAATCCTAACTTACCTTCCCCCATTACCACCGTTAAGGAATCTTGGGAATTAATTATTAATCCCTTTTTCGATAATGGCGGCACCGATAAAGGGTTAGCTTGGCAAGTTCTAGCTAGTTTACAACGGGTTGCCATTGGATTTACCTTATCGGCAATTGTTGGAATTGGATTAGGAATTTTAATTGGAACTAATACCTTTATGTATGATGCCTTAGATCCCTTGTTTCAAATTCTAAGAACCATTCCTCCCCTGGCGTGGTTGCCTATTGCCTTAGCGGCTTTTCAACAATCGAATCCTTCCGCCATTTTCGTTATTTTTATTACCGCCATTTGGCCGATTATTATTAATACCACTGTCGGCGTTCAACAAATACCCCAAGACTATAAAAACGTAGCTAGAGTTTTACGTTTACCCCGACAAAAATACTTTTTTAAGGTGTTATTTCCCTCGGCTGTTCCTTATATCTTTACCGGGTTAAGAATTGGGATTGGTTTATCTTGGTTAGCCATTATTGCAGCAGAAATGTTAGTCGGTGGAGTTGGCATTGGGTTCTTTATTTGGGATGCCTATAATAGCTCTCGAATTAGTTCCATTATCGTTGCTTTAATCTATGTCGGTGTTGTGGGTTTAATCCTTGATCGTACCATTGGTTTTATTGCTTCAAAAGTGGTTCCTGCCGAGCAAAAATAAACGCTAATTTCTGTTAATTGTTCACCCTTCTCACCTGAAATTATGTCTGTATTTGTCGAAGTTGATCACGTTCATCGCGTTTTTAATCTACCCAATGGAGAACAATATATTGCGCTGAAAAATATTGAACTCAAAATTAAAAAAGGTGAATTTATTTCCTTAATTGGTCACTCTGGCTGTGGAAAATCAACCTTATTAAATATAATTGCCGGGTTAGATCAAGCCAGTCAAGGTGGAATTATTGTCGAAGGTCGAGAAGTTCGTGAACCAGGGCCAGATCGCATGGTTGTGTTTCAAAATTATTCCTTATTACCTTGGTTAACCGTCCGAGAAAATATAGCCTTAGCCGTCGATGAAGTCTATAGCAAACTGCCTAAAACTGAACGTCAAAAAATTATTGAACATCATATTAAATTAGTCGGTTTAAGACACGCTGCGGATAAACGACCCGGAGAACTTTCAGGGGGAATGAAACAACGAGTTGCGATCGCCCGTGCCCTAGCTATTCGTCCCCAATTATTACTTTTAGATGAACCCTTTGGGGCGTTAGATGCGTTAACCAGAGGCGGGTTACAAGAGCAGTTAATGAAAATCTGCGAAGCTAACCAAGTTAGTGCGGTCATGGTGACTCATGATGTCGATGAAGCCTTGCTTTTATCCGATCGCATTGTGATGTTAACCAACGGCCCAGAAGCCCATATCGGACAAATTTTAGAGGTGAATATTCCCCGCCCTCGTCAACGGATGGATGTGGTAAATCATCCTAACTATTATGCCCTACGGAATGAAATTGTTTATTTCCTAAATCAACAGAAAAAAGCCAAAAAATCAGCAATCAAAAAAGCTCCTACCGTTATTGCTAAAAATGGCTTAGAAAAAGTCAATTTAGATCTGGGTTTTATTCCCTTAACCGACTGTGCTCCTTTAATTATTGCCAAAGAAAAAGGCATTTTTGAGGAATATGGCTTAACGGAAGTTAACTTAAGTCGAGAAACCAGTTGGAAACTGTTAGGACAGGGGGTGGTAGAAGGGCGTTTAGATGCAGCCCAAATGGTGGCGGGAATGCCTCTAGCCATGACGTTAGGTTTCGGTAAAAATTCTCCAATTCCGATGGTAACAGCCTTAACTTTATCGCGGAATGGAAATGCTATTACCCTCAATAAACAGTTGTATGAAAACGGGGTGAAAACCTTAGAAGACTTTAAAAATTATATCGATAAAAATCTTGACAAAGTGCATACATTAGGCATGGTTCACCCTAGTTCCATGCACAATTTAATGCTCAGATATTGGTTAGCCGCCGGAGGAATTAACCCGGATCAAGATGTTAATTTAACGGTAATTCAACCGCCTCAAATGCAAGCTAATTTAAAAGCAGGGAATATTGATGGTTATTGTGTGGGTGGCCCTTGGAATGCCCGGTCTGTTCATGAAGGGTTAGGCTTTATTATTGCTAATAGTTTTGATATCTTCCCCAATGGACATACGGAGAAAGTTTTAGGGGTGACAGAAGACTGGGCAAATCGTTATCCTAAAACCCATATTGCCTTGGTAAAAGCGTTAATTGAGGCTTGTGATTATTGCGATGATCGACGAAATCGAGAAGAAATTTTAGAGATTTTATGCCGGGATGAATATGTTGGATCTGCACCAGAATATACCCGATTAGGATTTATTGATCCGGTTGAAAAAGGGGATGGTCAACCGCCTAAATTATTAGTCAATTACAATCAGTTTTTTGTGGATAAAACCAATTGCCCCGATGCCACAGAATTCCTCTGGATCATGGCAGAAATGGCACGTTGGGGCATTATTCCCTTTCCGAAAAACTGGGTTTCAATTATCGAAAGGGTATTAAGAACTGATGTTTATGGTCAAGCTGCCCGAGAATTAGGATTATCTGATATGGAACGCGATCGCCAAAGTATTAAATTGTTTGACGGCACAATATTTAATCCCAATGAACCGATTAAATATCTCAAAAATCTGAAGATTAAACAGGATATTCGCATTGAAGAAATCATCCTTGATCCCATCGCTGCTTAACTGTAAACTGTCAACCGTTAACCGTCAACCCTTATGCAAATTTTGGATAATATTTCCTCTAAACCTACTGCTTCCTCAAAATCCGACGCTTTTTTAGTGATTGATCAAGTGTCTAAAGTTTATGACACCCCAAAAGGGAAATATATTGTGCTTGAAGATGTCAATCTTCAGGTTAAAGAAGGTGAATTTATCTGCATTATTGGTCACTCTGGGTGCGGAAAATCCACGCTATTAAATATGGTGGCGGGGTTTAATCAACCCACAACCGGAGTTGTATCCGTTCAAGGACAATTGATCACCGAACCTGGGCCAGAACGGATGGTGGTGTTTCAAAATTATTCCCTATTACCTTGGTTGACCGCCAAAGAAAATATTCATTTAGGGGTTGAGTCAGTATATCCTGACAAATCAACGGCCGAACAACTGGAAATTGTCAAAGAAAATTTAGAGTTAGTCGGGTTATCGGAAGCGGCAAATAAAAAACCGTCTCAACTCTCAGGAGGCATGAAACAACGGGTTTCCATCGCCCGCGCCTTAGCCACTCGTCCCCAAATTTTAATTTTAGACGAACCCTTCGGCGCCTTAGACCCGATTACCCGCGAAGAATTACAAGAAGAACTGCTCAATATTTGGCAAGATCATCGAATTACGGTATTGATGATTACCCATGATATTGATGAAGCTTTGTTTTTAGCCGATCGTTTGGTGATGATGACCAATGGCCCGGCTGCCCAAATTGGGGAAATTTTAGACATTCCCTTCTCCCGTCCTAGAAATCGGGCAAAAATTATGGAAGACCCCCGATATTATGAATTACGGAACTATGCCCTTGATTTTCTCTTCCGACGTTTTGCCCATCATGAGGAAGATGAAGAGACAACGGAAGAGATGATCCTAGAAAAAACCGAAGAGACAACCCCTGACACGGGATCAGCACAAGGCACTACAATAGCAGCCAGTTCTAGTCATCGATCAGTAGAGGTACTCAAGATGCAACCCAATAAACCGAACCCGAATGAAAATCCTTATGCTACACCTTCTGAACCTGAGTTAACCCACTCGGCTGATCCTGCACCCCCAGTGTCATCAGAAGAAATGTCACCTGCGATGAAAACAGGAATATTATTTGGTTTGTGGGGAGTGATTATTGCAACCTTAGTGGGATCATTACTTTTGAACCCAACATCCACCACCGCCAACAAAGAAGCAGAAACAACAGACTCTTCTTCTGCGGTTACATCGACAGCATCCACCCCCGTTGCTGAAACCGTTACTCCCATCACCACACCCTCTCCTACCTTATCACCTAGCCCAATAGCGACCTTATCACCCTCTCCTCTTCCAACGGTCAGTCCCTCTCCATCCCTAGGGTCAACGCCAACCTCCTCACCGAATGCTATTACAACACCCTCACCCACCCCCGATAGTGTGGCAACAACAACCCCTAGTTCAACAACAGCAACATCACCGACAACAACCTCATCTCCATCGGTCACGACTTCTCCGTCTCCGGTCGCTACGGCATCCCCAACCCCAGAGAGTTTAACCTCGGCGACAACTTCACCTTCTGTAACGGCAACATCACCGACAGCTACAACTTCTCCTGCTTCAGTGGCAACTCCCTCTCCTACTGACTCAACCACAGTCGCCAGCAGCACAACGGCATTGACTCCGACTACAGAGGAGATTAAACAGTTAAATGAAGAGGTTTTTGCCACGATTAATGAATCTTGGACAAGCACTCCAGTAACAGCCGTCTCGGTTTATATTGTTAAAGTGAGTCGAACTGGGGATATTTTGAGTTATGAAGCTAAATCTTCCGATGCGACTCAAAATGTTAACAATACCCCTCTGCCGAAGTTAGTCAAGTCGGATGTTACTCAAACTCCCTATACTCAATTTGAGGCAACCTTTACCCCCGAAGGAACATTAGAAATAAAATCCGCTCAATAGATGATCAATGATGAGGAATTGGGAATTATGCTCCCAATTCCTCTATTTTCATTAATTCTAATCAGTAAGAGACCCTTTACCTTCAACCTAAATCATCAAATATTTCAGCTATAAAAGCCCGTTTAAATTTTACTTTATTTTTTAAATTTACAATTTTTTTTGATAACATTATGAACAGTATTAAAACACTTTGTCCCTTTTGTGGTGTCGGTTGTGGTTTAGAAATTGTTTCTACACCAACAACCGATCAAGAAATTAAACGGGATGTTCACGGAAACCCAATTTGGAAAGTTAGAGGCGATCGCCAACATCCCTCTAGTCAAGGCATGATCTGTGTTAAAGGAGCTACTGTGACAGAATCCATTCGGCGCGATCGCCTTTTACACCCCCTAATCCGAGAAACCTTAGATCAACCCTTCCGACAAGTGAGTTGGGATGAAGCCTTAAATTTAATCGTAGAACGCATCCAAACCGTTCGCCGTGACTATGGTTCCGATGCCTTATGTCTGTACGGTTCTGGTCAGTTTCTCACCGAAGATTATTATATTGCCCAAAAACTGATGAAAGGGTGTTTAGGAACTAATAATTTTGATGCAAATTCTCGTTTATGTATGTCCTCAGCCGTCTCCGGTTACGTCCAAAGCTTTGGCTCCGACGGCCCCCCCTGTTGTTATGAAGATTTAGAATTAACCGATTGTGCCTTTATTATTGGGAGTAATACGGCAGAATGCCATCCGATTATTTTTAATCGTTTTGCCAAATATCATAAAAAAAATCCTGACGTTAAATTAATTGTTGTTGACCCTCGATATACCCCAACCGCCGAAGCCGCCAATCTACATTTACCCATTCGCCCCGGAACCGATATTGACTTATTGAATGGCATTGGTTATTTATTATTAAAATGGGGAGATATTGATGCAATATTTATTGATGAATGTACCCGCAATTTTCAACAATATGCTCAAGTTTTACAATCCTATACCCCCAATATTGTCGCTGAACGCTGTGGAATTCCTATTGAAGACTTAGAAACCGCAGCCCGTTATTGGCAACAATCTAAACGGATTTTATCCCTATGGTCAATGGGGTTAAATCAATCTTCTGAAGGCACTGCAAAAGTGCGATCGCTGATTAACCTACACTTAATGACAGGTCAAATTGGTAAACCCGGATGTGGCCCCTTTTCCCTCACCGGACAACCAAACGCTATGGGAGGACGGGAAGCGGGAGGTTTAGCCCATCTATTACCCGGTTATCGCTTTGTCAGTAACCCGCAACACCGGGCTGAAGTTGAACAATTTTGGCATCTTCCCCCAGGTCATATTTCCCCCACCCCCGGACGCACCGTTTGGGATATGATTATCGGTTTAGAACAGGAGGAAGTGCAGTTTCTCTGGATCGCCGCCACAAACCCTGCCGTTAGTATGCCCGATCTCGAACGCACCAAAGCCGCTTTATTAAAATCTCCCTTTACCGTCTATCAAGAAGCCTACTATCCCACCGAAACCTCAGCCTATGCCCATGTTCTCCTCCCCGCCACCCAATGGAGTGAGAAAACCGGGGTGATGACCAACTCAGAACGCCGTGTTACCTATTGTCCAGGGTTTGATATTCCCCTGGGAGAAGCTCGACACGACTGGGAAATTTTTGCTGAAGTCGGACGACGCTTAGGGTTTAAAGAACAATTTGCCTTTCAAACCTCGGCGGAGGTTTATGCTGAATTTGTGCAACTGACCAAAGATCGTCCCTGTGATATGTCCGGGTTAAGTCATGACCGTTTGCAGCAACAGGGGCCGACCCAATGGCCTTGTCCAGAAGGATGTGATCATCCTGAACCCAAACGCTTATACACCGATGGTTATTTTGCCACCCCCGACGGTCGGGCGATTTTTGCGGGCTATCATTCTAAAGGGTTAGCTGAACCCAGTGATCCAAATTATCCCTATGTCTTAACAACAGGGCGTCTGTATGGTCATTGGCACACCCTTACCCGCACCGGAAGAACCAATAAAACCCAACAAATGCACCCCGACCCGTTTATTGAAATTCATCCCAAAGATGCAGGGTATTTAGGAATTCAAAATGGCGATATGATTGAAGTGCGTTCTCGACGGGGAAGTTGTCAATTTCCCGCTAAAATTACCGCCTTTATTGCCCCTGGAACTGTATTTGTCCCGATGCACTGGGGGGCATTATGGGCAACGGAAGCAGAAGCTAACACTTTAACCCATCCTCACGCCTGTCCCGACTCTCGACAACCGGAATTAAAAGCCTGTGCCGTACAATTGATTCCTCAATCACTCATTAATAATCCGTTATCAATCATCAGTCAAGAAGTGGATAGTTGATTAACTGTTCACGCTTTTACTAAATATCGATAGAAACCGAGTTTTTTGGGTTCTTCCTGGCTAGGGAACCTTTTACAATGTCTATCGACAATTAAAGTAAGTCAGAAGTTAGAAAAATTGCTGACTTACCTTTTCCCTAGATCACCTCGAAATTTTGAGCACAACTGTTAAACCCTCTTTCAAGGTGATGCAAACTACGGTTAAAAAATTATAGCTTAAAATTAAGAAAAGAATCCTCTATTTTCTCAAGTTGAGTGAACCTATGAAACCGACATTAACCTTAGCAACATTGGTATTAGCAGCCAGTTCAATGCTTCCAGCTTATGCTGTGATGCCTAATCACCCAATTAACACAACTTCTTCAACACAGTCCTCTCAAGATTTAATTCTAGCTCAAAATAATTTTGATCAATATCGTCAACAGCGTCATGCAGAGTTAGAACAACAAATGCGCGAAGAGGTGAAAAAACCTCAATATAATAATTTATCCCAAGCTCAAAAAGCTCAAATGATTCGAGATGCTCATAATGCTCTGGATCAACGTTTAGATCGAGAATATGAAACTTGGAAACAACGGCAATCTAATAATAACCGTAATCACAATAACCGTAATCACAATAACCGTAATCACAATAGCAATGATCGTTATAACCAAAAATCGTTTGATCAATATCGTCAACGTCGCCACGCGCAGTTAGAACAACAAATGCGTGAAGAGGTGAAAAAACCTCAATATAATAATTTATCCCAAGCTCAAAAAGCCCAAATGATTCGAGATGCTCATAATGCTCTGGATCAACGTTTAGATCAAGAATATGATTCTTGGAGACGGGGTGAAAATAACGGCAATTATAATGATCGATATGATTCAGGCAATTATAATCGCGATCGCTATGATCGTTATAATCGCAACAATCAACCCTATCCCAATAATGGGCGTTACACTCGTTAACTTTAGAGTGTATCCCCATCAAATACAACCACCATCCTCTTAAAATAGGTTCATAAACTAGATTTCTGAACCTATTTTTTCTTCAACTATCTCTCACCATTATGGAGTTTTTTTGTCATCCTAGCTGATAACTAGAAACTGGTTTTTTTGATTAGATAATTAGAGCTTCAGAAACTCGGTTGCAGATAATTTATAAGGTTGGGCAATTAAAACAACGGAAGAACGAGGGCTAACATGATAATATTTTCCTGAAATGGGGGGGGCGACATTTAAACTACTAATATCGTTCGGAACAGCTAAAGCAGTATCAACAAGACGATGCCAACGTTCTCCTTGAGACAGAGGAGGTAATTGAAAGGTTAACGGTTCCCAATAGGCATTAAATATAATATAAAGATGTTCGCCCTTTTCGGGATGATATAAACTAAAGGCAATAGTCCGAGACTGGTCACTTAAATCCGGTTTATTGATGCGAACACCATGCCAAATAATATGGGGTAAATCAGTTGCATCATCTAGTTCTAAAACATCATCTAATTGAAAAAGATACAGTTCTTTTTTAAAGCGAATTAAACTTTTAACAAACCGTAAAATCTCAGGATGTTTTCCTACATCACTCCAATCAAACCATCCCAATTCATTATCTTGACAATAGGCGTTATTATTTCCGAATTGGGTACGGCAAACTTCATCCCCCATTAACATCATGGGAGTGCCTTGAGACAGTAATAAAATCACCCAAAAGTTTTTAATTTGTTGCAGGCGTAACGCTTGAATATATAAGTCATCTGTTGCTCCTTCAATACCACAATTCCAGCTAAAATTACAATCAGAACCGTCTCGGTTTTCTTCACCATTTGCTTCATTATGTTTTTCATTATATGAAACTAAATCATTCAAGGTAAAACCATCATGACAGGTGACGAAATTAACACTACAATGGACTTCTCGATCAGGATGGGGATAAATATCGGGACTTCCCATCAAGCGATAAGCTAACTTTTCAACTTGTTTTTCATCTCCTTTAATAAAACACCGGACATCATCTCTAAATTGTCCATTCCATTCTCCAAAGCGATCGCCAGCTAATGACCCAACTTGATATAATCCTCCCGCATCCCACGCTTCAACAATTAATTTCGCTCCGGCTAATATTGGGTCAGATTTTATAATCCATAAAATCGGTGCATCATCAATGGGATTTCCTTCTTTATCCCGCGATAAAATGGACGCTAAATCAAAGCGAAATCCATCAACGTGCATTTCAGAAACCCAATAGCGCAGACTATCAATAATTAATTGTCCTGAAATTTCATGATTCGCTTTAACCGTATTTCCACAACCACTATAGTTACTATAATAAGCTTGATTTTCTTTGTCTAACATATAATACATACTGTTATCAAAGCCACGAAAAGATAACGTCGGGCCATCTTCATTGCCCTCAGCCGTATGGTTATAAACCACATCTAAAATCACTTCAATTCCTGCTTGATGAAATGCCTTGACCATATCTCGAAATTCATCAATAGGGCCGAAAGCATCTCGACGAGAGCTATATTGTCGATGAGGAGCAAAAAATGAAATGGTACTATAACCCCAATAATTATTTCGTGGAGGAACAGCATCTTGTTCATCAAATTGATGAATGGGGAGTAATTCAACGGCGGTAATTCCTAAATCTTTTAAATAAGGTATTTTTTCAATTAATCCCGCATAAGTTCCCCGTTTTTCAGGGGCAATTCCTGAGTTGGGGTTGCGGGTAAAACCGCCCACGTGCAGTTCATAAATAATGGTTTGAGAGTAAGGTAATTCTAAAGGTTTATCTCCTTCCCAATCATAGGTGCTATTATCAACAACAACTGCTTTTAACGCTTGGGCGCAATTATTCCCTGGAACTG
>JACCEC011738680.1_pt1 | contig 17475 bp, 18 predicted proteins | sample 7450121 | NCBI WGS metagenome assembly JACCEC01 (sample SAMN15323455, study PRJNA562643) | freshwater metagenome | isolation source: river surface water | place: USA:Blue River Watershed | collected 2017-08-18 | reverse complement strand
TACAACTTCTACGACGCGGGGTGGAGCAGTCCGGTAGCTCGTCGGGCTCATAACCCGAAGGTCACAGGTTCAAATCCTGTCCCCGCCACCAAGGTCAAAAGGTCCCCGGTTCGCCGGGGGCCTTTTGCATATGTGGGCTTGCGATGCGACGAATTGTTAGATTGCCTGAATGTCAAATAACAAGCCATCAATCACGATTCCGCAAGAAACTCCGCCATCAACTTTGGAAATTGCCGACATCACTGTTGGAACTGGCGATGAGGCCGTAAAGGGCAAGAATGTTTCAGTCCACTACGTAGGTGTTGCGTGGAGCAATGGCCAAGAATTTGATGCTTCATGGAATCGCGGGGAACCGTTTGATTTTCGTTTGGGTGCTAGCCAAGTGATCCAAGGTTGGGATGATGGCGTTGCAGGAATGAAAGTTGGTGGACGTCGTCAACTCACCATTCCGCCAGACATGGGATATGGAAGCCGCGGTGCAGGCGGAGTAATTAAAGGCGGCGAAACACTCGTGTTTGTTGTTGACCTGCTGAATGTTTTTTAACTAACTACAGGTAGGCTTATTTCAACAGAACTTTGTGCAACATACGTTGCACATCAAAAGAACTGGTGAGTAATGAATATCTTGGTAATCGGTGCAGGTGGCGTGGGCGCTTCAATGGCGTCTATTGCAGAGACCCGATCGTTTTTCAGTCAGTTTGTACTGGCCGACATTTCACTTGCTCGAGCAGAAGAGGCAATTGCTCAGCTTGATGATCGTGCGAAGTTCGTTGCAGAGCAAGTTGATGCTCGCGACAAGGAAGCAATTAAAAACCTTATTCATCGCGTAAAGGCTGATGTTGTGGTGAACGCGTGTGATCCGCGTATGAACGAGCCGATTTTCAATGCTGCGTATGAATCTCATTGCAACTACATCGACATGGCAATGAACTTGAGCGAACCACACGCATCTAATCCATATGAAGAGGTTGGCTCACCGCTAGGAGCAGATCAACTTGCCGCAGATTCAGCTTGGCGTGAACGCGGTCTTCTTGCGTTGGTGGGAATGGGTGTGGAACCTGGATTGAGCGACGTTTTTGCTCGATATGCGGCTGACAACTTGTTTGACACCATCGACGAAATTGGAGTTCGAGATGGCTCTAACTTGTCTATCGACGGTCTTGATTTCGCTCCCACATTTTCTATTTGGACCACGATTGAAGAGTGTTTGAATCCACCAATCGTGTGGGAGAAAAATCGTGGCCTTTACACCACCGATTGTTTTTCAGAGCCAGAAGTATTTCACTTTCCGGCTGGAATTGGTCCTTACGAGTGCGTAAACGTAGAACACGAAGAAGTTCTCCTCATTCCTCGCGAAATTGATTGCAATCGAGTCACTTTTAAATACAGCCTTGGGGCTGAATTCATTGACTGGTTGAAGACGTTTGCTTATCTAGGCCTAGATAGCAAAGAACATGTCCGAGTGGGAGACGTAAGCGTTTCGCCGCGCGACGTTCTTGCAGCTGTACTTCCTAACCCTGCAAAACTTGGTCACCTCATGCACGGAAAAACATGTGCAGGAACGTGGGTTCGTGGAACCTATGACGGAGAGCCGCGCGAGGTGTATCTGTATCACGTTGCAGACAATGAAACCACAATGCGTGATTGGGGTTCTCAGGCAGTGTTGTGGCAAACAGCAATTTGCCCAGTTGTTGCACTTGAGCTTTTGGCTAATGGAAGTTGGAAGTCAACTGGCGTTAGAGGTGCTGAAGCATTTGATGCCGATCCATTTTTGAATTTGCTCGGCGATTATGGTGCTCATCACGGAATGGTGGAAATGGGACCAGGTCTATGGCCAAGTCCTAAGCCAACCGGCCAACCAGGTTGGGACCGGCCGGTAAAGCGCGCAATTCGCTTGAGTTAATTGTGCAGCGGAATCGCACGCGCAAACTTGTTTCTGCAGGCGCAATTGGTTGTTCTACGGCACTCATGTGGTCGGACACCGCAATTACTTGGTGGTCAAACTTTCTCAATTTTGCAATGCGTGTGAATTCAACGGCCACACAAAGCGTTCTTGACAATCGTCCCTCTGGTGACGCGGATCTGCACGCAGTGGTGTGGGGTTTTTGCGCATTGCTCATTGCGTACGCATTGAATTGGCGAGATGTGTGGCGTGCAACTGCAGGATTGTTCGTTTGGACAGTTTTTGTAGAGCTGGCTCAACCGTGGTTTACCGAGATGCGATCTCGTCAATTGAGCGATTTGATTGGAAATTGCTTTGGAATTTTACTGATTGCGATTTCAGTAGACGTTATTGCAAAGGTCCGAGCACCCCGGTGAAGTAGTGCTTGCGACAGAGCAATTCATATCGAATTTCGTCACCAAAAAGTGGTTCGCTCATTGTTTTGTCTGTATCACCGACGACTACGGTCTCGCCTTCGTACACGATGTCGCCATTTACTAAGCGAGCATTGAAGTTTGCTCGTTCACCGCACCAACAACGAGCCTCAACTTGCATTTCCACCCGTTGGTCAGCAATTTCAAGAAGCCTACGAGTGCCGTCAAACAATAAGCCGCGAAAATCAGTGATGAGCCCGAAAGCAAAAACATCAACGTTGAGCTCATCAACAACGCGCGCGAGCTGATTGCATTGCTCTACGGAATAGAACTGAGTTTCATCACAGACCAAAAATTGCAGGGGCATTTTTGACTTAGTGAGCTCAAAAAGATCAAGATCTGCAGAAACATCAACTGCTGGAGCAGAAACTCCTAATCGACTGGTGACCTGTGATCCATCTCGATCAAGCTTGGTGAGCAGTAAACCAGTAACACCTCGCGACGACATGTTGTGATGAATCTGCAGAGCAAGGGTGCTTTTCCCAGAACCCATTGTGCCGTAGTTGAATCGCAAGGTGGCCATGACGAACATGAACCGTAGTCGGACTGACATGCATCATGCACCTGGCGTAATCTTGAGTAATGGACGCAGTAGACCGCAAAATGCTTGCGCAAGCAATAGACCACACGTTGCTTGCGCCTGAAGCCACTGCTGCGCAGATTATTGCTGTATGCGCTGAGGCCGACCAACTGGCGGTAGGCGCCGTTTGTGTTTCGCCGACCTGGGTGCGTCTTGCTCGCCAAAGCACGGAGATTCCAGTTGCAAGCGTGGTCGGTTTCCCATCGGGAAGCCATCTCGCAGCGATTAAGGCAAAAGAAGCGGAATTAGCGGTAGCTCAAGGGGCGAGCGAGATTGACATGGTTGCAAATTTGTCTTTTATAGCCAACGCCGATTGGAAGAATCTTGAACAAGAGATCGCAGAAGTTCGCCATGCGGTCGGTAATGGAATCGTATTAAAAGTGATCTTGGAAACAGCATTATGGTCGCCAGAGCAAATTTCGCTTGCTTGCATTCACAGTGTTAATGGAAGCGCCAATTTTGTAAAGACTTCAACAGGGTTTCATAAATCGGGTGGAGCAACGATTGAAGCAGTAGAGGTTATGCGTGCAGCAGTTGGACCAAACATCGGAGTTAAAGCAAGTGGTGGAATACGCACCACCCAAAATGCGATTGACATGATGAAGGCCGGCGCTAACAGAATCGGAGCGTCAGCTTCACGAGCAATTTTGGAAGGTATTCAGTGAAAAGAGCGTTCATCGTCTCAATAATTTGTGGCGTGATGTGGTCGGGGAGTGCAATCGCTGCAGTAGATCCGACGCCGATTTCATCGACAACATCGTCTACGACGTCTGTTGTGCCCGTAATCAATACGGCTGAAAGCAACATGCTTGTGCCAGCGAAGTCTGGAAGTGGGCGGAGAATTGTTTATTCAAACAAGCAACTGCGTGTTTGGGTAATCAATGCATCTGGTGAAGTCATTCGAACATTTTTGGTTTCAGGTCAGCGCGGGCAGCCTAAAAAAGGTGTGTATGCGGTGCGAAGTCAGTCGGTTTCATCTTTTAGCCAAGAACTTGAAGGAGTGAAATTTCGATTTATGACGAGGTTCGCTATTGGTCGCAATGGTGGCAACATTGGCTTTCATGAAATTCCGACAAAGAACGGTGTTCCATTACAAACCGAAGAAGAACTCGGTACCTACTTGGGAAGTGGTTGTTTGCGCTCAAGCACACAAGACGCAAAATTTATTTTTGATTGGGCGAAACCTGGAACCACCGTTGTCGTTGTTCCGTAACTGCAATTAAAAGCGGGACAACTCCGATTTCAAGAGGTCAAGGCCGAGGTTTCCAAGATCGAGAGCATGCGCATGCCATTTGCGTAGATCGAATGAAGCGCCATATTTTTTCTTGGCGTCGTCACGCAAGTCGAGCCATACTCGCTCGCCCAATTTGTATGAAATTGCTTGACCCGGCCAGCCGAGATATCTATTGATTTCTGAACGATTGAACTCATCGTCGCTCGAGGAGCGAGCGCTAAGGAATTCAAACATCAACTCGGGAGTCCACTGTTCACCCGGATGCCATGACGAGTTTTGTGGGATTGCAAAACCACAATGAATACCGATGTCAATCACAACTCGGGCTGCACGGAATGCCTGTGCGTAGAGATAGCCCAATCGGTATTCCGGATTTTCTAGGAAACCAAACTCATCCATTAACCGCTCTGCGTAAAGCGCCCAACCTTCACCGTGTCCGGAGACAAAAGTGTTTCGCTGGAATCGTGAAAGTTTTTCGGAATTGATGGTGGCAATAGCAACTTGTAAGTGATGGCCCGGAACGCCTTCGTGATAGGCGGTGGTCGGTTCGCTCCAACGCGGGAATACCGTCCGACCATTTGTTGGATACCACGTGCGACCAGGTCGTGTGAGATCTTCACTTGGGCCCGTGTAATACATGGCGGCCGCACCACCAGGAGGTGAGATCATTGCTTCAACTGTGCGAATTGAGTCAGGAATGGAAAAGTGGTTGTTGTCGATAAGGAATGACATCGCGTCGTCCATGAGCTCTTGCAACCAATCGCGCAGTGCGCCTTCACCTTGAATGGATCGCGACGGATCAGTGTCAAGAAAATTGCGAACTTCATTCAGAGTTGAGCCGGGAAGAATTTCTTGTGCAACTCGTTCCATCTCTGCATCAAGTCGTTGAACTTCTGCCCAGCCCCATTCGTAGGCATCTTTGGCTTCAACTTTCATTCCCATGAATCGGCGCCGAGCAAGCGCGTGACGCTCCGGACCAACGCCATCACGATCATCTGCATGAGGTGCGTAATCGTTGAGGAGAAAATCAGCAGTCTCGCCGAGTGCTTGCGATGCTTTTTTGGCAGCACTGCGGAGTTGCTCAATTGGTGCACCTGCAACACCCGTTGCTGACTCCGCGAATTGTTCAAAGAAAGCAGGAACACCGTTTCGACCAGCCCAAGTAGCAAGTTGTTCGCTTGATGCGAGGACTTGTCTGCGTTGAGCTTTAACTCCACGGTCAAGCCCAAGCCTCCAAGACTCACGCATTCCGGCAAATGCTTGAGGAACTTTTGACATTCGCTCGGCGATGACAGCCCATTGTTCAGCCGTGTCGGTGGGCATGAGGTCAAAAATGGAACGTGCAGCATCAACATCGCCTGCAATTACTCGAATCGATGCAAGGTGCTCATTGGCTTCGTATTCGGCAGCTGCAGTTTCAAGAGATTCACGAAGAACACCAGCAGCTAAGCGATCTTTTGCATCACTGATATCGAGCGTGTTCAACACGGCAAGTGTTTGTCGGTCATTTTCGGCACGCGCAGCATGACCAACTGGGCTGAAATCTGTCATTTCATGGTCGTGACCAGAAATGCCCATATACGTAGCTGCAGCTGGATCAAGTTCTGCGACCTTATTGATGTAGTCGTCGGACAGGGAATACACAGGCGATGTCATAGAAACACGATACGCCGTTGATGGCTTGTTCTGCGATGGATTTAAGTCGTGCTGTCTGGCCCGTGACGCACAATTTTGGCAATAACAATGGTTTTTTCTGAAGTATCAATGTGCATATACATACGGATCAGAGTGCGATTTTTGCCTCGTCGTAAATGGGCACCTATGTGAACTTGACGATTTTTGTACATGGCTGTGTACCAATCGCCGTAACGATGATGAGTATCTTCGGAAATTCGTGGAGCGAAATCAAGCCCTGCATTGTCACGCAAATACGACTGAAGTCCAGCAATTGGAAAAACTTCGCGTCGCCAGTTTGCAACTGCGTTGTCCAATGCTTTGAGATCTTGTAGCACTTGACGTGGGTTTGGCCCTTGAAGTTCATTTGCGGTAGCAAATGCTGATGGCAAAAATTCCAAATTTTTACATTCAGTACGAGCTCGATTAACTGCATCAAGCACGGTGCGAAGAACTCGGTCTGGTCGCGCACGTGCAAGCTCTGCTTCTAAATCAAGTGCTTGCAGCGTTACAGCATCTAGCCGACCGCGAAGCAGCGCTACTTCTGCGGAAAGCTCCTCAGACTCCACTTCTTTTTCTTCAAGCAGTTCTGCATATTCGTCGCGCTCTGCCTCAACTTCTTCAAGTGCGTCATCTAATTGCTCGATATGTGATTGATGCTCGTCTACCGTGCGCTGGAGTCGTTCAATAGTTTGAGCAAGTTCGACGGATTGAGCTGGTGCAGCCGGTTGGCTAGCTTGCACAACTGGCACCTGCTGAATAGTTCGGGACACAGAAAACCGCGGAGGAGCCTGTGTGGGAATTTCGGGTTGGAGAGCTGCAGCTTCAAGAATCGGAAGTTCAATTTGCTCTCGAGTTGGTGACACCGTGTGAAAAGTGATGGGAGGTGCAGGGTGAGGCCACAAGATGGTGACGTAGTTTTTGTTGAGTATCTTGCCCTTGCAATATGCATTAAATGCTTCAAGTGCATCATCTGACGTGATGTGGGCAATGTGAGCGATTCCAATCAGGTCTGCAAGCAATGGACCGGTGTGTGAAGAGTCAACTGTTTTGTCAGTAACAGTTTCAACAAGGATCGGCAAACGTCGAGCGAGGGCATCAATAAAGTCAGCGGCTAGAGCCTCACCATCAAGCGCAGATGAAACCGTTCGAATAGTGGGGCTGATGCGTCGTTCTGCGTCGTATACCTCAAGTACTTTTGCCATCTCAGTGACGAGCATGCGAACGGGCTTTGGAGGCAAAACAGCACGACGGTGGGGAATGATTGAATCTTTTCCTGGTGCAAATTTCGTTCGCAGATCGAAAACCAGTTGTCCTCGGTATGGAGTGAGGGTCGCAACAATGAGATCTGTTGCATTGGTTTGCGGGTGGGTGTTGAGTACCTCAACACGAAAGACCTCATCGTCATGTGCCTGCCTGATTCGCACCCGAATGTTTGCGGGAAGTCGGTCTGCTGGAAACCATTGGGCATGCCATTTCGTAATGACTGCGACGGCCTGTTCGCGTGTTTCCTCTGTCCACTTCTTGGTTGGAAGGGTCATGGCGTAGGTAGTGAACATGGCCCCATTAACGCTAACGAGACCGCCTATGGTTGCGAAGTGGATTTTCTTGACATTTTAGGAGCCTGGTGCTTCGGGCTTTCATTGATTTTCACTGTTCCACAGGCCGTTCGAGTGATTCGTCGAAATACCGTTGAAGGCATATCGGTGACATCGCAACTTCAAGGTGTCGCAGGCTCAATCCTGTGGATTGTGTACGGGTTGGTTTCAGGAGCGCCAGTGGTTGCTGCAGCAAATGTGGTGACGCTCGTTGGAATTGGAGTAGTTGTCTACAAACAAGTTGCAATGAAAGTAATTACAGCCAGATTTGCAATTGGAATTGAAATCGCAGTCTGCGTCCTCGCTTTAGCGACATGGTCAATTTCAGAGTCAGTGCTTGGTGTTGTCACAGTTGTAATTGGTTCAACTGGAATAATTCCACAGGCTGTCCGTGCTGCGCGCACAAGTCACTTGGTTGGCGTGAGTGTGATGACGTTTGCCATTATTACGACTATGACGGTTTCCTGGGGAACCTATGGTTTGCTCATTGACGATGTGTACGTTGCAGCGCCAAATATCATCATCGGGCCGTGTGCACTATTTATTGCACTTCGCGCAGTGCAGTCACATCGACGTTATGGCAATTCAACTACTGCCGAAGCAGTGCCAGCTCGTTGATGCGTTGCTGTAAGCGTTACGCGCTGGCCTTTCTCGCCGCGAACTAACCAACTGTGTAGAACCCGATCGGGGGTTCCATCAGACTTTGCATCGCCGCTCACTCGAAATTTCACGCGACCATCAAGCTGACCAAGTTGAACGCGTGGAGCACCCTCAAGGAGTGGCGCTCCAGTGATTTCAGCAGTGAGCGGCAAAACAATCTTGTTTTTGTGTGCCCATTCGCTAATTTCTGTACCCAGCCAGCCTGTATTAGCAATACCAATTTCAATTTTGTATACGCCACCACCAAGTGACTCAGCATGTGCTCGCTTAATTTCAAGTCGAGGTGAAGCGAGTGCTTGGTAGATCGCAAAATGAACGTGAGGTGCCACCTCATCGCGAAGTTTTGATGCGGGGGCGTTTGACCATGTCTTAATCGCATCACATCCTCCGATTTCAATTTCTCCGAGTTGAGGATGATTGAACTTTTTCCATGGAATGTATGCACCTGGGGCGTGCGTGTCAGTCCATTTGCACACCGCAAGTTCTTGTTCTGGTGTTGGTCCGACATACCAAATGTCAGTTGGCGAATGTTTGCCAGTTGCGTGAAAAATGATGTCCCAAAACTCTGTCGTCCAACTGAACACGCCGAGGTGTTCGTATGCCCAGTCATCACCCGCACCACTCATGGTGTCGCTTTTGTCCCAAGTGAGATCTTCGTACACCGAGTGAACGGGATAGCCAGTGTGTTGTACGCCAACTTTGCCTAATTCATTAAACACCCAGATATCAAAAGGTGGGAGCGTGGAATCTGGACGCGTGCTGCTTGGACGCAACATAAATCCACCAGCAGTGTGGAATGCGTTGTAACCACAGACGTTCGTACGTGCGCGTGCTGCACGCACAAGCGCATCAATTTCAGGTTCAGACATTGGATGATCTCCTGAACCAAGAACTGTGGTTCCCCAACCTGCAGGGAAGTTTCTATTTAGATCGAGACCAGCTGGATCGCGTGGCATGGGGATGGTGAAGCCATCAAAATTTTCCAGCACTCCTTCATCGAGCAATCGGTATCGCTTGGTTTCTGAAGACACTCCTAATGGTCCAACAGGAACCATGACACGAGAGTCTTCAGCATGTTCAACCCATGCACCATCAGGGTCTGCGATACGCATGGTGCGAACTGCACCATCGCCGTCAATATCTTCAACGCTTAGCCCTGGCCAGCGATGACCGTCGCGCCATGGCCACGAGCGCACACTTGAGCGGTGATACAAGGGGCGATCCAGCAATGCATCTTCAACACCGTCTGGGTTAACACGAGGAACGATGTAAAAAGTGCGAGTACGAAGCGCCTCAGTGGTGTGGTGATCGCGGCCAAATTGGTTTGCTAGGTATTCCAAAATGTAAAGCGCTGCAACACCACCAGTTACCTCAGTGGCATGAATGTTCGCATCGATCCAATGGGCCGGTTTTGAATCATGTGATCCGGTTGTGGAGTCGGTAACGGTGGCGATCCAGAGGTCCCGCCCTTTGTGGGATTTTCCGTATGTTTCTAAAGCGACTAAATGAGGAAATCTTGCCGCCAAATCTTGTAGCCAGGAAACCATTTCGTCGTAACGAAGAAATCGATCAAAGTTGTATGTCATACAGACAGGTTACGCTGAGCACAGGAGGTGCACTTCGTGCCACATATTCCAGTGTTTATGCATGCAAGTGGTAACTGGAGACCACGTTGGCGCGGACGAATTCACGCTATTGCGGTTGCTGTCACGATTCCGGCAGGAATCATTTTGACGTTGTTTACGCCTCCCGGAATTCCGCGATTGGCAGTTGGCGTTTACGTGCTGTCATTGTTGGCCTTGTACTCGACATCAGCTTCGTATCACTTGTTTACGAAATCAATGAAGACACAAAAGACGATGCAGCAAATTGATCACGCAATGGTGTACGTGTTAATCGCTGGAACCTATACGCCGGTATGTTTACTTGCGCTTCCACGTGCTGTAGGTGTGCCATTTTTATTACTTATTTGGGGTGCTGCTGCACTGGGCATGGGTCTGAAACTGACATGGAAAGCAAAACGCTTAGGCCATGCCCTGTACATCATCATTGGCTGGGCGGCGCTCATCATCCTGCCGTGGGCATATGGAAAAGCAGGATTCACGATCATGTTGCTCTACGCCTTGGGCGGAATCGTTTACACAACTGGTGCAGTGTTGTTTTATTTGAAAAAACCAGCACTTGTTCCGCACGTCTTTGGTTATCACGAGATCTGGCATGTATTCACGGTGGTTGCTGGGGTGCTCCAGTTTGTTGCCGTCGGCTTGCTTGTGGGCAGAGTCGCTTAACTTCGGCGATCAAATCCATAGTCGCCTGAAGATTTTGGGCTCGGAGGAACTAGCCTGTCGTGCAAGCAAAAAGTGAAATTTCGGGTCGCTAGCTCAGTTGGTAGAGCGACGGACTTTTAATCCGCAGGTCCAGGGTTCGATCCCCTGGCGACCCACCAAGATTCGCCGTGCTTCGGCTTTGCCGTATGAGTAGGCGAGATAGCAGGTATCTATTTATCAGATACTTGCAGGTCTGCTATCACAGTTCACGATAAGCGTGAAATACTCGTGTCATGTTCATCCCCCTCATCATCGTTTCGGGTGTATTTGCACTCGCTCATCGCCTGGTCATGGCATCTGTTGACTCGTTCAACGGATACGGCGACCAAGGCCCAGATTTTCGCTTGTAGTCCGAATTCACCTCGCTGTCATAGACATTGAGGCGAACTAAAGGCGAGACTGTACGTAGTGAGTACAGATACATCAGTGCAACAGCTGGATCTTTCGATCACTGGAATGTCGTGCAATGCGTGCGCGATGTCAATCGAAAAAGGTTTGAACGCTCTCCCTGGCGTGGAAGCAACAGTGAACTTTGCAACGGAATCGGCTCGTGTTGCATTCGACTCAACTTCATGCGATATCGCCACATTTATTTCCACCATTGAAGGTCTGGGTTATGGGGCAAGAACTCTTGCTGAAACAACGCCAGACATGTTGGATGCAGAGGTTCGCGAGCGTGTAGCGATGTTGAAGACACGTCTGATGGTGTCGTTGGTTCTAGCGGTACCAGTTGCAGTTGTGTCGATGTTTATGGCACTGCAATTTGATTCATGGCAGTGGTATGCGTTGTTGTTTTCAACTCCAGTAGTCACGTGGGGAGCATGGCCATTTCACCGCGCTGCGTTAATGAATGCTCGACATCGAAATACCACAATGGACACGCTCATTTCGCTGGGGATTGTTGCAGCAACCGGTTGGTCATTGTGGGCGTTGATTTGGGGTGGCGCAACCGATCATCACCACGGTTCCTCAATGTCGTCAGCGCCACATGTGTATTTCGAGGTTGCTGTATCGGTAACTGTGTTTTTGTTGGCGGGTCGATACTTCGAAGCGCGCGCAAAACGTAGAGCCGGAGATGCACTTCGTGCGCTACTTGCTTTGGGTGCAAGAAATGCAACCGTGTTGCGCGATGGCGAAGAGGTGGTTATTGAGGCAGCACTGATAAAAGTTGGCGATTTGATTGTGGTGCGGCCTGGGGAAATTATTGCTGCAGATGGAATAGTGCAAGAAGGTGAATCCACGATTGATGCTTCGATGCTGACTGGAGAAAGCGTTCCGGTAGATGTGTCCAAAGGCAGCAAAGTAACGGGAACCACTGTCAACCTGACTGGACGAATTGTTGTAAAAGCAAGGCGAGTTGGCGCGGATTCAACGTTTGCGCAGATGACCAAACTCGTGCGAGATGCGCAGTCAACGAAGGCACCTGTACAGCGTTTGGCAGATCGTGTGAGCAGCGTGTTTGTACCAACGGTGATTGCAATATCAGTTCTCACATTTATTGGCTGGTATGTGCTTGGCGATGACTTGAACCGTGTTGCCGATTCCTTCACTGCCGCTGTTGCAGTATTGATCATTGCTTGCCCATGCGCTCTTGGACTTGCAACGCCGACTGCTCTCATGGTGGGAAGTGGTCGTGCTGCCCAAATGGGAATCGTGATTAAGGGTGTAGATGTATTGCAAAGCACGCGACGTATTGACACTGTGGTTTTTGACAAAACTGGCACGGTGACAACGGGTGTCATGCAACTCATTGACGTTGTATGTGCGTCTGGTGTTTCAAGGGAAGAAATTCTTGGCTATGCGGGAGCCTTAGAACACGCCAGTGAACACCCTGTTGCAAAGGCAATTGCAAATGCAGCTCGCAATGAACTTGGAACACTTGGTTCTGTTGGACATTTCGAATCAATTGCCGGAATGGGCACCGTAGGAGTGGTCAACGGCAAGCGAGTAATGGTTGGCGGTGAACCGCTATTTCAGACTCAGCTCACGATTGTGTCTAAGGAAATGAAAGACGCCCTACACACTGCACGTAATTCTGGCAATACTGCCGTACTCGTGGCCTATGACGGTTCGGCGAAAGGTGTGTGCGTTATCGCAGATCAGCCCAAACAGCACAGCGCCGAAGCAATTGCAGACCTGCGAAAACTGGGTTTGCGCCCAGTGTTACTCACAGGTGACAACCGTGCAACAGCGGTTGCGGTTGCCCAGCAAGTTGGTATTGATACCGACGAACAGCATGTAATTGCGGGTGTGTTGCCGGCAGAAAAAGTTCGAGTTGTGGCCGACCTGCAGGAGCGTGGTTATGCGGTGGCAATGGTTGGCGACGGTGTCAATGACGCCGCTGCACTTGCTCAATCAGATGTTGGAATTGCAATGGGAACAGGGACAGACGTTGCTATGAATGCAAGCGATCTCACCATTGTGAGTGGCGATTTGCGTTTGGTCTCGGATGCGATTTTGTTATCGCGTGCAACTTTGCGCACAATTAGCGCCAATGTGTTCTGGGCGTTTATCTATAACGCCGCAGCGATTCCTTTAGCGGCACTTGGTTACATGAATCCAATGTGGGCTGGTTTGGCAATGGCGTTTTCAAGTGTGTTCGTTGTGAGTAATTCACTTCGTTTACGCACTGCAAAACTTACGCCGCACACTGCGTTCGTTCACGCAACTCGCTAATTGCTTTGCTTCTCCAGGTGCGAACTGTGCGCACGCACACTCCTGCTTCTGCAGCAACTTCATCTAAGGATTCTCCACTACTTAATCGCATAAGAAGCTGCAATGGAGCGCCGCTCATTCCATGTTTCACTGCATCATGAAGTATCAGCGCAAGTTCGATACCTGGGTCAATACTTAAGTCGTCAGCAACAAATTTCTCATCAACATCGTCAGTCCAGTTTTCAACTTCAAGTCTTTTGAGTCGTGAGTTGCGAACAAACGCAAAATATTCGGTATCGCGAACCAGATTTGAAGCAACTTTTGCTGGTCGTCGATCAACGGGGTAGGTGCGAATCAGGATCCATGCTTGGCCGAGTATTTCGTTGAACGCAGCATTGAATCCTCCATTGGTGATGTGTCCTCGTCGACCGGCGATGGCAATGAGGGGAGGAAGGATGCGTTGCAAAACGATTCGAGCGGCAAGTTCATCGTGTGCAGCGCGTTGAACAAGAGCAAAGAGGAATGCATCCGCGTTTTCGTATGAGGATTCAATTCCGTACCCAGATCGGAGAAGAACCTCATCAAGACTGGCAATGTGTCCGCCCGGGAGGTTCCAGCGATTTACTTGGCGAAGAGATCGGGGTTGTGTTGAAATTGCGCCCCATTCGGTGACGAGTTTGCGCACGAGAGGCGCAGACCCAGATGGATGAGTAAGCGTGCTGCGTTGTTTGGACTTTTGTGGAGTTGGTGAAGTTGTGGTCATGCGGGGGATCGTGGGAGATCAACTTCACCGCAGGCATCACCAGTCAACTCACCGAAAGTCTCACCGCCCGCGTAAATCCCTGTCAGTATTGATTTATGCGAATTACCTTGCCGTCGGGAACTCCAGCTGAAATCGATACATCAGTCGCAAATCCCACGATGGGACTCGTAATTGCACCAGACATTTTTGGCTTGCGCCCACTTTTTGATGATCTAGTTGCGCGACTTGCGCGTGAATGGAAGATGGCGGTCATCGCAGTTGAGCCATTTCCTGGCAAAGAGTTGTCGGCCGATGTCAACGAGCGATTCGCTGCGATGGCCAAAGTCGATGATGAGGTTCATCTTCGAGACCTCATCGAAGCCGCGGATGCTCTCAACGTTGATCGCGTGGGATTGATCGGCTTTTGTATGGGCGGGATGTATTGCTTTAAGTCAGCGAGAAGCGATCGCTTTGCAAAAATTTCATCGTTTTACGGAATGATCCACGTTCCCGAAGGATGGCAAAGTTCTTCTCAAGGTGACCCGATGAGTTACTTGTATGCGGGCCATCCAGAACGCGTGCTCGCGATTATTGGAGCACAAGACCCGTATACGCCTCCAGATCAAGTAAACGAATTATTTGAAAGTGGCGTAACCGTTTGTGAATACCCACAGGCTGTGCACGGTTTTGCTCACGACGCATCGCGCCCTGCGCACCGAGCCGATGATGCTGCTGATGCTTTTGCTCGCACCTACGAATGGTTGCTTGCTGAGTAATTAGCTAGCGCGAATTTCCATGCGATCGCGCATCAAAATTTTGTAGCGACGATCATGTTGCTCAAGCCAACCGAGACGAATGAAGCTTGCGATGGCTTTATTGACTCGCTCGCGAGACGCCCCAACCATTCCAGCAAGCTCTTCTTGTGTCACAGGAAGTACAAATTCATTGTTGCCACTTGACAGTTCGAGCAAGCGCTTCGCTGTGCGACCAGTGACATCTAGAAACACGCTGTCTGCAAGTACTTCGTCCATGGTGCGAAGTCGATTAGCGAGCAATTTAATTACGCCCCACAACATTGCAGGGTTTGCATGCATCTGCTCTCGTATTGGTGCATATGGAATTCGAAGAACCGAGCTTTGCTCAATTGCCCGGGCCATAGCGCTGCGTGGACCTTCATCAAGCATGCCAAGTTCACCAAACAAGTCGCCAGACTCCATGAGTGCGAGCATGCTTTCGCGACTATCTAAAGGTTTGTTGCCGATTGCAATGGCAATACGTCCTCTCAGCACGACGAACAAGGCGTCTGGTGCGTCTCCTTCATTGAACAACACATCTCCGCGTTGGAGTGTCTGGGTTTTTGCGTGTTCGCAGATGAGTGAAAGCGCGCTCGCTGGGGTATCTGCGAAAAACGATGTGCCTGCAAGGAGTTCTTCGTGTGTCATGCGAACTATGACGGTACTACCCTAAATGAACGTGACAACATCGCCCAATGAAAATGTTTGGACAATTGTTGTTGCCGCTGGATCTGGGGCTCGATTTGGTGGGCCAAAACAGTTTTCAATTCTTGGCGATCGACGAGTGTTGGATTGGTCGGTTGAAACCGCAAAAGCAGTGAGTACCGGTGTGGTGGTGGTGCTTCCGCCGACTGAGGCCGAGCGAGAAGGCGGCGTTGCCGGGGGAGCGACCCGAAGCGAATCGGTTCGTCGTGGACTAGCAGCTGTTCCTCATGACGCAACGATTATTTGTGTTCATGATGCTGCGCGACCTTTTGCTAGCGCCCATCTATATCGAGAAGTGATTGCTCAGGTCCATGGTGGTGCCGATGGAGCAGTTCCGGCACTTGCTGTAACCGACACCATTAAGCAGGTGAATGCGCAAAACATCGTTGTCGCAACTCCTGATCGCTCAACGCTTGTTGCAGTTCAAACACCTCAGGCATTTCGTGCATCGGTGTTGCGCGATGCTCATGCATCATCTCCAGAAGGCACAGATGATGCGACACTGGTGGAAGCAATGAGTAAACAAGTAGTGGTCGTTGCTGGTGAATCAATGAACAGAAAACTCACTGCGCCAGAAGATCTTGAATGGGCTCGCGCAATGGCGAGCACAGAGGCTTAGGAGTTCAGCATGTCAATACGTACTCGTGTAGGGCAGGGTTTTGATATTCATCGTTTTGTTGACGGCCCAAGTGATCGCGTGTTGGTACTTGGTGGTGTCAAATTTCCCGCCGAAAAGCCTCTCGTTGGACACAGCGATGCCGATGTGATTGCACACGCTGCTGCTGATGCACTGCTTGGAGCAGCTGCGCTCGGCGATATCGGAATGCATTTCCCCGACACTGATCCAAAGTGGGCAGGTGCGGATTCACTCACATTGCTGGCACGCGTTGCTCAACTTGTGCGCGAAGCAGGATATGAAATTGGCAACGTGGATTGCAGCGTTGTATGCGAGAAGCCCAAAATTGCTCCTCACCGAGAAGAGATGCAAAAGCTGTTATCGAATGCCGTAGGTGCACAGATAACTGTTAAAGGTCGCCGCGCAGAAGGACTTGGCGCACTTGGTCGCGAAGAAGGAATTGCCTGCTGGGCAGTTGCCGTTATTGAAAGGACGCAAGCATGAAACCACGTAGCTCAGGGGGAGGACGCGGTCCGTCACGCGGTGCACCACGAGGAACGAAAAAGCATCGCGGTGGAAAGCCACCAGCGCGCGAACACGATGGGCCACGAGCACCACGCCCCGATAAACACAGTCTTGGAGGTTCACAAGTTGAAGGCCGACAAGCAGTTCGCGAGCTGTTGATTGCCCGAAAGCGCAAGGCTTACGAAATTCTCATTTCCAATGATTTAGATAAGAACGACATCATCGATGACATCATTGAATTAGCAAACGATCAACGCGTGCCTGTTCGGTATGTGCCTCGTAAGGAAATTGAGCGTGAAGCACGAAGCGAAGCACCGCAAGGAATCATTGCGACTGCAGCAGGAATTCCCGAAATTGAAATTGGCGATATTTTGAAGAATGCATCGCCTTCGCGAAAACCATTCTTTGTTGCAATCGATGGAGTCACTGACCCGGGCAACCTTGGTGCAATTTTGCGCTCATGCGATGGAGCAGGTGTTGACGCTGTTGTGCTTCCTCGCCATCGTGCTGTGCACATCACACCTACTGCAGCAAAGTCGGCTGCTGGTGCTGCCGAGTATGTGCCGATGTGCATTGTTGGTGGTTTGCCAACCGCGCTTAAGCAACTGAAAGATGCAGGTGTGTGGATTATTGGTCTGCATGACGCAGCCGATAAAAATATTTTTGAAATGGGATCCCTAGCAACCGAGCCCGTTTGTTTGGTTCTTGGAGCAGAAGGACCTGGTCTTTCACGGCTTGTGCGTGAACGCTGTGACTTATTGGTCAGCATTCCGATGCTTGGGGCGCTTTCATCGCTCAATGTGTCGGCAGCTGCGGCGCTTGCGACATATGAAGTAGTTAGGGCGCGCACAGCGAAATAGCGAAACGCCCGTATCATTGAGGCGCTCAATGAATACGCCGGGTTAGCTCAGGGGCAGAGCAACCGCCTTGTAAGCGGTAGGTCGTGGGTTCAATTCCCACACCCGGCTCTGAAATACCGACCATGACTC
>JACCEC010606881.1_pt1 | contig 17484 bp, 16 predicted proteins | sample 7450121 | NCBI WGS metagenome assembly JACCEC01 (sample SAMN15323455, study PRJNA562643) | freshwater metagenome | isolation source: river surface water | place: USA:Blue River Watershed | collected 2017-08-18 | reverse complement strand
ATGTATTTAATAATGGGGCCCAAGCCATGTGGCCATGCTTCTTTAGAAACTACCCAATCCCCTAGGCCTGATTTATCGTTGCGACGAGATCCAAACCAACCATCGTCGAGTACAACTCTTTCAACGCCGATTTCAGCTGCTTTATCAACAATCTTTCGAATGCCCGCTTCATTGTGATCAAAGTAGACAGCTTCCCACATATTGAGTGTGAGCGGACGTGGCTTCTTCTTGGTGATGTGGTTGCTGCGCGATCTAATCCATGTGTAATGGTTATTGGTAAGGCCATCGAGTCCGCGATCGCTAAATGTTGCAACTGCTCGTGGTGCTTGATAGCTCTCCCCTTTCTTCAAAATAATTTCACCTGGCAAGAGGTACTCACCCGCGCCTATCGACTTATGGCCATCAATTAATCGCTCTACGTGCGCCACATTGTTGCCGCTCCAGGCCATGCCAAGTGACCACGCTTCTCCGTGGCGAAAACCAGTTCCGTGATTGAGTGCTACTTGAGTAATTGTGTAATCGTGTCCAGAGCGACCTTCAAAACCTTCGCGCGTCGTAAGTCCATATCCAATGGTTCGTCGTTGTGGTTGTCGTTCTTTGGTCCAATGGCCATAAAAATCTAGAACTTCATTCGCTTGTTCAGCCAGTGGTAACCAATAGAGAAAGTGTTCTAAAAAGTAATCTCCCTCTGCCACATTTTTCACTTCGGCATCAATCAGTAAGACATCCGATTCGGTCAGGGTGTATGTCAGAGAAATTTCAAGACCAGAAAGCTCGTCAACAAATTCAACGTTGAGAGTTTGATCCTTCTGAGAAAGGCTTCTGATGACAAAGGCATTTGAGGCGCTGACACCACCACGATGTCCACGCAGCGCTGGATGTCCTATCCACCCACGCGCATGCTCGCGCAGAACCAGATTGCCGACAGCGTTATCTAATCCACCATGTGCGGTTGCTTTTGTGAGAGCTGAGTTAATTGCCTCATCAAACTTAGGGGTTGAATCGCTAATCTTCTTTCCCCAGTACAGAATCGAGAGTGCATCACCTTCTCGCTCAAAAATTATTGAAGAGCGCGATTGGCTGAGGTGAATCATGGGTGAATCCTACCGATAGCGCTGGAGTGAAAACATAGTTATGTCCTACTCTTTTTCAATGGCCCGTCAGACCAAAGTCCTTCTTATCGGAATTGATGGCCTAATGATTGACCGGGCTGTTGCTTCAGGTCGAGCAAAGACTTTAAGCGTTCTCAAAGAAAATTCCTTCTTTACAGAAATGTCGGTAGATATGCCGACTGTCTCTGGACCAAGCTGGACTACTTTGCTCACCGGTCAGACTCAAGATATTCATAAGGTCATAGATAATGACTTTCAGAACCATAACTTGGCTGAAGCCCCTGATCTACTTACACAGGCTGCGGAAAACTTCTCAGAAGTAATTACCTATGCTGCAGCAGGATGGCCGCCTTTGATTGATCCGCAAGATGTTGGGCCCGTGATTGCCAGCCGATTGGAAGATCAAGCAAGTGGTAATCACCACATCTTTGTGCGTGATGGCGAAACTCATGGTTATGAAACTATTGATCCAGAAGTTGCACAACATGCGGTACAAATAATCAAAGAAGTTGGACCTGATATCAGCTTTGTTTATTTTTGTGGTGCAGATGAAGCTGGCCATAATTCTGGAACTGTTGAAGGAAGTTATTTTGATGCCATCGAGCGCATAGATTTCTTGATTAAAGATTTATATCAATCAATACTCTCCAGAAATAAGGAGCTAGCCGAAAAATGGCTCTTGGTAATTACAACTGATCATGGCCATCGTGATGAAGGTGGCCATGGGGGCGATAGCGCACAAGAACGAGCATCTTTTGTCATTGCCCATGGCATAGGTACTGAAAATCCTTCATGGCCATTAGATATCAAGCCCGAGCAGTTAGTCGGGCACATTCTGGCGACGCTATAAGATTGCCGCTGACGAGGCGGTAGCTCAGTTGGTTAGAGCCCCGAACTCATAATTCGGTCGTCGTCGGTTCGAGCCCGACCCGCCTCACTAGATTTGTTGGGTAAAAATATTGGAGCCTGAAGATGTCTAAACGATCACGAGATCTTGCTCCGGACGTATTACGAGGTTTTGCTCTATTCGGCATTCTTGTTGTCAATATTCCATTTATGGCTTTGAGCAGTGAAAACGGGGCGCGGGGCGAATATGTTCAGGGTGCGCTCAATGGTTCTGTTGCCCTCGTTATGTTGGCTCTCTTTGCTGGAAAATTCTATTTACTGTTTTCATTTCTTTTTGGGTACAGCTCTAGTTACATCATTCAAAATGACCGAAAGAATCGGGCAAGGTGGATTCGTCGCTGTCTCGCGCTGATGGCTTTTGGCGCTCTTCACTTTACATTTTTGTGGCACGGCGACATTCTCTTCTTCTATGGAATTTTAGGCTTAGTGCTAGTTGCATTTCTCTTCAGAACAGACCGCACACTGCTCATTTGGACACGGATTATCTATGCAACTTCCTGCTTTATTTTGTTGGCTTTAGGTTCGCTGATTTATATTGGAGAGAGATATTTTCCAGAACAATCTAACGCTTCACTTCCAGATTCTGGACTTGATGAAGTGCTCCGTAACAGCACCTTCTTGGAATCAATTGCACCTCGAGTAGATCTCTGGATTTGGGGATCGTTGGGTGCAGGACTCCTACTCCAGGGTGGCTTTGCATTTGCAGCTTTTCTCTATGGATTACGGGCGCAAAGAACTGGATTGCTATCTGCGCCATTTGATTTACGGCGTGCCTCCACAATGATAAAGACTGGACTCATCTTTGGCCTGCCGATTCAATTGCTTTTAGCGTCTTTCGCAATTCGCAATGAACAATCTGCCGATGTTTCAGAGGCGATACATCTCATTACACTTTTTCTCGCCTTCATGGCAGCTCCGCTACTTTCCATGGCCTATGTAGGAGCAATTCTAAAATTGATTCAAAATCGGCCTAACTTGGTTACCTGGATGGCACCTGCTGGAAAAATGTCGCTCACTGTCTACATTGGTGAATCCATTTTCGCATCACTTATTTTTGGGCCTTGGGGGCTAGGGCTATTTCAAGAGTTAGAAATTTGGGCAGTTGCTCTTGTTGCGATTGGAATTTGGTTATCACTAGTTTGGTTCTCCACACTCTGGCTCAAGCGTTTTAAGCAAGGTCCACTCGAATGGGTCATGCATTTATTAACTCGCAATCGAAGAGCTGGCGCTATTGAGGGCTAGACTCGACTCAATGATTACTTCTGCCAAGCTACTTAAGTTAGTACTCGCTATTTTCTTGGCACTATCGCTGATGTTGCAATTTCTCTCCTTCCCAGGGCAATTCCGTTACATGGCTGAACAAGAACCAGAGAGCGCCCACTTACGTTGGCCCTTAACAGCTCTGACTTTCACAATGATTCTGGCTGTACAAATCATTGTGATGTGCGTTTGGAAGATTGTTGATGCGCTTGAGAAAGAAATCGGCAAAGAAACTCAACTTAAATTCGTCAATTACGCGATAGCTGCACTTTCATATTTTTGGTTCGTGATTGCCTGCGGACTCGTACTTCTTTTGCTGAACGCAGATGACCCAGGTTTACCTGTAGTAATAACCGTCATCGAAACTGCTGTGACCTCAGTTGGTCTGTTATTTCTCTTTTATCGCAGCTTACTCAAGCGTGCGCTCGATCGCGCGAGCAATAACTAAATCCTCCCAAGACATGCCCGAACTCTTGAAGAGGATGGGCTCTTCAAAATTGAGCACTGTACGTCCGCAAACAACATCTGACAACTCAACCAATGAATCACCGGTGATTGCGCCCTCCGCGATAGCCATGATCACATCACCTGCCTCACGCAGCGCACTTGCCCGAGTCTCAACTACCACTTGGGCGCGGGATACAAGAGCAGAATCAATTTCACGCACATTTTTTTCGTGGGAACCCACAGCAATTACAACAACCTTCTGTTTTAACAGACTCGAGTTGAAGAGTGGAGTGCGTGCTGTTGTTGCAGCTATCACTAAATCGGCGCGCTCGAGGTGACTATTCATCTCAGCATTGCCTGCGCCCAGAATGTGAATCTGGCACTTGTCTCCGAGCCCTAATTGGGAGCGATCCGGAATCCGTTTCGCTGCCTTATCTAAATCACGCACAACAAATGTGACGTTCTTTATCGCAAGCTCTTTTGGTGCAATCGCAGACAGAGTTTGCACATGGGAAATAGCTTGTGGCCCCGAACCAAATATGAGTACCGAATAGTCATGGCTACTTTTATTGAGCGCACTTCTGATAGCTGCGAAAGAGATAGCAGGGGTACGAAAAGTAGTCAGCGCTGCGCCATCGAGAATTGAAGAGACTGACAAGTTCTCTTTATCGAAGAGGAGATAGAGACCTTGAATGCGTGGTTCATTGAGTCCTGGATTATTAGGCGCGATGGTAAGTACTTTAATTCCAGATCCCTCAGCCGAGGATGCTGGCATCACCAGCAGTTCTCCTTTATCTATCGGCAGAATCGATCGAGGTAAATCTGCTGCGGGATCTAAACCGTTACGTAGCGCGGCTTCAATGGCTTCAACTGCTGATGCAAAGGAGAATGAAGTGTGTATTTCATCTGCCGAAATAAATCGTGGATTCATCGCAACACAAACCCAGGACTCATGGGATCGCGTGGGTCGACGGTAAAGAGGGATTCACCTGTTTTATATGCCATACCTGTTACCTGCGGCAAGATTGCTGCATATCCGTCAGCGCTCACCTGTGATTGTGCGACCCCCAGAAATTCTGAATTAACGATGGATTCGTGCACTAATACTTCACCTAATTGCAAATGACTTTTCGCTACCAAGGTCGCCAACCGGGCACATGTGCCTGAACCACATGGAGAACGATCAACTTCACCATCTGCAAAAATGGTGGCATTACGCTGGCGCTGGCGCCCCTGTGAATCTGGGGATAGTTTTTCATAAACGATAGTTCCGTAAATCCCACTTAAACGTGAATCGCTGGGGTGTTTGGCATACACAGTCTCATTGAGGGCCCATTTAATCTCACGTCCAATCGCAATTATCTGCGAATAAAACTCTGGTGTTACAGAAATCCCTATCTGTGCCACATCTAAATGCGCATAAATTGCTCCGCCAAATGAGATATCTACAACCATTTCGCCGAGTGAAGTTTTAACAACGATATCGCTATGCATGTGATAGCTAGCGACATTTACGAAGTCAACACTTTCAACGACTGAACCGTTCGTGTGAACCCGTGCAGTGACCCGACCAGAAGGAACGTCAATGACTACATCTGTAACACCGCTTGGATCAATTGCCACTTTTCCAGACTCAATTGCCCAGACTCCAAGCGCGATAGTCCCGTGGCCACATGCGGTGGAAAATCCATCTTTGTGCCAGAAGAGAACCCCAAAGTCCGCGCCATCGTTATCAGGTGGTGTAATAAAGCAACCATACATATCTGCATGGCCGCGTGGTTCAAAGCAGAGAAACTTCCGTATTCCATCGACCTCTGGATTGTTCATCGCATAAACGCGGCGATTGGCGACGGTATCTCCCACAATTTCGACAGGAGGGTTTGCCACTATCCGAAAAGGTTCACCAGCAGTGTGATAGTCGATAGTTTTTATCTCATTCACATGCGAACCCTTCTAGTAGGAATAACACACGAGTAGGATACGCAGATGCTAGAGAACCTGCTGAGCTTCGCTGTTCTTGCTGGCCTTCTTACTCTGCTACCTGGACTGGATACTGCTCAAGTTGTTCGCGCTGTCACAATTGGTGGTCGTAGTACTGGTTACGCAACGCTCTTTGGAATTCTTGGCGGTGTGTGGGTCTGGGGAGTCGCCGCTGCTCTCGGTATTAGCGCGCTATTGATTGCATCAGAATTGGCGTACACGATTCTCAAATGGACTGGCGCTATTTATCTAGTTTATCTTGGAGTAAAGATGTGGCTGGATTCTCGCCACATTACTCCTGAAACTATTCAAGCCAGAGTAGAAACAAAAGCAACATTCTGGAAGTCCTTTACCCGCGCACTCTTTATAACGTTAAGCAATCCAAAAAACGGCGTCTTTTATGTTGCAGTATTGCCGCAATTTCTACCCACTGAACTGCCGGCTGTTTTGGGTGGCTTTATCCTTGCCACAATTCACAACGTACTTACCTTTAGTTGGTTCTCGCTCATTATTCTCGGCGCAGGCTTTGCGCAGAACGCACTACGCAACCCCAAGGTGCAAAAAATCGTAGAGCGTGCATCAGGGCTTGCTCTGATTGGCTTTGGAATCAGAGTAGCCTTCGAAAAGAGCTAAGCAGTTACGCTTTAACTCCCATGAGGTGCTCCATCGCAAGCTGGTCAAGAATTTCATAACCATAACCGCGCTTGCCTGCTTCATCAGCATCGAATGAATCTTTTTCAAGATCCTTCCATGTCTCACCTGCTGCAAGTGTTGGCTCAGAAAGTCCTGGAATATTTGAAGCCTTCATAGCTTCGATGACTCGTGGGTCGCTACGGAATGCTGCCGCACGCTCTTTGAGTACCAGATACATACGCATATTTGATGTCGCAGATGCCCAGACTCCCGAATCAGCATCGGTACGTACTGGCTTGTAGTCAAAGTGCTTAGGTCCTGAGTACTGATAACGCTCAAGGAGATCAACGAGGAAGAAAGCGCTCTTCACATCACCATGGCCAAAGACAAAGTCTTGATCATATTTAGGCCCACGCTGTCCGTTAAGGTCGATGTGGAACAACTTCTTTTGCCAGAGCGCTTGCGCGATGCCGTGTACAAAGTTGAGGTTTGCCATCTGTTCGTGGCCAACTTCAGGGTTGAGCCCCACTAACTCTGGATGATCAAGCATTTGAATGAAGCCCAGCGCATGTCCGATTGTTGGCAAGAAGATATCGCCGCGAGGTTCGTTTGGCTTTGGTTCAATCGCAAACTTAATGTCATAACCCTTATCGATAACATATTGTCCAAGGACATTGAAGCCTTCTTTGTAACGCTCAAGAGCGACATAGGCGTCCTTAGAGCTTTCAGACTCAGCTCCTTCACGGCCGCCCCAGCAAACATAAATCTTTGCACCTAAATCTGCAGCTAAATCAATATTGCGCATGGCTTTGCGAAGTGCAAAACGACGGATATCGCGATCATTGCTGGTGAGCGCGCCATCTTTAAACACTGGATGGCTAAAGAGATTGGTTGTCGCCATAGGAACTTTCATTCCCGTTTCAGCAAGCGCCTTCTTAAAACGATCAATATGTCCCTGACGTACGGAATCTGTTGATCCGAATGGGAATAGGTCATCATCATGGAAGGTCACACCGTATGCACCACGCGCTGCCAATTCATTGACAGTACGAACTGGGTCCAACGCATCACGAGTTGGATCGCCAAATGGATCGCGTGCTTGCCAGCCAACTGTCCAGAGACCGAAGGTGAATTTATCTGCAGGTGTAGGTGTGTAAGTCATACCCGCGACTCTACCTATATACAGAGATATAGAAAAGAGAGTCTGCGAAAAATTAAGCGGGTGTGTATGCGCCGGTCACTAAGAAGTAGACACGACGAGCAACAGAAACGGCATGATCTGCATAACGCTCGTAATAGCGACCAAGAAGGGTTAAATCGATTGCAGAATCAACGCCTTTATCCCAGCCAGATGCAGTCAAGGTTCCGATAACGTCGCGGTGAAGTTTGTCCATCTCATCATCATCTTTTTCGACTTCAAGAGCAAGATCAGTGCTCCGAGTCTCGATTACTTTGCCAACTTTGCGCGCAATCTTCTCAGCAACAGAACCCATCTGAGTGATTGCATCTTTGAGTTCGCTTGGAACTGCTGATTGTGGATGGCGAAGTCGCGCAATCTTTGCAACGTGATGTGCCATATCCCCCATGCGCTCTAAATCTGCGCTCATGCGAAGCGCTGTCACAAGTGCGCGTAAATCTGAAGCTACAGGTTGTTGACGGGCAATGATGTCAATGATGCGACTATCTAACTCATGTTGGTATGTATCGATTTTTTCGTCATAAGAAATAACTTCTTCTGCAAGATTGAGATCGGCTTTGATCAACGAATCTGTCGCTTTATGAATCGATTCACTCACCATGTTTGTAAGGTCTACAAGGGACTGGGAAACGCTATCGAGTTCTTCTTGGAAGACGGAGCGGATTAGTGCCATTGGGTAAAAATAGGGGTACTGCGTGAATAATGCCAATCATCCGTATGAACGGAAGGTAAACAGAGCCACCCGAGCAATAGGATTTGACGTATGTGGTTTCGCAAGGATGACGCACAGGGTCAGAATGGTGCTGTCCCTGATTTCATCTTTGATTTAGTAAATCACCTCGACGAGGATGTCCTACTTATTGGTCCGGGTGATCGCCCTCTTTTTTCATCAGCGGGTATAGAAAATCTCAATGTCTTACGTGAAGGTCGCGTACTTACTCCTGAACTTTCTGCGATTGTTCGCGCCGTACGACGCACACGAGTTCCTCACGATGGAAAATTAGAGGTAGCGCGTGGGCCAATTGGTGAAGGAACTCGCGAGTTAACGCTCAAAGTTGTTGCACTTGAGAATGAAGAGTTAATCTTGATTCTCATCAGTGATGAATCTGAAGCACAACGTGTTCATGAAGTACGACGAGATTTTGTAGCAAATATTTCTCATGAACTCAAGACCCCAATCGGAGCGCTCTCTTTGCTTAGCGAAGCAGTTCTCTCTGCCAAAGATGACCCTGAATCCGTAGCCAAATTTGCCACCAGAATGCAGCATGAAGCAAAGCGTTTAACTGAATTAGTCCAAGAAATCATCAATTTGAGTAGGCTTCAGGATTCTGACCCACTCTCGGTAGCAGATGAAGTGCGTATCAGCGACATCATTCAAGTAGCAGTCGATCAATGTCAGACTATTGCCCAAGCAAGAAAGATTGAAGTCACATCCACTAAGTTAGATGAAGCCAAAGTCCTAGGGGATGCAGAACAAATCACCATGGCTGTCCACAATCTCATTGAGAATGCCATCAACTATTCACCGGAGAACACCAAGGTCTCAGTCACAACTGAAATTGATGAAGGCATTGTGCAGATTTCGGTTACCGATCAAGGTATCGGAATTCCTGAAGCAGATCAGGCTCGTATTTTTGAGCGCTTCTACCGTGTTGATCCCGCTAGGTCACGTGAGACCGGCGGAACTGGTCTAGGGCTTTCTATTGTCAAGCATGTAGCAACAAAACACGGAGGCGATGTAAAGGTTTGGAGCGCACCAGCTGTCGGTTCTACCTTCGCGTTACGACTACCGTTATATGTGAATACCGGGGAGGCAAACTAGTGACCAAAATTCTGATTATTGAAGATGAAGTTTCTTTCTCAGAGGCACTTAGTTTCCTCCTGCAAAAAGAGGGTTTTGAAACTGTTATTGCAGAAACCGGAAAGCAAGGGCTCGAAGCCTTTAAGGCTGAGACTTTTGATCTCATTCTGCTAGATCTGATGATTCCAGAGATTTCTGGAATTGATCTCTGCCGCACAATTCGTACTACTTCTCAAATTCCCATCATTATGCTGACCGCTAAAGATTCTGAGATAGATAAAGTTGTGGGTCTTGAACTTGGCGCAGATGACTACGTAACAAAGCCTTATTCATCACGCGAGTTAGTAGCGCGCATTAAGGCGGTACTCCGCCGAGGTTCACTTGATGAACCAGCAAGTGCTGACTCAACAGGCGTCCATGAAGTTGCTGGCATCAGAATGGATGTGGAGCGCCACCAAGTCAGTGTTAATGGAGTAAATATTGCCCTACCGTTGAAAGAGTTTGAACTCCTAGAGTTTTTATTGCGCAATGCCGGTCGAGTACTAACTCGTGGTCAACTCATTGATCGAGTCTGGGGTGGCGATTATTACGGTGATACTAAGACGCTCGATGTTCACATTAAACGTTTGCGCTCAAAGATTGAAGCTGATCCAGCCAATCCAGTGCTGATTCAAACTATCCGAGGTTTGGGATACAAATTCGAGGCGTAGACTTCGACTATGTCCGAAAAACGAAATAGAGTTTTCACCGCACGGGATGCGCGTAAATGCATCATTATTCCCAGCGATCTTGATCATAAGTATTCACGGGGAGTTCTTGGTGTAATCACCGGATCGGCAAAATATCCAGGCGCTGCAGTGCTCAGCACTTCAGCAGCGCAAGCAACTGGCGTGGGCATGGTGAGATTCCATAGTTCATCAGGTTTGGCGCATCTCGTTTTGCACTCATCCCCTGAAACAGTTGTGCAGCCAGGTCCTGTGACGGCATGGCTGGCAGGCTCTGGAATTGATAGTAAGAAACATAGCGATTTCACAACGTGGCTTCGTCATCGTTGGTTCTCATTACTTACAGCACAAACTGTTCCAACAGTTCTTGATGCAGGAGCGTTGTCACTTGCTGGAAGACTCTCACAACCAACTTTAATTACTCCTCATGCTGGTGAACTTTCCACATTACTTGCTCAACGTGGCATGACGGTAAGTGCTGAAACTCTTGAAGCGGATCCAATCAATTGGGCGCAAAAGTCATCGAAACTCCTTGGAGTGACGGTTCTCTTAAAAGGTGCACATACAGTTGTCGCTGATAACGAGTCTGTCATCGCGTTGCCTCAAGCAACACCATGGCTTGCCACAGCGGGCACCGGTGATGTGCTTGCTGGAATCATCGGCGCGCTCGTTGCCACCAATTACATAGAAATTCTCAACGCCCCTGAACGTCTTGCTGAAGTTGCCGCGGCTGGCGCCTTCATCCATAACCAAGCTGCGCTCTTGGCATCTGAAGGAGCGCCAATCACAGCTAGCCAAATAATCGAGGAAATTCCAAGCGCAATGAGGAAAATTCTCAAGTAGCTAACTAGGGATATCCCTTCTCTTCCTTTTCGTAAGAAGAGAACTACCCTTATGTATGGTTAAAACTCTGGCGAATCCAGCGCGAGTTCTCATCATCAATGATGATGCATTTGAACTTGCCACTATGTCTGCATCTTTGAGATTGCACAGCACAAATATCGTCGGAGAAGCTGCGAATATGTTGGTAGCTGAAAATCTTTTTCGTTCTCTTCAACCAGAGGTAGTGCTTATCGATCTCCAATTCTCTGGTGAAGAAGCTATTGGCTTACTTCAGCGATTTCGTAAAATAGATCCAAAATTAGGAATAGTCATAGTCACTTCCTGTCCGGATCTCAGGCTATTCGGACTTTTAGAGCGAAACATTCCGCAAGGAAGCCAAATTATTTTAAAGCGGTCAGTTTCAGATTTATCGATTATTACTTTTGCGCTCTCCGAGTGCTTGGAATCGGCGCAAGATGGTTCTGCAATGAGATGGATTAGTATCCATGCCTCGATTCATGAAAGTTCATTTCTCACAATTCTCAATGAACTGACCGATGTTCAAATAGAGACTCTGCGCCTTGTTGCGCAAGGGCTAAGTAATTCTGAGATTGCGAGAGTGCGATTTGTATCTGAGAAATCTGTTGAACAGATTGTGGCCCGCATTGCCCAACACTTGTCAATATCACCAGATCGCAGCAGAAACCTACGTGTGATTTTGGCTGGCGAATACTTCAAATGGCTAGGCGCTCCTCGCCATTAACCAGCTGTGCGGTAAAGTCACCGCATGCAGTCCGGAATTACACTCAGTGAGATTCGAAAGCGATGGAATGAGGTTCTTGACCTCGTCGAAAGTCGCGATCGCATAGTCTGGATTGCCTATTTCGATGCCCGTTTGGAATCTTTTGAAAATGGCCGCCTCACTTTAGATTTCAGCGATGCCAATAAATTAGCAACGGGCCATAACTATGCGGAGGCGCGAATTCGCCACCGTGCAGCGTTACAAGGGGCTATCTATGATGTCTTTGGTATCAATGTGGTTGTGGTTGAAAAATGAGAAAGATTCTTACTGCAGCGCTTTCGTTAACCCTCATCGCCTTCACTGTTCATCCAGTTGCAGCTGATGATCTAAGCCTAATCGGCCCAGGCGGACGACTTCATGGCGCTGATGTCAGTAGATGGCAGCATCCAAATGACAAACCCATCAACTTTCAAAAGATGCATGATGCGGGGCTAAGTTTTGTCATGATCAAGGCATCTGATACTCGTTACGATGCAGATCGATTGGCGTTGAAATATGTAAAGATGGATAGAACAGCTGCGCAAGAGGCTGGAATTTATACCGGCTTCTATCATTATGCGATTTTGCCTAATGTAACTGCTCCTTCAGCGATTGTGAAGGATGCGCGTGCGCAGGCACAAAAAGTAATCTGGCGCCTAACTTCCCTCGGTGGCTATAACGAGATGGACCTTCCCTACGCTCTTGATCTAGAGAATCGTTGTATTCAATGGAGTTCAACTGGTGTGTGTCAGAAAAATGCCACGCGTAGCGCTGCAACGTTGTGGAGCAAGACCTTTCTGAAGACTCTCAAGGAAAAGACTGGTAGAACGCCGATCCTTTACTCGTCACCATCATTTCTTGAAACTGCGCTCAATCGAGATAAAGAACTCAATTCTTATCCGCTCTGGATCGCCCAGTACGCAATTGACCCAGCAAAACCAGAGGCGCGACCTAACGTAAAGCCCGGCGGTTGTTTCGTCCACTCATGGACTACCAAAGAGTGCGCGGCTAATTGGACGATGTGGCAGTACACATCGTGCGGTATTGCACCAAAGTATGGAGTGCCCGGAAATCGCCTAGACCTCAATGTCTTTAGCGGCGGGCGTGAAAAATTTCTCGCTCTACTCACTGGGACTTGGCAACCTGAACCTGCTGATCTCATGCCTCAGAACGAAACGTCCACAATTGTCATTTCATCATTTAGCGCATCAACCACAAATAAAAATGTCGTAATCAACGTTGAGGTAAAGCGCCCAGATAACACTCCTGTCGTAACCGGTACTGTGCGCTACTACTTTGCCAAGGAGAATGTGGTTATTCCTTCGGTAGCGCAATATGTCGAACGCGAAACAAGTGGAATCTGGAAGTTATCTATCTCTGGTATGCCCGCAGGCTCATGGACAGGACATGTTGGATTTAAGGATGAAACTGGCACTCACGAAGAAGTAAAAACCCCGCTTAATCTCGATATTTTGCAAGGTCCAACACCTGCACCTAGACCAAGTAAAAAGCCGGTGAAGAAGCCAGCAACAGATAGTTGTCGTAACCAGATTAAGAATTAAGCGACAGAAGAGTTCACGAGAGCGCGGAGTGCGGCCTCTTCCTCTTCAATCACTCGTGCATAAGACTGGATCGATTCTTTGCAATCTCCTGCGCTCCACTTGAGCACTGGTCCGATGATTTGCGCGACTTCATCAGCTGCAGATAGTCCACTGTCACTTGCTTCAAATGAGATACGCGTGCGACGCAAAAGCACATCTTCCACCGAAAGTGCGCCTTCATGCGATGCTGCATGCAAGACCTCTGCCTTGATATATGGAAGATCTGGAATCAAGCGCTCTGCCATAGATTCATCAGCCGCGATGATTTCCAGAATTTCTGAGATGAGTGATCCGTAACGATCTAAGAGGTGCTGCACTGTTGCCTCGCTGAGATTATTTTCGCTGGCAATCTTGAGAACCTGTTGCTTCAGCGCAAAGTAGCCATCTGCACCAATAAGGGGAAGTTTGTCCGTAACAGAGTCACTCACGATGCGACGTAAATCAAGAACTGCAAGATCTACCGCATCCTTGGCCATAACTCGATAAGTGGTGTACTTGCCACCAGCCAAACTCACAAAACCAGGCACTGGGCGATCGACGGTATGTTCGCGGGAAAGCTTTGTGGTTGCTGACTTTGAATTATTTGCAACCAATGGGCGCAGCCCTGCAAATACTCCAAGGATGTCCTCTGACTTTAACTTTGGTTCAAGCACACGATTTGCTTGATCTAGTATGTATTGAACATCTTCTTGCGTTGCTAGTGGCTTGGCTCGATCTCCATCATATGGAGTATCAGTGGTTCCTACAATCCACTTGTCGCCCCATGGAATTAAAAAGAGTACTGAGACTGCAGTCTTGAGAATGATGCCATCTTTCGAGTGAATTGCGCTCTGTGGGACAACGATATGTACACCCTTTGACATCGCAACGGAATAGCCTGGAGTTAAACCAAATTTTGCATGGAGCTCATCGCTCCAGACACCTGCACACATGATTGTCGCTTTTGCAGAGATTGTGAGTTGCTTTCCAGATTGAAGATCAGTCGCCACTGCACCAGTCACCTTCTTGCCAGAGCGCACTAAGTCATCTACGCGCACGCTGGTAGCCATGACCGCGCCATGCCGCGCTGCAGTACGAGCAATCATCATCGTGTGGCGAGCATCATCAACCTGAGCATCAAAGTATCGAATCGCACCTGTGATGATGTCCTGGCGAAGAGATGGTGAAATATGTGCAATTGTTTTGCCAGTCAGGTGCTTATGTGATGGCAGTGCGCGTTTAAAGCCGCGAAGCGCGTCATAGAGCGCAAGTCCAGCGCCTACATAAGTGCGCTCTTTAACTTTTTCAGTGAGTGGATATAGAAAACTAACTGGCTTCACTAAGTGTGGGCACTGTGTTGAAACCATCAATTCACGTTCATGTAGCGCTTCGCGAACCAATTTGAAATCGTACTGCTCGAGGTAACGCAATCCTCCGTGAATTAATTTGCTAGAGCGACTAGAAGTTCCAGCGGCATAATCTTGAGATTCCACAAGCGCAACTTTGAGGCCACGTGTCACTGCATCTAGTGCAACGCCAACGCCATTTACGCCCCCACCGATAACGAGGATGTCAAACTCTTCTGTGGCAAGCGCTGAAAGCGCAGCAGCACGTTGCTCGCGGTTGAGTGAAGATGTAAACATCGTGGAACTACCAATTCTTGATTGCGCTTAGTTTCGAGATTTATCGGTTTTGAGTAGTCTTAACTATATGGCATACATCGGAAGTTTGGATCAAGGAACAAGCAGCACTCGCTTCATGATCTTTGATGCCGCAGGCAAGGTCGTCGGGCAGCATCAGATGGAACATCGTCAGATACTTCCGCAAGCGGGTTGGGTTGAACATGACGCTGCTGAGATTTGGGAGCGGACTCAGGAAGTGATCACTGGCGCGCTCAAACAAGCCAATATCTTGGGTTCTGATTTAGCAGCTATCGGTATCACCAACCAACGAGAGACAACCGTGGCTTGGGATGTGACTACGGGCAGGCCGCTACATAATGCGATTGTTTGGCAAGACACCCGCACAGCAGATTACCTCGCTACTTTTTCTCAGCAGATTCGCGATGAGATAACTCATAAAACAGGTTTGGCGATTGCTCCTTATTTTGCAGGCAGCAAGATGAATTGGTTAATCCAGAACTCAACGGCTGTGCAAGATGCAATCGCGCAGGGCACTGCGCGCTTTGGAACAATCGATACCTGGCTACTGTGGAATCTCTCAGGCGGGGTCCGCTCTGGTGTTCACCTTACTGATGTCACAAATGCCAGCCGCACATTGCTGATGAATTTAGAGACGTTGCAATGGGATGAGCAATTACTGAACCAATTTGCGATTCCTCGATCAGTTCTGCCCGAAATTAAATCTTCTTCTGAAATTTATGGAGTAACGGACCCACATGGACCACTAGGAAGCGCCGTTCCGATTGCTGGAATTTTGGGTGATCAACATGCAGCCATGGTTGGCCAAGTTTGCTTCTCGCGTGGAGAATCTAAGACCACTTATGGGACCGGAAACTTTGCACTTCTCAATACTGGCAACGAAATTGTCAGATCAAAGAATGGACTTCTCACCACAGTCTGTTACAAGTTTGGCGATCAACCTGCCATGTACGCGCTTGAAGGTTCTGTTGCAGTAACAGGATCTGCAATTCAGTGGTTACGAGATCAACTTGGCATTATTTCTCACGCTGCAGAAACTGAAGCCCTGGCATCATCTGTGACTGATACTTCTGGTATTTATTTTGTACCAGCCTTCTCTGGACTTTTTGCTCCTTATTGGCGCAGCGATGCACGTGGAGTCATTGTTGGACTCACTCGCGCTGCAACGAAGGCTCATTTAGCTCGCGCTGCGCTAGAAGCAATCTGTTATCAAACGCGCGATGTCATGGATGCAATGGTCGCAGATAGCGGCGTACCGATGACCGAAATGCGCGTCGATGGCGGAATCACTGCAAATTCTCTATGTATGCAGATGCAAGCAGACATTATGGGCATCGATATCACTCGCCCACTCATCACTGAAACAACAGCGTTGGGCGCTGCTTATGCGGCTGGTCTTGCAGTTGGTTTCTGGAAAGATACTGATGAACTCAAAAAACAGTGGCAGCAATCTCGTCGATGGAATCCAACATCTAATGCAGAAGATCGTGCAGCAGGTTATGCCGGTTGGAAGAAAGCGATTGAGCGGACTCTTAACTGGGCCTAGCTGGAATAATCACAGCGCACGATAGAGTAGGCACACTATGGATGAAGTCCTCGAACTTTCCGCTGGAGTAGTACGTACTAGTCGCACTATGAACGATGGACGCACCATCCGCTATTACGACACTGCAGGACAAACTCGAACTGCCAAAGATCTTCGCCCAGAAGAAGAACAACCCGGAATTGGTGAGTTACGTCTAGATCCATTGGTCAATGAATGGGTTGCCATGGCAGCGCATAGACAAGGACGCATCTTTCTTCCCCCAAAAGAGCTCTGTCCGCTCTGTCCAACTACTGGCGAACTTCTGACAGAGATTCCAGAAAATGATTTTGAAGTTGTTGTATTCGATAACCGTTCACCCTCACTTCGTCCACCATCAGGTGACTTTGCGCTGCCTGACTTGGTAGGCACAGACACTGATGAAGGTGCAGCGGCTGGAAAATGTGAAGTTATCTGCTTTACAGCAGATCATGGCGGCTCGTTTAAAGTTTTATCGCCACAACGTGTTCGCACTCTGCTCGAAGCCTGGCGAGATCGCACCGCTGAACTTTCAACACTTCCCTACATTGCACACATCGCACCTTTCGAAAATCGTGGAGAAGAAATTGGCGTAACGCTTGCTCATCCGCACGGTCAGATATACGCCTATTCCTACCTACCGCCACGCGTAGCCAAGATGCTGGAGGTCGCAAAGGCACATCGCGAAAAGACTGGGCGAGTTCTCTTTGATGATGTCCTGGCGCGCGAACTTCGTGATCAAGTACGCATCATCGCCCGCAATGAACATTGGGTGGCATACACGCCTTATGCATCTCGCTATCCATTCGAAATTCATGTCACACCATTAAACCCGGTCGCAGATTTAACCGAACTCTCTCCTGCCGCTTGTGATTCATTTCCAGCAATTGCAATTGAGGTGATGCAGCGGCTAGATGGTGTCTTTGGAATTGATATGGCTTATATCGCCGCTTGGCATCAAGCACCCGTTCGTGAAGGTCGTGACTTACTTCGTCTGCATTGGCAGATTACTTCTGT
>JACCEC010928249.1_pt1 | contig 17495 bp, 16 predicted proteins | sample 7450121 | NCBI WGS metagenome assembly JACCEC01 (sample SAMN15323455, study PRJNA562643) | freshwater metagenome | isolation source: river surface water | place: USA:Blue River Watershed | collected 2017-08-18 | reverse complement strand
CGCTTCGCATTCAGGCGCCCATCACCGCGGCCGGCATCACGCTCAGCGCAGTCGGTCCCGGCTCGGTGATTGACCTGCAAGGTGCCGAACTGCTGGCGAAACAAGGCCGCCTGGAGCTCACCGCGCCCCTGGTGACGATGTCGGGCGCGACCTGGCTTTGGGGCTCGCAAGGCGCCGCCATTACCGGCAACGCCACCTTGGCCACGGGCGCAAGCCTGCGCCTTTCGGGACCGGTCGCCAACGGCGTTGCGGTGGCCGGCCGGCTCGCCATTTCGGGGCTCTTTACCGTGGCGGACGGCGCTCAGTTACGCATGGCCCTGGGGGGAAGCGGCTACGACCAGATCCAGCTGACGGGCAGTGACAGGGCCAATTTCGCAGGCGCCAGCACGCTGGTGCTGGACTTGCTCCCCGGCGCGGGGCGCCCCGGCGGCGGGACCTACCGCCTGATCGATGGCCCCACCTTGCCCGGTTTGCTGCTGCCCGCGTTGCAGACCGCGAGCGCCGCCGCATCGAGCGCCTTGACCGGCGTCCGTTTGCGCTGGGGCTCGCTGGAGGCCCTGCTACCCACGCAGGGGAGCACCGACCCGCAGGTGCTCCAGGGCTTGCAGCCGCCGCTGGAGCCGCAAAAGGACGAACAAGATGGGGGCGCAGCGGCCGGCGTGGTGGGCTACGAGGAAGAACTGCTGGACTGCCCCTGAGGCCTCGCCGAGGCTCTCAGAACCGCGGCAAGTCCGGGTGTGCGATCTGGCCACCGCGCACCAGCATCTTTCCGTACTCGGCGCAGCGGTTCAGGGTGGGGATGACCTTGCCCGGATTGAGCAGCCCCAGGCTGTCGAAGGCCCGCTTCACACCCAGCATCTGCTCGCGCTCCTCGGGCGAGAACTGCACGCACATGGAGTTGAGTTTCTCCACGCCCACGCCGTGCTCGCCGGTGACGGTGCCGCCCATGGCGACGCTGGTCTCCAGAATGTCGGCGCCAAACAGCTCGCAGCGATGGAGCTGGTCGGGGTCATTGGCATCGAACAGGATCAGCGGGTGCAGGTTGCCGTCGCCCGCGTGGAAAACGTTGGCGCAGCGCAAGCCGTATTTCTTTTCCATCTCGGCGATGGCCAGCAGGATGTCCGCCAGGCGCTTGCGCGGGATGGTGGAGTCCATGCACATGTAGTCTGGGCTCATGCGGCCCGAAGCGGGAAACGCGTTCTTGCGGCCGCTCCAGAAACGCAGGCGCTCGGCCTCGTCGCGGCTGACCGCGATGGCGGTGGCGCCGGCGCTGCGCAACACCTCGGACATTCGGCCGATTTCTTCTTCGACTTCTTCGGCAGTGCCATCGCTCTCGCACAGCAAGATGGCCTCCGCGCTGAGGTCGTAGCCGGCGTGGACGAAGTCCTCGACCGCGGCGGTCATGGGCTTGTCCATCATCTCCAGCCCGGCGGGGATGATGCCGGCGGCGATCACCGCTGCCACTGCGTCGCCCGCCTTTCGCACATCGTCGAAGCTGGCCATGATGCAGCGCGCGAGCTGCGGCTTGGGCACCAGCTTGACGGTGACCTCGGTGGTGACCGCCAGCATGCCTTCGCTGCCCACCACTACCGCCAGCAGGTCATAGCCGGGCGCGTCCAGTGCCTCGGCGCCGAATTCGATCGGCTCACCCTCTACGGTGAAGCCGCGCACCTTGAGCACGTTGTGCAAGGTGAGGCCGTACTTGAGGCAGTGCACGCCGCCGGAGTTCTCCGCCACATTGCCGCCGATGGTGCAGGCGATCTGGCTGGAGGGGTCGGGCGCGTAATACAGGCCCACAGGCGCAGCGGCCTCGCTGATGGCGAGGTTGCGCACGCCGCATTGCACCCGGGCGGTGCGGCTCACCGGGTCGATGGACAGAATGCGGTTGAAGCGCGCCAGCGAGAGCGTCAGGCCCTCGGCATGCGGCATCGCCCCACCCGACAAGCCGGTGCCGGCGCCGCGTGCCACCACCGGAACCTGCAGCGCGTGGCAGGCCCGCAGCACCGCCTGCACCTGGGCTTCGGTCTCCGGCAGTGCCACCGCCAGCGGCCGCTGGCGGTAGGCGGTCAGGCCGTCGCATTCGTAGGGGGTGGTGTCTTCAGGGGTCCACAACAGGCCGCCCGCGGGCAGCAGGGGGGTGAGGGCGTCGACCAGGGCCTGCTGGCGTTCGGCGCGGCGCAGCAATTGGGAGGGAGCCGGAGCGTTCATGGGCGCAGTTTAGGCCTTTCGGCTCTGGTGCTGGCGGTGGGCGTTGCATAGCCCGACCGGGCGCCCAAATTGTCGATTCCGGACCGGCCGATTCGGATCCGCGCAGACGCGATTTCACCCGGCAGCCGGGGCGGGAGGCGACTATTTGAAGATCACCGTTTTGTGGCCGTTTTGCAGCACCCGGTGCTCGCTGTGCCACTTGACAGCGCGCGCCAGCACCAGGCTTTCGGTGTCACGGCCAATCGCGGTGAGGTCTTCCACCGGCTTGCTGTGATCGACCCGGGCTACGTCCTGTTCGATGATCGGGCCCTCGTCGAGGTCGGCGGTCACGTAGTGGGCGGTGGCGCCGATCAGTTTGACCCCCCGGTCATGCGCCTGGTAGTAGGGCTTGGCGCCCTTGAAGCTGGGCAGGAAGCTGTGGTGGATATTGATCGCCCGCCCCGCCAGCTTCTGGCACAGCTCGTTCGACAAGATCTGCATGTAGCGCGCCAGCATCACCAGATCGGCGCCATCGGCTTCGATGACTTCTAATTGCTTGGCCTCTGCCTGGGCCTTGGTGGCCGCCGTCACCGGGATATGGTGGAAGGGCACGTTGTAGCTGGCCGCCAGTTGGTAGAACTCGCGGTGATTGGAGACGATGGCCCGGATATCCAAAGGCAGCAGCCCGCTCTTCCAGCGAAATAGCAGGTCATTGAGGCAGTGGCCTTCCTTGCTCACCATGAGCACGGTGCGCATGGCCTGGTCGCGGGGATGGAGCTTCCAGCGCATGCCAAAGCCGGTCCCAAGACCCGCCAGCGCCTGCTGAAGTTCGGCCAGACCCAGCGCGCAAGCGAATTGCACCCGCATGAAAAACAGGCCGGTGTCGGGGTCGTTGTACTGGGCCGCTTCTTCGATATTGCCTCCGCGTTCCAGCAGGAAGCCGGAGACGGCGTGGACGATGCCCGGGCGGTCCGGGCAGGACAAAGTGAGGATGTAGGCGTGGCTCATGACTGCGCGATTGTCGCAGGCTGGCAGACCTTGCCAGGCCCCTGGCCCGGGTCAGGGGGCGAACGGGAGGCCGAAAGGCCGAAAGGCCGATAGATCCGGGCGGCAATGCCACAATGCTCGCTTCGCCGTTTGTCATCACTGGGAGCACAGCATGGCCCTCATCGACTTTCAGATGGACAACCAGTGGTTGCCCTTCACCCCCAACCGACACTTTCTCAAGGACCCGCGGGTCTTCGTCGCCGCCGACGGCATTCACTTCACCACCCATGACGGGCGCCAGGTGATCGACGGCATCTCCAGCCTGTGGTGCGTCGGCGCCGGTCACAACCGCAAGCCGATCAACGAGGCCATCAAGCAGCAACTCGACACGCTGGACTACAGCACCGCGTTCCAGGTCTCCAACGACAAGGCCTTCCGGGCGGCGCAGATGATTGCGGCCATGGCCCCGGGCGACCTGAACAAGGTGCTGTTTTGCAACTCCGGCTCCGAGGCCGCCGACACCTCAATGAAGGTGGCATTGGCCTACCACCGCGCTCGCGGCGAGGGCCACCGCAACGTCTTCATTGGCCGCGAGCGCGGCTACCATGGCGTGGGTTTCGGGGGTATGAGCGTGGGCGGCATCCCGGCCAATCGCAAGGTCTACGGCACCGCGCTGCTGCCGCGGGTGGACCACATGCGCTTCATCCATGACCCGGTGAATCACGCCTACATCCACAATGAAGAGCCGGTCTGGGCCGAGGACCCGCTGCTCGAGCTCGAGCAGCGCATCTTGCCCCTGCACGACCCGAGCAACGTGGCGGCGGTCATCGTCGAGCCCATCGCTGGCAGCTCCGGCTGGTACATCCCGCCCAAGGGCTACCTGAAGCGCCTGCGCGAGATCTGTGACAAGCACGGCATCTTGCTGATTTTCGACGAGGTCATCACCGGCTTCGGCCGCATGGGGACGAACTTCGGCGCCGACTGGTACGACGTGGTCCCCGACATGCTCAACTTCGCCAAGTGCGTGACCAACGGCGTCATTCCGCTGGGCGGCGTGATCTGCCGGGACAAGCTCTACGACCAGATGATGAAGACCGACGCGCCCGAGCACGTCGTCGAGTTTTTCCACGGCTACACCTACTCCGGCCACCCAGTGGCCTGCGCCGCGGCCATTGCCACCCTTGATCTGTTCGCGCGCGAGCGTCTGTTCGAGCGCGCCGGCGAGATGGGCAAAGTGCTGGGCGACGCATTCCACAGCACCTTCAAAGGCCTGCCCAACGTGATCGGCATTCGCAGCCTGGGCTGTGCGGCGGCCGTCGAGTTTGCGCCCATCGCCGGGCTGCCCGGCAAGCGGGCCTACGACATCTTCCTGGACTGCTTCAAGCAGGGCACTCTGGTTCGGCCGGCGGGCGACGTGCTCGTGATTGCACCGCCCTTCATCGTCGAGCGCGAGCACATCGACCGGATGGTCAACACCCTCGCTGACTCGATCCGCCGCCACGCCTGAATCCGCGGGCGGGTTCCGCCCCAACGCGGGTCCTGGGGTGATGGCTCGGCCGTCAGGTCCTCGGGGTGCGCCTAGCGACCTGGTGGAGCCATGCCAGCGGGCGCTGGCGCCTCAGGGGCAGCGTTGCCGGAGCCTGCCGCAGGCGCCATGGAACGCCGCAAGTCTTCGCAATAGTCCCGCTTCGGCGGCTGCGCCGGCCAAGTCTGCGTCTGGAAGCCCAGCGTCGCCGGCAAGTGGCGCGGCACGCCCAGCCCGGCGTCCACATGCGCGGCCCCGGCCAGCAGGACTACCCGCTGCCCTGGCGCGGCCTGGTTCGCGAGGGTTACTACCGTCTGCGCCATGGCCCGGTCGCGCGCCACCTGAATGCGCGCCATCGGGCCCAGCTGTGATTCGGGCAGCAGGCCGCAGTGGCCGTCGCGCATGGCCTCGCGCTGGCGGGCCAAGGCCTCGGCCGGCAGCAGGCCGTCGAGACTGGCGTCGGCCATTGCGGCGCGCATCTTTGCGCGGGGCAGGTTGGCCCCGGCCACCGGCACGCCTGCCCGCACCGCCGCCATGACCGCTGGCGCATAGGGCGCCCAGGGCCAGGCCGCCTCGTCCCAACGCAGCGCCGCCCGGACCGCGACCTCGGTGGCTGAGGGTGGCAGGCCCGCGGTACCTCCTCCTTGTTCGGCCATCTCCAGCGCCAGTCCCGCCAGCCGGCCCCGGGCGGCCAAGTCGGCGACCACGCGCGCATGCTGCTCTTGGTGCGCTGGCGCGTCATGCTGCTCACCCAGCAACAGCGCCGCTGTCTCCTCGCGCTCCCTGGCAGGCCCGGCGCAGGCTGCCAGTGCCAGTACCGCTGCTGCGGCCGCAGACAAGGCCGCGCGCCGACGGAAGCGGTACAGGTGAGAGGAGGAGCGGGGGAGTTCAGGCATACGGCGATACTACGGGTCTTACGGCTCAGTTCGCTGAGCCGTCCCCACGATGACCCGTTTCGTTTTTCGTACGCTTGCCACCATGGCCCTCGCGCTCGTGGCGGCTCTCGGCTGGCGGGCCCTTGCCCTGCCCCTGCCTTGGATGATCGGCCCACTGCTGGCCACCGCCATGGTGTCGATCGCGGGCCTGCCGGCGACCAGCCCTGTCCCGCTGCGCAATATGGCCCAGTGGCTCATCGCCACCTCGCTGGGCCTGTACTTCACGCCAGCGATGACCCAGCTCTTGCTGCCGCTGTGGTGGGTGGTGCTGATTGCCATCGTCTGGTCGCTGGCCCTGGGCTTGGGTCTGGGCTGGTTCCTGCACCGGTTTGGCCTGCCGGGCGTGGACGGCACGGTGCGCTCGCTCCGTGCCACCAGCTATTTTTCCGGGACGATCGGTGGGGCGTCGGAGATGACCCTGCTGTCGGAGCGCGAGGGCGCCCGATCCGACCTGGTCGCAGGCGCACACAGCCTGCGGATGCTGGTGGTCACCGTGTGCATTCCCTTTGGCTTCACCTGGGCTGGGTTGCACGGCATGGACGCCACCGTGCCCGGCATGCGCGAGGTGCGCTGGCCGGAGCTGGCTGTGCTGCTCGGGGCCAGCGCTTTGGGCTGCCTGGTCATCAGGGCGCTGGGCTGGGTCAACCCCTGGTTCATTGGTGCCCTGGGGACCAGCATGGCACTGTCGGCATCCGGTATCCAGCTCTCGGCCATGCCACCCGAACTCTCCAGTGTCGCCCAGCTTGTGATCGGTATCAGCCTGGGGATTCGTTTCCGCCGGGAATTCCTGGGCCAGGCCCCGCGATGGATTGCGGTGGCTGTCCTGGGCACCGTCCTGTCGATCGCCGTTTCCGTCGGCTTTTCCTGGGCGATGGTCCAGCTAACCGGCCTCAATCTGGGAACCCTGATCCTGGGCACCGCCCCCGGCGGTATCGCAGAGATGGCGATCACCGCCAAGGTACTTCAGCTGGGTGTGCCCCTGGTCACTGCCTTCCAGGTCTGCCGCCTGATCGCGGTGCTGCTGATCGCGGCCCCGCTCTACCGCTGGCTCTACCGCGACGAGATCAGTGCCTGACCAGCGGGTTCTGGGCTAACTCGGCGTAGCGCCCGAGCATATCCTCGACCTCTTCCTGGGTCGGGGTCTGGCGTTGCCAGGCCAGGATCTGGCGCTGAAACACCTCGGCCCAGCTGCCGTCGAGATAGACCTCTTTGTTGACGCGCTTGTCGACGATCTCGAAGCCGTGACGGGCGACGTCTGGCTCCTGCTCGCCTTCCGCCGCCTGATTGGCCAGCATGTGGACGACCACGAAGCTCTCGGAGTCATAAAGCATGTGCATGTACCGCTCCTCCTTCCTGCATGGTAACTGGCGTTGCCGGATCGGTTTTCAAGAGACCGGCCGCGTTTACGCCTTTTCCCGGCACCAGCGTGGTCGGCGGCGCCGCTAGGGGCGGTAGTCGCCGATCCAGCGCTGCTCCAGCCAGTCGCCATTGTCTTGCGCCAGACGCCACTGGAGAGGCAGGTAGTCCAGGTCCGGCGCCAGCCAGAGCTCGATGTCGAGGTCATGGGGCCCTTCCGGCCGCCGGCGCAGGTGCAGCGTCTCTCGATGGCCGCCCGGGCCCGGCAGCCTGGCCGTGCCCTCATAGCGGAAGCGCCAGGTGCCTCCGGCGCGGGCGGTGGCGACGGGAAAATCCAGCGTCTCTCCCTCCCGCAGCGGACGACCGAGCCCCGCCACCCGAGCGGCAAGTTGGAGGACAACGCTCAGCCGGTCCTGCGCGCCTGCGGGCAGCTCGGCATCCGGCTGGTTGCCACTGAAGCGGACACGGGAGCCGCCCTCGCGGCCCACGCCCTCCCGTGCTGGCGCGGCGGGGCCAGGCCCTGCGGTCGGCTCAAAATGCGCCGCCAGCTCCCCCCGGCCCAGGCTGCGGTCGCTGAAGCGGTCGGGCGTGAGACCCTCGGCGGTCAGTTGGCCGCTGCTGCTCATTTCACGCAGCCCGCTTGCCCAGCGTTGTCGCAAATGCGCCTCGTACTGCTGGCCGTCATGCCGCCAGCCGAGCTCGGCCTCGCCCTCGAGGGGCTGACCGCGCGATTGCCCACTCAGCGCATAGGCCAAGGTCTGCGCTGGCGGGATGCGCAAGTTGCTTGCCCGCCATCCGAGGCCGTCGCCATCCGCCCCGATCCCGGCCTCGGGCAGGGAGGCCGCCGCGGCGGCCAGAGGCGCAGGCGCAGTAGCAGCGGCAGCAGGGGCGGGGGCAGGGGCAGTAGCATCAGCAGCAGATCCGCGGCGTGCGGGCGAGTCCGTTGTCGACGCTTCGGTCGGCCGGGAGGGCAGCGCGAGCGCGCCACCCGCAACAGTCGCCGGCCGGTGCGTGGATTCGTCCTGCGCAGGTCGCAGCAGCGCGAAAACGGGCCGTGCCGTGCCCCACTGGCCAGCCGGCAGGCGACCCAGCGACCCGGGGCCCAGCATCAGCAGCAGATGCGCGGTCAGGACCAGGGCCGCCATCGCAGCGAGCCATGGGCCGGGCGGACCGGTCACAGGGGCGCGGGGCTGGCTAAAATTTCGACTCGTCAAAACGCAGCACTTAAGCGGAGGCGGGTGGCCGCAAGGCTACGTCTCGCCCCGGCTGCAAACACCCCATGAAGCTTGCAACCTACAAGGACGGCTCGCGCGATGGCCAGCTCGTCGTCGTGTCCCGTGACCTGGCCACCGCCCACTACGCCACCGGCATTGCCGGCCGGCTGCAGCAAGCGCTCGACGACTGGAACTTCATTGCGCCGCAACTGCAGGACCTGTACGACGCCCTCAACCAGGGTCGGGCCCGGTATGCCTTCCCCTTCGATCCGCAGCGCTGCATGGCGCCGCTACCGCGCACCGGCCAGTGGGCCGACGGCTCGGCCTACCTCCACCACATCGAGCTGGTCCGACGCGCACGAGGCGCGCCGCTGCCGGAGGACATGGCCAGCGTGCCCTGCCTCTATCAACTGCCCAGTGACGCCTTCCTCGGCCCTTGCGACGATCTGGCAGTCGAGCTTGAAGACCTGGGCCTGGACTTCGAGGCCGAGGTCGTCGTGGTCACTGGCGATGTGGCACGCGGCGCCTCGCCCGAGCAGGGCCTAGACAGCGTCCGCCTGCTCATGCTGGCCAACGACATGACCTTGCGCGAGCTGGTGCCGGTGGAAGTAGCCAAGGGTTATGGCTTTTGCCAAGCCAAGCCCGCCACCGCCTTCAGCCCGGTGGCGGTGACGCCCGACGAGCTTGGCGAGGCCTGGGCCGAAGGCCGGGTACACCTTCCGCTATCGGTGACCTGGAACGGGCGCAAGGTGGGCATGAATGATGCCGGCACCGACATGGCCTTCCACTTCGGCCAGCTGATCGCCCACCTGTGCGGCACCCGGCCGGTGCAGGCCGGTACCCTGGTCGGCTCCGGCTCGGTGAGCAATGCGCCTACCGAGGGCCCGGGCGGTCAGCCCGAGTGGCCACGCGGCTACAGCTGCATCGCCGAAAAGCGCGCGATGGAGACCTTGCAGGACGGCCAACCCAGCACCGGTTACATGAAGTTTGGTGACCAGATCCGCATCGAAATGAAGGGTCGGGACGGCCAGAGCGTCTTTGGCGCGATCGAGCAAAAGGTCGTGCAGGCTCGGGTCGACTGACAAGCCCTCCTACAGTCGCAGCCAAGGCGTGCCCGACTCCTGCGCCTGCGCCTGCCGCAGGGCCGACAGGAAGCTCTCGCACCACCAGTGCACATCGTGGGCTTTGCAGCTGGCCAGTAGCGCCTCGTGGCGGGCGCGCCGCTCCTCCAGCGGCATCTGCAGCGCCAGATGGATGGCGTCGGCCGTGCCCTCGGTGTCGTAGGGATTGACCAGCAGGGCTTGCTGCAACTGTTCGGCGGCGCCGGCGAAGCGGGAAAGAATCAGCACGCCCGGGTCCTCTGCGTCCTGCGACACGATGAACTCCTTGGCGACCAGGTTCATGCCATCGCGCAGGGGGGTCACCAGCGCCACTCTGGAGGCGCGAAACAAGCCCGGCAGGCGTGGCCGGGCGACCGTGCGGTGGATGTAGCGCACCGGCATCCACTCCAGGTCGCCGAAGTTCCCATTGATCGAGCCGCACAGGCTCTCAAGCTCGTGAAGGATGTCGCCGTAAGCGCTGACATCCTCCCGGCTGGGAGAGGCAATCTGCACCAGGGTGGCGTTGCGGTGCGTTTCCGGGTGCCGTTGCAGCAGATGGCGGAAGGCCCGCATGCGATGCGGCAAGCCTTTGGAGTAGTCGAGCCGGTCCACCCCCACCATCAGCATGCGGCGCGAGTATTCGCGTCGCATCCGCGCGTGCATGTCGCGTGCCTCGGGGGCCTTGGCCAGCGCCTCCAGCTCGTCGACGTCGATGCCGATCGGCCAGGCGCCCGCGTGCAGGGTGCGGTTGAAGACGCGCCAGCGGCCCTCCCCGAGGGACTGTGCCTTGGCCTCGCGCTCGATGTATCCGCAAAAGTGCTGGTGGTCGGTCTCGCTCTGGAAGCCCACCACGTCGAAGGCGCACAGGCTGCGCACAAGCCAGTCGTGGCCCGGGATGGCCGCCAGGATCATGGGCGGCGGCAGCGGAATGTGAAGAAAAAAGCCGATACGTTGCTGGCAGCCCAGCGCGCGCAGCTCGCTGGCCAGGGGTATGAGGTGGTAGTCGTGTACCCACACCAGGTCGTCGGGCTTGAGCAGGGGTGCCAGCACTCGGGCAAAGAGCTGATTCACTCTCCGGTAGCCCTCGATGTAGCCGGCATCGAAGTCGGCCAGGTCCAGACGGTAATGAAAAACGGGCCAGAGCACGCCGTTCGCATAGCCCAGGTAGTAGGCGCGGTGGTCTTCGGCGCTCAGATCCACGGTCACCAGCTTCACCGGCCCGGCCTGGTGCCGGTGTGACTTGCCCTCGCCGGGGCGGCCGCCATCGGCCGCAGCGATCACCTTCCCGCTCCAGCCGAACCACATGCCCCCGGTGGCTTGCAGCACCTCGGACAGGGCGACCGCCAGGCCGCCGGCGGCGGTGCGGCGCGGGTCGGCCACCCGGTTGGACACCACCACCAGGCGCGGCATCAGATCACCGAGTCCCAGCGCGCCGACAGGCGCACCGCGGCGTTGATGAGGCCCACCATGGAGTAGGTCTGCGGAAAATTGCCCCACATCTCGCCGGTGGCGGCATGCGTGTCCTCGGACAGCAGGCCCAGCGGGTTGCGCGCGGCCAGCATCATCTCGAAGATCTCCCGCGCCTCTTCGCGCCGGCCGATGCGCGCTAGCGCGTCAATGCGCCAGAAGGTGCAGATGTTGAAGGCCGTGGCGGGCCGGCCGAAGTCGTCGGGCGCCTCGTAACGCCGCATGAAGGGGCCATCGCACAGCGAGCGCTCGAGCGCCTGCACCGTCGAGAGAAATCGCGGGTCGCAAGGGTCGATGAAGCCCACTTCTGTCATCAGCAGCACGCTGGCGTCAAGATCCTCACCGCCGAAGCTCTCGACGAATGCCTGGCGGCGCTCGCTCCAGGCATCGCGCAGGATGCGTGTGCGGATGGTGTCGGCCCGTCCGCGCCAGACCGCGTTGCGCGTGGGCAGGCCCAGGCTGTGGGCCACCTTGGCAAGGCGGTCGCACGCCGCCCAGCACATGAGGGACGAGGAGGTATGCACCCGCGCCCGGGTGCGCAGCTCCCACATGCCCGCATCGGGCTGGTCGTGCACGCGAAAGGCCTGCTCCCCGACCGCCTCCAGGTGGGTGAACTCTGGCCGGCCGGCGCGATGCAGCAAGCGGTGGTCGTGGAAGGCCTGCGAGGCGCCCAAAATGATGTTGCCGTAGACGTCATGCTGGAAGTGCTCGGCGGCTTGGTTGCCCACACGCACCGGCCCCATGCCCCGATAGCCAGGCAAGTGGGTCATGACCGACTCGGGCAGGTGCGTCTCCTGCCCAATGCCGTACAGGGGCTGGATATGGCCACCGCGCGAGCGCACCACCACATTGTTCAGCCAGCGCAGGTAGTCCTCCATCGTGGCCACCTCGGAGATGCCGTTGAGGGCCCGCACTACGAAGAAGGCGTCTCGCAGCCAGCAAAAGCGGTAGTCCCAGTTGCGCCCGCTGTCAGGTGCCTCGGGGATGCTGGTGGTCATCGCGGCCACGATCGCGCCGGTGTCCTCGAACAGCGAGAGCTTAAGCGTGATCGCTGCGCGGATCACTGCGTCCTGCCAGTCGAGCGGTACCGCCAGCGCGCGCGACCAAGCCTTCCAGTGGGCCACCGTTTCCTGCTCGAAGCCACGCGCGGTGTCCTCGATACCCGAGAGCAGGGTCTCATCGGGGCCGAGGATGAAGTTGATGGGCCGGTCGGCCACGAACCAGGACTCGGCCAGCAGGTAGGACAGCGGCGCGTCGCAATTGAGGCGCAACGCCGTGTGCTGGCCGACATACCGGATGTGGGTGCTGCCCAGGGTGGTGAGTGGAACGATGCGGCCCCAGTCGAAGCGCGGACGCAGCCGCACCCGGATCCGGGGGGAGCCCCCCAGCACCTGCAGCCGGCGAATCAGGGTCAGCGGCCGGAACATCCGGTTGCGGTGCTTGAAGCGCGGCGCCAGGTCCGTGATTTCCACGCCCTGCCCGAGGCGGTCGTAGAGACGGGTGCGAAGCACGGCGGTGTTGGGCTCATAGGCCTGTTCACTGCGATCGAAGTCCTCCAGGTCGATCGCCCAGAAAGCGCCGCTTTCGCTCGGGTCGATCAAGGCATTGAAGACCGGGTCGCCGTCAAAACGCGGGAGGCAGCACCAGACGATGCGGGCTCTTTCGTCGATCAGGGCGCTATAGGCGCAGTTACCGATCACGCCCACGTTCAGCGAGGCTGGCGGCTCCGGTGGTGCCGACGCGGCCACGAGCAGGATAGGCGCCGAAGTTGGCACTGCCGGTGGTGCGGGTGTTGTCTCCGATGCCTGTGCCTGCAGACCGCCTGTCTGTGCCTGTCGCTCCCCTTCGGTGGCGGCGCTCATGCCGCCACCCGGGCCAGAGCCCGTTCCATCTCGTCGCGCATGGACGCTGGATTGGCCAGCCGCTGACGGGCGGCGGTGGGGCCTTCGCCAACTTTCACCCCCAGCCCGCCGCGTTCCTGGACGGCCTTGAATCCTGCCTCGTCGGTGAAGTCATCGCCGATGAAGACGGGCCGGCGACCGGTGAAGGGTGGCTCCTGAAGAAAGGCCTCGATAGCCCGGCCCTTGCTGGCGGTGGCCGGCTTGGCCTCTACCACCATCTTCCCGCGCAGCAGCGCCAGCCCCGGGCTGCGGGCGACCGCGGCGGTCAAGGTCTCCAGGCACAGCGTCTCCAACGCAGGCGCCTGCCTGTAGTGCAAGGCCAGGGAACCCCGCTTGGGCTCCAGACGCAGTGCGGGATGGGCCCGGGCCAGGGCGGCAGCGGCCTCCTCCACCGGGTCCAGTGGCGACACCGGCTGCCAAGCAACGCTGCCGTCGGCCCGCCGCCGTTCGGCGCCGTGCACGCCGGCCACGCACAACACCAGCGGGTCGAGGAAGCGGTCGATTTGCGCGATCGGCCGACCGCTCACGACAGCGACCGCGCCACCCAGGCGGGATTTGAGTTGCACCAGGGTATGGACCAGCCCTGGTGGCATCACCACCGACTCGGGGTGCGCCGCCAACTCGACCAGCGTGCCATCGAAATCCAGGAACAGCGCGCAATTTGGGCAGAGGAAGTCGGCGAAATTCATGGCGGCCGACCGTAGCAAGCTGCCGCGCTGGGGTCAGGGCCTTTACAACCCCAGGGTATGTAGGCGGAGGTCGACGGGAGCGGGTCGACCCGTTCCCTGCTCAGTCGGTCAGTGCTGCGCCCGCTCAGGCCCTCAGCGGGCCAGCGCGCTCCTCGATAGCGCTTCGCAGGCCGCCGAGCAGCCCCAGGAGGAACATCGCCTCCGCGACCACGAACAGGGGGCCGATCAGCAGGCTGGCGATGTCGTCGAAGAAGGCCGGCTTGCGTCCCTCGTAGACATGGCCGATGAACTGGATGACCCACCCAATGAAGAAGCCACCGACGCCGATCGCGCTCCAGAGGGGTGTGGGCAAGGTGGCGCTCCACACGCCCAACCACAGCGCAAGCGCGAACAGCGCGGTCATGACCAGGGCAAAGAAAAGGTCGAGCGCAAAGTAATAAGCCAGGGCCAGCCCCGTCAACACGATCGCTGGCGACAGCGGCAATCCCGCCAAGTTGAATGTCGGCCGCGACAGCAACACCACGATGCCCAGCACGATCAGGGGAATACCGACGAAATGGGTGGCGACGTTGCGGCGGTCCCGGTGGTAGCTTGCGTAGTTGGCCAGATGGTCGGTGAGCGTCTTCACGGGCGGTCTCCTGAAGTGCCCGGTGATGGACGCCGGACGGTCCTGAATGATCAGGATGACGAACATCGGCGTCAAGACCCGTGCATGGATGGCTTGCCCTAGGGCTTCTGCCTTCTGTCCGATAATCAGGCGATGTCCATCCCCCGCCGCCTGATGACGCAAGCCCGCTTCGTGCTGGCGGTCTTCCTGCTCTCGCTGGGCCTGGCCATGGCCTCGCCGGCCCTGAAACCCGTCTCTCTGGAGATGGTTTGCGCCGGTGGGGTGATGCAGTTGGTCGAGCGCGTCGACGAGGGCGCGGCCCCGCAGCCCCGCAGCCTGCTCGATTGCCCGCTGTGCGCGCCTGCCGGCGCCCCGCCTGCCGCGCTGCCCACGCTGCTTCCACAGCCCGACCTGCCGGCGTCCCGGCCTGCTTTTGCATCCGCCGCGGTGGCGGCGCTGCGCAGCGACGCGCCACCACCCGCGCGCGGACCTCCTTCTCACTCTCGCTTGGCCTGAAGCGGTCGCGGCGCATAGGCGTCACCGGCCGTTCCGTCTTTGTCCTTGAACCGGTGGTCGCCGGCTGCGTGAAAAGTTGCCGCTTATGCGCGGTGACATGGCCCGCAGGGCGCCGCCTCCGAGAGAAAAAACCTATGTTGAATGTTTCCTTGGCCGCGCGCCTGCGCAAGCCTTTTTTGTCCCTGTCCCTGTTGACCGCCTTCGCCGCGCCCGTCTGGGCCCATGTGTCTCTGGAGTGGCCCGCCGCCTTTGCCGGGAGTGGCTACAAGGCGAGCTTCCAGATCGGCCACGGCTGCGACGGATCGCCCACCCGAGAGGTGAGTGTCGAGATCCCGGCCGGCGTGCGTGGTGTCAAGCCAATGCCGCGGCCCGGCTGGAGCCTGTCCATCGAGCGGGCGCCATTGCCCCAGCCCGAGACCTCCCACGGCCGCACCGTGACCGACGAGGTCAGCCGCGTGACCTGGACCGCCAGCACGCCCCAGGACATGCTGCTCGACGCGCATTACGGCGAGTTTGTCTTGCGTGCCACGCTGCCCAAGCGAGAAGGCGTCCTTTATTGGCCCGTGCGCCAGGCCTGCGCGCAGGGTCGCCATGACTGGGTTCAGCGCCCCGGCGCCGGTGGCGATGCCCGTGGCCTGACCTCGCCCGCCCCTCGCCTTGACCTGATGCCAGCCGCCGGCGGGGCACATGCCCATTGATTGGCAGCCTCGTCCGTTCGGACGCGTATCCGGCCTGAATCGGCCCGCCACTGGCGTCCTGCCGGGTCGATGCCCTCCCCACTTTGAAATGGAACACCCAACCATGACCGATTGCAAGAACCTCCCTGCCGCCGTTGCCCGACTGCGGCGCCTTTTCCTCTGTGTTGCTCTGGTGCTTCCACTGGCGCCGGGGGCTTCCGCCCTGGCCCAGGGCACCGCGCTCAAGATCGAGGGCGCCTGGGTCCGCGCGAGCGTGCCAGGCCAAAGCGGCACCGGCGGCTTCATGCGCCTGACCGCGTCTGAGCCCCTGACCTTGGTGGGCCTGCAAACGCCAGCCGCCGGCGTCGCCGAACTGCATGAGATGAAGATGGACGGCGACGTGATGCGCATGCGCGCGGTCAGTGAGATCGTGCTGGTGCCGGGCAAGCCTTTTGATCTCCGCCCTGGCGGCCATCACCTGATGCTGATGGGCCTCAAGGCCCCTCTCAAGGAGGGCTCGACGGTCCCCGTCACCCTGGTGCTGCGTGATGCCCGTGGCGCCGAGCGGCGTTTGCCAGTCCAGATGCCGGTAGCCCTGCGCGCGCCGGGTGCTGTAGCGTCCTCCTCCGGGTCGAGCCCTGCGGGTGCGCACCAACACGGGCACAAGCACTGAGCGAGCCGACCACTCAGGTCTTGCGCCGGCTGCTGGCGATCGACGCTGGGCATCGCGCCTGATAAGCTGGCGCTGCACTTTTTGAGAGGGCGCCCATGAGCGATTCACAAACCTTTGGCTTCGCCAAACTCGTTCCCGGCTTTGATTTCCTTCAGAACCTGGCCAAGGGGGCGGGCGGCGGCCTGCCGCAGATGACTCAGTTGTCTAGCTGGATCGCGCCCACACTCAATGTCGAGGAACTCGACAAGCGTATTCAGGAGCTGCGCGCCGTCCACTTCTGGCTGGAGCAAAACGGCAAGGCGCTGTCGGCGACCATCCAGGCATTGGAAGTGCAGAAGATGACGCTGTCCACCTTGCAGGGCATGAACCTCAGCATGAACGAGTTGGCCGAGTCGCTCCAGGTCAAGCCCGGCGCGATGGCGTCGGCCTTTGCCCCGCCTGCATCCGCTTTCTCCCCTGGCACCACCTCTGGCACCTCTTCTGGCTCCCCGTCCGCCGCCGATTCGCCTTCCGCCGCCAGCCGACCGCGCAAGGCGGCCAAGCCCTCCGGATCGACCAAGGCGGCGGGCAAGTCCAACCAGGCGGCGCAGGGACCAGCCGGCGCCGGCGCGGCGGCCGTCGACCCGCTGCAGTGGTGGGGCGCGCTTTCCAACCAGTTCCAACAGATCGCCGCCGCGACGCTGAAGGACGTGGCCCAAGCCGGTGCCCCGGCGGCGTCCGCTCCAGCCGCAGCGTCAGGCGCCGCGGGCACCCCGGGCCGTCGCCCGGCCTCCGCGGCCAAGTCCACGGCCGCCAAGTCCACCAAGGGCACGCGCGCGGCACGCAGTCCTGCCAAGCCCCGCTCGCGCGCAGCGCCGCCAACCTGAGCTGCGCTTGCGCGGACCGCCTCCCATGAAGCTGTTCCCCTTTGGCCACGCCACCCATCCCCAGTGGGAGATGGCCGCAGGCTTGGCGCTTGCCCAGTTGCGCGCCCAGATGGCGCTGTCCGACTACGCCAGCGCCCCTTCGCTGGGGCTTCTCTACATCACCGACCATTACGCGGCCCAAGCCCAGGACATCCTCGACCACCTGATGGCCGAACTGCCCGGTGTCGCTGACTGGGCGGGCACCGTGGGTGTGGGCATTTGCGCCAACAACGCCGAATACATCGACGAGCCGGCGCTCGCGGTCATGCTCTGCGACTTGCCATCGAATCAATACCGCGTCTTCTCGGGCGTGGCCCCGCTGGGCATCGGCTTTGATGCGCACACTGCACTGGTCCATGCCGATTCGGGCACGCCAGACCTGAACGAACTGATTGCCGAGATGGCCGCCCGTACTGGCAGCGGCCGGGTCTTTGGCGGCCTGGCGTCCAGCCGCGGTGACCTGCTGCAATTTGCGGTGGCGGGCAACGGCACGCTGCCTGGCCATGGCCGGGCCGGCGGCGTTTTCCAGGGCGGCCTGTCGGGCGTTGCCTTCAGTGAGGAGGTGAGCCTGGTGTCCCGGGTCACCCAAGGCTGCCAGCCGATCACCCGGCAGATGCAAGTGACCGCCGCTGAGGGCAACGTCATCCTGGGCCTCGACCAAGAGCCGGCCTTGGACCGCCTCCTGAAGGACCTCTCCATCTCTCTCGAGCGGCCGCAGGAGGCCATGGCCACCCTGCGCTCGACCCTCGTGGGTTT
>JACCEC011566684.1_pt1 | contig 17500 bp, 20 predicted proteins | sample 7450121 | NCBI WGS metagenome assembly JACCEC01 (sample SAMN15323455, study PRJNA562643) | freshwater metagenome | isolation source: river surface water | place: USA:Blue River Watershed | collected 2017-08-18 | reverse complement strand
GCTGGATCTGCAACTTCTTCGGCAGCTGCCGCGGTTGAGAGTGCTGGAACAACTCTTGCATCCGGTAAAGCTGTCGCCAACCATCCGCGGCACTGGGCAAATGCATGGGGATGAGTTGTGATGAGATTTACATCTTCGAGTTTTGTACCAGGCCGAGCCATCAAACTGAATTTCACATTGATTGCTGCTTCATCAACAATCACCAGTGGCTCGCCTGATGCAAGTTCATCAAGAGTTTGAGAAACCGAACCTTCAACACTATTTTCAAGTGGTACCAGAGCCGCATCCACTTCACTGTTTCGTACTGCATCTAAAACAGCCGTCACTGTTGGGTATGGAATTAAGTTCGCGTCTTTTGCGGCGTTGAGTTGCAAAAGTGCGGCTTCGGTAAAAGTCCCGCGCGGGCCTAGGAAAGCGATGTTTTTCATTTCATTACTCCTTTGGTCTCGCGTTTGCAATTGCTTGAACTTCTTCTGGACTTAATGCAGTTTCGGATTTACCTTCGAAAATTGTTTTGCTGTAGATACGTCCACTGCTGTGCCCTTGAATAGAAGTTATGACTATGCCATTCGCAGCATCATCCAAGATCGCTAGGCTGAACGAGAATTGGCCACCGATGTCTCCAGTGGCGTTAAAACGAACGACTGCAAGATGACGCAAAGATGCAGCAATATCGCGTTGAGCGATAACTACAGACTGGCCCAGTCGAGCAACTTTTTCCATTAAGTCGTCTACTCGCTCAACTTGCGCGATTCCAGCAGATAAAACATCTTCTTCAGAAGCGGTTCCGCGAAAAATAAGGAGCTGCTTTCTGGCTTTGCGGGCACTTAAAATTGCGAAAATTGCTACTAATAACGACAAACCCCCAAGGGCTAGCGAAATTTGTACCAATGTTTCGTTCGACATGAGGCGGAGCCTAGTGTGTGCCAATGCGCTTCGACTTCGTTGTATTCATCAGCACTTTTGCTTTTATTCTGCCTGCCGAACTTCCGGATAAATCTTTTATCGTCACGCTAGTACTTGCCACTAAGCAAAGAAGGTCTGCAGTCTGGGTTGGCGCCGCGATTGCGTTCGGTCTTCAGGCGACAATTGCGGTTACAGCTGGCCAATTGCTCACCCGGCTGCCTCACGATTTAGTCGTTGGTGTTGTGCTCACAATTTTCACTGTCGGTGCCATATTTCTTTATCGAAGTGCCTGGAAAGAACGTGGATCGCATCTTGAAACCGTGGAAATTTCTACAACCTCGAAGACAACTTGGTTAGGTGCAGTTGTTTTGACTTTGGGAATTGTTTTCACAGCAGAATGGGGAGACATCACTCAACTTGGTGCGGCGGCAAACGCAGCTGCAACTGGTAATGCACTTTCAGTTGGATTAGGTGCATGGCTTGCAGAGATAACTGTTGCAGGTTTAGGTGTTTGGTTGGGAAGTCGGATTAAAGACAAATTGCGTCCCGGTCTTCTGCATTTGGTTACGGCAATTGTCCTAACAGTCTTAGCTTTTGTTGCACTTAATGAGTTAATAAGTTCTTAATAATTGCTATTGAAATCAAAGTATTTAGTGCAATTTTGTGCGTTATTTTGTTTTTTAACTAGTGCAATTAGACACGCAGTTACTAGAAGTTGCGTCTAACTTCAATAGGCTCTAAATTCCGCTTACTCGGTCGCTGCTGCATCCCCCGTCGGCAGCGGCCGAGCCTTTTATTTTCTTTTAGTTTTCAATCGGGAAAATCACACCTGGATTCATAATTCCATTTGAATCAAAAGCATTTTTTACTGCCTTCATCGCTGCAATCTCAGAAGGAGTTTTAACATCTTTCAAGTACTTTGTTTTTGCTCTTCCAATTCCATGCTCAGCACTAATTGCACCATTCAAATTCACTACTAATTTCATGACCGAATCAATAACTGGATTTGGATCTTCGCAATTTGAGACTGCTAAATGCAAATTTCCATCCATCACGTGACCAAAGATCCAAAGGTCTTTTAATTCACCATGCTCAGACCAAATTTCTTTTACACCAAAAATGAATTCTGAAAGCGAATCAACTGGTACACAAACATCAATCTTGATCGAGTTTGGCAACCTGTTTATATATCCAGTATGAGATTCACGATACGACCAATACTTCTCCAAATCTGAAGCATCAAGCGCAAGTAAAGCGGTTTCAGGAAGCTCAGGTTGCTCACCATCTCCCTCAATCAGCAGCCACCAGTCGGTTCTTCCTGACAAAAGGTTTGCATTATTGGCTGCTGCTATTTCATTAATACTGGACGTTTCCATCAATTCGGCTGCAAGTATTTGTGATGCCTTCGGTCTGCAAAATTTAATTGCCTCATCTATTGAGGTGACTGGCAGTAACACTGTCCATTCGACCTGACGAGGCCGTTTTAACTGCAGCCGAACCCGAGTGATCACACCAAGCGTGCCCTCGCTTCCAATTGCTAATCGGGTGATGTCAAAGCCCGTGTTGTTTTTTGCAAGCCCTGAAAGGTTTTGAAGAATTTCCCCATTAGGTAGAACTACTTCTACGCCAACCACTTGGGCACTAGTCATCCCATGTGCGACTACTCGCATTCCACCTGCATTTGTAGCAACAGTTCCACCAATAGTCGCGGCTTCTCGTGCACCTAGATCAACGTTGTATTCCAAACCTTTTTCTTTTGCAAATTTCTGAATTTCGCCAAGGGTAAATCCGGAATCTGCAATGACTTGATTCGTGGTCTCATCAAAGATCAAATCATTTCTCAGTAATTTCAATGACAAAATAATGTGTGGAAAATCTCCACCAACACTTGCACCTACCAAACCGGTGTTTCCACCCTGCGGTACGACATTCACATTATTTTCATTACAAACTTTTAATACCGCGGATACCTGTTCTCTATTGCTTACACGAACGACAGCTATTGGATTTGATTGATAGTGGTTCGTCCAGTCATTTGAATATGGCGCAATTAAGGAGGGGTCAGTTAAGACGTGGTTTTCGCCAACAATTTCTTTCAATTTGGAAATCATTTGCGCCCCATTTCTACTTATTGGTTTATATTCAATGATACTCTCACGGTTAGAAAATTCTTAGTAAACATTGAGGAATAGATGGACATTGATTCAATCTGCAGAGAATATGAATCTGCTACTGATCACTTTTTGAAAATCTCGAGCGCTCTCGCGCATAATGAATTGGATTTAAAACAGTCTGATGGTTGGTCAGCTCGACAAGTCATCCATCACATGGCCGATAGTGAGGCTCAAAGCTATGCTCGATTGCGACGATTACTAGCTGAGCCAGAAGGTTCGGTAATCCAAGGTTACGACGAAGCTGCGTGGGCAGATTGTGAAACTTTGGGCTACAACGAACTACCAATTGAAAACTCGCTAGCCGTGTTCAAATCTGTCAGAGCCGCTTCCCTAGATGTTTTAAATCGAATAGAGCAATCTGACTTTTCAAAGTTTGGTATGCACACCGAATCAGGTAAATACACACTTGAGACTTGGATTAGAACCTATTCAAATCATCCAGTAGATCACGGCAATCAAATACTTGCCGCAATTGGCAAGTAGTTATTTGACCAAAACTAATTCTGGATGAGATTCAACCAACTTATCTGAAACAGCACTAGTTGCAACAATGATTGAGTTTGCAAGCGTGTACATATGGTAGGTGTTTGGCATTTGTGCAGACGCGGCCTTTGCTGATTCAACTGCAGTTTCAGGTTTATCAAGTGTCAATGCAAAATAATCTTGACCGCAAGTAACAATCGTGTACGGAGAACCCGTTGCAGTGTCAGTCCCTTGTTGAGGAGCAGCTGGTACGCAGTCGACCTTTAGGTAGGCGAATACTTCAACTGGGCCTGCAAAACTTTCAGGGGTGGAAGTGCGGTTAAGGATTTTAGGAAGTCCGAATACCGCTGCAGCTCCAATAATTAGCACGCCAGCAACAGCCAAGATAATCTTGGTCGACTTTGAAAGCGGTTCAGTCTTTTCTGCCTTTGCTCGCTTTGCTGGGGTTGCAGCTTTTGCCACCGGAACATCATCAACAATGATGTCGGCGGTGCAGTTTGGGCAAACTTCAGTGCCCGGTTCAACAACAGTCTGGCAAAGTGAGCATTTCATGGGCTACTTGATTCCTTAATATTTAGTAATAGCGGAAGTTTAGTTTGAGGTTGGGGTTGCCAATTTTGCGGTCGATTTAAGCGTAAATCACGGTTTTCGATACCTAACTGTTACCAAACCTCAAAATGGGGCTAACTTGTAATCAAATTTGGTTAATTTTCTATTGCCTAGCCGAGTGGCCTACTCCTACTCTCTGCCACGTGGTCGAACGCCCACAAATTTCTAACTGGCGTGATCACGCGCGTATCACGCTTAATTGAAGGGAAATTAATGAAGAAGACACTTTCAGTGTTGATCTCTGCTTTGCTTGCATTCGCAGGTCTATCTGCTGTCACTGCACCTGCAAATGCATCTGATCGCACCATCACAATCCACTACCACCGTTTCGATGGTAACTATGGAGAATGGAACCTTTGGATCTGGGGATCAGGAACAGGCTACGACAACACTGGTGATCACATTTTCTCAGTAGATGAAACCAAGTCAAAGTTTCCTGCTACCTACACCTTTACATTCCCTGAATCAACATCAGGTTTTGGTTTCGTACTACGTGACAAAAACTGCTGGGGTTGCGGCGAAGTTAAAGATGGTGGAGATCACAGTGCTGCACTAGCTGCAGATACAACCGATGTTTGGGTTGTTGAAGGTTCTGACACTGCTTTCTACAGCGAACCAGCTTTCCCACAAGCTGTTGATTCACCAAAGCCTGGTGTAAAGCTTGGAAAGATGATCGCTCTAGACAAGCGCACTGACAAGGGTGCACTTGTAACTTGGACATCAAAGACCAAGAAGGTCTGTTCAGTAGTTTCTGTTAAAGGAAAGCCAAAGCTAAAGGGTCTAAAGAAAGGCCTTTGCCGCGTTAAGGCTGTTGCAGTAAGCGTTGGCGAATATGGTGCATATTCAAAGACAATTGCAGTTTACGTTAACTAACTAAAAACTAAAAAGGCTGGTGGATTTCTCCACCAGCCTTTTTTTATAACTAAATTTATGAAATCCCAAAAACAGCACCGACTGTAATTACGATTACATATATAAATATTGCAGCACCTATGACTAATGGAAAAACAGCACCTTTAACATTATGTTTGCGTGCGTTCCACGCATGCTCAACCGCTATAAATGTGGGAGTCAGCAAGATCAAAATACCCGGAACTCCAATCAAAAGTTTTACCCAAAGTGGAGCATCTTGTGGTTTGTCTTCGTTATAACCTAGTAGTTCGAAGATTTCTTCGGACACTGTAAAAGATGCAATTCCGCAGAGAACCGCTACACCTAACCATTTCCAAGATTTCTTTAATGTTGTTTTAGGCATTGCTTCTCCTTATTTATCCCAGTATCCATCCGGAATTGCACTTAACGCATTTGGTTCGCGTGGCGGGCATTTTTTTCCAGGGCCAACTAGAGGCTCAAAATGCCAAAACTCATTGTCATATCGACGGCAAAGTCCCCACTTCCAACCATTTAGTTCAACCCATTTGGCAGCAGATTTCAAACCTTTGTTGCGATTGATGTCGATAGCTAAACCCCGTGGATGCATTGAAAACTTTGGTGGCAACACAAATTCCGCAGCTTTCTTTGCGCTACCGTATTTTTTGATGGCTTGTTTGTATAGATATTGCTGATCAACAAGTCGGCGAAAACCGCTAGTCATAATTAAGGTGTAGCCAGCGCTCGCAGCGGCAACACGAACCGCGTACCAACGGTTAGCCATTTTTGAATGCATTGCAGTCGGGTATTGCTTTCCGGGTTTAATTTGTGAAGCACCAAGTGACCACTCAGAATACTTACAAGCCCCTTTTGAGATTGCGCGAACTTTTGCTGTCGATTTGTTCGCACACATGTCGATAACTTTTTCGTTGGCATTAGCCGGCACAATTGAAAGTACTGGTGAGAGCAATGACGCAGCGGTAATAACAGCAATTAGTCGGGTACGTGAAGTCACACCCTGAATCTAGCCCTAAAGTTCGCTATCTAGAAAAGGTGCGTGGATGGCTAGGAAGAAAATCCTGCGATTGTCAGAAGGCGAACGTCGACTGCTCGCACGTCCCGCTTTCTATGCTGGTCTGGTTTTTGCGATTTTGCTACTTTTAGTACTTACCGGCTTGATCAATTCCCTTGACTCTGCCCTGGTTTCGCAAGTGAAAGTAAACCAACTCGGCATTCGCGACTTTTTGCGAGCGATTGAAATACCAGGTCAGCGAAGAATTGTTTACCCGTTTGCGATTTTAATCGGAGTTCTTTTTACCTTTCGAAGAAAAGATCTTCTGCCGCTAATCACAACAATTTCGGCTTTGGTATTTACAAATGCCGTAACTGGAATGTTCAAGATTTTGACTCTACGTGCTTTCCCACGTAACGAATTAGGTCCTGAAATTCGCACACTTCCAATTTGGGATGCAGACAAGTTGGGCGCATTTCCCTCGGGCCATGGTGCAAACGTTGCTGCGATTAGCACGCTGCTTGTGCTAGCAGCATATTCCGCTCGCCCACGCTGGAGACCATTAGCGCCTTACATTGCTGCTTTTACATTAATTCCAATATGTGCAGTCTTTGTGAGTTCATGGGCGTTGAATTTTCACTGGATAAGTGATCTATTTGCCGGCTTGGCTTTAGGCATCTGCACAACAATCGTGGCTGCACTTTGGGCCTTACATTTGCCAGACCACTGGCGTCATCCAGACTTAGTTGGAAAAGGTAGAACTGTCACTGTATTAATTGTGCTCGGCACTATGGGTGTGATTTTCATGTTTGCCGGAAATTCATTCTTACAAGAGTCCTACACATCTGTGGTTTTGGTAGTTGGAACTCTTGCTGTTATTGCTTACTTAACTTCTAAATCTATTTCAAGAAAAGTTTCTCAAAAAAGAAATTAGCTAAATGGCTTTCTCGAATCAATAGTCATTGAAAGCTTTCCAAGTGTTCGCCAAAGTTTTGCAAGTGCATCTTTATCTTCATCTGTAACCAGATTTCCCATAACCCGCAATGCAATTTCCATCAGCCAAGTGGATCGCATTCCAATTGGTCCAGCTATTTTTAGGAATTCTTCTGAAGTTAATACGCCTGCGATTCGGCGCGCTGCCGAAAATGCTAGCCCGTAGTTAGCTCGCAAAATATCTGGCCATGTAGTGGTCATGTTTTCTGGATTGGTCGCTAAATAATCTGCAGCTAGGCGCCCGGTTTCTAAACCATAATCAATGCCTTCACCATTTAGCGGGTTCACACAACCAGCCGCATCGCCAACAAAAAGCCAGTTCGGTCCTGCAACATTGCTGACAGCTCCACCCATCGGCAAAAGAGCTGACCACGGTTTTTGAATCTCGCCAGATAGTTTCCACTCTTCGCGTTGTGCATCGGTGTAAAAATCCATCAACTGCCGAAGATTTATATCAGCTGGTTTTTTCTCAGTTGCAAGAGTTCCAACACCAATATTTACATTTCCATCGGCTAACGGAAAAATCCATCCATAACCAGAAAGTATTTGATTATCGGTGCCACGAAGTTCTAAGTGAGAGGTAATCCAAGGATCATCACTTCTTTCACTTGCTACATATCCGCGAGCTGCAACACCGTATACGGTGTTCTTGTGCCATTGACGGTTTAGAACTCTACCGAGTTGTGATTTGGCTCCATCTGCAACCACAACTCTTTTTGCAGTTATGTTTAATTGACCTTCGTTTGATTTGAAAAGCACTTTGTTAATGCGACCGTCTTGCATTTCAACGTCGAATGCGCGAGCACCTTCAATAGTTTGGGCTCCACTGGTTATCGCGGTCTCTCTGATCACAGCATCCAAAACAAGGCGAGGTGCTGCACTTCCATAATTTGGCAGACTTCCACCTGGCCAATTCAGATAAAGAGTTTGCCCAAACCCATTTGCACATAAGCCATTGTTTTTAGCGCGGGTTTCTAACCATTGGCCAAGACCGAGGTTTTTAAGTTCTTTGACTGCACGCGGAGTTAAACCATCTCCACACGCCTTATCACGTGGAAAAACTTGTGCATCAACCAACAAAACATCAATTCCGTGACGTGCACACCATGCCGCGGTTGAAGAACCAGCAGGACCAGCACCAATCACAAGAACATCGGTTGAAAGTTCGGAAATCTTTGACATAACTAGGCAATAGTTCCACACAAATCTACAAGCGCATCTTGGGCTCTCACATTACGATGAGCCCTACATGTAAAGGGGATTTCGTGGGAATTCTTGATCGCTTTGAAGACCGCATAAACCGAGTGGTCAACGGAGCTTTCGCCAAGGCGTTTGAGTCTGAAGTTCAGCCAGTAGAAATTGCTGCTGCGATTCAGACCGAGGTGAACGAAAAAGCTGTGATTGTTGGTGCAGGACGCACCGTAGTGCCGAACACATTCTTGGTTGAACTTTCAAATGCAGATTACCAACGCCTACTCACTTACGAAAACCCTCTTAAGACCGAAATCGCTGCTGTAATCCGCGAACACATTGTCACCCAGCGCTACACGACTCTGGGACAAATAAAAATTGACTTGGCCATTGATGAAGATTTGACGACCGGAGTCTTCCGCATTACTTCATCTGCAGTTGATGACGGTGGGGCTCCGATAACTTCGAGCGATCAACTTGCTAGTCGAAAAGGTCCAACCGTAGTGATTGATGGATTTGTCCATCCTTTGACTAGAACCAAAACCATAATTGGTCGAAGTGAAGCTGCTGACATCCAAGTTGAAGATACTGGGGTTTCTCGAAAGCACTGTGAAATAGATCTACTTTCCACTCCGGTTATTCGCGACCTCGGTTCAACAAATGGAACTTGGATTCATGGCAATCGCATTACTGAACAAAAACTTCACGAAGATGTTGATATCACTATCGGTACAACCGTTATTCAATTTCGGATGCGTTAGACATGTCTGAATTAGCGTTAACCCTTTTGAGGATGGGGTTTCTCGCGCTACTTTGGTTTTTTATTTATGCAATCTTGCGCTTGATGCGCCAAGACCTAAATCGTGTGGATTCAAAATTTTCATCTAAGTCCGCTATTAGCCCAAATGATTTATCAAAAAGTAAATCCGGTGCAAAAGTAAATCGTGTGATTGTGGTCTCGGAAGAATTCGAAAAAGAGTACGAACTTCGAGATGGCATGACCTTCGGCAGGTCGAATGACGTAGCAGTTCACATCGAAGATGATTACGCGTCAGGTAAGCATGCGCAGATGCGTATCGATAATGGTCAATGGATTTATGAGGATTTGGGTTCAACAAATGGAAGTTGGCAAGATCGAAAGCGAATTACCAGTCCCATCCGAATCAAGCGCGGCACAGTCCTAAAAATTGGGAACACTGAATTGCGGTTTGAAAAATGAGTTTTGCATTTAGATTTGTAATTCAAAGTAACGTGGGAGTAATACGTAAGTCGAACGAGGATTGCGGTTTAGCTTCTACAAAATTAATTGCGGTTGCAGACGGTATGGGTGGGCATGCAGCTGGTGAGGTTGCTAGTTCCACAGTCATTCAAACTTTCAAAGAGCAGCTTGAAACCTTGCCTGATTCACCTGAAGAATTCAAGAACTGGTTGGTTTCCACTACTAATCAGGCCCATGCATCGATCGGAGATCAAATTGCAGCGGACTCCGAAAAGCGTGGAATGGGTACTACGTTTTCAACTATTTCGGTGTTGGAGGACAAAATTGGCGTCGGCCATATTGGCGACAGTCGGATTTATAGGCTCCGTGACGGAAATTTTCAACAGATTTCAATCGACCACACATATGTGCAGTCATTGGTTGATAATGGCGAGATAACCCAAGCTGAAGCTGCCACACATCCAAGGCGAAATCTATTGATCCGAGCTATTGATGGTATTCATGATGTAGCAATGGACATTGACCTACTCGATGCGAAAGTTGGCGACCGATTCCTACTTTGCAGTGATGGTCTTACCGGCGTTGTCTCGGACAATGAAATTGCAAATCAACTTTCTAAAACCGATTTAACTACTGCGGTGGGGCTCTTGATCGAACAAGCCTTATCTGCAGGTGCACCAGATAATGTGACAGTTGCGGTCTGTGAAGTCGTCGAGGATGATGTTCAGATTAATAAATCAATAACTCCAATTGTTGTAGGGGCGTTTGAAGTAAATGAAAATCCAATCGAAGTAAACAATTCATCAGACAAAAAAGTTGCTTTCAAAGTTGCTGCATTGATTTTGATTGCCCTGTCCATAGTCGGAATTAGCAATTCTTGGTTGAACTCACAATGGTTTGTGGCAAGTTCAAATGGAAATGTGGCAATCTTTCAAGGAATCAATCAAAAACTTGGACCGATAAGTTTTGGTCGATTAAGTGTTGAAACACAATTACCAGTTTCAACTCTGACACAAAATGACTTAGATGCAATCTCTCATGGGGTGTCGACTACTAATCTGAATTCTGGACTTATCTTGATACAAGAAATGTGGTCTCGTTCAACAATCTGCGAATCAGCCACTGCAGGATGCAAACCGTAGGTGAATCGATGAAATCTTTCACCAGTCGAAAGCGCAATATTGAATTACTGCTGTTGATATGCGTGCTTTCAATTTCTTGGTTGGCACTTTTTCTTGTTGAGACAGCAACTTCTTACAGAAATCCAATTGGTGTCACACAAATTTATCTAGTAATTGCAGTGGTTTTGACTGGGCATTTTGCGATTCGATTATTCGCGCCATTTGCAGATCAATTTCTATATCCGCTAGCTGTACAACTAAATCTGCTCGGAATCGTGATGATTCATCGTTTAGATGTAGCGGATGAAATTAGAGCAACTGCATCAAATAGTGCTTATTCAACTGAAGCTGGTTCGCAACTAATATGGTTTGTAATTGGCATTGGTTTATTAGTTGCTACTCTCGTAGTCGTCAAAGACCATAGACGGTTACAGCGGTATACATTCACAGCAATGGTGGCTGGTTTAGTGCTTTTGCTTTTACCGATGTTGCCGATTTTGGGGGCAAGCATTAATGGTGCAAGACTTTGGATTCGAATCGGCTCGCTTTCCTTCCAACCCGCTGAAGTTGCCAAAATCGTCTTGCCAATATTTTTTGCAGGGTATTTAGCAAGAAATAGAAGTTCGATTGCCAATATTCGTGAAAAATGGGCTGGAATTGGTCTTCCACGCCGCAAAGATTTAGGCCCAATAGTTTCAGCTTGGGCTATCAGCCTTTTGGTTTTGATTTCTCAACGAGATTTGGGAACCTCACTTCTTTTCTTTGGTTTGTTTGTGGGCATGCTTTACATAGCTACTGGACAAAGAACTTGGCTCGCAATCGGTGGCTTGTTGTTTATGTCTGGCGCATTCGTGGCTTATAAGTTGTTCAGCCACGTTCAATTACGCGCGATGGTTTGGCTAGATCCATTTCCCTACGCGTTGAATGAGAGCTACCAACTCGTACAAGGGCTTTACGGATTTGCTAGTGGTGGGTTATTCGGTCGCGGTCTAGGTCAGGGTTATTCCTGGCTTGTGCCTTATGCAAAAAGTGACTTTATATTGAGTGCTTTTGGTGAAGAACTTGGATATGTGGGACTGATTGCAATCACATTCTTATACGCATTCATTGTTCAACGCACTCTCCGCACAAGTTTGATGACTAAGGATGATTTTGGTCAACTGCTTTCAGCAGGTCTTGCAATAGTTTTAGGTTTGCAATTGTTTGTGGTCTTTGGTGGTGTAACTCGCTTAATTCCGTTGACTGGTTTAACAACGCCATTTCTTGCAGCTGGTGGTTCAGCATTAATTGCAAACTGGATCATGATTGCATTGATTTTACGAATTTCTCACACTTCAACTTTGCTTAGCGCACCAACAGGTCGGCAGTTATGAACCATCAGATTCGCCGGATTGCTGGGCTAATGGCTTTTGGTTTATTGGCACTGCTAATTAATGTTGGCTATACCCAAATTTTTAACGCAGATTCTTTGCGATTGCGCCAAGACAACACTCGTTTGTTGCTTGAAGAATACGGTAGGCAGCGCGGCACCATTTTGGCTGGCAATCTTGTTGTCGCACAAAGCTTAAAAACCGGTGGAACTCTCGCCTATGAGCGGAACTATCCGCAAGGTGAAATATTTGCACCAGCCACCGGCTTTTATTCTCTGGTTTATGGGGCAACCGGAATTGAACGTCTTTATTCTGCGATTTTGAGTGGCAGTGATGATCGACTAGCGGTAGATAGATTGCAACAACTTCTAGCAGGTAAAGAACAACGCGGTGGTGTTGTCCAACTTACGATTGATCCGGCACTGCAAAAAGCTGCATACTCGGCACTTAATGGTCGAACGGGTGCAGCTGTTGTTTTAGACCCTACAACCGGCAAGATTTTGGCATTGGTGTCCTCACCTTCTTTTGATGTAAATGAATTGTCAAATAATTCTCCAGATGCGATCAGAAAAGCATATGAAAAACTTTTAGCAGACGAAAACAAACCTATGGACAATCGTCCGTTAACTACCTCACTTCCACCAGGATCAACTTTTAAACTTGTAGTTGCAGCAGCAGCACTTGAAAGTGGAAAGTTCACTGAAGACTCATTACTTCCAGCTCCTGCAAGTTTGAAACTACCGCTTTCAAATAATCGTATGCACAACTGGCAAAACGGTCCTTGTGCAAGCAGTGGAAAAATTACATTGCGCCAAGCACTCGCGGTTTCGTGCAACACAACTTTTGCATGGCTTGGAATGCAACTTGGGGCTGATGCCTTAAGAGCACAGGCAGAGAAATTTGGATTCAATTCCGCATTCTCGGTTCCAATGAATTCTTCAACAAGTGTTTTCCCGGCTGAACTAGATGGAGCACAAACTGCACTTTCCTCTATTGGCCAATTTGACGTGCGAGCAACCGCGCTTCAGATGGCAGCGGTAGTAGCGGCGATAAATAATGGTGGCAAGTTGATGACACCGTATTTAGTAGACAAAGTTCTAACAAGTGACTTAGCCGTCTTAGACCAAACACAAAAATCCATAAAGAGTCAGGCGATAAGTCCAGAGGTTGCAAATCTCATTAGTTCAATGATGAAAACTGTAGTTAATTCCGGTACTGCTTACACAGTGCGAATCCCTGGAGTTGATGTTGGCGCAAAAACTGGAACTGCAGATTCTGGTACCGAAAAGTCCGCACACGCTTGGATGGTTGCAAACGCAACTAAGGGTGGCAAAACTATTTCAATTGCAGTTGTCGTTGAAAACGGTGGTGGCGCTGCTGAAGTTAGCGGCAACCGCATTGCCGGCCCGATTGTTGCCAAAATAATTAAGCAGGCTTTTCTATGAGTAAAACGCGGGAATTAACTGCAAGGTTTAGGCTTAACCAACAAATTAGGAGTACCAAATGAGCGATGCAGGCCAAGTTTGCGCAGGTCGATACCGACTTGGCGAAATCATTGGACATGGGGGAATGGCTCAAGTTCACACTGCGACAGATTTGCGGCTTGGTCGTGAAGTTGCAGTTAAAGTTCTTCGATCAGACCTAGCGAGAGATCCGGCATTTCTAAATCGTTTCCGCCGAGAAGCTCAAGCCGCTGCTAGCTTGAATCACCCAAACATTGTTGGGGTGTATGACACAGGTGAGGACTTATTAGATTCTGCAAACCCTTCATTGATGGTCCCATGGATTGTCATGGAGAAAGTTGAAGGTCACACACTTCGACACATAATTTCTGCAGGCAGAAAAATTTCACCCGACCGAGCTCTCGATATTTTGATTGGGGTTTTGTCTGCGCTTGATTACAGCCATCGACATGGCATTGTGCATCGAGATATTAAACCTGCAAACGTAATGATCACTACACATGGCGATGTGAAAGTAATGGATTTTGGAATTGCTCGCGCAATTGCAGATGCATCCGCAACTATGACTCATTCAAATGCAGTTATGGGAACAGCACACTACTTAAGCCCAGAGCAAGCAAAGGGTGATGCCGTTGATGCACGTTCTGATATTTATTCAGCTGGGTGTTTGCTATACGAATTGTTAACGAGCAAACCACCATTCACTGGGGATTCGGCAGTTGCGATTGCTTATCAGCATGTCTCGGAAAATCCGGTTGCACCTTCAGTTGTAAACGACTCTGTGCCTGCCCTATTTGATGCAGTAGTGATGAAGGCTTTGAGTAAGAATCCAGATGACCGATACTTGACCGCAGCAGAGATGCGGGCAGATCTTGAACTTTTGTTGCAACGCGCAACACCTCGCTATGCCCAAGGTTCTACCATTAGCGATACCCAACCAATCGACCAAGAAGGCGATTCGACGAAACGGATACCCAAAGTGGCTACGAAGAAATCTTCAACCCGACAAAAATCAGAAGACCAGAACATTCCGATGATTGTTGGTGCAGGTATTGCAGTTGTCGCTGTTGTGATTGGTGCACTTGTGTTAATTTCGAGATGGATTTCACCAGCACCGGTTGATCAAGTTGTTGTTCCAGATCTAATTGGTTTAACTATTGAACAGGCAACTGCAGAACTAAACAACGATGGTTTGGTAATTGGTGAAGTCACATACCAAGAAGCTGTTGATCGCCCAGAAGACACAATTATCAGCCAAAATCCAGGGCGCGATACAAATGTAGATCGTGGAACTGCAATCAATGTAATTATCAGTCAAGGAAAAGGTCAGGTTGAAGTTCCAAACCTTGTGAATTTCGCATCTATTGATGATGCAAGGCAAGCCTTGATTAATGCACAATTGACGCTCGGTGCAGTAACGCGCGAAGCAAGTGATTTGCCGCCCAATACAGTTTTGCGAAGTGATCCAATCGCTGGAACTCTGGTTGATAAGGGTTCAGCAATTGCAATTGTGGTTTCAAGTGGCAGTGTTCAAGTTCCAAACGTTGTCGGAGATGATGCGGCCGCGGCTCGAATCACTTTAGCTAACGAAGGATTTATTGTTGAAACTGTTTACCAAGAGAGTGATGAAATTGCGGCAGGAACTGTGATTTCACAAAGTCCAGGTGCTGGTCAAACAGCCGAATTTGAATCTACGGTAACGATTACAGTTGCAAAACTTCCAGGTGATCCAGATCCAGGTGCGGGAGATCCAAACGCTTAAGCGTTATTTCTTTCCAACTACTGGGGCAAGCCCTGCTGATTTAGCAATGGCATCTTTGTCGCCGCAAACAGTTAGCCATTCGGCCAACATGCGGTGACCACCTTCAGTTAAAACTGATTCTGGATGAAACTGCACACCTTCGATATTTAGGTTCCTGTGGCGCAGTCCCATAATCACTTTTGATTCTGTTTGGGCTGTAATTTCAAAATCAGCAGGAACCGAATCATTTTCAACTGCAAGTGAGTGATACCTAGTTGCGGTGAATGGTTGCGGCAAAGAAGACATAACACTTTCACCTTGGTGAAATACTTGAGAAGTTTTTCCGTGCAGTAATTCCGGAGCTCTGCTGACAACTCCACCAAAAGCTTCAGCAATCGCTTGATGACCTAGGCAAACACCAAAAAGTGGAATTTTGTTTTCGGCGCAGTAATGCACCATGTCGATACAAACGCCAGCATCGCTCGGCGTGCCAGGACCAGGAGACAAAAGCACACCGTCGTAATTTTTTGCCTCCGACAATTCGACTTCATCATTTCGCTTTACTGTCACATCAGCACCTAGTTGAGCTAGATATTGCACAATGTTGAAAACAAATGAGTCGTAATTGTCGATTACTAGGACTTTTGTGGTCATGGGCGTATTCTCCCGATAGAACGCCTTTTGAGCGCCCGAGTGCTAAACCCTGCACCTTTCGCCTATTCTTTGCCCTGAAATTAAGGAGTTCCAATGCCTGAAAGCCGCCGTCGTAAGACTGACAACTACCAGCCTGTCACGATCTCACACGAACCACAGAAGTTTGAATCTCCACGTTGGCTAGCCCCGCTCATGGTGGCTTGCCTGATACTTGGATTGCTCTGGGTAGTGGTTTTCTACATCGCCGGCACTTCTGTGCCTGTAATGCGGGATTTGGGCAACCTAGGCAACATTGGAATCGGCTTTGGCCTCATGGCAGTCGGCTTCTTCTTGTCCACTAAGTGGCACTAATTTTCAAATTACACGCTTGTAATTCATCCCCAGTCTGGGGAAAACTTGTGGATAACTCCGATTTAACGTCGCCGAAGTTCGACGATATTTCCAAGTAGAAAACCAGCAACTAGCCCACCGACATGGCCATGCCAGTCGATGTTTGGGATTACAAACCCAATTCCTAAGTTGATCGCAATCATCACCAACATTGGGTTGGCATCAAGTTTTAGTCTGCGATTGATGGCTACGAAAGCTCCAAATAATCCAAATACAGCGCCGGAAGCTCCAACTGAAAACGCGGTTGGTTCATTCATGTAGATCGACAACAACCCACCTGAAATTCCAGATAAAAAGTAAATCACTGCAAATTTGTATTTACCCAAGCGATTCTCTAGGACTAATCCAACTTGCCACAAAGCCAACATGTTGAAGGCGATGTGCATGAAGTTGAGATGTAAAAACATTGAAGTAATTAACCGGAAATATTCGCCATAATACTGAACCAAGATTGGATTGAGTCCAAAATTCAAAATTACATCGTTTTTGTTAGCACCAAACGAAAATACGAATAACGCAACACAGATTGCAATAATGATTTGGGTAACAACAGGTCGAGCAACGGAATTCAGTTTCTTAATAACTTGTTTGTCGCGCGCACATTCTGGACACTGAAATCCAACTGCGGCATCAACCAAACATCTTGCACAAATAGGTCTTCCACAACGTTGGCATGACAATCCCGTTTCAGTTTCAGGATGCCATGCACAACGTTGGAAAGTACTCATTTTTATTCTGTAATTGTGATGCTCTTGATAAGAATTTCAGTTTTTGGGCGATCATTTGCGCCAGTTGGTGTGGTTGCAATTGCATCCACAACTTTGCGGCTAGCATCGTCAATAACCTTGCCGAAAATTGTGTGCTTGAAGTTCAGCCACATTGTGTCAGCAACAGTGATGAAGAATTGTGAACCATTTGTGTTTGGTCCAGCATTCGCCATAGCCAAGATGTAAGGCTCATTGAAAACTAATTCTGGATGTGGTTCATCTTCAAAGCGGTATCCCGGACCGCCACGACCAGTTCCTTCTGGATCTCCACCTTGAATCATGAAGTTAGGAATTACACGGTGAAAAGGCACATTTGTGTAAAGAGCACCTTCACCTTTTTTGCCGGTCTTTGGATCCATCCAGTCAATCGACCCATTTGCAAGTCCAATGAAGTTTGCAACTGTTTTTGGTGCATGATTTGGGAAAAGCTCAATAGCGATATCCCCAACTGTTGTATGAATTGTTGCGGTAGTCATTTTTTCCTTTATTTTGGTTTAGCGAGAACGCTTACAACGCCTAACCATAGGGCAATAGCTC
>JACCEC012142591.1_pt1 | contig 17502 bp, 10 predicted proteins | sample 7450121 | NCBI WGS metagenome assembly JACCEC01 (sample SAMN15323455, study PRJNA562643) | freshwater metagenome | isolation source: river surface water | place: USA:Blue River Watershed | collected 2017-08-18 | reverse complement strand
GTGCGCATCAAGGCTATTTCCTCAGGCGTGCGGCTCAGGTGCAGCCATGTTTTTTTTTCAAGCCCAATGCCGTGTTCGGCCGTAATCGACCCGCCGATTTTTTGTAGAGGTAAAAAGACGATTTCTTCCACTTGGTGGCGAGTAGAAAGGGTATTTTCTCCACAACTTACAAACAAATGCAAGTTACCATCGCCCATGTGCCCAAAACTGTAAAAATGAACGTAAGGCCATATGGATTTAAGGTCGTTGATGACGGTTTGGATATACAATTCCATGTCAGTGATTGGCAAACTCACATCAAACAAAAAGACGGGCTGGTGTACTTGAAAAACAAAATCTACTTTTTCGCGTATTCCCCAAAACCAATCCAGTTCTTGCTGAGATTTGGCCAGGGCGGCATCTTCAATCAGCCCTTCTTCGAGCGAGTTTTCTAGCAAAGTTTGGAAATGGATTTCGTCGATTTCTTGATTTTGACCCAACGCTTCCATCAACACATAGTAGGGATATTGTTGGGAAAGTGGCGGGGTAAACGTTGAAGGGGGGGAGGTCATAAGGCGATAATAATCTTGCCAGATGATTTCGTAAGTAGTAAGTTTACTGGCTAGTTCACGCTTGGCCGCCTGTAAAAAATCAATGGCTTTGCCAAAATTAGTAAGGCCAATAAGTGCCGTATTTTTACTCTTGGGCGCATCTTCGAGTTTTAAAATGGCTTTGGTAATAACACCTAACGTCCCTTCGGAGCCAATAAAAAGGTGTTTGAGGTCGTAGCCTGCATTATTTTTAAGCATTTTATTCATCGATGAAACAACTGTCCCGTCGGCCAGCACCACTTCCAACCCCAGTACTAGCTGGCGCATAACGCCGTATCGGAGGGCTTGTAAGCCTCCTGCGTTGGTGGAAATATTACCCCCAATCATACAACTTCCCTTTGCCCCCAAATCTAACGGAAACAATAAACCGGTTTCGGCAACGGCTTTTTGGACGTCTTGTAAGATAGTGCCTGCCTGTACCGTAATCGTCTTGTTTTGAAGGTCAATTTGTTCAATGACGTTCATTCGTTCGAGGCTCAATGCGATATCGTCGGAAGTGGTTGTTACCCCACCCACCACGTTCGTCAATCCTCCATGGGGCACAACTGTCTGTCCGTGCTGGTGACAAAGCCGTAAAATAGCCGCGACCTCACTGGTAGAATTTGGGAGAGCCAATGCTTTGCAGGTAAGGCTATCGGTAGACAACCAACGGCTTGCGGGGCGCTCGGCTGCTTCAATTGGGGTTAAAATGGCATCTTTTCCAACTGCTTGAAGGAGGAGGTCAACAATAGAGGACATGGGGAAAGGTTAGTTTCGTAAAATTTTAAAGTAGAACCCATAAACGTTTTTACTTATTAACCGAAAAAAATGACGTTGCATTGACAACGTTCCCGATAACGATTGCGTGAAAAAACACAAATTATTCTTTGTATAATTTTATCAATATTAGTAGTGTTGTTCTCCTTAACTTAATTGACATGTTAGACCCTGTACTCATCTTGCTCGTCGGCGTAGTGATTGTCGTCGGAGGAATTATTGGTTTCAAACTACATCCATTTTTGGCACTGTTGCTGGCGGCATTGGTGGTAGCGCTGCTTACCCCTGAGGTTGCGATAGAACAATTTTACTTAGCCAAAGGCATGCCTGCTGCGGAGGCATTGAAACAAGCCCACAAAAGTGTTGGGGAGCGTATTGCAACTGAATTTGGAAATACCTGTGCCAAAATTGGGATACTGATTGCGATGGCGGCTATCATTGGCAAGTCGATGCTAGACAGTGGGGCTGCCGAAAAAATCATTCGGGCAATGCTCAAAGTGACAGGCGTCAAAAATGCGCCAATTGGTTTTGTGCTTAGCAGCTTCTTTTTGACGATACCCGTTTTTGTAGATACGGTGATATTTTTGATGATGCCTTTGGCCAAAGCAATGGGGATGCGCTTGGGAAAAAACTACCTCTTGCTAGCGTTGTCGGTCATTGCGGGTGCTGTGATGGCCAATTCTTTCGTGCCTCCGTCGCCTGGGCCGTTGTTTCTCATTGGGGCGTTAAATGTGTCCATTGGACTGATGATGGTTTGCGGTACTTTACTAGGGCTTTGTACCATTACCGTGGGGTACTTTATTGCGTTATATCTCAACAGAAAATACGATATTCCGCTGCGTGATGCACCCGATGCACGCTTAGAAGACATTGCGGCTATTGCCAACAAAGACGACAAAGACCTGCCTGCGTTGGGGTGGGCGCTACTCCCAGCTGTATTTCCATTGGTTACGATTTGTATTCGTTCTGCGGTGGAAGCATTTAAAATTCCGCATGAAAACCTATCGCCGTTCAATCAGATAGTGATGGATGCGTTGATGTTTTGTGGGGATAAAAACGTAGCCATTTTTATGGGGGCGTGCTTTGCGTTGTACGTATTGGCAGGGCAAAAAAAAATGACGAAAGACAAACTAACGGCTTTTACTCAAACGGCTTTGATGAGTGGTGGAGGAATTATTTTGATTACAGCTGCGGGTGGTGCTTTTGGCGGAATGTTGCAACAAACGGGTATCAGTCAGCGCATTGCCGATATGACCAAAGACTACCAAATGGCGCTTATTCCGTTGGCATTTTTGATAACGGCGGTGGTGCGTACGGCTCAAGGCTCAGCAACGGTGGCGTTGATTACGGCCTCGGGTATTTTGGCTGGTATGGCCCAAAACGCTAACTTAGGGTTTCATCCTGTGTATTTGTGCTTGGCCATAGGCAGCGGTGCCAAATTGATTCCTTGGATGAACGACGCGGGCTTTTGGATTATGTGTAAAACCTCCAACTTAACTGAGCAAGAAGCCCTAAAAACCATTGCTCCAATGCAAAGTTTGATGGGGTTGGCGGGGGTGATTTTGACAATGATAGCAGCATGGTTGTGGCCGATGGTGTAGCAGCCCCCCAGCTCCCAATGGGGAATTTTAAGATAGACATCAGAAAATGAAAAACACGATTATAGATACTCAAAATCCCCCATTGGAGGGGCGGGTCATCAAAACCTCCCCAGATGACAATGTCGCCATCGTAGTAACGCCTTCGGGTTTGAAACGGGGAAGTATTGTGATGGGCACCACAGTTTTATTGGAAGATATTCCGATGGGGCATAAAGTAGCCCTCCAATCCCTTGAAACAGGCGATGAAGTACGTCGTTATGGACAAGTGATTGGCTACGCTACCCGAACCATAGAAAAAGGAAGTTGGGTAAATGAAGGAAATATAAGTTTGCCCGAACCCCCAAAACTAGAAGATATTAAATTTATAGCCTCCCCCGTGGCTCGTTCACTTTTTTTCCCTGCTGGGCTAGAGGAGGCCTCTTTTATGGGCTACCGCAATGCGGATGGAAGCGTAGGTACAAAAAATGTATTGGCCATCACGACTAGCGTGCAGTGCGTAGCAGGAATTACCAATTATATCGAAAACAAAATCCGCAAAGAATTGCTGCCTTTGTACCCCAATGTCGATGATGTGGTTGCGTTCAATCACAGTTACGGCTGCGGGATAGCAATTGATGCTCCTGGAGCTATTGTGCCAATTCGAACCATTAAAAATATTACCCAAAACCCCAACTTTGGCGGCGAAGTGATGATTATTGGCCTTGGTTGTGAAAAACTTAGGCCAGAAAAAATAGCACCTATGTTGGGAGAAGGGGGAGCGTCCATCCTCTACCTCCAAGACGAACGCTTTGAGGGTTTTTATGAAATGGTGGACGGGATTATGGAAATGGCAGAAACGCACCTTCAAAAACTCAACCAACGTCGACGTACTCCCTGCTCCGTTTCTGATTTGGTGGTGGGAATGCAATGCGGCGGAAGCGACGCTTTTTCGGGCTTGACGGGTAATCCTGTCTCGGGTTTTGCAGCTGATTTGATTGTGAAAGCAGGGGGAACGGTATTTTTTTCAGAGGTGACCGAAGTGCGTGATGCGATTCATTTGCTGGTACCAAGGGCTATCGATGAAACCGTTGCCCAAAAACTAAAAGACGAAATGGCTTGGTACGATAATTACCTCTACCAAGGCCAAGCCGACCGAAGTGCCAATACGACCCCAGGAAACAAAGGTGGAGGACTAAGTAACATTGTGGAAAAAGCGCTGGGTTCAGTAGCAAAGTCGGGGACTAGCCCCATTGTGGATGTGGTTTCTCCTGGAGAAAAAGTACGTAAAAAAGGGCTGAATTTTGTGGCAACTCCAGCTTCTGATTTTGCCTGCGGTACGCTTCAATTGGCTGCTGGAATGAACATGCACGTCTTCATCACGGGGCGTGGCACCCCGTATGGCCTCAATATGGTGCCCGTGATAAAAGTGAGTTCTAACTCAAAACTCGCCAATCGTTGGCACGATTTAATTGATTTTGACGCAGGCCCCGTGGCTTTTGGTGACAAAACAATAGAAGACATGGGGTGGGAGTTGTTCCGTTTAATTTTAGAAATTGCCAGTGGTACCAAAAAAGTAGCAACGGATAAACTGGGGCTCTATAATGATTTGGTTCTCTTTAACCCTGGGCCTCTGACTTAGTGTTGGGTTTTCTGTCTCTTGCCTTGTTTGGGTTTCCTGTTTTGGGTTTGCCTTATATTTACTTATAATCCTCATATGGTTGCAAAACAAAATTGGCAATCAAGCTTCTATTGTTCTAAATAAAATTCAAAAAAATAAAAATATTCTTCAATTCGTGTAAGGAAGTATTCGTTCGAACTTGTCTTTAGAGAAAGTACACCATAGCACGATGAAGCAGGTCAACAATAATTATATTGAAACCCAGGGTACTCCTATTTCCACATCATTATCTTCTTCCGATAATAAAAAAGTCGTGGAGTTTGATGACGAATTGTTTATCCGAAGAACCTTTGAAACCAATGCGCGTGAAGGAATGGCCTTGCTTTACAAACGCTATTACCAACCCCTCTGTACCCACGCGGTGAAGTACGTTGGTTCGCGAGAAATAGCCGAAGACCTTGTCTCCGAAATTTTTTTTCAGTTGTATGCCAATAAAACGTTTAGCGATATTACTTCCTCTTATCGGTTTTATCTATTTCGAGCCGTTCGCAACAAAGCCTATAATTACCTCCGTTGGGATTTGAGTCGCAAAGCAGACCTGCTAGAAGCTGCCCAAAAACCGATGCTCGACGAATATCAGCCTGACCATATCAGCCAATTTGAAGAACTGTACCACGATGTGGAAGAAGCCGTAAATAAATTACCAATTGAGCGGCGAAAAATTTATTTGATGCGAAAATTTGAAGGGAAAAAGTACCAAGAAATTGCGGATGAGCTGAATCTTTCAGTGAAAACAGTGGACGTACAGCTTCACCGAGCCAATCAGTACATTCGTGAGTTGCTCAAGGGCAAGTGGCTTCTTTCGGAAATTTTAGTGGTGTTTGGCCTCATTGTTTAACCAGCAACTTCGCGAAAGTGGAGTTCCCAATCTTTTATACATCAATGAACGTGGAAATAACGAAGCAATTTATATTCAGCTATTTATCAGGAAAATCATCAGCTTTGCAGAAGCAAATGATTGACGACTGGGTAAAGAAGGAAGGCAACGAAGAGTTGTTTTACAAATGGCTGTTAGAATACGAACACCAAAATCCGCAATACCTCACTGATGTCGATGCAGGCTTGCAACGATTCAGCCAATGGGCTGATCAAGTTGACGAAATCCCTGATTCTGTGAATCTTACGGAGTATAAAGAGGTGATGACGCGACAAAGGGCTTGGAGGCGGTGGGCAGTTGCGGCTTCTGTGGTAGGCGCGTTGGCGACAGGATGGATGTACCAAGATGCGTTTTTGTTTAAAACTTACCGTACCGAATTTGGAGAAACCCAAACGATAACCCTGAGCGATGGTACACAAATAATTCTTAATGCAAATTCAGTCTTGGAAGTCCCCAGATTTGGTTTTGGAAAGAAAACACGTCAGGTACAACTAACGGGAGAGGCTAATTTTTCGGTAACACATACCATTGATAACCAACGATTTGTGGTAAAAACTGAGAAGGGGGTGGAAGTAGTTGTTTTGGGGACAGAATTTTCGGTTTATGCCCGTCGCAAAGAAGCCAAAGTGGTGTTGAACAAAGGTAAAGTTCAGTTGCGCTACCAAGAGGGGAAAACGCAAAAAGAGCTGATGATGAAGCCAGGTGAGTTGGTGACGTTTGACCAAAGTAACCACCTAAAAAAAGAAATTACCGAGCAACCTGAAAAATACACGGCATGGAAAGAACACCGCTTTGTATTTGACGATACAACCTTGGAAGAATTTGTCCGAATCATGGCAGATAACTACGGTTTAAAAGTAATTATCGCCGACGATTCTCTGTCTCAACGGACGCTTTTGGGATCGTTTAGGGCCAACAATGCCGATGAATTACTCGAAATCGTTTCCGAAATATTTGACCTCCAAATCACCAAAGTGGGTGATACGGTGCTTCTTACTGATAAATAATAGACCCAAACCTGTGTTATAATGAAGAAAAACCTACAAAAATCAAGTTGGGTAGGTAGTTTACTACTTGCCTTGTTGCTCTTTGGGCGGCCAAGTTGGTCGCAGCAGGTGTATGCCAAAGCGTATAAACTTGCGCCAAGACCCGAACAGAAAACGGCTCCTGAAACTCAAAAATTAAAAGGAGTTTTGAGTCAACTTAAAAGTCATTATCACGTTGATATTCTTTTTGAAGGCGGGCTTGTAGAGGGACTTGTTGTGTCTGCCAACCTTGTTGATTACAAAGCTTCGCTGGAGTCAAATTTAGAAAAAATCCTGAAAGTTTCGGGACTGAATTACAAGAAGGTAAAAGAAGGGGCTTACGTGATTTTGGAAACAAAAAAAAACAAAAAAACGGCGGAAACTGACGCCCGATTTCAAGAAAACATCATTGCCCCCCAGCTCATCGAAAAACCCTTGATGGCGGAGGTTTCGGTGGTGAGAGCCGTAGAAAAAATAGAAATATTGGCCGAACTCATTAAAGGGAAAGTGTCCGACGAAAAGGGCGTAGGTTTGCCAGGAGTCAGTGTCCTAATCAAAGGAACGCAGCGTGGTACTACCACCAACGTTGATGGGGTGTATCAATTAGAAGTGCCCAACAACGCCGCGGTGCTGGTTTTTAGCTACGTCGGATACGAAAGCAGGGAAGTCATCGTGGGTACGCAAACGGCCATTAACATCTCGCTAGTACCCGAAAGTAAGTCGTTGGGTGAGGTGGTTGTGACGGCTTTGGGGATTAAAAAACAAGCTAAAAGCGTGGGCTATGCGACCGCAACGGTAGGGACAGACGAAATGACGGTCAACCGTACTGCCAATTTTATGAATGCGTTGCAGGGTAAAATGGCGGGGGTAAATATCACATCGTTGGGGTCTGGTCCCGCTGGTACGAGTAAAATTCGTATCCGCGGACAATCGTCGTTTGGGGGAAATAATTCGCCTTTGATTGTGGTCAATGGCGTGCCCATCGACAACACCAACAACGGCGCACGTGGTGATGTTTCCGAGAGAGGAAGCAACCGTACCTCGGATGGCGGTGACGGCTTGAGCAGTATCAACCCCGACGATATAGAGTCGATGACGGTTTTGAAGGGTGCGGCAGCTTCGGCCTTGTACGGTTCTCGTGCCAAAGACGGCGTCATTATGATTACGACAAAAAATCGTGGTTCGGGTTCAGGCGTTTCTTTGACTTATAATTCCAATTTTACGTCTGAAACACCCTTGGATTACACCGATTACCAGTACGAATACGGTCAAGGCGAAAATGGCCTGCGCCCAACGGCAGCCTTCCCTACGTCGGGGCAGTGGAGTTTTGGAGAAAAATTTCAGCCTGGAATGACACAAATTTTATTCGACAACATCACCGTTCCGTATGAGCCAAAGCGGAATCAAATTTCACAGTTTTACCAAAAAGGATATACTTGGACCAATACCATGACGCTATCTTCGGGAGGTGAAAATGGGGGATTTAGTCTTTCGGTATCTAACTTAGACAACCGCACTATTCTCCGAAATTCGGGCTATCACCGCCGGACGATCAACCTTGGTTTTACCCAAACGTTTGCTAAAAAATTGACGGTTTCGGGAAACGTTAATTACTCAAACGAATACCGCAAAAATCCCCCAAATATTGCCGAACAAGATTACAGTCCTGTGATTATTTTCAACATGGCAAATTCGATGCCGCTCGATTTATTGGAAAAATATGCGGAAGATGCCAACGGAAACGAAGTGGTTTGGTCACGATTTACGAACCGTACTAACCCTTATTTTGCGCTTAAACGCTTTGATAATATTCGGAATGATCGTGTTTTTGGCAACCTAACTGCGCGTTATAATTTCACTGATTGGTTGTTTTTGCAAGGGCGGGTTGGGCAAGATTACTATTCGAGAGAGCAAGACTACAACCTGCCCACAGGAACGCAGCGACAACCCGCAGCACCCGCAGGCTTTGTGAATGGACAATTTGTACAAGATGCGCGTAGTGTACGCGAACTCAATGCTGATTTTCTGTTGGGAGCCAATCGTACGTTTGGGGTCATTGGGATGAGCGTGAACGTGGGAGGTAACCAAATGTACCGCCGAATCAGCCGCCACAATGTGTTTGTGCAAGATTTTTATACCAGAAATCTATACACCGTTGGAAACGGTCGTTTACGTGATGCCACGTACGATTTTTCTGAGCGCCAAGTGAACTCCCTTTATGCGTCGGCTGAGGTGTCGTACAAAGATTATTTGTTTTTGAACGGAACCGTACGCAACGATTGGTTTTCAACGCTGTCGCCAGCCAACAGAAGCATTTTGTATCCATCTATTACCGCAAGCTTTGTGTTTTCACAAGCCTTTGCGACGAAGTTACCCACTTGGATTAATTTCGGAAAAATCAGGGCTGCCTACGCCGAAGTGGGTAGTGATACCGACGTATCTCCTTATGCTAACAACCTCTTTTACAGCATCAACGCGCAGCAGTTTCCTTCTCCAACAGGAGTGGCCCAGCCTTTGGGAACAATCAGTGGTAGTACTGTACCGAATCCTAACTTACGTCCGATGCGCGTCTCGGAGAAGGAATTTGGCTTGGAGTTAAAGTTGTTTAACAATTTCTTAGGACTCGATTTTACCTACTACGACAAACTGTCTTCTGACCAAATTTTGCGGGCGCAGACCTCCAATGCAGGTGGGTACTTAACGCAACTTATCAATGTAGGCCAGAGCCAAAATCGAGGTGTCGAAATGTTGGTGACTCTCAACCCCGTTCGGCGTGAAGACCTCACTTGGAGCCTTATTCTGAACGCGGCGTATAACAAAACCAAAGTGCTGGATTTGGGAAGCGGCGTAAGCGATAACATGATTACTGTCGGAACGGGTGAGTTTACGGGTGAGTTGCGCCAGGTGGTGGGACAACCAATGGGGCAGTTGTTCGGATTTGGTTACCTCCGCGATGCCCAAGGCCGTCAAGTATTTGATGCGGGCAATGGCCGTCCACTTCGTACTGCTACCCAAATTCCTTTTGGAAGCGCCTTGCCACTTTGGGTGGGTGGAATCACCAATAGTTTCAATTTCAAAGGGGTAGAGCTATCGTTCTTGATTGATTTTAAATTGGGTCATAAGATGATTTCTGGTACCAACCACAACGCGTGGCGCCATGGTTTGCACAAGGCTACGTTGGTAGGTCGGGCGGAGAATTTTGTGATTGGAGACGGCGTAAATCCGAATGGTGAGGTGAACAAAACCAAGTCGGTTGTTCAGGCTTATTACGAAACGGTACGCTCGCAAAACATCGCCGAAGAATTTGTTTATAACGCAGGGCTTTGGCAGCTACGTCAGATTTCGTTGGGCTATGATTTGAGCAAATTATTGCCTGCCAACCGTCGATTTGTTAAAGGAATCCGCCTCAATGCCGTTGCCAACAACGTAGCGGTAATCAAAAAATGGGTGCCAAACATCCACCCAGAGCAGTTTGGATTTCCGTCGGATAACCTCGTGGGTCTCGAAGCTACGGGACTACCGATTACCAGAAACATTGGCTTTAACTTAAATGTGAAGTTTTAAGCCCACAAACTCCCGATGGGGGCTACCAAATACAAAGTTTTCGGGGAAATAATAAAAGGATACAAACAATGAAAAATATAATCAAAAAATTGATTTTTTTGCTCCCTTTTTGGACAACAATCGTTGTTGGAGTGGGGGGACTAGTTGGCTGCGATCAAGGGTTTGATGAAATGAACGTAAACCCCATTGCCCTTACGGCTGTTGATCCTGGCTATCAACTCAATACCGCCATAGTCAACACCGCGCCTGCCTACGGAAATTTGAGTTACGAAACAACCATCGTCAAGCAGATGATTACGCCCTTTAGCGGGCAAGGGTCGGCGGCGAATTTTAACCAAGATAATCGTGGAGTAGCGTCGGGTAATTGGAATACGTATTACCAAACCAACATCAAAGAATTAACAGACGCCCTTGCTAAAACCAAAGATATTCCCGCGCGCTCGAACCTCTACAACATGATTCGAATTTGGCAGGCGTATTCGTTCATGATTTTGACCGATACCTACGGTGATATTCCTTATACCCAAGCAGGACGAAACTATTTGGAAGGCATTTCAACCCCTGTTTATGATACCCAAGAGTCGGTATATATGGCGATTTTAAGCGAATTAGACGGCGCTTCGGCGGCTTTGGATGCCTCTAAAGCTAGAGCAACTACCGATTTGTTGTACGATGGTGACGTCACCAAATGGAAGCGCTTGGGGTATTCACTTTTGTTGAGAGCGGCCATGCGTTTATCAAAAGTAAACCCTGCAAAAGCGGCAGAATACGTCGTTAAGGCGGTGATGGGCGGGGTGATGCAATCCAATGCTGACAATGCGATAATTCGTCACAATGCGAGTTTTACCAACCCCATTGGCTCGCAACTCAACGGAGGCCAATCGGCGTTCTTTTACCTTTCCGAAGATTTTGTGGAATATTTGAATAAAAACAATGACCCGCGTTTGGCCTCCATTGCGGTGCGCTACGTAGGTGCAACGAGCGGGGCTCAGCAGGTGGAGTCGCGAGCTAATCGTACGTCTGCGGTTCAGATTGGGGCTCCTCAAGGCTACGACAACACAACAATAAGCACCGCCGTCGCCGCTAAAAAACTAGCAAGTTTGTGGGATTATAGTCAATTGGATCGTACGCGTATGGGCGGCTTAACGGCTCCTAGCTTTTTGGTCACTTATGCCCAAACCCAATTGTTGTTGGCAGAGGCGGTATATCGGAAATGGACAACGGGCGATGCAGCTACACTGTTTGCCAACGGGATAAAGGCCAACATGCAACAATATGCCAACTATGGAACAAGTTCGGCCATAGCCGATGCTGCGATCGATACGTATGTCAAAGCAAATCCATTGGCTGTTGGAAAAGAGTTGGAGCAAATCAATACGCAATATTGGGTGGCAACGTTCCTAAACGGCCCCGAATCGTGGGCAAACTTCCGAAGAAGCGATTACCCTGTTTTAATGCCAAATACGTATCCTGGAAAAGACCTTAAAACGGAGCCATTTATTCGCCGCTTGACTTATACCGATGCCGAGTTGAACGTCAATAAAGTAAATGTCCAAAAGGCCATCGACCGTCAAGGCCCTAACTTACTGGATACTCGTATTTGGTGGGACAAAAAATAAAAAGAGGCCGTCTCAAAAGTCTGAAGCACCAAATTGTCTTTATTTTTCCCTCATCCCAACCCCTCCGCTCGGGCGGCTCTGTCCTTTCTGAAGAAGGGTTTAAAAAGGCTCCCTCTACCCAAAGGCCGCGACGACGTACCGTGAGGGGGGTAGGGGACGGTCAGTGGCTGCCGTGAGGTTGCATGGGTACAAAAGAAAATTTGGCAATAAAGACTTTTGAGACAGTCTCCACTAATGATAAAAGTATAGACTTGGCAAGCCTGGAAAATTGAAAAACCTAAACCTAAAACCCTGAATGTCTGATCCCTTATTTATCTTGTCGGTAGGCGTGTTGATTGTGGTGGGCGGAATCATTGGCGTCAAGCTGCATCCATTTTTGGCACTGTTGTTAGGTGCTCTTGCCGTTGCGATGTTGACACCACCTGAAGTGATTGAGCAATACGCTTTATCCAAAGGCACTGCCCCCGCTGCGGCTCTGGCCATGTCCAAAAAGAGCGTGGGTGAGCGCATTGCCACCGAATTTGGAAACACCTGCGCCAAAATTGGCATTCTAATAGCAATGGCCGCCGTTATTGGGAAATGTATGCTAGAAAGCGGCGCGGCCGAACGCATCATTCGGTCGATTCTTCGCCTAACGGGTATTGAAAAAGCCCCGATTGCGTTTCTACTAAGCAGTTTTTTTCTCGGAATCCCCGTTTTTTTTGATACCGTTTTGTTTTTGATGGTACCTCTTGCCAAAGCCATGACCCTTCGCATTGGTAAAAATTACCTTTTGTTGGTGTTGTGCATTATGGCGGGGGCGGCAATGGCCAACTCGCTGGTGCCCCCTGCGCCTGGCCCTTTGTTTCTGATTGGCGAAATGCACATTCCGATGGGCTTGATGATGGTGACGGGCGTGATTGTGGGGCTTTTTACCATTACTTCGGGTTACTTTTTTGCCCTTTGGGTCAATAAAAAATGGCCAATTGAACTCCGTGACTCGTTGGATGCGAAACTGGAAGACATGAAGTCGATTGCATCTAAAGAAACCAAACAGCTCCCTTCGTTGGGTGTTTCATTGCTGCCCGTAGCCGTTCCTTTGTTTTTTATTTGTCTTGATACCGCTTTTAGCGCCTTTTTTAAAGAAAGTAAAGTCTCTACCACCCTAGTGGCAATTGTGAAATTTTTTGGCGACAAAAACATTGCCATTCTCACAGGAGGTTTCATTGCGTTGTGGGTGTTGGCAAGCCAGAAAAAGGAGGCTAAAAAAGACGGATTAACGTCTTTTGTGCAATCGGCTTTGATGAGTGGCGGTGGCATTATTTTGATTACGGCGGCGGGTGGTGCGTTTGGGGGAATGTTGCAGCAAACGGGTATCAGTAGCCGCATTGCTGATATGACCAAAGAATACCAAATGGCGCTTATCCCAATGGCATTTTTTATTGCAGCCGTGGTGCGAACCGCCCAAGGTTCGGCTACGGTGGCGTTGATTACGGCCTCGGGTATTTTGTCAGGAATGGCCAGTAATGCAAACTTGCCGTTTCACCCTGTTTATCTAGGATTAGCGATTGGATGTGGCTCAAAATTAGTGCCTTGGATGAATGATGCTGGTTTTTGGATTATCTGTAAATTGAGTAACCTTACGGAAAAAGAAGCCCTCAAAACCATTTCACCCTTGTTGGTAGTGATGGGGCTGACGGGTTTGATTGTCATTATGATTGGAGCGGCTTTGTTTCCATTGGTATAAAAATAACCGTTTAAAATAAGATGAAACGTAGTAATTTTCTCAAAGCAGTTGCCGTAGGGTCGGTAAGTGCTTCGGTGATAGGTGTCGAAAAAGCCCATGCGGCGTCGCTTGTTACGCCTCCTAAAAAAGTATTGATGAAAGCAGGCTGCCAATCAGGCGGGACGAGCGTTGAAAATCTCGAATTTAAGGCCCGTCATGGTATCTTTAATATCGACGGCGGTGCGCCAAAAGTAATTCCAGGTAAAGGCTGGGATTTGGAAGATTCGTTGGCCAAAAGAGACGCCTGTGAAAAGTACGGAATCAGTTTGGACGCGTACCACTATCCCCTAAGTTCGGCAGGAATTGACCGCGTGATTTACCCCAATATTATGTTGGGAAAAAGCCCTGAGCGCGACCGCGAGATTGAGTATTTACAACAAATGATTCAGGTGGCGGGCAAATCGGGCATCAAAGTATTGAACTACAATACGACGATTTTGCCCGTGTTGCGGACGGGAAAATACACCGATCCCAAGCGCGGAAATGCCGAATACAGTGTTTGGAACTACGAAGAAGCATTGAAAAGAAATGACCCCAAAACGGTAGCAGGTGATGTATCAATCGACCAAATTTTTGAGCGAATTACGTACTTGCTCGACCGACTGCTTCCCGTAGCCAAAGAGTACAAAGTCAAACTCGCCAATCACATCGCTGACCCGCCAGTACCAGCGGCTTATCGTGGCGTGATGCGTTGGAACAGTCCCGATGTGTTTAAAGGGATTCAGCGTTTTGCCAAATTGTACGACAGTGAATACCACGGCTTTAACTTTTGCATTGGCTCCATTGCTGAGGGATTAAAAGATCCAAAAAACGAAATTTTTCCCATTATCAAATGGGTAGGGGAACGCAATCAGATTTTTAACGTTCACCTAAGAAACATCAAAGGAAGTTTCAATAATTTCCAAGAAGTCTATCCCGACAACGGGGACATGGATTTTGTCAAGGTCGTTAGGGTATTACGCGACGTGGGGTATTCGGGGATGGTTATGCCTGACCACGTGCCGCACCACCATGCACCTAACAGTACTCAAGAAGCTTTTGCGTTTTGTTATGGTTATATCAAAGGTTTGTTGCAAGTAGTTGCCAGCGAAACAGCTTGATATCATTGTTAAAAAAAAGACCCCAAAGACGTAAGATTGGGCATCAAAAGCGCTTTTAAAAAGTAATTCGTTTTAATCAATCCTACGTCTTTACCAATTTATTCAACTTTTTATGTCAATCAGCCTTCCCGCCCGAGGACCTAAAATCAAAGAATTTAATATTACTCCCATTGCAGTGGTAGACCCGCCTTTGCTCAATGCAGCGGGGCTTCACGCGCCTTATGCGTTGCGTACGGTGGTGGAACTTATCACCGACGACAACATCGTGGGCGTAAGCGAAATTCCAGGTAATATCGATATCGATAAAGCTCTGGAACGTAGCAAACGCTTGATTATTGGTCAAGACCCATTTCAGCTCAATAAAATGAAGGATATTCTTCTGGCGGAATTCGGAACCGAAAAACCCGCTGACCGAGGGTTTACTCCGTGGGATCAACGTACAGTTGTGCACGTGTTTAGTTCTATTGAAGTCGCGTGTTTGGACATTATTGGAAAAATTATCAACCGTCCCGTTGTCGATTTGTTGGGCGGGCGTCGGCGCGATGCAGTGCCGTTTTCGGCTTATTTGTTTTATAAATACGAAGGTGCGGGTGGCGAGCTTGAGTTTGGCACCGACCCCAATGCTACGGGCTGGGCGGCGGCTCGTCAGGCAAGTGCGCTCAACCCCGAAGAGATTGTTACCCAAGCATATGCCATGTGCAAAGAGTTTGGTTTTAAGTCGATTAAGCTCAAAGGAGGCGTGTTTGAGCCGCGCCAAGAAGTGGATGCCATTTGGGCGTTGCACAACGCTTTTGGTTCCGATGTGCCTCTGCGTTTAGACCCCAATGCCCTTTGGACGGTAGCAACTTCCATTCAATACGGGAAAGAAATGGAAGGCGTACTTGAGTATTTGGAAGACCCCTGCCGAGGCCAGCAAAACATGGCTACGGTTCGGAAAGCACTCAATACGCCGTTGGCAACTAATATGTGTACGACTTCGTTTGGTGATATTCCAAAAGCGATTGAGCTGGGTTCGGAAGATATTATTTTGAGCGATCATCATTTTTGGGGTGGCTTGCAAGAATCTATGAAACTCACGAGCGTTTGCGAAACCTTCGGGCGTGATTTGTCAATGCACTCAAACTCACACTTAGGGGTTTCGTTGGCCGCGATGGTGCATTTGGGGGCTGCCATTCCAAACCTACGTTATGCCCTCGATACCCACTACCCGTGGCAGTCGGACGAAATCGTGGTGGGCGGTCGCTTGAAATTTGAAGAAGGCTCCGTTGCTGTTCCCGAAGGGCCAGGCTTGGGCGTAGAGTTGGACAAAGTGGCGTTGGCAAAATTGCACGAAAACTACGTAAAATGCGGCCTTACCAAACGCGACGACGAAATCGAAATGCAAAAAGTAGTACCAGGCTGGAAATTTATGGCAACACGTTGGTAAAGAGAGAGATGAATTGTGAGTTATAAACGATGAGTTATGAGAGATAAGAGGTGTTTTCTATCTTTATCAACACTCAACACTCATCTCTCATAACTTACTACCCATCACTCATCTCTTATCACTCATCACTAAAAAAACATGGAACTTTCAAAAATAAAATCATCGCTCGAAGACGGGCTTCTTTCGTTTCCAATTACTGATTTTGACGAAAATGGAGAATTTAACGCCGAAACCTACGCCGAACGCCTCGAATGGTTTGTGAGCCACGATGTTTCGTCGGTGTTTGTAGCGGGTGGAACGGGGGAGTTTTTCTCGCTTTCGGCGGCAGAATACGAACAGATTGTCAACCTTTCGGCGAAGGTCGTTGCCGAGCGTGTACCCGTCATTTCAAGCGTGGGTCGAAGCATTCCCGAGGCCACTGCATTTGCTAAAATGGCGGAAAAAGCGGGTATCAATGCCTTGCTGCTTTTTCCGCCGTACCTGACCGAATGTCCACAAGACGGGGTGTTTGAGTATGCCAAGACGATTATTCAAAATACTATTTTGCCCGTCATTTATTACAATCGTGGCAATGGCGTTTTATCAGCGCAGTACATACAAAAACTAGCGGATACGTGCCCCAATTTTATTGGATTAAAAGACGGTACGGGTAACATGCAAGACCTGAACGACACCATCAAAACCGTCGGAAAGCGATTGTCGTATATTGGTGGAGTGCCTACGGCCGAGATAATTGCTGAAGCCTATTTGTCGATTGGGGTCAATACGTACTCGTCGGCGGCCTTCAATTTTGTGCCCGAATTGGCCAATAAATTTTACCACAGCCTCCGCGCGGGCGATACCGAGACCGTCGCTGCAATCACCAAGAGTTTTTACATTCCTTTGGTACGTTTGCGGAGCAAGAAAAACGGCTATGCCGTAAGTTTAATCAAAGCAGGGGCAAAAATAATCGGTAAAAGCGCAGGTGATGTTCGCCCGCCGTTGTCAATGCCTATCGAGACGGATTATGCTGAACTTGAAAAAATTATCAAAGCTAATAGCTAAAAAATGGAAAGAGGCGGTTATCACTAACTGCCTCTTTTTTACTTACACTGCCTTTTTAAGGTCTATTTTTTTAAGTATAGACGTCGTTCTGAAAATTTTTCCTCTTGCTTCTTTGACGTAATAAATTATAAATTTTTATTCTAATGCGTCACCTTCTTCCCTTGCAATAAACTTACGCCTTCGGGAAAGGGATTGCCCGAGGCTCGTCGGAGGCTGACCACTTGACCTACGTGCCAAAGGGCATCGGCAATAGGGCCGTTGATGAGGCTCCAAAACGGATATTCACTGGTCGATTTTGACAGTTGGACTTTCATTTTGAAGTTGTTTAAATCGGCTCCCGAAGTACGAAGTGTAAGACTTGCTTCTCTTAAGTTTTCCAAGGTTTTTGCCCGAATCTCCTCAAACGTCATTTGACCTGGTTTTGTCAAACTTGTTGTAGTACGTTGTTGAACGGCATTTGTGACGAATGTTGTCAAAT
>JACCEC011022719.1_pt1 | contig 17509 bp, 15 predicted proteins | sample 7450121 | NCBI WGS metagenome assembly JACCEC01 (sample SAMN15323455, study PRJNA562643) | freshwater metagenome | isolation source: river surface water | place: USA:Blue River Watershed | collected 2017-08-18 | reverse complement strand
TACAGCTTGCGCTCCAGCGCATCGGGGACGATCACATCCGCGCCGCGCCCGATGAAGATCTGGCGGATCACCGGCTCTTTTTCGCGCACGGTGGGCGACATCGGCATCTCGGCATTGACCGGCACGTCGCGCCAGCCCAGCAGGACTTGCCCCTCGGCCTTGACGGCTCGCTCCAGTTCCTGTTCACACGCCAGGCGCGAGGCGTGCTCTTTGGGCAGGAAGATCATGCCCACCCCGTACTCCCCGGGCGGCGGCAAGGCCACGCCCTGCGAGGCCATTTCCGCACGGAACAGCTCGTCCGGGATCTGGATCAGGATGCCCGCGCCGTCGCCCATCAGCGCATCCGCCCCCACCGCACCCCGGTGGTCCAGGTTTTCCAGAATCTTCAGGCCCTGGCCCACGATGGCATGGGCCTTCACACCCTTGATATGGGCCACAAAGCCCACGCCACAGGCGTCGTGCTCGTGTTGCGGGTCGTACAGGCCCCGTGCGGCCAGGTCCTTGCGTTCAGCGGGCGTGCTCATGGTGGCGCTCCATCGTTCGGGTAACCCCGAAGGATACGCCACACCCCATTTAAATAAATGGGGTCAGAGTCATTTTATTTGCGAACAAATACAGAGGCGTAAAAAAATGGGGACAGAGTCAAGGGACGCCATCGGGACCGACCTCACCCCGCCTCCCCAGACCCGCCCGGATCGGCTTCAACCGCCTTGCGTGGACGGCCGCGCCCACGCGGCGCCAAAGGCCGCGCTGGCGCCACGCCTTGGGCCTGAATGAACTCCGGCGAGGCCAGCGCCCAACCCTTGAGCGCCGCCTCGGTGATGTGGGCCACCTCCCGCTCGGTCGTGCCGGCCTCCAGGCTGTCGCGGTAGCGCCGCTCCCGCTCGAAGGGGGTGTTGCCCAGGGCCCAATAACGGGGGTGGTCACTGACCAAGCGGTCTCGCCGAAGGCCCAGGTGGTGGGCGGCACTGGACCAGGGCCATTCCTGGGCCTGCGAAACCAGGCCAGCGCGCACCGGGTTGAGCTCGATGTAGCGCATGCAGGCCAGAAAGTAGCGGTCGGTTTCCACCGGCGAACACTTGAAACGACCTTCCCAGAGGGTTCCGCTGCGCCCGTGAACGGCGTTGTGAGCGCCCACATACCGGCGTCCCAGGGCCTGCATCATCCGGCTCAGGGCTTGGGCTGAGGGTGGCGTCAGCAGCAAATGGAAGTGGTTGTCCATCAGCACATAGGCCTGCAGCGTGACCGCGTACTGGTCCAAGACTTCGGCCAGCATGTCGCGCCAGGCCCGGCGGTCGGCATCACCCCGAACGATGGACTGCCGGTTGTTGCCACGCTGGATGACGTGGTGGGGCCATCCAGGCAGCACGAGTCGGGGCAAACGGGCCATGGCCGATCAGCCGAACAGCCGCCGCCCGGTCAGCCGCTCATGCTCGCGCACGGCGAAGCGGTCGGTCATCCCGGCCACGTAGTCGGCCACAGCCCTTTGGGTGTCGGGGCGCTGCGCGTACTCCGCCGGCATTTCCGATGGCCGTTGGGCATACACGTTGAAGAGGTCGTGCACCACGGCTTTGCCACGCTGCGTTTGCGCCAGCACCTGCTCGTGGCGATACAGCGCGCGAAACAGAAAGCGTTTGAGCTCGGTGATGGCCGCCCGCATCGGTGCGCTAAAGCCGACCAACGCCGGACCCTGGCGCGCTTGCCAGGCATCGGCCGGACGCGCATGCGCCAGGCGGGCCCGCGTGGTGCCCATGAGGTCGTGCACTTGCGCCGACAACATCCGCCTCAAGACTTCGGACAGCAGGCGCCGCCGGCCCATCGCGGGCAGGCCCGGATGCTCACGCACCGCCTCGTCGTGAAAGTGGCGCACCAGGCTCAAGTCCATCAGCTGGTCCAGCGTGATCAGCCCAGAGCGCACACCGTCATCCACGTCGTGGGCGTTGTAGGCAATCTCATCGGCGAGGTTGCACAACTGGGCTTCCAAGCTGGCCTGGTAACCCACCACAAACCGGTGCGCCACACCGTGGGGCTCCAGCGCTTCCATGTGACGCGCCACCCGCATGGAGCAGTGCTTGAGGATGCCCTCTCGGGTCTCAAAGCTCAGGTTCAGCCCATCGAACTGCGGGTAGCGCTGCTCCAGCACATCCACCACGCGCAGGCTGTGCAGGTTGTGTTCAAAACCGCCGTGGCCCTTCATGCAGGCGTTCAGGGCATCTTGGCCGGCGTGGCCAAACGGCGTGTGGCCCAAGTCGTGCGCCAAGGCCAAGGCCTCCACCAGGTCCTCGTGCAGGCCCAGGCCGCGGGCCATGGAGCGCGCCAGTTGCGCCACCTCCAGGCTGTGGGTCAAGCGGGTGCGAAACAAGTCCCCTTCATGGTTGAGGAAGACCTGTGTTTTGTAGACCAAGCGGCGAAAGGCCGTGCTGTGGACGATGCGGTCGCGGTCGCGCTGGAAGGCATTGCGGTCGGGCGCGGCAGCTTCGGCCACGCGGCGTCCGCGGGAGCGCTCGGGCCAGCTGGCATAGGCAGCCAGGGCGACGCGGGCGGGCTGAAACCCTGGGGCTCCCATGGAAGCGCTGGCGCGTGTGAAACCGGGGATCAAGGCCGCCCCTGGCTCAAGCGGTGTGCGCGGCCAACACCTCGCCCACGAGACGATCGGGCGCCGCGCGCAGGCCTGCGCGCCCCAGCGATTCGATGACCACGAAGCGAATCTCGCCGCCTTCGGCTTTCTTGTCCACGCGCATCCAGTGCAGGTAGCGCTCAAGACCCAAGTCGGGCGCTTGCACCGGCAGACCGGCGCGCTCGATCAGCGAGCGCAAGCGCGCCACGAAGGAGGCCGGCATCAGGCCCAAGCGGTGCGAAAGCTCGGCGGCCAAGACCATGCCGCAGCCCACCGCTTCACCGTGCAGCCATTGCCCGTAGCCCAGGCCCGCCTCAATCGCATGCCCGAAGGTGTGGCCGAAGTTGAGGATCGCACGCAAGCCGGACTCTCGTTCATCCTGGCCCACCACCCAGGCCTTGATCTCGCAAGAGCGCCGAACCGCGTGCGCCAATGCCTTGGGGTCTCGTGCCATCAGCGCGGGCAGTTCGCGCTCGATCCAGTCAAGAAAGGCCTCGTCGGCGATCGGCCCGTACTTGATCACTTCGGCCAGGCCTGCGCTGAACTCGCGGTCGGGCAGCGTGCGCAGCACGTCCAAATCGCACAAGACCCGAACCGGCTGGTAGAAGGCGCCGATCATGTTCTTGCCCAGGGGATGGTTCACCGCCGTCTTGCCGCCCACGGAGGAATCCACCTGGGCCAGCAAGGTGGTGGGCACCTGCACAAAGGGCACACCGCGCATGTAGCAAGCGGCTGCGAAGCCCGTCAGGTCGCCGATCACCCCACCGCCCAGCGCGAAGAGCACCGTGCGGCGGTCGCAGGCCTGCGCCAATAGCTGATCAAAAACAGTGGCGAGGCTCTGCCAATCCTTGTGTGCCTCGCCATCGGGCAAGACCACTTCGAGCACCCGCGGGTAGTGCGCGGCCAGCGCCTGCTTGAGCACGGCCAGGTACAAGGGCGCCACGGTCACGTTGCTGACCACCACCGCCGTGGAGGCGCGCGGCAAACCCGCCCAGCTTTCGGGGGACTGCAACACCCCACTGCCGATCACGATGGGGTAGGAGCGCTCCCCCAACTCGATCTGGATGGTTTGAACAGCCGCGTGTGACGGGGTGGCAGCGCCGGACAGGGAGCCGGTGCCGGGTGCGGAAGCAGTGCCAGACATGCGCCCAGTTTAAGTCGGGGGATCTTGGGCCGTGTGCTGAACGGGGTCTACTGGCGAGGGCACGCGGGCCGGGTCCACCCGGCCGGCCAGTTCCAACTGCATCAGGATCATGCCGGCCAGACCCTGCACGGTGGGGCGTCCGGTTTCGCTCACGAAGTGGGCCGTCCGCCGGTCCAGCGGGTCGCGCTCGCGAAACAGTTCGCGCAGCTTGCGCAGTGGGTCGGCCACCTGCAGCAGGGGACGTTGGCGGTCGTGTCGCAAGCGGCGAAACAACTCTTCCGGGCTTGAACGCAGGTAGACCACAGTGCAATGGTGGTGCAAAGCCTCACGGTTGGCTTCGCGCAGCACCGCACCGCCGCCAGTGGCCAGCACCATGGGCCGGCCATTGGCCAGCTCCGCCAGCACGGATTGCTCGACATCCCGAAAGGCCGCCTCGCCCTGTTGTGCGAAGAAGTCCTTGATGGCCATGCCCAATCGGCGCTCGATCTCGTGATCGACGTCCACAAAGGGCAGGTGCAGCTGCTTGGCCAGCAAGCGGCCAACCGTGGTCTTGCCCGCACCGGGCATGGCCACCAGGGCCAGGCTCAGGCCCATGACCGGGCCACTTGCAGGCCGAGAACAAAGGGCACGGGGGCCATGATCAACGGGCGCCTCCACCGGCGTTCATCAGCACCTGCGGTGTCAGGAACACCAACAACTCGGTTCGCCGCGCGTCGCGGCCCGTGGTGCGGAACAAGGGGCCCAGCAAGGGCAGTTGGCCCAGCACCGGCACCTTCACCCGCGTGTCGGCTTCTTCCTGTTCGTAGATGCCGCCGATCACCACCGTTCCCCCGTTTTCCACCAGCACCTTGGTTTTGACTTCCTTGGTGTTGATCTCGCGACCGTCGGGCGTCAGCGCACCCAGACTGTCTTTGTTGACCATGACGCTGAGTATCACATGGCCCTCCGGCGTGATCTGCGGCGTCACCGTGAGCTTGAGGTTGGCTTCTTGAAACTGCACCTGGGGCGAAGGAGACAAGGGAGAGGACGCGCCACGGTAGGGGACCTTGAAGCCCTGCTTGATGTGGGCCTCCACCTGATCGGCCGTCACGATGCGGGGGCTGGAGATCACCTTGCCTCGGCCATCGGCCTCCAGTGCCGAGATCTCCAGGTTGAGGAAGCGGTTGGCCGACGCACCGAACAGCGACACCGCAAAACTGGCCGGCGAGTGCCCGGCAAGCGAGGCGGCCGGCAGGTTCACGAATTGGGTGTTGGTGTACACCGAAGGGGCGGTTTCACGTTCGGCTGCCGCCCCCAGCGCGGGTGCACCCGGTTGGCCGGCTTGTGTGCCCACGGCCAGGTAGTTGCCCCCCACCACGAACGATGGGCCACCGCCCAAGCGGCTGGCGGCCGCACCACGTTGCAGGCCCAAATCGTTCAGGCCCAGCTTGACCCCCAGTGATCGCCCAAAGCTGTCGCTGGCCTCAACGATCTGCGCCTCGATCAGCACCTGCCGAACCGGGATGTCGATCTTTTGGATCATCTGTCGCACCTGTTCCAACTTCACGGGAATGTCGGTGACGAAGAGCTGATTGGTTCGCGCCTCGGCAATCACGCTGCCCCGAGGAGACAGGAAGCGGGCCGAGGACAGGCTGTTGGCGCCACTGGCCCCACTCGTGCTGCCGCCGTGGCCGCCGGACGGGCCTGATGCAGACACCGCGGCAGAGGCTGCCGACGGTGTACCCAAGAGCCCCCGGGCCACCTCTTCGGCACGCCCATAGTTCAGCTGGAAGGACTCGGTGCGCATGGCCTCCAGCTCGCTGATTTTGCGGCGGACTTCGAGATCGGCTTGGTCTCGAGCGGCCCATTCTTCGCGCGGCGCCACCATCATCACCGTGCCCTGTCGACGCAGCCCCAAGCCCTTGGACTGCAGGATGATGTCCAGGGCCATGTCCCAGGGTACGTCCTGCAGCCGCACCGTCACCGAGCCGGTCACGGCATCACTGACCACCAGGTTGAGTTTGGTGAAGTCGGCAAACACCTGCAGCACCGCGCGCACGTCAATGTTCTGAAAATTCAGGCTCAGCTTCTCGCCGCTGTAGCGCGCGGCCGCCTGCGACGCGGGCCATGCGTATTCACTGGACACCTGTGCGGCGCGCGCGGGCCCCTCAAGCACCCCCGCCAGGGCCACCAGGGCCCAGAGCACCGCAAGGCCCACGCGTGGCGCACCGCGCACCACCGGTTGGCATGGCGTCATGGGTTGGTCTCCTTCAAGGGAAGGAGGCGCCCGTCCACCTGGAGCAAGGACCAGGTGTGGCCTTCGCGGGCCAACACCCCCACCACCTCCATCGGATGCGGGGCATGGCGTTGCAGCCCTGCTGGTTCGGCATCGGGCTGTGGCGCCGGGCCGCTGGCGGCCCACGGCGCGGCGAACGGGTCCCTCGCGTTGGCCGGTGGCTTGACCGCAGCGGCGTAGACCGGGGCCTCTTGCGCGGGCCGCCCGGGCGCGGCATCCAAGGTCGCCTCCACGGCCAACACGGGCCCCGCGCCATCGACCCGAGGCACCTCGCCGGCCACCGCAGCCACGGTGCTGAGCTTCAAAACCCGCACGGTGAGGGAAGGCGGCAGGTCATCGAGCCACGCCACCAGGTGCCGGTAAGCACCCAGCACGCGCAGCGACACGCCACCCGGCGTGCCCTGTTCACCGGATGAAGACGGCGCCAGCGGACGAAACCAGGCCAGCGACAGGCCCGGGTGCAGGTCCAGAGCGACGGGCAGTCCCCACAGGTCTTCTGCGGCCCGAGGATGCGGTGCAGGGTGCGCCCGCGCGCCACCTGGGTGATCATCCACTGGGGCCGTCGCCAGCATCGGCGCTACTCCAGACGCAGCAGACGAAGCAGGCGCATCAAACCACCCCTTCAGCGCCCACCCCATGGGCAAAGCAGCGGCCCACACCAGACACCCCAACAGCAGCGCCACGGCTGCACGAAGCCGAGCGGACCAGGCGCCCGGATCGGGCACCGGGTGCCCAGCCACCGTCCACAGCGGCCTCATGGTCCACCCCGCTCGCCCAGGCCCAGCGGGGCTACGGCGGCAGAGGGCACATCAGCAACCGTGAGGCCCGCCGTGGCGTGCTTGACCTGGGCCTTCAGCACGAACTGCAGCGTCGGGTCGTTCACGGTGCGGGCCTCGATGGCCTGCAGGCTCACCCATTGCACCGCGTGAAGCCACGGGGCTTGTTGGCGCAAGGCCTGCAGGAAGGCATGCGCCTCTTCGCTTGAAGCGGCCTCACCGTGCAGGGTGAGTTGCACGCCCTCCCACGCCAGGCCTGTCAGGGCCACCTGCGGCGGCAAGGCCTGTGAGACGGTGTGCAGCACCGCGCTGGGCTGCAGCGCGGCTGGTGCGGAGACGGCCTGCGGCGCGGGCAGCGACGCCGCGCCCTCAGGCTGCGGCACTGGCGCCCCATCCGGCCAAAACAGGCCCGCCCCCAGGCCCATGCAGGCGGCCACGGTGGCGGCCGCGCCCAGCTCGCGCAGCACCGCCTGGCGGCGCCGGGCCAGTGCCCATGCGCGGTGTGGCAACAGGTTCAAGAGCGTCATGGTGCAAGCGCCCTCCAGGCCAGACCGCAGGCCAGCACATAGGCACAGGCCTGCGGCGGATCGGGCCGCTGCAGGCCAGGTGCACCGGTGCGCAGGTGAACGAACGGGTCCATCCACCACACGGGCACCCCGGCCACGCGCGTCAGCACCTCGGGCAGGCCCAAACGCGCCTTGGACTCTCCGGCCAAGGCCACGCCCACCAGACGGCAGCCCGGATGAGCCGACTGAACCTGCAGCAAGCAACGGCCAATGAGGGCAGCCTCGGCCGACAGGCCCGTGGGATGCCCCTCTTCCACGCGCGTGTCTTCCGCGCGCTCAAACACCATCTCGTCGTGAAGCAGCACGCGCACGGTGAGGCTGGACGGCCCCAGGTCGATCAGGGCCAGGGCCTCACCCGGGCCCACCTGCCCTTTCGGTGGGCGCCAACCCTGCAGGGCCAGCATCATCGCGTTCGATTCGGTGTCGATCACGGCCAGGTCCAGCCCGGCGGCCTGGGCCACGTCTTGGCGCCATTGCACCCGGTCTTGTCGGGCTGCCGCCATCAGCACCTCCACCTCGTCGCCCGCCGCCGCTGCCGGGCCCAGCACCGCGAAGTCCAGGGCCAAGGCCTCCACCGGAAACGGCGCCCAGGATGCCGCCTCGCCGTGGACATAAGCGGCCAGTTCCGGCTCGCTCAAGCGGGCACGAAAGCGCGCCCGGCGAAGCAAGACACTGGCGGTGGGCAGGGCCATGGCCGCACGCCGTGTGCCCCCCATCCCTTGCTGCACGGTGCCCTGCACCACGCGCGCCCAAGCCGGGGTGTGATCCGCCGGGCCATCCACCAACAGGCCTGCCGGGGGCTCAACCCGGCCAAAGGCCGCCAGGGTGTCACGGCCGTCGCGGCCGCGGGCCAACTCGACCCAGCGACCGCCCGCGGCGCCAATGTCCACGCCCAGCGCACGGCGCCCACGGGCGGCAAACAGCCCTCCGAAGCCCTTGCAGCCCCACCGCGGTGCCCACACCTGCGCCCATGCCAAGCCCATGCCCAACTCCCCAAGCCCAACGGCCCCTTGGTTTCAGAATAGGCTGCTGCCGGCGGCATTTCTATAATCCACCCTCCTCAGGGCCGGCCCTCCAGCCCCGATGGGTGCCCCACCCCATGCCCGATTCCTCGCCCCGCACCTCCACCCCCAGCGAAGGCGGCCCCGCCGCAGACGGCAGGCCCCTGCGCTCCCCGCTTCAGGTGTTGCTGCGCTTCGTGTTGGGACTGTTCGTCTTGCTCGCGGGCCTGGCCCTGGCGGGGGTGATCGCCGGCGGCTTGGCCCTGGCACTGGCCTACCCCCAACTCCCCGACATCAAGGGCTTGGGCGACTACCGCCCCAAACTCCCCATGCGCATCTACAGCGCCGACGGGGCACTCTTGGGCGAGTTCGGGGAAGAACGCCGCAGCTACACCCCCATCGATGAGATTCCCGCTGTGATGAAACACGCGGTGCTGTCCATCGAGGACGCCCGCTTCTACGAGCACGGCGGCATCGACTACGTGGGCGTGTTGAGGTCCATCGTGGCCAACATGGGCCAAGCGCGCAGCCAGGGCGCCTCCACGATCACCATGCAGGTGGCCCGCACCTTCTACCTGTCCAGCGAGAAGAAGTACATCCGCAAGATTTACGAAGCCCTGTTGGCCTACAAGATCGAGTCGCAGCTGAGCAAGGATGAAATCCTGGAGCTCTACCTCAACCAGATCTACCTGGGCCAGCGGGCCTATGGCTTCGCCGCGGCGGCCGAAACCTACTTTGGCAAGACGCTTCGGGAACTGACCGTGGCCGAAGCGGCCATGCTGGCCGGCATTCCCAAGGCCCCTTCGGCCTACAACCCCGTGGCCAACCCCAAGCGCGCCAAGGTGCGCCAGCGCTACATCATCGAGCGCATGCTGGACAACGGGCACATCACCCCGCTGCAGGCCCAACAAGCCCAGCGTGAACCCCTGCGCCTGCGCAGCGGCGCCAGCTTGCCCGTGCACGCCGAATATGCGGCTGAGGTGGCGCGGCAACTGGTGTTTGGCCAATACGGCGAAGACACCTACACGCGCGGCCTGAGCGTGACCCTGACCCTGGACTCCACCGAGCAGATGGCCGCCTACCGTGCGTTGCGCCGCGGCATCCTGGAGTACGAAAAGCGTCAGGTCTATCGAGGCCCCGAGGGCTTCGTGGCGCTGCCGACCGACCCCGACGCGGTGGACGCCCGTGTGGCCGAGGCCCTGTCCGACCACCCCGACAACGACGAGATCAAGGCCGCAGTGGTCTTGGAGGCCTCGCCCACCAAAGTGTTGGCGTCGCTGCAGTCGGGCGAAGAGGTCGTCATCAGTGGCGACGGCCTCAAGCCGGTGGCCTCCGGCCTGGCCGACAAAGCGCCGGCCAACAAGCAGATCCGCCGGGGCTCCATCGTTCGCGTGGTGCAAGACGGCAAGCGTTGGGTGCTCACCCAGCTGCCCGAGGTGGAAGGTGCCTTCATTTCGCTGGATCCCAAAACCGGGGCGGTGCGCGCCATGGTGGGCGGATTCGACTGGCGCAAGAACAAGTTCAACCATGTGACGCAGGCCTGGCGCCAACCCGGCTCCAGCTTCAAGCCCTTCATCTACTCGGCGGCCTTGGAAAAGGGCTACACGGGCGCCACCGTGATCAACGACGCGCCGCTGTTCTTCGATGCTGGGGCCACCGGCAGCCAACCCTGGGAGCCCAAGAACTACGACGGCAAGTTCGAAGGGCCCATGAGCATGCGCACGGCCTTGGCCAAATCCAAGAACATGGTGTCCATCCGGGTGTTGCAGGGCGTGGGTGCGAAGAACGCGCAAGAGTGGGTCACCCGATTCGGCTTTGAGGCCGAACGCCACCCGGCCTACCTGACCATGGCCTTGGGTGCCGGGTCCGTCACCCCCATGCAAATGGCCACCGGCTATGCGGTCTTCGCCAACGGCGGCTACCGCGTTCCACCGGTGCTGATCAGCCGCATCGCCGACGACCGGGGCAAGGTGCTGGTGGACTCACCGCCGAAGCCGCCCGAGGAGTCGTGGCGCGTCATCGACGAGCGCAACGCCTTCGTGATGGGCAACCTGCTGCAGGAGGTGACGCGCTCGGGCACCGCCGCAAAGGCGCAAGCCACGCTGCAACGCAGCGATCTGTACGGCAAGACCGGCACCACCAACGACTCCATGGACGCATGGTTTGCCGGCTGGCAGCCCAGCGTGGTGGCGGTGGTGTGGATCGGCTACGACCAACCCCGCAAGTTGGGCGACCGCGAAACGGGCGGCGGCCTGGCCCTGCCAGTGTGGATCGAGTACATGCAACAGGCCCTGAAGAAAGCGCCGCCAGCCGACATCACCGTACCCGCGGGCGTTGTGCAGGTGGGCGCCGACTGGGTCTTTGAAGAATACGCCTCGGGCAAGGGCGTGCGCAGCGTGGGCTTGGGCGACAAGCCCGACGGTGCGGCCGAGGAAGAAAAGAAGAGCATCCTCGACCTGTTCCGGCGCTAGCCGCTCGGCCTGCGCAGGCGCCCCACAGGCTTGACCCAGCCTCAGTCTTTGGGAGGCTCGAAGCGCAAGGCCTTGCCCGCCTGTTCGCTGGCGCGCTGAGACAGCAGCGCAAAGAACTCCTGCCCCTCCCGCTCGGTCCACAGCCCTTGCCGGTGCTTGAAGTGGTAGCCCCCCGCGCGGGCCGCCAGCCACAGCTCGTGCAAGGGCGGCTGCGTGTTGATCACGATGGTGCTGCCGTTGGGAAACCCCATTTCGAGCAGGCCGCCCGTGCGGTGGGCATCGATGTCCACCACGTCGTCTTGCAGCCAGGCGTCCAGGGTGGCTTCGATGCTGGCCAGGATGCGGCCGGTGAGCTGGTGAAACGCCAAGTCGGTCAATCCAGAGGCGGGTGTGTCGTCCATGCGGGTCGATAGAATTCTGGGGTGAAGCCTTCGATCATAGCCAGTGCCCATCTCCGCCCCGGCGTGGGGGTTGTGTGGTCCACGGTGGCGGCCTTGGCCATCACGCTGGCCTTGGCGGCCTGTGGCCAAAAGGGCCCCCTGACACCGCCCTCCCGGGCCGCCACGCCCGGTGCAGCCGCTGCGGCTTCAGCATCGGCCTCTACCCCCACACCCGCGGCTGCAACGCCCGCGGCCTCTTCCCCCCTGCCTGCCCGCCCATGACCCTGCCCCTGCCTGGCGCACCCCACCTGGCCTATGCGCACGGCCGCCTGACCTTGGATGGCCTGGACTTGCAAGCGCTGGGCCGCACCTTCGGCACGCCCTTGTATGTCTACTCGGCGCAGGCCATGCAGGCGGCTGCGCGCAGTTACCAAGCTGCGCTGGCCGGCAGACCCCACCTCTTGTGCTACGCCATGAAGGCCAACAGCAACCTGGCCGTGCTGCAGACCTTTGCGCAACTGGGCCTGGGCTTTGACATCGTCTCCGGCGGTGAGTTGCAGCGCGTGTTGGCCGCTGGCGGCGACCCTGCTCGGGTGGTGTTCTCCGGCGTGGGCAAGACACCAGCCGAAATGAAGGCGGCGCTGCACCACGGCGTGCGCTGTTTCAACGTGGAAAGCCAAGCCGAGTTGCAGGTGTTGTCCGAGGTGGCGCAGCACGAGGGGCGCACCGCAAAGGTCAGCCTGCGAGTCAACCCCGACGTGGACGCCGGCACCCACCCCTACATCTCCACCGGCCTGAAGGGCAACAAGTTTGGCGTGGCCCACGACCGGGCATTGGCGCTGTACGCGCAGGCGCGCAGCTTGAAGGGCTTGGAGGTGGTGGGTATCGACTGCCACATCGGCTCGCAGATCACCGAAGTGGCGCCCTACCTGGACGCCCTGGACCGCGTCTTGGACCTGGTGGAGGCCATTGAGCGCGAGGGCACGGCCCTGCACCACCTCGACCTGGGCGGTGGCCTGGGCATCACCTACACCGATGAGCAGCCGCCGTCCCCCCAGGCGCTGGTGGCGGCCATGCTCAAGCGCATCGATGCGCGAGGCCATGGCCACCGGGAACTGCTGCTGGAACCTGGGCGCTCCTTGGTGGGCAATGCCGGCGTGCTGTTGACCGAGGTGCTGTACCTCAAGCCCGCGCAAGCCGATGAAGTGGCCAAAGGTGGGCGCCACTTCTGCGTGGTGGACGCGGCCATGAACGACCTGATGCGGCCCGCCCTGTATCAGGCCTGGATGGGCATCGTCGAGTGTGTACAAGCGCCGGCGGCTGCGGCGCGCACCACCTGGGATGTGGTGGGCCCGGTGTGCGAGTCGGGCGACTGGTTGGGCAAGGACCGCGCGCTTGCGGTGCAGGCTGGCGACACCTTGGCGGTCTTGTCGGCCGGTGCCTACGGCATGACCATGTCCAGCAACTACAACACCCGCGGGCGCGCCGCCGAGGTGATGATCAAGGACGGCCGCGCCCACCTGATCCGCGAGCGCGAAACGCCCGAGCAGTTGTTTGCGGGCGAACGCCTCATCGGCTGAGTCGCCCCTCAGCCGCCCATGCCCACGTCCGTCAGGCCGCGCGGCCCTCTTCCACCGCGTGGCACGCCACCTGCGTGCCGGCAGCATCCACGGTGCGCATCACGGGGCGTTCACTGGAACAGCGGGCATTGGCCAGCGGACATCGCGGGTGGAAGGCGCAGCCCTTGGGCGGGTTCAAGGGGTTGGGCACCTCGCCCTGCACCGGGGTTCGCGCACGGCCGGTCATGCGGATGTCGGGAATCGCATCCAGCAACATCCGGGTGTAGGGGTGGCGCGGGGTGCTGAAGAGTTGCGCCTTGGGCGCCTGTTCAACCAAACGGCCCAGGTACATCACCCCCACCGTATGGGCCACATGCCGCACCACGGCCAGGTTGTGTGAAATGAACAGGTAGCTCAGGCCACGCTCGGCCTGCAGGTCCTTCATCAGGTTGAGCACCTGCGCCTGCACGCTCACGTCCAGCGCCGACGTGGGTTCATCACACACCAGGAACTCTGCGTTGGTGGCCAAGGCGCGCGCAATCGAGATGCGCTGCCGCTGCCCGCCCGAGAACTGGTGCGGGAACTTGCCCACATCGTCGGGCGACAAGCCCACCTGCTGCAACAGGGCCGCCACCCGCGCCTGCAGGGCCGCCGCACCCTCCACCAGGCGGTGTTCGCGCAGGGGCTCGCCCACTATGTCCAACACCTTCCAGCGCGGGTTCAGGCTGGCATAGGGATCTTGAAAGATCATCTGCATGCGCCGCCGCAAGGCCCGCTGCGCGGCGGGGTCACGCCCCGTGCTCAGGTTCTGCCCATCGAAGTGCACGTCGCCGCGCGTGGGCGGGTACAGGCCCACCAACAAACGCGCCACCGTGCTCTTGCCACAACCGGACTCGCCCACCAGGGCCAAGGTCTGGCCCGCGGCAATCGAAAAGCTGACGCCGTCTACGGCGTATACGAACTGCTTGGGCTTGCGCTCGACCACACGGTTGAGCCAAGGCGCGGACACGTCGAACACTTTGGCAAGGTCGCGCACCTGCACCAAGGGAGATGCACCCGCAGCGTGCGCTAACGGGGCTGACGGGCTCTGCGTGGCGTTCATTTCAGATGCCTCAGACATTGGCGTGCACCCAGCAGGCCGCGCGCGTGGGGCCGGCCGGCATCAACTCGGGGCGCTCCTGCCGACAGCGCTCGCTGGCCCTGGAGCAGCGAGGGTTGAAGGCACAGCCCGGCGGAATCGCGTTCAGGCGTGGCATGGAGCCGTCGATCTGCGTGAGCCGTTGGGCATCGGCATCCATGCTGGGGATGGAGCCCATCAGGCCCAGGGTGTAGGGGTGCGCCGGGCAGTGGATCACGTCCTGCACCGGGCCGATTTCCACCACACGGCCGGCATACATCACCGCCACGCGGTCGCAGGTTTCGGCAATCACACCCATGTCGTGCGTGACCAGCATCACCGAGGCGCCGTGCACCTTGCACAGCTTGCGCAGCAGGCTGATGATTTGGGCCTGGATCGACACATCCAAAGCGGTGGTGGGCTCATCGGCCACGATCAGCCGGGGCTCGGCGGCCAAGGCCAGGGCGATGACCACGCGCTGGCGCATGCCACCGGAGAACTGGTGCGGGTAGTGGTCGATGCGGGCTTCGGGCGCCGGAATGCCGGTCTCGGCCAGCAGGCGGATCGCCTTCTCGCGCGCCTGCAGCTCGCTCATCGGCAGGTGCGCGCGAATGGTCTCGATGATCTGCTGTCCCACGGTGTACAGCGGGTTCAAGGAGGTCAGCGGGTCTTGGAAGATGGCGCCGATCGAGCGGCCACGCACCTTCCTCATCTCCTCATCGGGCAAGTTGTCGATGCGCCGTCCTTCGAGCTTGATCTGGCCACCGGCGATGCGGCCCGGGGGCTCGAGCAGGCCGATGATGGCCGCACCGGTGAGCGATTTGCCCGCCCCCGATTCACCCACCACGCCCAGAATCTCGCCGGGCGCGATGGACAGGCTCACGCCGTCCAAGGCGCGCAGCACCCCACGCCGGGTCGGGAACTCGACCACCAGGTCCTGGACCTCCAACAAGGGGGTTTCAACAGCGTCGGCGTGCAGTGGGGATGACATGGGCAGGTGCAGATCAGTGCGGGTGTCGAGGTGCTCAGCGCAGCCGCGGGTTGAGCGCGTCGCGCAGCCAATCGCCCAAGAGGTTGACGCTCTGCGCAATCATCACCAACACCACGCCGGGGAAGATGGTGATCCACCACTCTCCTGAAAACAGGAAGTCGTTGCCGATGCGGATGAGCGTTCCCAGCGATGGCGAGGTGGGGGGCACGCCCACGCCCAGGAAACTCAGCGTGGCCTCGGTCAGGATGGCCGTGGCCACTTGGATGGTCGCCAACACCAGCACCGGGCCCATCACATTGGGCATCACGTGGCGGAACATGATGCGCCAAGGGGACACACCCACCACGCGCGCGGCCTGCACGTACTCCTTGTTGCGCTCCACCAGGGTGGAGCCGCGCACCGTGCGCGCGTACTGCACCCAGCCTGACAGCGAAATCGCCAGGATCAGCACCGCAAAGGCCAGGGTGTCGTGGGCGTTGGGGAACAGGGCCCGGCCCACGCCATCGATCAAGAGCGCCACCAGAATGGACGGAAAGCTCAGCATCACGTCGCAGGTGCGCATGATCAGGGCATCGACCCGTCCACCCACAAAGCCGGACAACAGGCCCAGGCTCACGCCCACCAGCACCGACAGCAACACCGAGGCCAAGCCCACCAACAACGAGATGCGCGCCCCGTACATGAGCGCCGACAAGATGTCGCGCCCCTGGTCGTCCGTGCCCAGCAGGTATCGTGCTTGCCCCTCGTCGGCCCACGCCGGCGGTAAGCGCGCGTCGCTCAGGTCCAAGGCCGCCAGGTCAAAGGGGTCGTAGGGCGCCACCCAAGGCGCAAAGAAGGCGCAAAACGCGCACAGCACGGCCACCAAAGCCGCCACAACCGCCACTGGCGAGGTGCGAAAGCTGAACCACAGGTCGCTGTCGAAAAAGCGCTGCATACGGTTGCCCATGTCAGTGCCCTCCCCCGCCGGCGCCCACGCGCAGCCGCGGGTCCACCGCAAAGTACAGCAGGTCCACGGCCAGGTTGATCGTCACGAAGATCAGCGAGATCAGGCACAGGTAGGCCGCCATCACCGGCACATCCGCAAACTGAACCGCCTGGATGAACAGCAGGCCCATCCCAGGCCACTGGAACACGGTCTCGGTGATGATGGCAAAGGCAATCAAGGAGCCCAACTGCAGCCCGGTGATGGTGATCACCGGCACCAAGGTGTTCTTCAAAGCGTGCCCGAAATACACCGCGCGCTGGGGCAAGCCGCGCGCCCGCGCGAACTTGATGTAGTCGGTGCGCAGCACCTCCAGCATTTCCGCGCGCACCAGGCGCATGATCAACGTCAACTGAAAGATGCTCAGCGTCACCGCGGGCAGGATCAGGTGCTTCCACCCATCCACCGTCAACAGGCCTGTGGTCCAGCCACCCAGGTCCACCACCTCGCCTCGACCAAAACTCGGCAGCCACTTCAGGATCACCGCAAACACCAGGATCAACAGGATGCCAATGAGGAAGGTGGGCAGCGAAACGCCCAAGAGCGAAAAGCCCATGACCAGTTGAGACCACACGTTTCCCCGCTTGAGCGCGGCATACACGCCCATGGGGATGCCCACCACCAAGGCAATCACCGCCGCCAACAGGGACAGCTCCAAGGTGGCCGGGAAGCGCTCGGCAATGAGTTCAGACACCTTGCGGCCCTGGCGCAGGCTCAGGCCGAAGTCGCCCTGCACCGCATTGCCCACAAAGGCCGCAAACTGCACTGGAAAGGGCTGGTCCAAGCCCAGATCGGCCCGCAGGCGCTCCTTCTGTTCCTGCGTGGCGTCCTGGCCCAGCATGTTCAGCACCGGGTCGCCCACGTACTGGAACAGCATGAAGGCGATGAAGCCCACGGTGAGCAGCACCAAGCAGGCTTGAAACAGACGGCGAAGGATGAAGGCAAACATGAATGAAAAAACCCCGCCGCATCGCTGCGGCGGGGCCGGATGTTAGCGTGAGCCGAAGAAGCCTTCGGCTCAGGCGGTCATCAGAAGCGGTGGATCACACCAACCGACAGGGCCTGCTGGTCGGCACCGGCCAGGCCAGCCACCGAACCACGCGAACCCCAAGCCGGCAGAATGGTCTGGGCGTTGGCGGCCACAGCAGCGGTGCCCTGGCTCACGAAGTTGCCCATGCCGTAGATGGCGCTGCGGGGGCTCAGCGCGTAGCGGGCCTGCAGGCTGACCATGGAGGCCGAGCTGCCGGCGCTGTTGTTCACCTCGGTGTACTGCACCGCGGTGGACAGCTGCTTGCTGAAGTTGTAGCCCACGGCCACGTTGTAGCCGTCACGCTTGGCCAGAGAAGCGGCCACCGGGGTGGGGGCGTTTTGCTTGCTCTCGAAGGCGGTGGCAGCAAACGACAGGGGGCCCATCGTGTACTTGGCGCCGAACAGCTGCGACTTCTTGCCGGCAGCGGTAGCCGGGGTGTTGCCTGCGGCAGCGTTGCCACCAGCAGCCACCGACAGGTCCTGCATGGAAGCGTGCAATTCCAGGCCACCCTGCACGAAGCGACCTGCCAGGGCGGTCACGGTGCCGTTGCTGTCTTGGCCGGCGATGTTGGAGGGCGCGTACTGTGCCTGAATGGTCAGG